>Ga0070735_10004049_pt1 | contig 12495 bp, 3 predicted proteins | sample Coa_R1_FD_66443 | JGI IMG/M metagenome (GOLD analysis project Ga0070735, IMG submission 66443) | Surface soil microbial communities from Centralia Pennsylvania, which are recovering from an underground coalmine fire - Coalmine... | ecosystem: Environmental > Terrestrial > Soil > Unclassified ...
CCCGCAATTTCGGCAAGGAAGCTGTCGCCGAAGTCGAGCGCTTTACGCTCGCCCACACCCGGTATGCGGAGGAGCTGTGGCCGCGTCGCCGGCAGCGATGCCGCCATATGGCGGAGTGTCGTGTCGTGAAAGATGACGTAGGGCGGAATGCCGCGCTCGTCCGCCAGCCGCTTGCGCAGCACCCGCAGCCGCTCGAAGAGGTCTGCGTGGGGTTGAGCGACGGTGTGGTCGGTTTCCTCCCCGGGCCGCTGGACGATCGAGACCACCACGCGCTCGCTGCCGAACAGGACCTGCTTGCCGCGGTCGGTCACCTTCAGGGTGGTGAACCCTTCCTGGTCCTCCAGCAGGTAGCCGCGGCGGATGAGGTGGCGAACCAGCGAGCGCCACTCATCGGTCGAGCGATCGTGGCCGATGCCGTGGGTCGAGAGGCGATCGTGGCCCAGCTGCAGGACCTTCGCGTTGCGCGACCCACGCAGCACATCGATGACGTACGTTGCGCCGAAGCGCTCTCCGGTTCGCTTGATGCAAGACATGAGCATCTGGGCGGGTACCGTAACATCCTCCTGCACGGCAGGTAGCCGGCAGATGTCGCAGCACAGGTCATCCTGGCCCTCGAACGGCTCATCGAAGTAGGCGAGCAGCGCCTCACGCCGGCAGGTCTCGCTTTCGGCCCACCCCACGATCTGCTGCAGCTGCCACTCCGCGATTCGCCGCTCGGCGATGGTGACCTTCTCCTCGATCCAGCGGCGCTGCTTCGTGATGTCTCCCGTTGAGTAGAAGAGGAGGCAGTCACTCGGCTCACCATCACGGCCGGCTCGGCCGCTTTCCTGGTAGTAGCCCTCCAGGCTCTTCGGCAGGTCGTGGTGGATGACGAAACGCACGTCCGGCTTGTCGATCCCCATGCCGAAGGCAATGGTGGCGACGATGATCTGGACGTCGTCGCGGACGAATGCTTCCTGCCGCCGGTGCCGCTCTCCGCCGTCCAGTCCGGCGTGGTAGGCGGTGGCGCGGAAGCCGTCGGCGCGGAGCTGGTCCGCAAGCCGCTCGGTCGTGGCCCGGCTGCCGCAGTAGACGATGCCCGATTGGCCGGCGCGGCCGCGCAGGTAGGCGACCAGCTGATCATAAGCCTGCCGCTTGGGTCGCACCTCGTAGAAGAGGTTGGCACGGTTGAAGCTGCCCCGAAAGCTGACCGCGTCGACCAGTCCGAGCTGCTGCTTGATGTCGGTCTGGACGCGAGCCGTGGCGGTGGCGGTGAAGGCGCCAAGAGGCACGGCGGGGAAGAGGATGCGCAGGCGCGCCAGCTCGCGGTACTCGGGCCGAAAATCGTGTCCCCACTCCGAGATACAGTGTGCCTCGTCGATGGCGAAACCGGCGATCTCGCTCGCCGCGAGCAGCTTCAGGAACCCGGGGAGCATCAGCCGCTCGGGCGCCACGTACACCAGCTTGACCCGTCCCTGCTGGACAGCCTCCTGACGGCGGGTGATCTCGTCCGAATCGAGGGTGCTGTTGACGAAGGTTGCCGCGACGCCGAGCGCTCGTAGCGCGTCGACCTGGTCCTTCATCAGTGCAATGAGGGGCGAGACCACCACGGTGACGCCGTCTTTCAGCAGCGCCGGCAGCTGATAGCAGAGGGACTTTCCGCCGCCGGTCGGCATCAGGACGAAGACATCCCGCCCGGCCAGGACGGAGTCGACGATCTCGCGCTGTAGCGGCCGGAACGTCGAGTAGCCGAAGGTGGCCTTCAGGGTATCGAGGACGTGCGAATCCGCTCCCGGTTCCTGCAGCATGGAGACCACGAGGATGACTGTAGCATACGCGGCGCGGGCCTACTATGGAGGAGGGCCGGGTGGGATGACCGGTCGTGACCCCAGCGCAGTCCCTGATGGGTGCGACTGCGTGCCGGCTCGTGGCTACCGGCTCGGCGTGCGGATGTAGAGACGGCAGGCGCGGGAAAGGCCGACACAGGACGCCGGCCCTGCGGGACGCCGACAGCGGACAAAGGAGAGACGATGACGGAGGCCGAGATCGTGGCGGAGCAGAAGTCGGTAGGGCAGGAGATCCCGAACGAGCATCTGAAAGGGCTGGAGTACCGGAACATCGGGCCGCACCGCGGCGGGCGCGTCGTGGCGGTGGCCGGACACCCGCGAGACCCGAAGACTTTCTACTTCGGGGCAGTCGCCGGTGGCGTCTGGAAGACCGAGGACGCAGGCTCGCTCTGGGAGTGCGCGACCGATGGGTACCTCACGACCGCGTCCGTCGGCGCGCTTGCGATTTCCGATGCCGACCCGAACGTCATCTACGCCGGCACCGGCGAGACCACGATCCGCGGCGACGTCTCGCACGGCGACGGCGTCTACCGGTCCACCGATGGCGGCAAGACGTGGAGCAACCTGGGCTTGCGTGACACCCGGCACACCGCCAGGATCCGCATCCACCCGCAGAACCCTGATCTGGTCTACGTGGCGGCACTTGGCCACGCCTGGGGGCCCAACGAGGAGCGTGGCCTCTACCGCTCGAAGGACGGTGGAGCGAGCTGGGAGCGGATCCTGTTTCGCAGCAACCGGGCAGGCGCCATCGATCTGTCCATGGATCCCCAGAATCCCCGTATTCTCTATTGCGCGTTCTGGGAGGCCCAGCGCACGCCCTACAGCATGTGGAGTGGCGGCCCGGGCAGCAGTCTTTACCGATCGACCGATGGCGGCGACAGCTGGACCGAGATCACACGCAACGAAGGGCTTCCTCAGGGCGTGCTGGGAAAGATCGGCGTGGCAGTGTCCCCTGCGCGGTCCGGCCGGGTCTGGGCTCTGATCGAGGCCGAGAACGGCGCGCTGTTCCGTTCCGATGACGGCGGCGAACGCTGGAAGCGAGTGAGCGACAACCCCGATCTGCGGCGTCGTGCCTGGTACTACATGCACATCTATGCCGACCCACAGGATGCCGATGCGGTCTGGGTGCTCAATCTCCAGGCATGGCGGTCGACGGACGGCGGCGTCACCTTCAACGCGGTGCCGACGCCGCACGGCGACAACCACGATCTGTGGATCGATCCCGCCAACCCGCAACGGCTGATCGAGGGCAACGACGGAGGAGCGTGCGTCAGCTTCAACGGGGGCTGCTCGTGGTCGACGATCCTCAATCAGCCGACCGCGCAGTTTTACCACGTGACGGCCGATTCCAGCCTTCCGTACCGGGTCTACGGCTCGCAACAGGACAACACGGCCATCAGCGTGCCGAGCCAGTCGGTGCACGGCGCGATCACGCAGACAGATTGGTTCGTGCCCGGTGGCGGCGAAAGCGGCTACATCGCGGTACGGCCGGACGACCCGAATATCCAGTACGCCGGCGATCACCGCGGTTTGCTGACACGGCACGACCGGCGCACCGGCCAGGAGCGGGTAATCGACGTCTGGCCCGACTATCTGGGAATGCACGAGGGTGCCGAGTCACGGCGCTACCGCTTCCAGTGGACCTTCCCGATCTTCGTCTCGCCGTTCGATCCAAACGTGCTCTACGCCGCCGGCAACCATCTCTTCCGCTCCACCGACGAAGGCGGTAGCTGGGAGGCGATCAGTCCCGATCTGACGCGAGCGGACCCGAACACGCTGCAACCGTCGGGCGGCCCGATCACACGCGACAACACCAGCGCCGAGGTCTACGCGACGATCTTCGCCGCGGTCGAGTCACCGCACGAGCGGGGCACGTTCTGGGTTGGAACCGACGACGGGCTGGTGCACATCTCGCGGGACGACGGCAAGACATGGCAGGAGGTCACGCCTCCCGATCTCAAATCGCCGCAGGGCGAGTGGGCGCTGATCAGCATCATCGACGTCTCGGCGCATGACCCCGCAACCGCCTACGTTGCCGCCACGCGCTACAAGCTGGATGACACGCGGCCCTACCTCTATAAGACCGCCGACTACGGGACGACCTGGACGAAGATCACGAACGGGATCCCGGAGTGGGACTTCACCCGGGTGATTCGCGAGGATCCGCACTGTAAGGGGTTACTCTACACCGGAACCGAGACCGGCCTCTACGTCTCCTTCGACGATGGGAAACAGTGGGAGGCCCTGCAGACCAATCTGCCGGTGTGCCCGATTCACGACCTCATCGTCCACAACGACGACCTGATTGTCGGCACGCACGGCCGCTCGTTCTGGATCCTGGACGACGTTACACCACTGCACGAGCTGGCGCGCGACCGCGGGCAGCGCAACCGGCTGTTTCGGCCCCGTGACACGATTCGCTTCAAAGTCTACGAGGGATTCGGCGGCGGCGAGGGCGAGCAGGTGATGTATCGGATGGCCGGCCCCCTGACGTATGCCTACCGGCAGGAAGAGAAGCCGAACGGCATCAAGGAAACCAGGCTGCTTGACGCCGGTAAGAATCCGCCTAACGGGGTGATCATCACCTACCATCTGGCTGCGCCTCCGCAGGGTGATATCGCGCTGGCGATTCTCGATGCCGCGGGGAACGAGGTACGCCGCTTCACTAGCAAGAAGGCGAAACCGGAGGAGGCGAGTCCGGCCACGGTCGCCGAGTCCGACGCGGCGGCAACCGATGTACTGCAGGAGGAGGCGGAAGGCAGCCAGGCGACCGCGGCGCCGGAAGCAGAGGCGGAACAGCAGGAGCCGTTCATTCCGAAAGAGGTCGGAATCAACCGCTTTGTCTGGAATTTCCGGTACGCCAATGCGACGAAGATACCGGGTGATAAGTTCTCCGAGTTTGCCACCGCCGGCCCGGCTGTCCCGCCCGGACGCTATCAAGCACGTCTCGAGATCGGCGACGAGCAGCTGACCGAGTCGTTCGAGATCGTGAAGGACCCGCGTGTTTCGGCGATGCAGGACGACCTGCAGGCACAGTTCGAGCTCGGCATGCGCGTGCGCGACGCCATGTCGCAGCTCAACGACGCGATCATCGAGATTCGCGACCTGCGCGAGCAGCTACAGGGCTGGGAGAAGCGGCTGACGCGTGGCGGGAACGGGGAGACCGGCGACGCCGGACTCGCTGCCAGAACGCTCGCCGAGCGGCTGACCGGCATCGAGGAAGAGCTGATGAACACGAAGTCCGCCAGCCGCATGATGTACCCTCCGCCCAACGTGCCGACTCGCCTCAATCAGCGTCTGGCGATGCTGGCCGGCGTGATCGGCAGCGCCGACGCACGGCCGACTCAGCAGGCGTACGGTGTCTTCGAGCAGGTCAAACAACTGATCGACGCGCAGCTGCAGGCGCTCGACGAGCTCCGGAAGAAGGACCTCGCCGAGTTCAACGAGCGCATCCGCCAGCTGGCGGTGCCGGCTGTCGTGGGGATCAGAGAGCGAGAGTCGGTGGCCGTACGCTGAGGAGAAAACTGACACTAGACATATCGAGAAAATTGCCGTAGAATCTTGACACGGAGCTCGCCGCTGTTTGCGGCCAGTGCGACGGAGGGGAAGCACCAGGTGCTGGACGTTGCGCGGGCGGTCGAGAAGAAGTACGTCCACCTGGACCTGCGGCTCCTGCGCGTGGACTCGGACGGCCGGGACGGAGACGCGTACCGGGCCGAGATCGTCGATTCCATTGGCCGCAGTGCCGAGGCTTCGCTTGGCGAGCCCTTGTCCGGCCCCCAGCTCTATACCCTGCTCAACATTCTCGAGGGCAACGCGACACGCCGAGACTTCAACACCCGGAACGATCTGGAGATCGCGAAGGCTTACGGAACCGGGCTCTTTTGCACGGTGTTTCGCGCTGACATCCTTGCCCACTATCGGGATACCGTCAAGCGAGCCAAAGAAGATGGCATGGGTGTGTGCCTCCGCGTGCATTTGCAGGGCGCTCCCGAGTTGGGAGAACTCCCCTGGGAGTACCTCCACGATCCCAAGATCGGCCGCTTCCTCGCGCTCTCCGTCGATACCCCGGTGGTGCGTCTTGTCGACGTTCCGGAGAAGGACAGGCGGCTCGCGGTTGAGCCGCCGCTGCGAGTGCTTGTGGTCGGCGCCAATCCACGTGACTACGAGCCACTCGACGTCGAACGCGAGTGGAATCACGTGCGACAGGCGCTTGCCGAGCTCAGAGACGATGGAAAGATCGAGCTCACGAGGCTTGAGCGCGCCACGTGGAGTTCATTGCAATCTGAGCTTCGCCGCAAGCAGTACCACGTCCTGCACTTCATCGGCCATGGAGAGTTCGATCGTGCGCGGCAAACTGGCCATTTGATTCTCGAAGACGTCGATGGTCTGAGCCACTCCGTCTCGGCGCAGAGACTGGGCGTTCTCCTACAGAATCACGATCAACTGCGACTGGTGGTCCTCAATGCGTGCGAGGGGGGCCGCGCCGGCGCGTCCAACCTCTTCACCGGAACGGCCCAGGTGCTCATGCGGCACGGCGTTCCCGCCGTCATAGCCATGCAGTACCCGGTTTCTGATGATGCCGCCATCACCTTTGGTCGCGAGCTATATGCCGCACTGGTCGACGGTTGTCCTCTCGATATGGCGATGACCGAGGCTCGAGTAGCCCTGCAAGGGCAGTGCGAAGGCGTGGAGTGGGGAGTCCCTGTCCTTTATATCCGCCCCCGCGACGCCCGGCTGTGGGACATCCAGACTCCGCTCCCGGCCTCCAACCTGCCGGTACCGGTCACGTCCTTTATCGGTCGCGAGCAGGAGGTTTCTGAGATCATCTCACTGCTCCGTCGAAGGGCAGTCCGCCTGCTCACCCTGACCGGCGTCGGCGGAGTCGGGAAGACTCGCTTGGCACTGGAGGTAGCGTCGCGTGTCCTCCGAGAGTTTTCGGATGGGTCATACTTCGTTCCACTCGCCACTGTGCGTGATCCGGCGCTGGTTGCTTCTACCGTGGCGGCGGAGATCAAGGTCAAGGAGACTGGCAAGCAGCCGGCTGCTGAACGGCTGAAGTCGTACCTGCGCGACAAACAGGTGCTACTCGTACTGGACAATTTCGAGCAGGTAGTGGATGCTGGAGACTTTGTTGCTGAACTCCTGACGACCTGTCCGGGTGTCAAGGTCGTGGTAACCAGCAGGAGTGTGCTCAACGTCTACGGTGAGCGCGAATATCCGCTCTCACCACTCCCCACGCCTGACCCAGGGACCGTCGATTTCGAGGAGGTGGCCCGATACGACTCAGTTGCCCTCTTCGTCGACCGGGCGGAGGCGGCAGCACGCAACTTCGCTTTGAATGGGGCGGTAGCGCCGGCAGTGGTCGAGATCTGCCGTCGCCTGGAAGGGATTCCGCTCGCGATCGAGCTGGCAGCCGCCCAGACCCGTCAGTTTGCCCCGGACGACCTTCTGAAGCGCCTCGCGCATCGCCTGACGACACTGACGGGCGGTCCGCGCAACCTACCCAGGCGCCACCAGACGCTGCGCGCCGCGATCGATTGGAGCTACGGACTGCTGCGTAAGCCAGAGCAACAGCTCTTTGCCCGCCTGGCGACGTTTACAGGGGGGTTCGACCTGGAAGCAGTGCAGTGCGTTTGCTCGCCTGACCACGGAAGTGACACTGCCGGCCTTCTGCTCTCGCTCGCCGACCAGAGTCTGCTGCAACGAGCACCCCACGAGGCCCGCTACATCATGCTTGAGACGGTTCGCGAGTACGCTGCCGAGCGGTTGCGGGCGCACGGTGAAGTGGAGGCCGTGGCGGCTCGGCACGCCGCATACTTCCTGTCCGTTGCTCGGGAGGCCGCTTCACATCTCGCCGGTCCAGAGGAAGGCAGGTGGCTCAACCGTCTCGATCAAGACTTCGGAAACATTCGCACCGTTCTCGAGTGGGCACTGGCTCGTGGTGACATCATGAGTGGCTTGCAGCTAGCGACAGTGCTGCACCGCTTCTGGGAGCTGCGCAGCCATCGCCGGGAGGGGCGCCGCTGGCTGCTCGATCTGCTCGTGGCCGCCGGCGACGACGCGGCGCCATCACACGCATTACGCGCAGAGGCACTGGAGGCGGCAGGGCTCCTGGCCTACCGTCTCAATGAGCATGACGAGGGGCGATCGCTCTACGACTCGGCACTCGCGTTGCGGGGCGCCGTGGGTGACCGGAAGCTTATCGCCCGAGCGATGCTCGATCTCGCGAAACTCGAGTTCTCCCGCGGCGCGCATAGCAGTGCTCTTAGCCTCTCGGAAGAGAGCCTCCGGACCGGCCGTCTGCTCCGCGATCACGCGTTGGCTGCCGAGGCGCTGAGCCTGATCGGTTCTATCGTTCGTACTGAGAATGATGCACACCGCGCCATTACGACCTGGGCCGGCGCTCTCGATCTCTATCGGAAGCTGGACGCCCAGGAGGGCGTAGCTTCGGTGCTCCACAAGCTTGGATCGGTGAGCTACTACGAGGTCGAGGACGCTGAGCGCGCGAAGTGGTTCTACCGAGAATGCGTGGAGCTACGCCGTCAGCTGGGCGATCATGAGAGAACCGAAGACGTTCTCAATTCGTTCGCCTTTATCCTCCGCAATGAGGGGGATTACGGCGGCGCGATTCGTCTGGTAGACGAGGCACTCGCCTCATCGCGCCTGCACGGCCACATGTCGCACGCCGGATTTAGCCTCTGCATCCTGGGGATGATGAGGCGCGAGCAGGGAGACCTGCGGCGAGCGCGATCCCTGAGCGAGGAGAGCCTTTCGACATTCAAGCAGCTCGGCGGGAAGTGGGGCGTATCGCGCGCCTACCTCCAACTGTCGGCTGTGGCCTACGACGAAGGGGATCTGGAGCTCGCGATCGACCTGGCGGAGCAGAGCCTGGCGTTGAGCCAGCAAACCCACGATAAGACAGGTGCGGTCTTCTCACAGATCAATCTAGCGCTGGCCGCATCTGCCAGTGGAGATTTCGAGCGGGCGCTGCGTACCTGTCAGGAGTGCCGCGCTCTTATGCAGGTACGGAGCGGTTCCATTGCCTACACCGATCTTTACTGCGCACTTGGATCGATCCACCTTGACCACGGAAACCGTCATGAGGCGCTGGCTGCCTTCCTCCGTAGTGTTGCCTGGGCCCGGAAGATAGGCACGGCGTACTCGGTGGCGACGGCGCTCGAGGGCCTCGCCATGGCGGCTGTCACGCGAGAGAACGCTACCCAGGTGTGCAGCCTGTTGGGAGCCGTTGACGCTTTTCGCCATGCCGCGCGTATCCCCCGGCCACCTGCAAACCGGAGTGGGTACGAGGTGAGGCTGGCTGCGCTCCGTCGGATGCTCGCGCCGAGCGACTTCCAGACCGCGTGGGAGGCAAGCAACTACATCAGCCTCAGCCAGGCCGTTGCCTTCGCGCTCTCACCTGCTGCTGGTCTTGTGGACCAGGCCGAGGTGGCGCACATCGACAGCCTCGTAAGGGTAAATCGAGCGCACTTAGCGGGCGCCCGAACCGCCGCGTAGCGTCGGGCCGCCGGCTGATCAAGCCATGTGGAAGGAGACCCTGAATGCGCCTCTTACCCCGTCTCCGTGGTCGCGGCCTGGTTCTGGGCACTGCCGTTATCGCACTCCTGGTTCCCAGTGCGGACAAACCGGCGGTAGCGAGCCGCTTGACGTTGCCGATCTCTCGGGGTGGCACGCTGACGATCGTCGAGACGTCACGGGGCCACTTCTCGCCGAACTTCAATCCCGATCACGGCGCGAGCGGGAACGACGCATTGGCCGCGATCTACGAGCCTCTCTTCCTGCTCAACTCTGAGAAGCACGGACGGATGGTGCCCTGGCTGGCCCGATCCTATCGCTGGTCGAGTGGCAACCGCGTGCTTACCTTCTATCTGCGGCCCGATGTGCTGTGGAGCGACCGCCAGCCGTTCACCTCGAACGACGTCGTTTATTCCTTCATGGCGGCTAAGGCGTCCAAGCTCTTCACCTTCTGCCACCAGTGCTGGAGCGATGTGGCACATGTGTCGGCCCCCGACCCACTGACCGTGGTAGTTCGTTTGAGGACGCCTGATACCACGATGTTCTTCAATATTGCCAGCTCCTTCCCGGTGCCGGAGCACATCTTCGCGAAGCAGAGTGATCCGGCGCTCTTCACGAATTATCCCCACCCAATCGGCACGGGCCCATTCGAACTGGGCAGCTTCTTACCCGACGGAATCACGTTGGTACGGAATCCGCACTACTGGCAAAAGGGCAAACCGTACATCGATAAGGTCATTTACCCGGCCTATGGTTCAGCGGACAACGCGATCACGGCGATCGAACATGGCGACGTAGACTGGGCCGGCGTCGAGATTCGAAACGTGTCCACGACGTATGACCGGGCGCAGAGCTACTACCACCACTGGTACACGGACGAGGGCGCACCCCTCGCGCTCTGGCTCAACGACGCTAAACCACCGTTCGACAACGTGCACGTACGGCGCGCTATCAGTCTCGCCCTGGATCGCCGGCAGATCTCTGACGAGGCCTATCAGGGCTACCAGCCCCCTGCCAACGGTGCGCTGCTCGAGCCGCAGTACACGGAATTATGGGGCGATGGTCCGGCCATGCGGTCGGTTTCTCCACGGTCAAATCTCACCGCAGCCAAGGCCGAGTTGAAGCGAGCGGGGAGGGTCGATGTCACTGGGTCGGTGGCGCTCGACGTACCTAACTCGAGTGCCCAGGACATCGATGCCGCCTACGTGGTTGCCGGCCAGCTTGAAAAGCTTGGCATGAATGTCCAGGTGAACCCGCTGCCGTACACGGACTTCTTTCACGCGTTGACGTTGGGCACCTTCGATATGGGCGAGGTGTGGACTCCGGCCGGGGGGAATTCGCCGTACTACCTTTACAGGTACATGTTTGCCGGCGATCAAACCGCTCCGATAAACGACAAGGCCAAGCAGAACTACGAGCGGTATCGGAGTCCCCGCTTCGACGCGCTGGTGAAAGAATATGCGGCTGCAGCCAGCCTAGGTCAGCGGATTACGCTCATGAAGGACATGGAGCGGCTGGCCGCAGCCGACCGTCCTGTCGTGCCGCTGCTGGATGGCGCCGAATGGGACGACTACAGTACACAACACTTCACCGGCTGGCCTTCGCCGCGTCACGCGTACGATGTCGGCTCGCCGGCCGCCTACTGTTCGTCCCAGGGGTGGTGCGGGAATCTGGACGTACTCCTCCAGCTACACGAACGGTAGAGCTGACGACGTGCTCACCCGATGCCCCCGCCACGCGCGTTACTCACGCTTCATCAAGCAATCCGAACGCTTCACGGTGATCGGCCGCTGCCGTTGCGTCGTGGAGATGGCAGGCGACGGGGTGATTGGGCGTTCGTTCGAGTAGCGGTGGTGCGATTCGCGCGCACAGCACCGTAGCATGCGGACACCTCGGGTGGAAGCGACAGCCGGATGGAGGAGACGCCAGGTCGGGAGGTGATCCCGGTATCCCGGTGAGGATTCCTCGCGAACCGGCGAGCGCAGGGAGGGAACGTACGAGACCTGCGGTGTAGGGGTGCTGAGGGGCGCGTAGCAAGGTCGGCGCAGCGGCGACCTCGACGATCGAGCCAGCGTACATCACGGCGATTCGGTCGGCTATCTCGGCCAGTAACGCGAGATCGTGGCTGACGAAGAGGATAGCGCAGCCCAGTTGCCGCTGGAGCGCACGAATCTCGCCCACGATCTGTCGCTGGACGACTGTGTCGAGGGCCGAGGTCGGCTCGTCCAGGATGATGAGCTCCGGCTCGAGCGCCATCGCCATCGCAATCACAACGCGCTGCCGCATGCCAACCGAAAGCTCATGCGGAAAGGCACGCAGGCGTGCGCGGCCGACGCCGACTTTCTCTAGTAGTTCTCCGGTTCGCTCCAATGCCGTCGGCCTATCGATCTGCAGGTGAGCCTGAAACATGTCGACGAACTGGTTGCCGATTCGCATCACGGGATTGAGCGAGTTGGCCGCATTCTGGAAGACGAGGGAGATGTGTTTCCACCGTATACGGCGCAGCTCTCCGCGAGAGAGCTGCAGCAGATCACCGCCCTGTAGAAACACGGAACCGCCGGCAAGCTGCGCCGGCGGCCGCAGAATCCGCAACAGGGCGTGGACCGCCGTGCTCTTGCCGCATCCCGACTCACCGGCGAGGCCCAGGATCTCGCCACGGTGGACGGTGAAGGAGAGGTGATCGACTACCCGGATCGCTCTGTTCTCCGATAGGTAGTCGACGGTCAGGTTCCGAACGTCGAGGAGCGGCGCGGCATGGGTTTCCGGCGGCCTCGGCTCAATCGGGGACCGTAGAGGCGGAGAAGTGTCGGCGGGGCGGCGCATGCGAAAAGACCGCAGCCGCGGATTGGTCACCTCGTCGAGGCCGTAGTTGACGAGCGTGAGGCCAACCGCGAAGAGGCTGACGCAGAGCCCCGGGGGGACGAACCACCACCAGTAACCGTCGCCAAACGCTTCCGCGCTCTTGGCATCGGCCAGCATCGTTCCCCACGTCACGGTGCCGGGCTGCCCAAAGCCTAATAGCTCCAGGCCTGCTTCGGCGAGTACGGCGTGTACCGTCGCGAAGAGGAAGCTCGCGGCCACCAGTGAGAGCATGTTCGGCAGGATCTCGGCGCCGGCGATGCGGTACCAGGGC
>Ga0070735_10004051_pt1 | contig 12492 bp, 11 predicted proteins | sample Coa_R1_FD_66443 | JGI IMG/M metagenome (GOLD analysis project Ga0070735, IMG submission 66443) | Surface soil microbial communities from Centralia Pennsylvania, which are recovering from an underground coalmine fire - Coalmine... | ecosystem: Environmental > Terrestrial > Soil > Unclassified ...
TCGTCAACTGCCCTTGCTGCGATGCGAAACTGACCGTCGATACTGAGCTGGGCGTCGTGCTTGGACACGTCGCACCGGTAAAAGCCGCACCCGACGTGGACATCAGCGACGCGGCGCGCATCCTCGCCGACCAGGCGCAGAAACGCGAAGATAAATTTCGCGATTCGTGGGTGGCTGAGAGCCAGAAGGAAGACGTCCTCAACCGTAAATTCGAGGAAGCCCTCAAGAAGGCCAAGGACCAGCCGGTGGAAAAACCGGTGCGGGACTTCGATTTGTAAGTGGCACAGACTTCAGTCTGTGGATTTCCATTGCCACGCCCGGATTGCGCGCTTTCGCCAAGATCATATGGAACCCCACAGACTGAAGTCTGTGCCACTTGGTGCTGCCACTGAAGTCTTTGCTACCCGTACGAATCTGTCATACTCCGGGCGTGATACGATTCCTTCGACTTGTCGCCCTGAGCTGCTTTGCAGCGCTGATCCTCGTTGTTTCGGCGGCCTCGGGGAATGCTCGCGACCCGGCCCAGGGTAATAACTCAGCGGAAAAATCCGAGAAGTTGCCGCGCCCGGTTCCGTTGGGACGCGATCTGAAGCTGGCGCGCGATCCTGCATCCGGCGAGTTGCGAGCCGTTACGGCAGACACCGGCGCGGCGCCGCGTGACGGCGCCATCCGTTCACGCGTCACGCTGGTGCAAGTGCCGTGCACCGTGACTGCGCCGGACGGCGTCGAAGTGCGCGGGCTGAGCCAGACCGATTTTCATTTATTTGAGGATGGCGTCGAGCAGCAGATTGCTTCGTTCGACGCTTCGTCCACTCCGGCCAGCGTAGCTCTAGTGATTGACGCGAGCCCCAGCATTTTTCACCAGCTGGCGGAAATGCGCGGAGCGGCTCGCGCGCTGGCGGGAAATCTTTCTCCGGCCGACGAGATTGGGGTTGTTTCGTTTTCCGCCGAGACGCACTTACTTCTGCCCTTCTCGAAAAATCGTGCGCTGCTCGAGCGTGCGCTGGATTCGCAGTATCTCGCCAAAGTCGAAAATTCCTCTGAGTCGCGGATTTATGAATCCGTTTTTCTCGCAGCGCGGGAACTGTTCCAGGGACGCAGCGGGCGCAAGGCGCTGGTGCTGCTTACGGACGGCCAGGACAGCGGCCTCGGACTGACGTGGGATCCGCGCAGCGCGCTGCCAAACACCGGCGCGGGCGCGGGGCGGCTGGCGTTCGATGACGTGGCGCGCGAACTGGGCGCGGACGGCATCGCGCTGTTCATCGTGTCCACGGAAAATCGCCCGCGTGGGATGACTCCGGAATGGCTGGATGAGCATCGCGGTGAAATGCTGGTGACTTCCGAAGCGCGCAAAGCCAACATGCCCAATTACACGCTGTACCTGGCGGAACTGGCACGGCGCGCCGGAGGGCAGCTTTATTTCTTGCGCGAAATTGGAGATTTGAGCGCGATTTACCGGCGCATCGCGCTGGCGATTCGCGCGCAGTATACGCTGGGATTTTATCCTTCAGAAGGCACGGCGCGTTCCGGATGGCGCGCGCTGCGGGTGGAACTGGCTGCCGGCGCGAGCGCTCCCGCGGGCTCAAAACTTACTTATCGCGGATCTTATTTCGTTTCAGCGCTCCAGTAGCCTGTGTCTGCCGGATTTCGATTCCGGCCGGCCAGCCTCCAAACCATGCTCGCCGAAGCCTATCCGGCTCAATGCCTTAAGTCCCCAACGGCTGCACTGATTACTGCCACGTACGCTTTTGAATGCGTTGCGTTGACTTGGGATTTTGCAGCATGCTAGCGTGAAATCTAAGCCTTGCCGGGAAGGTGATGCGCCAGACTGGCCGGGCGTTCTGCCTGTTTTGCCGCGGTGTGCCGGACCCTCAGGGCCCGAAATAAGGCGGCTGTGAATCAGCCATTTGCCGGCTTCTCCTTTCCCAGCCGGGACAATGGAAAGAGCATCTGACGATGGCCTATAACAAGACCAAGCACCTCAATGCGGCGCAGAAGTATTTGCAGCAGGGAAAAATGCCGCAGGCCATCCTGGAATACCAGCAAATCCTAAAAAATGAGCCCAAGGATCAGGTCACCCTGATGACTTTGGGAGATTTGTTCGTGCGCCAGGGCGAGACGTTCCAGGCCCTGGAATATTTTGAGCGCCTGGCAAAAATTTTTCTGGCCGACGGCTTCACTACCAAGGCCATCGCCATCTACAAGAAAGTCGCCAAGCTCGCTCCCGAAGAAAGCCGCCCGCTCGAACGGCTGGCCGAGCTTTACGTGCAGCAAGGGGTGCTCAGCGAAGCGCGTCCTCTCTTCCTGCAACTCGCGGAAATGCAACTGAAGGCCGGGCGCCAACCGCAAGCGGCGCTGCTGCTCCGCAAACTTCTGGAAGCCGAACCCGACAATCTGCGCGTGCAGGTCCGCCTGGCGGAACTGCACCTTTCGATGGGCCAGCAGAAGGAAGCCGTCGAAACCTTCTACGGCGCGATGGAAAAACTGCAGGAGCAGGGCGATCATGCCGAAGCCATTCGACTGGCGGACCGAATCCTGCAGCTGAATCCCACGCACCAGCCGACATTTGTTTTGAAGGTAAAAGCATTGACCGCCTCGGGCAAGGCCGCCGAGGCCGGGAAGCTGCTCGATAGCCTGCCGGACCGCGACGAAGGCGGCGAAACCACTTCGATGCTGCTGGCCCTGTACATGGACAGCGGGCAGGCGGTAAAGGCCGCCTCGCTCGCGGAAAAAGTTTTCGCGCGCGATCCAAAGCAGTATGCCGTGCCGCACCGTGTGGCCGTCGCGCTGCTCGATGCCGGAGATCTGCAGCAGGCGCAAGCGATGCTCGCGCTGATCCGTGACATCATGATCGATTCGGGCGACCACGAACTGCTGGCGCAAACCATTTCGCGCCTGATCGAGCGCCGCCCGGGCCAGCTGGTGCCGCTTGAGTGGCTGGTGGATCTGTATGGCCGCGCCAGCGATTCTTTCCGCCTGCCGGATGCTCTGGCGCAGCTCGCATTTGCGTACGAAACCGCGGGCGATAGCGCCAAAGCCCTGGCCACGTACGAAAAATTGCTGGAGCGCACTCCCGAGGATGAAACCACGCGGCGCAAATATTTGCGCCTGCGCAACCAAGCTGGACTGGAACCGATTTCCGGCGAAATTGTGCCTCCGGTGAAAACGGCGCCAACCGAGGAGCTGGCAGCCGCTGCGCCTCCCATCACCGCCGAACCCGACCTGGACGAAGAAACGCAGCGTTACATCACGCAGGCGCTGACGGACGTCGATTTGTTTTCCAGCTACGGCCTGACACAAAAAGCGATCGACCTGCTGGAGTCGGTCCTGACACGCGCGCCGCGATACACACCGGTTCTGGAGCGTCTTCTCGATATGTCGGTCGGCGAAGGCAACGACCGGCGCACCGTCGAGCTGGCTACCGTTCTGGAAAGCATCGCCACCGAGCGCAACGATCGCGCGGGCGCGGAAAGGTTTGCCGAGCTGCGGCGCCGGTTCCAGCGCGCCTCGGGAATTCCTGCGGCCGCCGAACCGGCCAAGCCTGCACAGGCCCCGGCGGCAGCCGCGCCAGCCAAATCCGCCGCGCCGCTCGCGCCGCCGGAATTCAGCGTTCCAGTGATTGAGGCGCAGCTCGACGAACCGGTTGCCGAAGAGCCTCCGCCTGCGCCGGTGCCCGCGGCGCCGCCGATGGGCATTCCAATGCCCGCCGAAGCAGCCGTGCACGAGTCCGTGGTCCACGAGGTGGATCTCTCCGAGGAATGGGCGGCGTTGTCGCAACAGCTCGAAAGCGCCATGCAGGAGGAGCCTGCTCCTGCCTCCGCCGCCGAAGTTCCTGCGCCGGCGCGCGAGGTTGCCGAGGCCGCGCCTCCAATGTTGATTCCCGTTGATCCGGCGGAAGTGCAGATCGCAGCAAGCGCGGAGGCTCCGTCGTTCGATCTGGAACTTCAAGCCGTGCGCCCGGTGGAAGTCACCGAGAACGAAACGATGGCGGCCGATGCGCTTTTCGCGGACCTGGCCGGCGATCTGGAGTCAATCACCTCGAACCTCGGCGGGTCCGCCGAAGTTCTGGTGGCAGCGACGCAAAATTCCGTCTCGGCGCCCGTGACTGCAAGCGCGCCGCCTGCCCGCACCAGCGCTGGAAATGGCGCCGCGTCCAAACCGGAATCCGGCGTCGGCATTGGCGGCCCGCTGGGCGATCTATTCGAAGAATTCCGCTCCGAGCTGGGAGAGTCCAACCAGGATGATGAAGACCTGGAGACCCACTACAACCTGGGAATTGCGTACCGCGAAATGGGCTTGCTGGAAGAGGCCATCAGCGAGTTTCAGAAAGTGGCCAGCGCGGCGGACAAGGGGCCCGCTTTCCGATATGCCATGCAATGTAGTACGCTGCTGGGCTTGGCATTCATGGAGAAGGGGCAACCGGCCATCGCCGCAATCTGGTATGAACGTGCCCTCAAGACGCCTGGACTGGATCAAGAATCGATACTGGCGCTGCGCTACGATCTGGGAGTAGCCCAGGAACTGGCGGGCGACACACATGCCGCGTTCGGCAGTTTTTCGCAAGTCTACGCGATGAACATCGATTATCGTGACGTGTCCGAGCGAATCGCCCTTCTCGGGAAGGCGCGCTAGTTACACCTCGAATGAAATCTTTCCTGCACGTTTTGCTCGCCCTCGATGTGTTTTTGCTCGGAGTAATGCTGATCCTGGTGCCGTGGATGGGTTTTTGGGATCACAATTTTTTTCTCGATAAGTTTCCCGTACTGATTCCCGTAATTTTGCATCCTTCCGTGCGCGGAGCAGTGACCGGACTGGGTGGTTTGGACCTGCTGCTGGCCTCCAGCATGCTCCGCGGACGAGCGAACTCCGTTGCTACCCATACCTAGACCGATTCTTTGTTATGTGACGGACCGGCGGGCCTTTCCCAATCCCGCTTCGTCCGGCTCTTCGCCCGGCGATGCGGCGAAGCTTCAGACGGATTCGCTGCACGAGGCGATCCGGCGCGCCGCCGCGGCCGGCGCCAGTTGGATTCAAATCCGGGAGAAGGATCTGGACGCTCGCGTGCTGCTCGATTTGGCGCGCTTCGCAGTGGCCGAATCGCGCGCGAGAGGCGTGCGCGTTTTGATCAATGACCGGCTGGATGTGGCGCTCGCAGCGAATGCCGCGGGCGTGCACCTTGGAGAGAATTCCTTGCCGCTGGAGGGGGTGAGCGAGTGGCGGCGATCCTCGGGCTGCCTGGAACTTTTGATCGGCGTTTCCTGCCATTCGCTGGAATCGGCGCGCGCGGCGGAACGCGGCGGGGCGGACTACATTTTTTTTGGTCCGGTGTTCGCGACGCCGTCCAAGGCGGCATTCGGCTCGCCGCAGGGAGTTGAGCGGCTGCGGGAAGTGTGCGCGGCGGTGGCGATTCCGGTTCTGGCGATCGGCGGAGTGAACTCAGGAAATTTGGATTCTTGTCTGGCCGCCGGCGCGGCGGGAATTGCGGCGATCCGCATGTTTCAAGTCTGGTAGGACAGGCTTCAGCCTGTCTGCTTTAGATTCGCGCATGACACTCGACAAAACCAGACAGGCTGAAGCCTGTCCTACTACACCCACTCCACGCCCAGATTCTTCAGCTTTTCGCGCAGGCCGTACATGTCCAGGCCAAGTTCGCCGGCCTTTAGCCGCTCGCGGTTTTTCGCTTCCTTGGCGAGGCGCGCTTCGCTCAGCTTCACAACTTCCGCGGCCTGCTGGCGGGGAACGACGACCACGCCATCGACGTCGCCTACGATCACGTCGCCCGGATGAACGATGGCGCCCGCGCACACGATGTCGATGTTCACGTAACCGGCCGTTTCCTTCACCGTGCCCTGCGCGGAGATGGCGCGCGAAAAAGCGGGAAACTGCATGGCGGTCAGATCGGCGACATCACGCACCCCGGCGTGGATCACCAGTCCCTTGATTCCATGCGCTTGGCAGGAGGTGGCCAGCAGTTCGCCGAAAAATCCGTCGGTGGAATCAGAGTGCGTGGCCACGACCAGAACATCGCCGGGCTTGCACACTTCGATGGCGGCATGGAACATCAGATTGTCGCCGGGATGGCAGAGCACGGTCACGGCCGGGTTGCCGATGCGCGCCGTCGGATAGATCGGCCGCATGTAGGGAAGCATCAGGCCAGTGCGGCCCTGCGCTTCGTGCACCGTGGCGGTGCCGAACTCGCCGAGCTTCCGGCAGACCTCGGGGTCGGGGCGTTCGATGTTGCGGACGATTCTTGGCTTCATGGAAAATTCTCCTTGGCTCGAATAGGACGGGCTTCAGCCTGTCTGGTTTTGATGTGAGTGGCACTCAAATCTAAACCTGACAGGCTGAAGCCTGTCCTACTGAGATCCTACTGCACGAGTGCGGACGGATTGGTGACCGTCATGCGACGGACCTGGTCGACTGTGAACCCGTTGTCCAGCATTTTCTGCGCGAACATCGCGAAGCCGTCGGACACCGGCGGGTTGATGGTCTGGCCCAGGTCGGTGGAGAGCACGCAGCGCTCCGGACCCACCACGCGAATCGCTTCGAGCACCGCCTCCCACGGGGCTTTCCCGGTGTACATGGTGGTGAAGCAGTGTTCGATGAACGCGCCCATGTCGGCAAGCTGCTGCTGCTCGTCAGCCGTCAGGTTTTGCGAGGGGAATTCCGCGTGCGTTACCAGGACTCGCTGCGTCCCCATCTCACGCGCGGTTTTCACCAGCTCAAAAATTTCCACGCGGCCGAGGTGGCCGGTGGCCAGAATCATGTTGTGCCGCGCGATCAGCTCGATGCAGCGGCGGGTAATCTCGGTGACTTTGCCTTCATCGTCGACCACCGTGAGCGGCGGTGGCGCGATTCCTTGCGCGGCGAGTTCGCGCTGAATTTTCGCCCAGAACGGCAGCTTAGTGCTGGGGCCATCGACGCGCCCGGCGGTTTCGTTTTGGGCGTCGACAGTCGGAAACCAGACGACCTTGCAGCCGGAGCGCCCGGCTAGCTCGAGCGCTACTGGATTCAATCCGCCAACGGAATGATTGAGGGTGATGGCGCCGTAAGCGGCGATCCCCGGCACGGCCTTGGTCACCACTTTGGCACGTTCGGCAGTCGGAAAATAATGCGACTTGAGGACGAAACCCTTCAGGCCGCGCCCGAGAAATTCTTTGGCCAGGTCCAGGTCATCGACGCGCCGCTCGATCACGTCCGGTGCAACGTGCACCTGCAAATCGTAGGCGCCCTGAAGGCATTTCCAGGCGGCGTCGGAAACCGGCATGGCTTTTGCGCCGGCCGCGCCTTCGCCCGTGCTAGCCGATGTTGCGGTCATATCGTATTTCCTCTCGAATCTTTTTTGGACTGCCGCGAGCTGCGGACCTGCGCCCGGCTGGATAATCGTGGCAGGTCGGTTTCAATGAATCCTTATGGATGGATGCCTAGACTATGGAGCAATCCAAAGAATTCCGCCGGGAGAGAATATAACCCAGCGGCGCGATGTTTCACTAGAAGCCATGTCCAAGAACTGATTTGCAGGTGGCGAATTCAGCGGCGATGCAGAGAGACCCAGGAAGGCACGGCTTTGCAGGCTGCGGAAAAACATTTGTCATTCTGAGCGAAGCGAAGAATCCCTCCTGGGTTCTTTGCTCATGCTTAAATCGAAGAGAGATTCTTCGCTTCGCTCAGAATGACAATATGTCCTCCTTTGGCTGTGCCAGCCGGAAATCGGGAGGCGCGATCTACGACTCGAAGATCACCTGGGCTAGCGCGGTGTTGCCGTCATGCGTGATGGTGACCGCGATATTTTTTACTCCCAGGCTGTCCGCGATGGCTCGCGTCGCGCCGTGCAATTTCAGCGTGGGTTTGCCGCTGGGCTCGCGGACCACTTCAATGTCCACCCAGCGCACGCCACGGGCCCAGCCGGTTCCGAGGGCCTTCATCGCCGCCTCTTTCGCGGCGAAGCGTCCGGCGAAGCGCTCCGCGCGGTTGCGGTGCCGCTCGCAGTAGGCGACTTCAGATGGAGTGAACAAGCGCTGAAGCATGGCGCGGCCGCGGCGCGCGATGGCCGCTTCCATGCGATCCACTTGGGTGATGTCCACGCCCAGTCCGACAATCATTCGCACTCCTTTGTCGTGCACTCCGGCATCACTTCGGCAGCCTGCTGCGGATTCACTAAATTATAGCGCCTTTGGCCGGGACGACCGGCTGGCCGCATCGCTCCGCTTTCCATCTCGCGCAACGTGGGGCGGAAGACCGCGCCGCCCCAGGCGGCTCGGTCCTTCGTTTTGACCGGATGTCCCAACATCGGGAATCCAGTTCACTCACGCGCGCGAAGCGGCAGACAGAAACGTTGGCGGTACGATAAAGTGAGTGGCGGCGGTTTGGACAGGGATGGCACGAGCGATCAAAACTCGGACTTCGGGACGCAACTCCGCGAAGCGCGGAGAGACCCCGGCATCGCGGCGCAACGAACGCAGCGCCTGGACGGTTCGGCGCGCTCGCGGCTTGCAGATAATGCAGTCGCGCGCGCTCGGAAAGCTCGGGTGGCTGGTCCATGGGTTCAGCACGCGGCCCGGCGGCGCATCGAAGCTTGGGGAAAAGCCGGCTCTGAATCTAGGCTTCACGGAATGGGACCAGCGCGAGCGCGTGGAGTCCAATCGCGAAAAATTCCTCATTGCGCTGGGCGCCAAGATAATGCCTTTGGTCGCGATGCGGCAGTTTCATTCCGACGTGATTTTCATTGCCGCGGAGGCCGCCGAGACTGGCGAGCCCCCTAAAGCGGACGCGCTAATCACGCACACTCCCGGCCTGCTGCTAGGCGTGCAGACCGCGGATTGCGTGCCCATCCTGTTGGCCGACACAAGGCGGCGCGCGGTGGCGGCAATCCATGCGGGGTGGCGCGGCACGCTGGCGCGCATCGTTCCGAAAACTCTGGGCCGCATGCGCATGGAATTCGGGACGCGATCGCGGGACGTCGTCGCGGCGCTCGGTCCGGCGATTGGCGGCGGCTGCTATGAAGTCGGCCCCGAAGTGGCGCAGGCATTCGCGGCGCAATTTCCGAATGCAGCGGAATGGTTTGATGGGCCTTTCGAACAACTGGCACACGGCGAAGAACCGTTGTGGCTGCCATGGCTCACGATGATGCCGCCGGGACATGTGCCTCCGCCGCCGCGCGTGCAACTCGATTTGCGGGCATCCAACCGCTGGCAATTGCTGGACGCCGGAGTGCCGGAAAAGCAGATCGAAGTGAGCGATTTGTGCACCGCGTGCCGCACGGATTTGCTGTTCAGCTACCGTCGCGAAGGGGCGAAGACCGGGCGGATGATGGCGGTGATTGGAATTAAGTAGGACGGGCTCCAGTGGAACAGGCTTCAGCCTGTTGGTTTCCATTGCGGCAGGCACGGATGAAGCCCCCAGGCTGAACAGTCCGAAAAAACACTCAAAGCAGTGTCATTCTGAGCGAAGCGAAGAATCCTTCCTTGGGTCTTCGCTGTACTTCAATCGAAGAGAGTTTCTTCGCTTCGCTCAGAATGACAATCAAGACATTTTTCCGCAGGCTGTGAAGCCTGTTCTACAAAGTGACGAACGGGCTGGGCGTTTCCATCAGCGCCAGCTGGCCGCAGGCGGCGAAGACGTCCTGCCCGCGCGAGTAGCGCACGAACGTGGGCACGCCTTTGTCGACCAGAATACGTTGAAATTCCTCAATGCTCTCCGCGGTGGGCGCGCGATAGGGAAGATTGCCGGGATTCCACGGAATCAAATTGACCTTGGCGCGGATGCGCGCGACGAGGCGCACCACGCGGCGCGCGTCTTCGGGCGTATCGTTCACGCCGCCGAGCAGCACATATTCAAACGTGAAATATTCGCGCGGGCGCAGCGGAAATTTACGGCAGGCTTCGAGGAGCACGCCGAGCGGATACTTGCGGTTGATGGGCATGAGCGCGTCGCGCTGCTCGTCGCTCGACGCGTTCAGTGAAATCGCCAGGCTGGGACGGATTTTTTCCTGCGCCAGGCGCTCGATGCCCGGAACGATTCCGCTGGTTGAGAGCGTGACGTGCCGCGGAGCCAGCGCGACTCCCTTGGGATCGAGCAGGATGCGCACCGCGGCCATGGTCGCGTCATAATTCAGCAGCGGCTCTCCCTGGCCCATCAAAACCACGTTCGTCTGCGGGGCGAGTGTTTCGCGATTTTCCTCCAGCGCCACCAACGCCTGCCCCACGATTTCACCCGGCGTGAGATTGCGGATCAGGCCCAATTGCGCGGTGAGGCAAAAGTGGCAATCCACCGCGCATCCGGCCTGCGTTGAAATGCAGATCGTCTGGCGCCCGTCGCGCGGCATGAACACCGATTCGATCTGCGCGGGCTTGGGCTCTTTGCGCCCGCCGGCATCGTCCGCGGGCACGCCGATCGAGAAGAGATAGCGAATCGAGCCGTCCACGGACGGAAAGCGGCGCGCAATGCGCGGCGGCGTGATTCGCGCCTCCCGCGCCAGGCGCTCGCGCAGCGCGGCGGGAATATTGCTCATCGCCGAAAAATCAAACCGGCGCTCGGCATACAGCGCGTGATAAAGCTGCGCGGCGCGAAATGCCCGCTCGCCGAGCGACGCAACGTACTCGCGTAGTTCCTCCGCTGATTTTCCGAGCAATTCAACCGGCACGCGCGATCTCCTGAACGCTTTTTCTTATGGTAACACGCGCTTTCGGCCTTCACCGATCCGCCGTGGCACGCGCCAGGAAGCGCGCGCCTGGCACTTTTGCTCCGATTTGCCGTTGTGCAAGTTTGAAACGCGATAACGATTTCTGAACACCCTCGGAACTTCTGCTTCGCACAGGCTTGACGATCTTAGTAACATGTTCGGGTCGGAAACTTCGCGCACAAAGGTGCCAGAAATGGTCAGGCCATGGTGGAAACCAAAACAACAAAAACCAGAACGACACGTCTGCATTTTGCTATTCCCGTGTTTATCTACGGGAGCGAAGCCTCCGGCGCCCCGTTTCAGGACATCACCCAAACCGTAGCGATCAATGCCAATGGCTGCCTAGTGGAAATGACCACTCCAGTGGTAAAGGATCAAGCGCTCTGGCTGACGAACACGAAAACCAACGAAGAAATTCCTTGCACCGTAGTCAGCATTGGCAACGCCGTAAACGGCAAAACCCCGGTCGGGTTGAAGTTCTCGCAAGCCTCACCGCGTTTCTGGGGGCTAGCCTTTCCGCCCGATGATTGGGATCCGGCAACCCGCAAGCGTCCCACGCGCAGTCCGCGATGAGGCTCGCCAGCACCGTCGCAGTTGCAAAGTGTTACATGCGTTCGCCGGGGCTTCGCGCTCACCACTCCGAAACCCCGCAAGCTAAAGCATGCGCCACTGTGCCACAATAGATTCATGAGCCAACCGGAACGCGACATTCAACGAGCGGAACTCCCGAACGGCGTGGTGATCGTGACCGAGAAGATGCCCCATGTGCGGTCCGTCTCCGTGGGCATCTGGCTGGCTACCGGATCGCGCGCCGAATCGTCCGCGCGCAACGGGATCGCGCATTTTATCGAGCACATGGTGTTCAAGGGCACGGAAAAACGCAGCGCCGAGGAAATTGCGCAGTCCGTGGACTCGGTCGGCGGCATGCTCGACGCGTTCACCGCCAAGGAAATGACCTGCTTCAACGCCAAAGTTCTCGACGAGCACCTGCCCGTCGCCGTGGATGTGCTTTCCGATCTGGTGCGCCACCCGCGCTTTGACGCCCAGGACATCGCCAAGGAAAAACAAGTGGTCCTCGAGGAAATCAAGATGGAAGAGGACAACCCCGAATATCTGATTCACGAATTGTTCACACAGAATTTCTGGCGCGGGCATCCGCTGGGGATGCCGATCCTGGGGACTCCGGAAACGGTGGGGCACTTTTCACGCGAGGCGGTTTTTGAATGTTACTCGGAATGGTACGCCCCGAATCGCGTGGTGGTTACCGCGGCGGGGAATCTGGAGCACGGGCGTCTGGTGGATCTGGTGGCGCGCGAATTTGACGGCGCGAAGCGCTCAGCGACCGCCGCTAAGCCTGCACCGCCCACCACGCACGCCTGCGTCGAGCAGCGCGACAAGAAAGAGCTCGAGCAGGTCCACATCGTGCTCGGCGTGCCGTCCTACCCGCTGGCCCACGAACGCCGCTACGCCGCTTCACTCCTGAACGTGATTCTCGGCGGCGGAATGTCCTCGCGGCTGTTTCAGAATATTCGCGAGCGGCAAGGGCTGGCCTACGCGATTGAGAGCGATCTCTCGCCGTACACCGATTCGGGAGTGCTTTCCGTGTACGCCGGAACTTCGCGCGAATCCGCGGCCAAGCTGATCCGTTCGGTGTGCGACGAATTCCGCAGCGTCCGCCGCGACGGCGTGAGCGCGGAAGAATTGCGCCGTGCCAAGGATCATCTGAAAGGCTCGATGATGCTTTCCCTGGAGTCGACCAGCGCGCGCATGTCCAACCTGGCGCGCCAGGCTATGTACCTGCACCGGTTCAT
>Ga0070735_10004052_pt1 | contig 12491 bp, 9 predicted proteins | sample Coa_R1_FD_66443 | JGI IMG/M metagenome (GOLD analysis project Ga0070735, IMG submission 66443) | Surface soil microbial communities from Centralia Pennsylvania, which are recovering from an underground coalmine fire - Coalmine... | ecosystem: Environmental > Terrestrial > Soil > Unclassified ...
AGCTGCTCGATACGGCGACGGGCGAGTTCCAGCCGGAGGCGATCAAAGGCAAGCACGGCTTCGGCGGCATCGCCTGGACGAGGGACGGCCGCACGCTCTACGCCACGGGCAAGGCGCGGGACGGGACGGTCTTCGTGACGCGGTTCGACGAGGCCGGCAAGGCGACGGCGACCAAGCCGATCGAGTTTCCGCTGAACTCCCGCATCGAGCCGAACTTTGCGGCCAAGGACTCGAAGCCGAGCGGCCTGGCGCTCAGCCCGGACGAGAAGACGCTCTACGTCTCGCTCTTCAACAACGCGACTCTGGCGGTCGTCGACTTGACGACCTACGATCCCGAGGCGGGCGGGGCGAAGTTCACCGAGGTGCCGGTCGGAAGCTCGCCGGAGCGCGTCGCGGTGAGCCCGCTCGGCGACAAGGTCTACGTGGCGAATCGGGGCGGTAAGACTCCGGAGGCTGGCGACACCGAGGACACGGCGGACCCGGTGGTGGTCGATCCGGAGACCTACAAGGCCTCGACGGCCACGCTCTCCGTCGTCAGCGCGGGCAGGGCGAAGGCGGACGCGGCGCACGCGGTGGTGAAGACGATCGACGTGGGGCTGCAGCCGGCGGACCTGGCCTTGTCGCCGGACGGCCGGTTCCTCTACACGGCGAACGCGAACGCCGAGTCGGTCAGCGTGATCAGGACGGCGGACGATACCATCGCCGAGACGATCCCGACCAGCCCGGCGCCCGGCAAGCTGGCGGCGAGCAGCCCGAACGGTCTCGCCGTGACGCCGGACGGCCGGACGCTCTACGTGACGCTCGGCGGCGACAACGCGGTCGAGGCGCTCGCGCTGGACGCGGCGGCCGGCGGCACGGCGGAGCGGACGAGGATCGCGGGGCTGATCCCGACGGCCTGGTTCCCGCTCGGCGTGGCGCTCGGCAAGGACGCGAAGACGCTCTACGTGGCGAACAGCAAGGGCATCGGCTCGGCGGGCGCGATCGCCAAGCGCAAGCGCACCGCCTTTACCGCCGAAACGCCGGAGGCCGGGCCGGGCGGCCTGGTCGTCGGCGATGATTTCGTCGGCCACAGCGTCTACGCGGTGATGGGCAGCGTCGGCATCGTGCCCGTGCCGGACGCGAAGACGCTTGCGCAGTACACGGCGCAGGTGGCGCGCAACAACCATTTCGACCGGATGGAGGCCGCGCTGAAGCAGAATACCGATCCGTTCTGGTCGCGGTTCAAGCACGTGGTGCTGATCATCAAGGAGAACAGGACCTACGACCAGATCCTCGGCGACATGCCGGTCCCGCCCGGCCACGTCGGCGGCGATCCGAGCCTTCTCATGTGGGGCGAGAAGATCACGCCGAACCAGCACGCGATCGCGCGGGAGTTCGGGCTGTTCGACAACATCTACTGCTCCGGCGCCATCAGCGCGGACGGCCACCACTGGCTGAACGAGGCCTTCGCGGACGACTACGACGAGCGAGCGATGAACAACTACCCGCGCTCCTATCCCTGCTGCGGCACCGATCCGCTCGTTTACGCGGGCAATCCGTTTCTGTGGCAGGCGGCGATGCAGGCAGGCCGCACCTTCTACAACTACGGTGAGTTCGGCCCGCTGCCGAGCATGAAGCGCCACTCGGACGCGGACTTCAGCGGCCGGTTCACCGTGACCGAGGACCGCAACCGGGACGTGGCGCACAGCGAGCGAGTGCTGGCGGACCTGCAGCCGGGAGCGCGCGGCCTGGCGCAGTACACCTCGATCTGGTTCGGCAACAACCATACGTCGGGCATCGCGCCGGGCGCCTACACGCCGGAGTCCTGCGTGGCGGACAACGACATGGCCGTCGGCAACGTAGTGGACGCGATCTCGCACAGCAAGCGGTACTGGCAGGAGGAGCCGACGGCCATCTTCATCATCGAGGACGACGCGCAGGGCGGCCTGGACCACGTGGAGGGGCACCGGACGACGGGCTTCGTGATCAGCCCGTTCAATAAGCGGGGCCAGACCTTCAGCACGAACTACAACCAGCTCAACATGGTCCGCACGATCGAGCTGATGCTGGACCTGAAGCCGCTCAACCAGTTCGACGCGGCGGCGGTCCCGATGCGGCCGGTCTTCCAGGAGACGGGCGACTTCCGGCCGTTCAACGTGATCAAGAACCGGGTGGCGCTGAATCTGAAGAACCCGCCGGCCCGCCGCCTGACCGGCACGACGCGCCACTGGGCCGAGGTCTCGGCGCGCCTGGACTTCTCGAAGCCGGACCGCGCGGACCCGGAGAAGGTGACGCAGGCGCTCTGGGTGCACACGCACGGCGACGCGGCGTACCCGCCCGCGGATGCGGCGCCCTAACCCCCCGGCCCCCTTCCCGCAAGCGGGAAGGGGGTGAGTGCGATGGGGTGAGTGGGTGATGGGGTGATGGGGTGAGTGGGTGATAGGGCGATGCGGCATACCCGCAGCCCCAATGTCCGTCCTATCCGTCCCATAAGTCCTATCGCCCCATTCCGACTCCGGCACGGAGGGGGCGCGTGATACGCGAGCTGGCGGAGCGGCGATCTCGGCCGGGGCGTACCGATGTGCGGCGTGGCGTTGCCTGCGTGTGGCGCTCCGGGCGCCACCAGATCCCAGCCGCAGCGCGTGCACCGGCGAACATCGCACCTACCCTTCGTATCTGCCACGACCCCATTACCCCATCACCTCATCACCCGCTCACCCCCTCATCCCGCGCGTGCGCGTACTTCACGATCTCGCAGTCCGCCACGGTGATCAGGCCCTCGGTCACCATCTGCTCCAGCTCGGGCAGGAATGCCGCGATCTTTTCGGGCGTGTCGACGAGCTCAATGCGGATCGGGAGGTCGGTGGAGAGCTCCAGCAGGGCGGCGCGGTGGATGCGGCTGTTCGCGCCGTAGCCCTCGATTCCTTCGGTAACGGTGGCGCCGGCGAGGCCCGACGCCCGGGCTCGCTGGACGATGGCGTTGTAGAGGCTCTCGCCGTGCCACCGGTCGCGGTTGCCAATGAAAACCGTCACGATCTTGCCAGCTCCACGGATCATCTCCATCCTCCAGGACCTGTGCCTCGAACCGCCAGTCCGGCGCCCTCCCTCCCCACGGCGCCCTCCGGCCCCACGGCAGCCTCCGTCCCCACTGCACCCGTCGGCAGCCGCGCAACACCAGCTAACACCCAACACCCCATCGGCCCTGCCCACGAAGTGAGCTTGGCGAACATGCCGGACCGTGTGGCCCCTGAAACCGTCACCCCGTCACCCCATCACTCCATCACCCATGCACCCTGAGCAGCAGCCGCGCTAGCACCACGCCGGCGTAGACGCCTGCAAATCCGACGATGACGCTGCCGATTATGTTCGCCGCGGCGCGCGCGAGCTGGCCGTCGGCGACCAGGCGGAACGACTCGTACTCGTAGGTGGAGAAGGTCGTGTAGGCGCCTACGAAGCCGATCGCGATCGTGAAGCGCCAGGCGTCGTTCCAGGCGAGCCGGTCCGCGAGGGTGGCGAAGAGGCCGAGGATCAGGCAGCCGGTAATGTTGATGATGAACGTGCCGTAAGGGAAGCCGGGCCCCCAGCGGTCAGCCGCCCACCGAGCGACGATGTACCGCGCGTTCGCGCCGACGAACCCGCCCAGGCCGACGAAGAGATAGGGGACGAGCCGGCTCACTTCAGGATCTCTCCCGACCCCTCGCGGGCGGGCGCAGGCGCCGCGGCCTCGCGTGGTCCGTCGTCGCTCGGGGCCGCGCCGCGCGACACTGCGGGCCGCGGAGCGCCGCCGAGCGCAGCCGGCAAGGCCTCCGCCCCGGCAGCTGGCCCGCCCGCGTCCTCGCCGACAGACTCGCGCGCCGCCCGCCCGCCCGTGTCCTTGGTGGCGGACTCGCGCGCCGCCGGCCGGTCCGCGTTCTCGGTGGCGGACTCGCGCGCCGCCGGCCGGTCCGCGTCCTCGCGCGCCGTTGATTGGCCCTCGCCATAGCCGAAGGACTCGCGCGCCGCCGGCTGGCCGCCATCCGCCGTTTCCGTGCCCACAGCCGGCGGCGCCGGCAGGGTGCTGGCCGTTGTGCGCTTCGTGATCGCGGATTGAACCGTCGGCAGCGTCAGCAGCGCGCCGACGAGGATCAGGCCCGCGCCGGCCCAGGTGAGCCTCGTCACCTTCTCGTTCAGGAAGAGCACGCCCAGCACCATGGCGAGGACGAAGCTGAGCTTGTCGATCGGCGCGACGTGGGAGACCGGTCCGTGCTTCAGCGCCGCGAAGTAGAAGAGCCACGAGAGGCCGGTGGCGATGCCGGAGAGGATGAGGAACGTCCAGTTGCGGCCGCTGAGCGTGCCCGTGAGCTTGAGCTCGCCCTGCGCGAGGACGATCCCGAAGGCGAAGATCAGGATGACGATGGTGCGGATGAACGTCGCCAGGTTCGAGGAGACGTTCGCCACGCCCATCTTCGCGAGCACCGCCGTAAGCCCAGCAAACAGCGCGGAGAGCCCTGCAAAGAGGGCCCAATCGTATTTCACGGCCTTGAAGCCTTTCCATTTTCCGCTATGGTCACGGGCGACGGCCAGCGGTTGAAACCGCGCCTGACATGACAGTTGTCCGCCTGCGCGGACACCGGCGCGGGGTTGTCGCGGTCCGCGCAACGGCATACGCCCGCTGGCTGTGTCGGCGCAGGCCGACGACTGCTTTGTCAGGCGCGACTTCCGTCGCCGGCGCCAACCAGCTACTTCTTCAGCACGTGCAGCAGCAGCGCGGCGAGGCTCAGGAAGATGCTGATGCCGATCACGTCCTGGAAGGCGGTCTCGAACGGGCCCGCCGTGAGCGCGGGGTCGAAGCCGGCGCGCTTGGAGATGAGCGGCACGACGGTGCCGACGATGCCGGCGATGTTGACCGACATGAACATGCCCAGGAAGACGACCAGGCCGAAACCCCAGTGCCGGTCCCAGATGCCGCCGACGGCGCCGAGCACGAGCGCGCAGGCGCCGCCGAGCATCGCGGTGGTGCTGACCTGCCGGACGACCGCGTGCTTCCAGTGCGCAAGCTGCACGTGGCCCGACGAGAGGCCGCGAATGATGATCGCCGCGGACTGCAGGCCGGTGTTGCCGCTGATGGCAGAGATCACCGGCATGAAGCTGGCGAGCAGGATGTAGCTCGTCAGCGTCTTGTCGAAGACGTGGATGACTACGCTGGCCAGCAGCTCGATCCCCAGCGTCGCCATGATCCAGGGCATGCGCAGCCGCGCGACCTGCGCCGGCGTCTTGCGCTCCAGCTCGTGCGCGTCCGAGCCGGACATGTGCGCCACGTCCTCGGCGGCCTCCTCCTGGATCACGTCGATCACGTCGTCGGAGGTGATGACGCCGATCAGCCGGCCGTCCGGCTCGGAGTCGACGACCGGCAGGGCGGTCAGGTCGTAGCGTGCGAAGATGCGCGCGACCTGCTCCTGGTCGCAGTCCGGCGGCACGGCGATGACCTCCGTCTGCATCAGATCGCGGATCAGCGCCGTCGACTCGGCGGAGAGCAGACGCCGCAGATCGACGGAGCCCTTCAGCCGGCCGTCCGCGTCCACGGCGTAGACGTAGAAGATGTGCTCGGCCTCCGTCTTCTCTTGGAAGCGCTTCAGCGCGTCGGCCTGCGTCGCATCCTCGCGCACGTCCACGAATCCGATGGACATGATGCCGCCCGCGGTATCGGCCGGGTAGTGGAGCAGCGCGCGGATTTCCTGGGCGGAGTCGCGGTCCATCGCGGCGAGGGTCTGCTCCGCGACGTCGCGCGCCAGGGCGCCGACGACGTCCGCGCCCTCGTCGGCGGGCAGCCACTGAAGGATCGCGGCCAGCCGGGCGGGCGCGACGCCGCGAACGAGGTTCGCCTCCGTCTCGGCGTCGACCTCGTCCAGCACGGCAGCGGCCTCGCCGGCGTCCAGCAGGTCGAAGACCCGCTTGTCCTCCTCCGGGCTGAGGAAGAGCAGCGCGTCGGCGAGATCGGCCGGGTGGTAGCCGTAGAGGAGGGCTCGCAGCGCGTCGGTCTGGTCCGGCGCGAGCCTGGCGCGGATGTCGCTCGCGACGGCCATCGCGTCGCTGCGTACGGTCAGGAGCCGCTTTCGGATGGTAAAAGTGGTCTGTGTGTCGCTCATGGTGCGGGCCGGCGGTTAATTCGCGCGCTTTGGTCCGATCTCCTTGCGGAAGCTCGAATCAACGCAGCGGGCGGGTATAATGGGGCGGCCGGAGCGGTGCCAAGAAGATCATTGCTCGGCGGATTCGGGCGCGTACGCGAGGACGCGCCCCGGAGACCCGCCCTCCACGCCAGAAAGACCGTGGAACAAATCGGCGATTAGAACGTTTGTTAGTGTAGCCTGTGATTGCAGCCGTTCGCGGTTTGCGATGCAAGTCGCCCCTCAACGGCTCATTGTGGCAGACTGACACGGAAACGGACACGATCCTCGCATGGTTTCGAGCCGTAATTACGTCTCTTCGCCGTTCTCGCCCGGTGACGTCCTGGCCCTGCTCTCGAAGATCGACGACATCGAGCCGGGGCTCTATCTCCTTTACTCCGTATCCGCCGACTGGGCGGTCCTCCGCCTCGTAATCGATGACGAGAAGACCGAGCGCGTCTACGTCACCCGCACCGAAGTGACGCTGCCGGCCAAGCTGCTCCTCCTGTTCCAGTCCGTGGGCCTGCGCCTCTCGCTCAAGGAGACGCTGGAGCACTGACCAGGCCGGGCAGTGTGGCCGAGCGGCGTTCGACCGACATCGGACCGCCAGCTTGACGCCGAAAGATCGGAGCCCCCATGCGATTACGCGCCTTCTGTCCCGCAGTCCTTGTTCTGTCACTATGTTGGCTCCCGGGCGCCGCCACCGCACGGGTCCCGAATAAGGCCGCGCGGGCCGACGCGGTGCGCGCGGTCGTTATCCGCCGCATAATTGCGACGTTGTCCGATGGTGCCGAACGGACCTATAAGGCGTACTACCTGGAGATTGGGCGTGGGAAGGACCCAGGCCCCGATCTAGTGAAGCGCTTCCATGGCAACAAGCCGGCCGTGAAGCCGGTTTCGCGGTCCCGTATCAACCTGAAGGCTAAGAATCCGTTTCTCTATGCCGTCGAGGACCGCAAGACGCACCTGACCGGCGTGATCGTCCGGGTCGGCGCCGTTTCGTGGCTGGCACACCGAGCCAAGGTTCACGGCGGATTGTATTCCGGCTACCGGAGCGGCACGGAGTCTTTATACACGGTCGTCCGTACGCGCAGCGGCTGGACTATTGAGTCAGAGGGCGACGCTGTGAAGTACTGAGTTACGGCGGGACTTGCGTGCCGTAGATGCACGACGAGGCGCGGCGCCGGGCGCATGCCGACGATGCCGGCCAGTGTTCGTGGCCGGCCGCGTATCCCGGCGATGACGGGCAGTGATAGCAGTCCGCGGCGCACCCAGGCGACAATGGGCAGTGATAGCGGCCGGCGGCGCATCCAGGCGATGACGGCGCTGGCCCCAGGGTCGCTACCGTGGCTCAGAGCGCGGTCGGCAGGCCGCCGGACTCGCGGGAGGTAACGGCCGCGCTGCAAAAGGCGATGATCTCGCGCGTCTCGGCGTAGGGGATCGGCGGCTGGTCGGTCTCGCACATCCGGATGAAGGCGCGCAGCATCTCCCGGTAGAAGGCCGCGCCCTCGATCTGGATCACCGCGTTTCCCTTCTCGTAGTGAATGACGGCGCCGAAACTGTACTTGCCGTCGCGGATGCCGCGGACCGTGCCGGCGTGGCCGCTTTCCCACAGGCCGGCGTTCACCTCGCCGCGGTCGCCGCCCATGAACTGGACCGACTTGCAGCCGACGCCCATCAGCGCGAACAGCAACTCCGCGCCGTGGATTCCGTAGTGCAGCAGGCCGGGGTTGCCGGGATGGAGGGCGGCCGCGGTCCAGGTATCGGCCGACAGGATCTTGCCCAGCTCGGCGGTGCGCGCGATCGCCTGCGTCACCAGCGGATCGTATCGCAGCGCGGAACAGGACATCAGCGGCGATGCGTGCTTCTCGGCGAGGCGGATCATGGTCTCGGCGTCCGCCACGGTTTCGGCGAACGGCTTGTCGACGAAGACGGGCATTCCCGCCTCGAGGAACGGCCGGGCCCGCCACAGGTGCTTCGAGCCCTGCTGCGACTCGATCATCACGGCGTCGATCTTGCCGATGAGCTGCTCCGGCCGCTCGACCAGCTCGATGCCGTAGCCCTTCAGCGTCTCCGCGTAGCCGGGAATTCGCTCCGGCATCATCTCGGACTCGCCGGGGCAGCCCGCCACCACCTTCGCGCCATCCACCCACTCCGTCTCGGCGACGCCGATGTGGTTCAGCCGCTGCGTGAACGCCACCACGTGCGACGTATCGAAATCCACCAGGCCAATGCGGATCATGATCGCTCCTTTGCGTGTCTGTCCCCGTCGGTCAGCGCGGCAGGCCGGCGATGAATCTCCGCTCGTCCGTGTCGAGCTGGTCGAAGAGCCGCTTCCGGCGCAGGTCGAATGAGCGGCGGGGCTGGCCGTCCGGCGTTCCGCGCTGGCCGCCGTTGTGGAAGCACCAGCCGGCGGCGCCGCCTGCTCGCGCGCCCTTCAGGTCCGCGGTGAAGTCCTCGGCCGTGGGCTGCCAGTCCGAGTAGCCGCGGCGGAGCGGCTCCTGGTAGAGTACCGGGACGGCGCGGCCGATCTCGCGCATCCAGGCCAGCAGCGCGCGCGTCGTCGCCTCGGTCTGCGCGGGCGACTTCGGGTCGCGCGGCCGGTGCGGGCAGACGAAATCGACTTTCGCCGTCAGCAGGTACTCGCGCAGCTCGTCGCGCGAGATGTCGCCGCCGTGTGAAGCAGTGACCAGCAGCTCGGGATCCAGCGCACGGGCACGGTCACGTAGCTGGCGCAGCTCGTCCATGCTTACGTTCCGCCTGTCGCCGACGTTGCGCTCGTTGGCCAGGTCGAGATACCAGTTCCGATGGTGCTTGAGCGCGCCGAGAACGGTTTCAACCGCGGTGGTCAGCGTGGCCAGGTCCGCCAGGTGGGGTGGAGCGCCGCTGCCGCGCGCCAGCGTCACGTCCACGACGAGGCCCTGGCGGTCGCAGGCATCCACGAGCGCCCTGAGCCGGCCCAGGTACGGCTCGCGCGGCCGGCCGGCGCCGTCCACGGCCGACACGTCGCTGCCGAAGAAGTCGCAGACCGCCCAGACGCGCAGCCAGCGGAAGCCGTCCCGCTTGATCTCGGCCAGGTCGCGGCGCAGGTTAGTCGGCGGCGCGCCCAGCCCCGCGTAGTAGCTAATGCCGAGCAGGAACTCCGGCCGGCCGTTTACCGTAAACTGCGTGCCGTCGATTCCGAGCCGCGTGCGATTGGCGGGCTGCGCCGCGCCGGCACGCGAAGCCCCAGGAACGAGCAAAGCGACGGCGACCAGCGCGGCGCGCGCCGTGATGGCTGGGCGTGCCAGGGCTGCCGCTGCGCCGGCCGCTGCGGCGAGAAAGTTGCGCCTTGAGAGCTCGACGGAATCCATGGCGTGCCGTGGTCACCGATCGCTGCTGGCTGCGGCGCGCCCGCGCTGCGCGGGCAATCGCCGCCTCGGCCTCCGCCTTGCTTCGCGGCACGCTGTGCGATCTCCTGTGCCGGCAACGAAGCGTTTCTCCTCAATGTGCTGGATTCTGCAAACCGCGCCCTGCCAGGCAACCTGTGGCCCGTGGCTTGAAGTTTGTGGCTTGTGGCTGGTGCTTGTGGCTGGTTCTTGTGGCTTGCGGCTTGTGAGCAGTGGAGTGTGGATCGGTGAAGCGGAGGGATTGCCGCGTCCGTAGTCGAATTCGGGACTCTCGGCGGGCGGCGAGCGTTATTGGCGCGGTCGGCCGCCGGCGCTCGGTTTCAGGATGCGAGGATCACCGTGAACTATCGCAGGATGAGCTTTCACTGGCGAGGCTTGAACCGGCAGGGTGTGAGCATGTGGACCGGGTCGCTGACGCCGCTGCTGTGGATCGGCAGGATATTCTCGGTGTACGGCCCGATCGCGGGCGTCGGTGGCCTGAGCGCGCTTGCGTACGGCCTCTTCGCGCACCAGATGCACGGCGCTGCTGGCGCACTGTCGGCCGTCGGGCTGATACACGGCGTGGTCTTCACCGGCGTCGGCCAGTGGGCCTTGCACATGCGCCGGAAGGTTCTGCGCCTCGCGCCGCCCGAGGTGGTCCGCGAGCGGTACGGGCTGGAGCCGGCGGCGCTGCAGCAGCTCGCCGCGGAGCGCAACGTCCGGCCGCAGTTGATCCTTAACGGCGAGCCGTATTACGAGCCGGCGGACGTCGTGGAGGCGCTGAGCCTGCTGCGCGCGAGCTCCGCCGCGCAGGCCGCGCCCGATTCGCTGCTGCGGGCCGCCGGCGGCGCGGGCGTACCCCGGCAGGACGCGCTGCTGCGGGCGTCCGGCGAGCCGCATTCAGTGCACGACGAGGCGGCCAGGACTGCGGCCAGCGAATACCAGGCGGCCACACTCGACCTGAAGCGCTTCGAGGCCTCACACCGGCCGGCAAATGGAAGTCAGGACGTGCAGGTGAGTAACGCAGTTCATCGCGGACCAGCCGGATAGTCCCGCCGAGGCATAGCGAGATGACGAAGCGCTGGACGTCCCGCCGTATGAGCGAAACGCCGAACGCGTGCGACAGGTTCGGCAGCGGTACTGGGCTGGCGATGTGACGCCTTGCAAATACGGGCCTTCGCCGAGGCGCTACTGAATGAACTCCTTCGCTGTACGGCCCGCGGAAACGTATCCTTCGGACACAGGTCCTGCTTTGCCTGGCGGTTCGCGCTGCTCCTTTGAGAGGCGTTGAGCCGAACATGTCCGCGTCCGGATTAGGCGGCGGCGGCGGCGCCGCGATGACTTACGCTTGACGACACCATCCGATGGGAGCCCTTCATCCTATGTTTCTAACCCGATTCCACGGCGCGGGCGCCGCTCTTACGCTCGCCCTGGCCGCGCTGCTCGCCGCCCCCGTTCACGCCCAACGACAAGCCACGAGCCGCAAGTCACAAGCCGCCAGACACGATCTGCAAGCTACCGCCAGCCTGCAACCAGAAGCCAGGAACCAGCAACCAGCAGCCGCCATCCACGCCGGCCTGCTGCGCTACCCCTGCGTCAGCGCGACCGATATCGCCTTCGTGCATGCGGACAAGCTGTGGCTGGCGCCGCGCGCCGGCGGAACGGCGCTGCCGCTCGCGACGCCGCCCGGAAGCGTGATGCTTCCCAAATTCAGCCCGGACGGCGCTACGATCGCCTTCACCGGCAACTACGACGGCAACCCGGACCTGTATACGATTTCCACCGCGGGCGGCCAGGCCTTCCGCGTTACGCACCATCCCGCGGCGGAGCGGCTCTGCTGCTGGTCGCCGGACGGCAAGCTGGTGTTCTCAAGCAACGGACTGTCCGGACAGCCGCGGGAGGATCAGCTCTTCGTGGTATCGCCGAAGGGCGGCCTGCCGGAGAGGCTGCCGGTGCCGTACGGCGATGACGCCGCCATCAGCCCGGACGGCCGTTACCTGGCCTACACGCCCTCGACCACGGACTTCCGCACGTGGAAGCGGTACCGCGGCGGATGGGCCCAGGACATCTGGCTCTTCGACCTGACGACGAAGGCGGCAAAGCGCATTACGGACTGGGAGGGGACGGACACGCTGCCCATGTGGCACGGCACGACGATCTACTACCTTTCGGACGGTGGGCCGGAGCACCGGCTCAACGTCTGGCGGTACGAGACGAAGAGCGGCCAGCGGCAGCAGGTGACGCATCTGGCCGACTACGACGTGAAGTGGCCGTCCATCGGGCCCGGACCGAACGGCGGCGGGGAGATCGTGTTTCAGTACGGGCCAGATTTAGAGCTGCTGGACCTGCCGACGAAGCAGATGCGGTCCGTCGCCGTCCGCATCCCCGGCGATCAGAGCGACAGCCGGCCTCACTCCGTGGACGTGACTCACCTGATCAGCGACTGGAGCATGTCGCCGAGCGGCAAGCACGTTGCGATCGAGGCGCGCGGCGACATCTGGACGGCGCCTGTCAAGGAGGGCACGCCGCGGAACCTGACGCACTCCAGCGGCACCGCGGAGCGCACCCCCGCCTGGAGCCCGGACGGGCGCTGGATCGCCTACCTGTCCGACGCGACCGGCGAGTACGAAATCTACCTGAAATCGTCGGACGGAACTGGCGAGGCCCGGCAGCTCACGAAGAACGGACACGCCTTTCGCTTCAACCTCAACTGGTCTCCGGACTCGAAGATGCTGCTCTTCACCGAGAAGACCGGCACGCTCTTTCTTCTAAACGTTGCATCAGGCGAGATCAAGACGGTCGACAAGGACCCGCTTGCCCGCACGTTCAGCGCCAACTGGTCGCCGGATAGCCGGTGGCTGGTCTATTCCCGCGCCACTCCGGAGAACCTGCGCACTTCGGCGATCTTCCTCTACAACGTCGGTACCGGGCAGGCGAAACAGGTCACCAGCGGGATGTTCAACGACAACGGACCGGTTTTCGACCACAAGGGCGACTACGT
>Ga0070735_10004053_pt1 | contig 12484 bp, 7 predicted proteins | sample Coa_R1_FD_66443 | JGI IMG/M metagenome (GOLD analysis project Ga0070735, IMG submission 66443) | Surface soil microbial communities from Centralia Pennsylvania, which are recovering from an underground coalmine fire - Coalmine... | ecosystem: Environmental > Terrestrial > Soil > Unclassified ...
GGATTCGGCTTGGATTCGGCTGGAACGGGCGGTCCTGGTGGAGGAATTCTTAACGATCTTTGGGAGTTTACGGGAGGGCAATGGGTCTGGGTCTCAGGAAGCAACATTGCCAACCAGACCGGCACCTATGGTCCGCAGACCACCGCCGGCCCCTCGAACGATCCGGGTTCGCGTTGGGGCGCCGTCGGTTGGAGCGACTCGAACAGTAACCTCTGGCTAGTAGGAGGATGGGGCTACGGTTCGGTTACTACGAACCCGACCGGATTCCTGAATGACATCTGGGAATATCAGCACAGCACCAAACAGTGGATTTGGTGGAAGGGCAACAGCAACGCCAACCAGAACGGAGCCTACCTGACAAACGGCATCCCGTTTGTAAACAATGTGCTAGGAGCACGACGCGGAGCCGCCATTTGGCAGCAGGATCCGAATGGCTATGTCTGGATCTTTGGAGGGGAGGGCTATGATTCGACGCAAGGCGCGCCCCCAGGATATCTGGACGACATGCAGACCTATCTGCCGTTCCCTAACTAGGTAATTAAAGGCGGCCAGAGTTCTCAATTTATAATTTGAGAACTCTGGCGCAACACCCACGTAGCACAGGCTTCAGCCTGTGTTGTTTTGATTTGGACTTGCGCTGCTTCCAACGAACAAAATCAAATTCAAAACCACACAGGCTGAAGCCTGTGCTACTCAATTCAGGTAGAGTGGCCGATCCAGCACCAAATCAAGTTTCGTCCCTTTCCGCAGGTCTAATTCCTGGCCGAAGCCTGAGGACGCCAGGAATCCCGCGAGGCCTCCCTTTGCGGCTCCCTCGACAGTCCCTTTGCCGCTATGCGTAGCACTTGCTCCGGCTTTGGCGCCCATCGCTGCGCCGCCCGCTGCTGCCTCTAGATCCCTGGTTCCGGTGCTGGTGCGTGCTTCGATCTCGCCCTCTCTGCTTTCTCCTGGCTTCACGCTGAATTCACCCGGAACACTGGATACAAATGCCACCAGAGGTATGCGCCCATGATGCGTATCAATATTGTCGAAAGTCAGCCATATCCTGGCGTGTCCGGTCGCGGCCGCAGGTTCGATGCGGCTGATGTGTCCACGTATCCTGGCACCTGGCGGGATCACGCTTCCATTCGTGCTCTCCAGCGGTTCGAGCGTTTTCACTTCAAATTTCTTGTTGACCCTGTCTTTGGCGGTATTCACTTCGTCGTTCAGGCCCACTAGAAAATGCGTCCCATTGGGGACAGCATTCAGGGCGACCGGCGACGCCTGCGTGCCGTTTTGCGGAATCGCTTCCGAATTTGCGGCCGCGAAGCATCCTGGCACTGAAATCAGGGCAACGATCATGAGCCACTGAAAAAACATTTTACGCATGCAATTCCTCCGCCGCGCATTTCCCGGCTCGCGGCCACTGTTAGAAGATCCCTTATTTACGTGTGCAGAGCCGGGGTTGGGCTGTGGAAGCCCGGCTGGACCTAGTACCTTCGATGAGATGGCGGACGTGTTCCCGGGGTGGCCTCTGTGATACTCAAAGGGGAAAATGCAGCGTTTCTAAGGCAAAGGCAATCCATTGTCCATCAAGAGAATACAAGGAAACCTTTATATGATTTATTTTCTGGTTATATATAATCACGACGGATCCGCGTTTCGTTTTGTACAGAAAATGGAAGCTGTCGCAACTTACGTCGGAGAAGCTAAATGTAGCCTTACGTGCCCAGCATCCATATCTGTACTTTCCCCCTTGGTAACCGCTTTGTTGTCTCATTGCACATTTGATAGCGGAGGCTTGACGAGGAGGTTTGAAGAGAATGATGCGATTGATCTTGCGAGTTGGGGCGTCGCTCACACTGGTTCTTTTTCTGATTACCGTAGGTTTCGCAAAGAGCCCGGCGAAATCGAAAGCGAAGAGATCACACAACAAAACCGCCGATACATCTTCTTCCACATCCATTGCCACTGCTCCGTCATCCGAGTCGAGAGTAGACTCCCCGGTTTCCTCAGGAGCAATAGCTCCGGATGCGCCGGAAATTCCGGCGCAAACCTCCGGTGCCAATAAGAAAGACAATGGTGGGGACGACAAAACCGATCCGAAATTCACACCCATGCTGGCCACGACCGGAACCGTCGGCCTATTCACCGTCGAGACCGCCGATACCTTGCCAAAAACCGGCTTCGGATTTTCGGCGTATGGAAATAAGTTCGGACGAATGCCGGGGAGCACCACGATATTTCAACTTGGCGTGGATGTAAGCTACGGCATTACCGACGCTCTCAGCCTCTATGCCGGCTTCAATCCCTACGGACACACGCATAGCGGCATTCAGGGCGAATTGAGTCTGGCAAACGAAAATGCTTTTTTCCCGCGATATCAAAATACAATTTTTCCCACCTTGCCCGCGACCGGCACGCCTGGCTACATAGAAGACTTCCCGTTTGCGGCAAATAACAATGGCGGAGTCGGCGAAATCACGCTGGGTCTGAAAATCGGTTTGCTCTCGGAACGTCGCGGCGCTCCCTTCAGCGTTTCGCTGCGCAACGATGTCTACATTCCGACCTGGGGAAATATTAACCGCTTGCTGAATGACGGGACGCAATCGGGGCAATTCAACGACATGATTTCAATGGCGATCAGCAAGCAGTGGGGCAATGCTGTCACAGCGACGTGGGATGCCGGAGTCCGGTTTACGCGCGATCCTCGTCTTAACGACGCTCCGCTCTTCCACATGGCCGATCAATTTCGCACGGGAGCTGGTTTCATTTTTTTCCCGGAGAGCCGTTTTCAGCCGATGGTGGAGTCATCGGCCCTGGTCTATATCGGCCATAGAAACCAACAGACGCCGGATACAACCTTCGGCGCGCGCGACCCAGTCGATGGAGTCTTCGGTTTTCGTGTTTATGTAATAAAAAAAATCGCGTTCGACATCGGATACAGGTACATGCTCAATTTGAATGGAGCCCACGACCGCCACGGGTTTGTTGTCAAGATGGGCGCCGCGTATTGGCCGGAAAAAGCGGCGCCGCCCGTAAATCATCCGCCGACTGTTTCGTGTTCCGTGGATAAGAATATGGTGTATTTCGATTCGGGTGACTCCGTCGCAGTGAGCGCAACAGCTAGCGATCCCGATAACGATCAGCTTACCTATAAATGGTCAACAACTGGCGGGCGCATTGAGGGTGATGGGCCCCATGTGCGCTGGCTCTCCGCCGGTGTTCCCGTGGGAACTTACACGGTAACAGTTCGTGTGGACGATGGCCGCGGGGAATCGGCGAGTTGCAACGCTGATATCCGTGTCGAAACCAAACCCAACCACCCGCCAACGATTGCCTGTTCGGCCGACCGCACTTCGGTGTTCGCAGGCGAGCGCGTTCACATTTCCTGCAAAGCAAGCGATCCCGACGGCGACCCGCTTTCGTACAGCTGGCACGCCAATGCCGGACGGATCACGGCCAATGGTCCGGAAGGAGATTTTGATACCACGGGACTCGCGCCCGGAAATTATTCAGTCACTACTCGAGTAGACGATGGGCGCGGAGGAGCGGCAGAGGCAACGACGGTAGTTGAGGTAAAAGCTGTGCCTCCGCCGCCGCAAGCGAGCAAGATGAGCGAGTGCGCCTTTGGAAAACCGTTGAGCACGCGCATCGACAACGTTTGCAAGCGCATACTCGATGACGTCGCTCTGCGTCTGCAAAGCGAGCCGCGCGCTTCCGCGGTGATTATTGGTTATTCCGATCCCAAAGAGGCCAAGGCGGACAAAGTCGCGAGCGACCGAGCCACGAACGGAGTGAAATATCTCGGAGAGAAAGGCATCGACGCCTCTCGAGTAAAAACACGCACCGCCAGTGGACAGGCCGGCGCGGCGGAACAGAACCGGCGCATCGATGTCATTTGGGTTCCGGAAGGAGCTACTTATTAGTTGAATGGGTAAGACCTGTTGTTTGAGCCTGTGCGTCCCTCGATTTGACAGGACGCACGGGCTCAATCTTTTCACGGGCAATTCAGTTTTGCCTGAGTGATTGTCGTCAAATTATTTGCACCCGGTCGCTGGAAGGTACCGCGCACGCGAATCTCACTCAAGCTGGAATCATCGCTAGTACAATGCCAAGTATGGCGGGACGCGGTGCGCGAGGCCGAAATTCAATCATGCGCCGGTTTTTTCTCATCTCCTTACTATTGACCGCTTCAACTGTCCGCGCGCAATCGTGGACACCGTTGGGGCCGCCTGGGGGCGATGTTCATTCCTTGGCGATTGATCCCTCGCATCCTGGCAAACTCTTCCTCGGGACGGCCGATGGCCACATTTTCGGTTCTCAAGATGATGGTGAACACTGGACGCTGCTGGGCCGCGCAGGAGCGAGACAGGATGCCGTGATCACCGCCATTATTGTTGACCCGCGTGACTCCAGCGTTTTGTTTGCTTCCACGCGTACGCAAGACCCGGCGGCTGGAGGCGGAGTGTTTCGCAGTGCGGACGGCGGTCGGACGTGGCGAGCTTCTGGACTCGACGGGCAGGCCGTCCGTGCGCTGGCTATCGCGCCCTCCGATGCGGACGTGCTCGTTGCTGGGGCTCTGGACGGCGTGTATCGCTCAGGTGACGATGGGAAAACCTGGGAACGCATCTCGCCCGAGCATCATGAGGAATTGCGTAACCTTGATTCGCTGGCCGTGGATCCGCGCGATCCGCGAACGATTTATGCGGGAACATATCACTTGCCATGGAAGACAACGGACGGCGGGCGATCTTGGCGACCGATCCACGATGGAATGATCGACGATTCTGATGTAATGAGCTTGTTTATCGATCGCGCGACGCCGGGGCGTGTGTATGCCGGTGCGTGCTCCGGAATCTACCGCAGCGACGCGGATGAGTGGCAGAAAATCCAGGGAATCCCCTACACTGCGCGACGAACCTACACGATTACGCAAGATCCCGGGCATCCTGATTCGGTCTTTGCCGCGACGACCGAAGGGCTCTGGAAAACTTCTGATGCCGGAAAGACCTGGCATCGCACCACGCCGCAAGACTGGGTGGTCAACACGGTCGTTGTGTCAAGCGGCCGGCCTGGAAGAGTGGTGATCGGGACGGAGCAGTTGGGGGTGCTCCTGAGCGACGATGGCGGAGAACATTTTCAGGATGCCAATAGCGGATTTTCTCACCGTCAGATTGTCGCGTTGGCGCTTGATCCCTCCCATTCAGGCCGCGTCCTTGCTGTCCTTGCCAATGCTCCAGAGTCGATTCTAGCGACCGGCGATCGAGGGAGATCCTGGATGCCGCTTGGTCCTGGTTTGCGCACCGAACAGATCCACCGCGTGTATGCCGCACCGGACGGATGGTGGGCATCGCTCGCGCAGGGAGGCCTGGTGCGGTATGACGCGCAAACAAATATCTGGCAGCGCGCGGGCACCATGGTTGGCGAAATAGTTATGAGGACGCGCGACTCTCGCTTGCAAAAAACAAAAACGCCGCCGCGGCAACTCGGACAGATCGTCAACGACATGGCCTTCAGTTCGACGCGCTGGTTCGCCGCTACCGAAAACGGATTGTTGAAGTCTTCCGACCTGGGCGCGACCTGGTCATTGCAACCGATCGGCCCGCTTACCTCACTGCCCGTGCGTTCGGTGCGCGTCTCTGCGGACGGCGAACGAATTTGGGTGGCGTCACTCCGCGGGCTGGTATTTTCGATCGACGCCGGAAAAACCTGGAACTGGCACGACCTGCCGCTCGAGGCCGGAGGCGTTCTCAGGCTGGAAGTGAACACTGCGGATGAAAGTACGATGGTCTCCAGCGCGGAAAATGGCCTTTATATTTCGCGCGATGCCGGGAAGAGCTGGCAAGGGGCGGGCGCCGGCTTGCCTGCCGTCCGCGTGCAGAGCTTTACGATTGCGGGAAATGTTTTTGTGGCTGCCATGCGCACCGGAGGATTGTATATGTCCAGTGATTCCGGCCGCGCCTGGACACGCGTTGCCGGCACGCTCGCCGATGGATACTTTCCTGCCTTGACGGCACAGGCCGGCACTGGAGTTATCTTCGCGGCCTCGGCAACGGAAGGATTGTACGCTGTTCAATTGTACGCCGTTCAATAGGTCTGCATCGGCTACTGCTGGCCAGAAACTTCCCGATTTAAACCAGCAGTGAATCCCGTTTGTGCATCAATAGGGCGCATAAGGCGTTAAATACACATCGCGATGAATACTCTTGCACTAATTCCCAATTTGGCAATACAATTACCGACACCAGCGTGAACGCAGACACGATATGTGACTAATGAGAAGGGCCTTGTAGTTTCCTCCTGATTTGGCACTGCCCTTGCTCCTGTTTCGAGATGAGGTTCCACTTATGCAAACGGACACCAAAGTAGAATTTGCGTCGCCAAAATTTGCGTCTTTGAATCTGCTGATCGTCGACGACGAAGTCGCCACTCGAAATCTTTGTAATGATGTGGCGCTCGAAGCGGGACTTCACGTCCACACTTCGGCCACCACCGAACAGGCGCTTGCGGTTCTGGACCAATATCCCATCGACATTGTGGTCACGGATTTAAAAATTCCGCAAATCGGCGGGTTGGAGCTCATCAAGCGGATTCGCGGCAGCAATCCGCAGGTTTCGATTATTGTGCTTACGCAATACGGCACGATCGAAACGGCCATTGAAGCCACGCGCCTCGGAGCGACGGACTACATCACCAAGCCGTTCCACGTTGCGGAACTGCGCACGAAACTCGATCGGCTGGTGCGTTCCATAGAGCTCGATCAGGAGAACAGGTTATTGCGCGAACAGCTCCGCAGCAAACCGGGTTTTGGCGGATTAATCGGCGTCTCCCCGAGAATGCAGCGCGTTTACAAATTGATTGAAAAAGTCGCGCAGCATACTTATCCGGTTTTGATCCTGGGAGAGAGCGGCACAGGAAAGGAATTGGTTGCGCGCTCCATTCATTTTTCCGGCCCTCGCAGCAATAAGCCATTTTCGCCTGTGGACTGTTCCTCGCTGGTTCCGACGCTCATCGAATCCGAGCTGTTTGGATACGTGAAAGGCGCGTTTACTGGCGCGCAGCATTCCAAACAGGGCCTGTTTGAGGCAGCTGGCGACGGTACGCTTTTTCTGGACGAAATCGGCGACCTGCCCTTCGATTTGCAGGCAAAACTGCTCCGCGCCTTGCAGGAACATGAGGTGAAGCCTGTGGGTTCAAACGAGCGCGTTGGCATACGCGCGCGCATGATTGCCGCCACGAACCGCGATCTCGAAGCCTCCATTCGTACCGGAGATTTCCGGCAGGATCTCTATTTCCGTTTGAACGTCGTGCAGATCAAACTTCCGCCCTTGCGCGACCGCCGGGTCGATATCCCCGTGTTGGTCAATTCATTTCTTGAAAAATTTTCCGATCCCGCGCGTCCGATCCACACGATTTCCGAGGACGCCATGCGCCGCATCATGGCTTATGACTGGCCAGGGAACATTCGCGAACTCGAAAATGCTATCGAGCGGGCAGTGGCGCTGGGGTCCGGACCGATTTTGCATGCAGCAGACTTGCCGTCCAATCTGCAATACACGTCGATGGAAAAGCTTCCCGAGAGCGACGAACTGGTGCCGCTGGAGGCCCTCGAGCGTCGCGCAATTTTCCGCGCGCTGCGGGAAACCGCCGGGGACAAGTTGGCCGCCGCGCGCCTGCTGGGCATTGGGAAAACCACGCTGTATCGCAAACTCAAACAATACGAGACGGAACGGCCGCAAGCCTGAACGGCTGGCGCCCACGGTCGGTTGTGTTCTTGCGCGGCCCCGCAGCAGGATTGCGCTCCGGGCTCGAGTGGCACAGGCTTCAGCCTGTGTGATTTGTCCTTGTGCAGCGGCGAAGACACTTCAATCCTGAAAGAGATTTCGCTTGCGTTCACGGCACCCTCCATTAACGCAAGTCGCGCCCGGTTTCTACACTCAAACTCATTCTTCGCATGTAAATCCCCCAAGACCTGGCGCAGCCTGATGAGAAATTTCCCATCCGGGAATTGTGTCTCGCTGGAGTTTCGGGATGGGAAATCAAAATACTTGCCGTTCGTTGCATAAATCCACAGCACGCTGATTCTGTTCGCCTTATCCCGCTTTAAGCATTGGTAATCGCAGTGCAAGCAGAAGCATAGGAGGCCGTCATGCTCATGCGCAGCTATTTCCTGCATTACCGTTTGATTCGTGAAGTGATTACCGGCGTTGCGACGGCGGGAACCGCATTGTTGCTTAGCTACCTGATTTTGCGAGCATGATTTTTCAAATACGGTTGGGGAGACGAGGAAAAATGTAATGTCCGCATCTGGTTGGATGCGAAAACGGAGGGCGCCGAGTTCGGCGGAAGTGGGCTCGGGCGCACTGGCGCGTGCTTCGGTCCGAGGCAGCTCGCTTGGCCAATTGCTCGACCTCGCGGTTCAGGGACTGCTCGAGAGCGCGTCCGCGGATCGGGCTGGGCTGTGGCCAGCCGGAGAACGCCGGGGCGAAGCAGGGTGTGGGCGAGTGGTGGAATCAATACCAGGTCCTATCCCCGAGCAGTGGAAACATCTCGATATTTCGACGCCTTTTCTGCGTGCGGCGATGGAGAATCCGGAGCCGTTGCGGGTCGAATTCGGCTGGGACGAAGCCATGCCGCGCGTCGGTCCGATGGTGGGCTTGCTGGGCGTCGTCTGGATTCCTCTGCGTGCAGGCAACCGTACGCTTGGGTTGGCCATGCTTGGCTACTCCCAATCGCATGCCGCCTTGAATCTGGATCTGCAATCGCTGCGTGCCCGTGCGGATGAGGCCGCATTGGCCATCGCGCACTATCATGACGTTCGCAAGCGGGAGCTGGCTGCCGAAGAAATTCGTTCGCTGGCTCGTCTTTCTCGCGCCATGCTTTGCGGAGTTTCCGTCGAATCCATCCTGCCTCAGATCGCTCGTGCTGCCCGCCACCACCTGCAAGCCGAATTCGTGGCCTTGGGCAGGCACGCGTCATCTCCCATGCTCCCGGAGTTCTGGGACGGCGCGGAAGAATGGCGCGCATGGCTACAGCAGGAAGGTGTGCAGCATTTGTGGCGCGCGGTTGTCGAAGCTGGAAAGGAGAGGGAAGCGGGCCGCGAAGTTCTTGCGGTGGGGTCAGGTTCGTCGCTGGATCAGGTGCAGCCTGCGCTGGATCGTGTGATCGCTTTTCCCATCGAAGTCCGCCATCGAACGGTGGGCGTCGTGATGGCCGGGCTACTGGCATCGCAGGATTCGGTGGACGATATGGCGCGCCTCGAATCCTATGCCTTACTCGTTTCCTCTGCCTTGGACCGGGAGGCCATACGCGAAGAGCGGGCCGGCTGGTCCGCCTCGTTACGCAGGATCGTCGAGGAGAGCGGCGAATATCTTGTATTTGTTGATGAAGAGGGCCGTGTGTGCGATACCAGCCGTGCCGCGGACATTTTTCTGCAGCTCGACTCTGTGCGCGCCGACGAGATGCATCTAGAAGATCTCTTTGCGCCAGCCGCTCTCGACACTGTCGTCAAATGGCACGAGCATGTCGTTCAACTCTTTCAACGCGTAACGAGTGCGAAACACGTCGCTCTCCCCCTCGAAGCCGCCCTTCTTACCGGCACTGTCGTGCGGCTGCACTTGCGTTCCGTGGTCGAGCCCTGCGGTATAGACGCCAGGCGATGGCTGGTTTGCGTTGAGGACTTTGCGTCTCAAAGAACTCAAATCCAAACGGAAGCAATCATGAACGCGGAAATGCTCGGCCTCATGGACTCCATCGATTATGGTGTGCTTCTTCTCGACGCGGCTGGAAAAATTCGCATCGTGAGCGAACGCTTCGCCCAGATCATGGGAGGGCAGGCGAGCAGCTTGCTCGAACTTGGAATGGTTGATGTACTGATTGACAATCTCGCCAGCCGTTTCAGCCATCCCGCGGAAGCGGCGGCGCGGTGGCGTGAGCTCGTGCGCCGCGGAGATGAAGCGAGTTGGGACGAACTTGAGCTCGTGCGGCCATCCCGCAAAGTTGTGGAACGTTTTGCGCGGCCTCTTATGGACGCTGACGGCACGCGCATCGGCTGGCTTGAAGTTTACCGCGACATTACTGGACAGCGATTAATCCAGTCCAAGCTTCTGCAGACGGAGAAGATGGCCGCGCTAGGTCAGCTTGTTTCCGGCATCGCGCACGAACTCAATAATCCGCTGACGAGCATACAGGGTTACGCGCAGCTTCTGGCCACGCGCAGCTCCTCGTCCGATCGCAATGCCGATGCCGGACGAATTTCTCTCGAAGCCGCGCGCGCCGCCCGCATCGTCAAGAATCTGCTTCTGTTTTCTCGAGAGGCCAAGCCCGAGCGCCGCGCCGTCAACGTGAACGAAGTCATCGAGCGCACGGTCGCCTTGCGAGCGTATGAACTGAAAATCGAAAACATTACCGTGGACCTTTTTTTCGATGCCGCGATGCCGCAGGCGCTGGCCGACGCCGCACAGCTGCAACAGGTGGTTCTCAATCTGATCGTGAATGCCGAACAGGCCATACAGCAGGGACGTCAACAGGGAGGCGCGCATGGCCGCATCCATATCCGCACCCGGCGTCTTTCCGGCGATCGCATCGGAATGGAAATTTCCGACGATGGTCCCGGCATTCCCGCTGAAATCCTCTCCCGTGTTTTCGATCCATTTTTTACAACAAAGCCGGTGGGCGTGGGCACGGGACTCGGCCTTTCGATTGTCTATGGAATCGTGCAGGAGCATGGCGGCGAAGTCAGTGTCGAAAGCCAGCCGGGACATGGCGCCAGGCTGAGCGTTGAACTGCCTGCGCTTTCCGGTGCGGCACTGGAGTTCACGAAGGATGAGCCGCCTCCCGAATCCTATGCGGTAACAGTCGTTCCTGTGCCGAACTTCAGCCAAACTCCGCTTCATGCGGAACATATTTTGGTCGTCGAGGACGAGCCCACCGTTTCGCAATTGATTTCCGATGTGATGTCAGAGATGGGGCATCGAGTGGACACCCTCCTCGATAGCCGGGAAGTCTTCGATCGCCTCAAAGAAAACAAATATGACCTGATCATCTGCGATTTGAGAATGCCGCATCTGGACGGGCCGGGCCTCTATCGCGAGCTTGTCAGACGCCGGAGTGCCTTTCAGCATAAATTGCTGTTTGTAACCGGGGACACGATGGGGCCGCGTTCGCTGGAATTCCTGAATTCCAACGCCGTGCCGTATCTGGCCAAACCGTTCTTAGTGGAAGAGCTGAAAGAAGCTGTGCGCAAGGCTCTCATCGCGGCCCTCGTTGCCGGGGACACTGTCGCTGAAGCGGGCTGGTCGCAAGCTGCAGCGGGGGAAAAATGAATTCAACGCGTCGAACGATCTTCATCGTCAGCGCCGATGCCGCGGTGACGCAGGGATGCATTCACGAACTTGATGCCGCGGGCGGACATTACCTGATGCGCACGGCAAGTTCGGTCGAGCTGGCGCGCCGGGAATTTCATCGCACCGCGCCTTCGGTCGTGTTTCTGGACGAATCGGCCGTGAATGGGTCACAAAATGGGGATTCGCTTGAATTGGCTGTCGCGCAACTGACTGATACGGCGCCCGTTGTGGTTGCCGCGACGCCCGATAAGCAGGCTCTACTGGCATTCCTGATCACTTCCGGCGCTGTCGATTTTGTTCCGCGTACGCATCGTTTCTTGTCGGTCGCGGCGGGCCTGCTTGAGCGTCGCGTGCGCATGGCTGAGCGGGTGTCAGGAATGATCCATTTTCCAAGCAACGAATCGGCCGGTGATTTTGGAGAAATTCTGCGCCACGAAGTCAACAATCCTCTGACCGGCATCCTCGGCAACACCGAACTGCTTCTGGCACGGCGCGACCGCCTCCCCGCTTCAGCCATCGAGCGCCTGGAAACCATCGCCGAACTCGCCGTGCGCCTGCGTGAAACCGTCCGGCGGCTCTCCGACGCTTGGGAAGAGCACCATGAGACTGCGCGGCCTGCGTAAAAGGTGGGTGACTACGAAGCTGGAATTGAAGTTGGAACAACAGTCAGTGGTTGCTGTGGCTTTGTTGTCGTGCTACTTCCTTCAAGTTCTGAAAAGCACGTCTTCGCGCTGAAATAATTTCACGGCGATGGCGATCGCTCCGGCGGCGTAGACGCATGACGACGCGAAGATCAGGACGATATATTTCCAGTGATATGTCCCGGTCATAATTTCTTTGCTGATCAGACTCGTGTTCAGCACCGGTACGAGTGCCAGCGCGGTGTTCAGCTCCACGCCCGGCAGAACTGCCGCGACAGCGGGGAGAACCACGACAATCATGAGCGGTGAAATGTAGCTCTGCGCTTCCTTATAACTTTTAGCGAATAGTGCGATCGCCAGTAGCGCTGCGGAAAACAGCACCGCCAGAGGCAAAACCATTGTGAACACGGAAATCACTGCTTTGCCTGTCATCGTAATTTGCAGGATAGTGTCGGCGGCGCCGTTGGCCACCCCCTGCAGCAATTTTTTCCCCACGCCAAACGAAACGACCATAGA
>Ga0070735_10004054_pt1 | contig 12484 bp, 8 predicted proteins | sample Coa_R1_FD_66443 | JGI IMG/M metagenome (GOLD analysis project Ga0070735, IMG submission 66443) | Surface soil microbial communities from Centralia Pennsylvania, which are recovering from an underground coalmine fire - Coalmine... | ecosystem: Environmental > Terrestrial > Soil > Unclassified ...
TGCGCGGCGGACTGGCGGTGCGACGTATCGATTTGGAGTGCGTGCAGGGACCTGCGTATGGCCGGCGAATGTATTCGCGCCTGACGTCACAGTAGTCGGCCTGCGCCGACAAGACTGCGGATTATTCCGTTCCTCTGAAACGGGAGCGGTGAATTGCGGTGTCCGCGCAGGCGGACGATTGTTTTGTCAGGCGCGACTTTAGCCGCCGGCCTGCGCCGACAAGACTGCGGGTTATTCCGTCCCTTCGAAGCGCGAGCCGCGAACTACGGTGTCCGCGTAGGCGGACGATTGTTTTGCCAGGCGCGAATTCATTCGCCGGCCCAACCGAGTACCTAACGCCGCACTCCCTCACTGCGTGCGATAGTCGCGGTAGTACTTGACGTGGGCGTCGAGGAATACCCGGTTGCGGCCTCCCATATGGACGGAGCGGCCGAGGAGGCTGAGGTCCAGCGTCGTCTGTGTGTTCGGGAAGTAGGGATCGACGGCCAGCTCGACGTCGGACGGGCCGTCGGGCTGGATGGGGACGATGGTGGGGTCGTTGGCGTCGCGGATGCCCTGGACCAGCTCCATGTCGGTCTTGCCCCAGCCGTTCTTGGGAAGCGCGGGGACGTCGATCCGGTCGAACCGCCAGAGCCAGTAGCGGCAGACCGGGGCGTCGGCGGCGCTGGAGGTGGCCTGTTTCACCTGAATCACGTCGCCCATGGAGGAGCCTTTGACGCTGGGACAGAACCAGACGTCGGGGCTCTTCACATAGGGCTCCATGACGATCTCGGCCCAAGCGCCGCGCGGATCAGTGAGGGGCCACGTGGTCCAGGGATGAAAGCCGGTGGGCAGGCTGACTTTCAGGTCGCGCCGGTCGGGAAGGCGGTCGTCGAAGTCCTGCTCATACATGCCGAAGGCCATGCCGATCTGTCGCAGATTGGAGGCACAGACGGTCTGGCGCGCCTTCTCGCGGGCCTGCGCGAATACCGGGAAGAGGATCGCTGCGAGGACGGCGATGATCGCGATGACGACGAGCAGCTCGATGAGGGTGAAGGCCGCGCGGTGGTTGGTTCGGCGAGGCATTTCTATTCCGAGTTCCGGTCGTAATCGACGATGTTGTCCCACTCGGCCGCGCTGGAGCGGGAAACTACCGCAACCACCTCCTCGGTGTCGCTCATGTTGAAGACTTCGTGCGGCACGCCCGGCTCGATGAAGATGAAATCGCCTGCGGCATTCTCGACGACGTTCCGGCAGCCGGGCCCGTACTCGTGGCGGACGCGCCCTTTGAGGATGTAGAGCATCACCTCGAAGTCGACGTGGATGTGCGCGAAGGCGACGCCTCCGGGAGGAATGGTCGCGACGTTCATCGAGAGCGCCGTCGCGTTCACGTTCTTTCCGGACAGCCCGGTCTTGTAGACGATGTTGTTCCAGCCCCGCGTCCCGCCGCCACTCCTGATCACGGAGATGCCGTCGTGGCCTTCGACCGGTGCCTGGAGGTCTGAGATAGAGTCGCTCATAGTTACATGCTGCTCGTTCCGGATTTGGGTCACGTCGAGACTTCGCGGGACACTTGACGCGAAGCGATTCGGTTGGAATGCGGGGCCGCGGGCGATCATGCCTTACGGGAGTCGGATTCACCGTTTTGGCGCAAATTCCTCTTATCCCTGCGGGGGCCGATAGGAGTAAAATGTCGGAAGACGGGTCCGGCAATTCAGGATAAGCAGTTGCCGCAGCTTGCCCAAAGACACTTTCTCCACTAATAGTCCACCGGGCTGATCACTCTTCGACCGAGGGGCGGTTACAATTAGAGACGAGTTGGACCGTACATGGATTCTGAGCGTCAATCGCATATGGTCTGTGCCGCGGGGCAAACTGCGGATCACATACCGGGACTGGATTTCGTATGCGGCGACCCGCGCGAGCGGGTCGCATTTGCCCGGCTCGATGCTCTACTCGAAGGCAATCATGAACAAGCCGCCTGAAGATGCGGAGCGAGTATCGGCGGTCGTACTGCGGGCCTTCGTCGAGCGCGTGTTCGCGGCGGCCGGGATGGGCGGCGGACAGGCTGCGCTGCTGGCCGGCATCCTGCTGACGAACGACCTGCGGGGCGTGTTCAGCCATGGGACGCAGCAGACGCCGGCCTATGCGGGCCACTTCCGCGAGGGCCGGCTGACGCCGATCGCCGAGATAGCGACGGTCTCGGAGACGCCCTCGACGCTGGTGCTGGACGGCGGCGGCGGGCTGGGCTACTTCCCGTGCCTGCAGGCGGCGGAGCGATTGGTGGAGAAGGCGCGCGCCTGCGGCATCGCGGTGGCGACGACGCGCAGCCACGGCCATTTCGGCGCGGCGGGAATCTACGCGCGCATCCCGCTGCCGCACGACCAGATCATGTACGTCACGTCCGGCCACCAGCTGGACCTGCAGCCGGGCCGGTTCGTGATGGCCGCGGCCGGGGGCTCGCCGATGGCGTTCGGCATTCCATGCGGCGATGAGCCGCCCTTCGTGCTGGACTTCGGCGCGGTCCACGATATGTACCTGGGGCCGGAGGGGATGAAGCCGATCGTGGAGATGCTGCCGAGCACGGTCCTGCGGAGCTTCGGACTGGGCTGCGCGTGCCAGGCGCTCGGCGGGCTGCTGTGCGGCGTGCCAATCGATCCCGCGCGGGCGCGGCGCGCGTGGCCGGGCGCGAACCAGGGCAGCCTGATGATCGCGATCGACATCAAGGCGCTCGCGCCGGTCGAGGAGTTCAAGCGCGAGATGGACGAGTATTCGCGGCGCGTGCGGGAGATGGCGCCGCTCGCCGGCCTCGCGCCGACCGTGCTGCCCGGCTTCCTCGAGTGGGAGCGAGAGAGGCAATGGTCGGTCGAGGGCATACCCGTTGGCGGGAAGCACGCGGAGAGGCTGCGCGAGGTCGCGGAGATCTACGGGCTGGAGTGCCCGGTCTAGGGCGACATCGACGTGAAGTCGTGCGGAGCAGGAGGAAATCCGATGGCGCTCTCACCGGAACAGCTTGCGGCGTTCGACCAAGACGGATTCGTCATCCTGCCGGAGTTCTTTACCGCAGCGGAGCTGGCGTCGGTCAAGAGCGAGATCGACGCACTCGTGGATAGCCTGGCGGAGCGGCTGCACGCAGCCGGCAAGATCGTCGATCGGCACGAGGACGCCGGATTTCGGACGCGACTTGCCTTGCTGGAGCGGGACTATCCCGGCGCGGCGGTGCTTATCCACATCGGCGGCATCCTCGGACCGGAGCTTGCGAGGCTCTGGGAGACGCCGCGACTGCTCGACATCGTGGAGCAGATCATCGGGCCGGAGATCGCCGGCCACCCAGTGTGGAACCTCCGGTCCAAGACGCCGCAGAACGCGCTGGTGACGGTGCCCTGGCATCAGGACACGGCATACCTGGCGGCAGGCGCCGAGGCGACACTGCAGCCGACCGCCTGGATCCCGCTGGTGGAGGCGAACGGCCGGAATGGAACGCTCCAGGTCGTGCGCGGAGGCCACCGGTCCGGACGTGTCGCGCGGCACAGGCTGGAGAACGGCCGCGGCCACAAGGACTCCTGGTATCTGTTCATTCGGGACGACGAGCTGCCGCAGGGCGAGATTGTAACGTGCGAGATGCCGGCCGGATCGATCCTGCTCTTCAACCAGCTCCTGCCGCACAGGAGTACGGAGAATCTCTCGGACGGCGTGCGCTGGAGCATCGATCTGCGCTGGCAGCGGCCAGGCGAATTGTCTGGCTTCGAGGGGATCAAGGAGCCGATCCTGATGCGGACTGCGGCGGATCCGAACTATCGCATCGACTGGGCCGGCTGGTCGGCGCAGAATCGCATTGCCGATGCCATGGGCGAGCCGCCTCGGGAGTCGTTTTCGACTGCAGTCACCGGCCCATGGATGGATCGATGGCGAGGCTGAGGCGAGCGCGCCCCAGTCACAACAAGCGTCGGCCTCAGCGAGTGGCGGATTGCGCAGCCGGCGTCTATCCGCCGCTGGCGACGGATATGACGTTCGATGCTCGCTGGGATCGTCGCCGCAGAAGCAGTGGCCGGTCCGCGCCGGCCCATGCGACCTCGCACGCGGGTTGCGGCGGAGCGTGGCGCGGCTTCGACCGATTTTCGAGTGTATTGGAAGGCTGTCGATGACTACCGACTCTGAAGTGGCGGACGAGCATGTGCGGCTGACGCGCCGGCGGTTCGTGGCGTTGGCGAGCACGACGATGGCGGCTGCTCCCGGCGTGGCGGAGGCGCAACTGCGCGTCGATCCGCCGGCGCCGCCGGGCCCGCGGCTGGAATACTTGACGAGGCCGGGCGACTTCGGCACCGTGGAGCGCGGCAGCCCGCCGCCATACCAGCTGCCGGAGCCGCGGCTGCGCGAGATCGGGATGACGCGCGACACGTGGCGTTTGGAGGTCGTGGCCGACGGCGCGAAGATCGACGGCCCGCTTACCATCGCCCGCGGGAACGCGCTCGACTGGGCCGGCCTGATGAAGCTGGCGGAGAAGAAGTCGGTCCGCTTCCTCAAGGCGATCACGTGCAACAACCTGAATTCGCCGCTGGGTATGGGTCTCTGGGAAGGCGTCCCGCTGCGGGAGGTGGTCTGGCTGGCGCGGCCGGTCAGCGACGTCCGGCGGATTGTCTACTACGGCCACCACAACGAGGACCCGAAGCAGATGTTCCGCGGATCGCTCTCGCTGAGCCGTGTGCTGGAGGACCCGCCGGGCGACTATCCCGTCATTCTGGCGTACAAGCTGAACGGCGAGTGGCTGACGGGCAAGCGGGGTGGACCGGTGCGAATGATCGTGCCGGAGGCGTATGGCTTCAAGAACGTGAAGTGGCTGCAGCGCGTCCTGCTGACCAACCTGCCGGGCGCGAACGATACCTATGCCGACGAGGGCAACGACATCGACAGCTGGATGAAGAGCGTCGCGCGGTTTCTGGTCGCTCCGCGGGAGGCGAAGAGCGCCAGCACGCTGGCGGTGTCCGGCGTGGCGCAGGTGGGGGTTTCGGGGCTGAAGTGCGTGGAGGTATGGCTTAGCCGCGTGGGCGCGCCGCTGCCGTCCGACGATCCGTACTTCACGCGCGCGCCCTGGCAGCCGGCGACGCTGCTCGGCCCGCCGGCGCAATGGGGCGGCGGCCTGGCGGGCGGGCGGATTCCTGCCGGCACGCTCGGTTTCGACGCGGCCGGGCGGCCCGCGGTGTGGCCGATGCGCTACGCGATCGCGCACTGGACCGCGGCCGTCAAGGCGCCGGCGCCCGGCGACTACGTGCTCCGGTGCCGCGCGATCGACGGCAACGGCGTGGCGCAGCCGATGCCGCGGCCCATCGGCCACGGCGGGATGAACGCGATCGAGGCGAGTGGAGTTGTGATCAAGCGGTAAGCGCCTGGCCGCTCTGGTCGCGGGACCCCAAAACCGCGCCAGCCGGATCTGACCGGAACCGACACGCGGTTTCATCTCGCTCCATTTCGGCGGGACTCTGGCCGAATCGAATCTCCTCGCTCCCTGCACTGCGTGCTCGAAAACTTTGGGAACATCAGACGGACAAATCCTGTCTCCCATGGGTCGCGACCGATTGTACTTGTCCGTGACACGGCCGCACGCCGGCCTGGTTGTCCAATCCCTTTCTAAACCGCATCGTGGCTGCATGCAGCGCCCGCACCGGCGCCATACCGTCAGCGCCGGCGTCGCAAATCTGCGCACACCGCATCGCCGTCACGCGTGAGGGGACATCCGCGGGCCGCCTGATGGCCCGTACACCAGATCACCCGAGTATCCGAACACCCATCCCTGGAGATACCCATGCGAATGGAGCCTGTTCCCGCCGATATCGTGGACCCCAAACAGATACTGAATGTCCTTCTAGCCGTAAAGAGGGGCAAATTCGACACCCGGATGCCCAACGACCAGACCGGAATGGCTGGCAAGATAGCGGACGCGCTGAACGACGTGATCGACATTAATGAGCGCCTTTGCGGCGAACTGGCCCGCATCGGCCGAGTCGTGGGCAAGGAGGGAAAGACGACGCAGCGCGCGTCGCTGGGCCAGGCGGGAGGCCAGTGGGCGGGCTGCATCGACTCCGTCAACACCCTCATCGTCGATCTTGTGCAGCCCACGACGGAGGTCGCGCGTGTCATCGGCGCAGTGGCGAACGGGGACCTATCGCAAACCATGGCGCTCGATATCGATGGCAGGCCGCTTACCGGCGAGTTCCTGCTCACCGCGAAGACCGTCAACACGATGGTGAACCAGCTCGGCGCCTTCGCTTCGGAGGTGACGCGCGTAGCGCGCGAAGTGGGCACCGATGGAAAGCTGGGAGGGCAGGCGGACGTAAAGGGGGTTTCGGGCACGTGGAAGGACCTGACGGACAATGTCAACTTCATGGCGTCCAACCTCACCGGCCAGGTTAGAAACATTGCCGACGTGACCACGGCCGTCGCGAACGGGGACCTTTCCAAAAAGATCACGGCGGATGCAAAGGGCGAGATCCTCGATCTGAAGAACACCATCAACATCATGGTGGACCAGCTGAACTCCTTCGCCTCGGAGGTCACTCGCGTCGCACGCGAAGTAGGAACGGACGGAAAGCTGGGCGGGCAGGCAGACGTGCGTGGCGTGGCGGGAACCTGGAAGGACCTCACGGACAACGTGAACTCCATGGCAGAGAACCTGACCAGCCAGGTGCGCGGTATCGCCCGTGTCGTGACCGCCGTTGCAAACGGCAACCTGAAGCAGAAGCTCGTGCTCGAGGCAAAAGGAGAGATCGCCGAGCTTGCGGACACGATCAACGCGATGATCGATACGCTGGCGACGTTCGCCGACCAGGTGACGTCGGTCGCACGCGAGGTGGGAATTGAAGGAAAACTGGGCGGTCAGGCAAGCGTGCCTGGCGCTGCCGGTACCTGGCGCGACCTGACCGACAATGTAAACCGGCTCGCGACCACGCTTACCACGCAGATCCGTGCAATCGCCGAAGTGGCGACGGCGGTCACGACCGGCGATCTGTCGCGATCCATCACGGTTGAGGCAGCCGGCGAGGTAGCATCGCTCAAGGACAATATCAACGAGATGATCCGCAACCTGCGGGATACGACGCGGATCAACACGGAGCAGGATTGGCTCAAAACCAACGTCGCGCGCTTCACGCGGCTGCTGCAGGGCCAGCGCGACCTCGTGACGGTGGCCAGGCTCATTCTCTCTGAGCTGGCGCCGCTCGTCTCCGAGCAGGCCGGCGTCTTCTACATCAGCGATATGGACGAAGGGGGAGCGCAGGTGCTCCGCCTTCTTGCCAGCTACGGCTACCAGGAGCGCAAGCATCTCGCCAACCGATTCCACCCGGGAGAAGGCCTGGTAGGACAGTGTGTGCTCGAGAAACAGCGAATCCTGCTCACTAACGTCCCCGACGGCTACATTACGATTGGCTCGGGACTGGGCGAGGCGCCGCCGCGCAACATTGCCGTGCTTCCGGTCATCTTCGAGGGCGATGTACTCGGCGTCATCGAGCTCGCGTCATTCAACCGGTTCAGCGAGACACACTTGACGTTCCTCGACCAGCTGACGGAGAGCATCGGGATCGTGCTCAATACTCTGGCGGCAAGCATCAAGACAGAGGACCTGCTGAAACAGTCCCAGTCGCTGACGCAGGAGCTGCAGAACCAGCAGCAGGAGCTGCAGGAGACGAATAAGAGGCTGGAGCAGCAGGCGAAGTTCCTGCAGGCGTCCGAGGAGCTTCTAAAGCAGCAGCAGGAGGAGCTGCAGCAGACGAATGAAGAGCTCGAGGAGAAAGCACAGCTGCTCTCCGAGCAGAACCGGGAGGTCGAGCGCCAGAACAGGCAGATCGAGCTCGCCAGGCAGGAGCTCGAGGAGAAGGCCGAGCAGCTCGCGCTTACCTCGAAATACAAGAACGAGTTCCTCGCCAACATGTCGCACGAGCTGAGGACCCCGCTGAATAGCCTGCTCATTCTCTCCAGGCTGCTGTCCGAGAACAGCCAGGGCAACCTGACGCCGAAGCAGGTCGAGTACTCCACAACAATCCATTCTGCCGGTAACGACCTGCTCTCTCTGATCAACGAGATACTCGATCTCGCCAAGATCGAGTCCGGTACGATGGAGCTGCAGATTGCGGAGGTGCCGTTCGTCGAGTTGCGGGATTACGTGGACCGTAACTTCCGTGAGGTCGCGCAGGACAAGGGCCTGGATTTCGAGATCATTCTACCGCCTGGTGTGCCGCGCGCCATGTACACCGACCCGCAGCGGCTGCAGCAGGTAATACGTAATCTGCTGTCCAATGCGTTCAAATTCACCGATGACGGCCACGTCCATCTCACTATAAGGAATGCGGCCGAAGGCTGGAGCCGCCACGTCGAGAGCTTGAATCGCGCCGACGGTGTCATCGCGTTCGATGTGGCCGACACCGGGGTCGGCATCCCGCCGCACCGCCAGAAGCTGGTGTTCGAGGCGTTCCAGCAAGGCGACGGGACCACCAGCAGAAAGTATGGCGGTACAGGGCTTGGCCTCTCGATCAGTCGGGAGATCGCGGGACTGCTGGGCGGCGAAATCCGCCTGGCCAGCAGCCCAGGCGCCGGCAGCATCTTCACGCTCTACTTGCCGCTCGCACAGAGCGCGCGTCCCGCGCAGCGCGCCCTGCGCGAGAGCGAGGCTTCGCCGGATGGGCCGGGCCCGGCCCCGGACGGTGTGGGCGGCGATTCGCCCGCGGCGGAATCGGAGCTGCCAGAAACCGCGGATCCCGAGGCGCCATCGCTCTTATCCGGTTCGGACGAGCAGCCGGTGGCCGACGACAGAGCGAGCATCCAGCCTGGCGACCAGTCCCTGCTCATGATCGAGGATGATCCTGTCTTTGCGGAAGTCCTCCTCGATATGGCCAGAGAGCAGGGATTCAAGGGGATCGTTGCGACCTCCGGCGAGGTCGGCACCGCCCTCGTGCGCCGCTATCAGCCGAGCGCCATCACTCTCGACATCCGACTACCGGATGTCGACGGCTGGACACTGCTGGATCGGCTCAAGCATGATCCTGAAACACGGCATATCCCGGTGCACATCATCTCCGCCGCTGAGGACCCGATGCGCGGCCTGCGCCAGGGCGCCATCGCCCATCTGCAGAAGCCGGTAAGCCGCGAGGCACTCACCAAGGCGCTCTCCGATATCAAGGGCTTCATCGATCGAAAGGTGCGGCGGCTGCTGCTTGTGGAGGATGATGAGAGTCAGCGGAGCTCGATCGTGGAGCTGATTGGCAACGGCGACGTCGAGACGGCTGCCGTGAGCAGCGGCGCGGAGGCCCTGGCTGCGCTGGAATCTGCGCACTTCGACTGTATGGTGCTCGACCTGGGGCTTCCGGATATGACCGGGTTCGAGCTGATTGAGCGGATCCGAAAGGAGCAGGGGCTCGTCGACCTGCCGATCGTGATCTACACGGGGAAGCAGCTTACGCGAAAGCAGGAGACCGAACTTCGAAGGTTGGCCGACACGATAATCGTCAAGGACGCCAAGTCGCCTGAGCGCCTGCTGGACGAGACCACGCTGTTTCTGCACCGCGTTCAGTCCACGTTGCCGTCGTCGCAGAAGCAGATGCTCGAGCACGCACGCCTCGTAGACCCGGTCCTGGCCGGCAAGCGGGTGCTGGTGGTGGACGACGACGTACGCAATATTTTCGCGCTTACCAGTCTCCTGGAGCAGCGCCAGATGCAGGTGCTCTTCACCGAGAACGGCAAGGATGCCATCGAGACGCTGAAGAATGCAGGGCACGTCGACGTCGTGCTGATGGACATCATGATGCCGGAAATGGACGGCTTCGAAACCATGCGGTCGATACGGAAGATCGCGAAGTTCAGGACGCTTCCCATCATCGCGCTAACCGCCAAAGCAATGAAAGGAGATAGGGAAACTTGTATCGAAGCGGGCGCGTCTGACTACATCTCGAAGCCGGTGGATACCGAGCAACTGCTGTCGCTGCTTCGCGTCTGGCTATACAAATAATGCAGGCGCCATAGAGCGGGCGCTGGTGGCGCGGAGGATCCGCTCAAACGCCGCTTGCTGCGGCGCTCGTGGGGCCTCCACCGCAGCCAGCCGGCAGCGCGCTTCGCAAGGAGCTGGGAAGTGATTGCGACGGGAGCGGCTGCGATAACGGACGATTCGCGGGAAAAACTGGAGACGGACCTGCTGCTGGAAGCTGTGTATCGCCACTACGGCCACGACTTCCGGCAGTACGCGCCCGCCTCTCTGAAGCGCCGAATAGCGATCGCGATGCGGGAGGAGAAGGTCGGCACGATTTCGGGTCTGCAGGAGCGGGTACTGCACGACGATGCGGCCATGGAGCGGTTCCTGCTCACAGTCTCCATCAGCGTCACGTCGCTGTTTCGCGATCCGGACTTCTTTCTTGCGCTGCGCCGCAGGGTCCTGCCGATGCTGGGAACCTATCCCTTCCTGCGAATCTGGCATGCGGGCTGCTCTACCGGGGAAGAGGTCTACTCGATGGCGATCATGCTTCAGGAGGAGGGGTTGTACGATCGGTGCCGCATATACGCCACCGACATGAACAACCTCGTACTCCGGCAGGCGCGAGAGGGAATATTCCCGGCTTCGATCATTCAGCAGGGTGCGGCCAACTACGCACGTGCGGGAGGCAAAGGAGCTCTTTCCGAATACTACACCAGCGCATACGGCGATGCGATTTTTCGGTCGACGCTGCGCGAGAATATCGTCTTCTCGCTGCACAACCTTGCTCTGGAGGGTTCATTTAACGAGTTTCATCTCATCTTATGTCGGAACGTGATGATCTACTTCACGAAGCCGCTACAACAGCGCGTTCATAAGCTGCTATACGAGAGCCTTGCGATGTTTGGCGTGCTCGGAGTAGGGAGCAAGGAAACCCTCCAGTTCACGCCACACGAGGCCGATTACGAGCAATTGGCGCCCGGCATACGTCTGTTCCGGCGCATACGATGAGCGTGGAGACCGTCCATGCCGTACGAACTGGTGACGATCGGCACATCACTGGGTGGGCTGAACGCGCTGGAAAGCATACTGAACCGCCTTGCGCCTGGATTCCGGACGCCGATCGCGGTCGTTCAGCACCGGGGCGTTCTTTCCACCGGTTCGCTGGCAGGGACTCTGCGCCGGTACACTGATCTCCAGGTCCGAGAGGCTCAAGATAAGGAGCCGATCCTCCCTGGCAGGATCACTCTGGCGCCGCCGGACTACCATCTCATGGTTGATGGGGCTGAGTACGCGCTGACAACGGAGGCGCCGGTCCTATTTGCCCGCCCATCGATCGATGTGCTCTTCCAGTCGGCGTCCGATGCGTATGGAAGCCGCCTGCTGGCTATCCTGCTCACGGGCGCAAGCAGGGACGGCGCGGCCGGCGCGGCGCATGTTAAGAGCAGGGGCGGCGGCCTGGTCGTGCAGGAGCCCGCGTCGGCTGAGTGCTCCGTTATGCCGCGGGCGGCGATCGAGGCGGTAACACCGAACTGGGTCCTGCCGGTGGAAAAGATTGGACCGTTACTAAACCATCTGCAATGTACTTCGGGCAACGGGAAATGATGGAATGCCTAAGCAACCTTCCGTTCCGCGCAAGACGGGATGCCGCGAATGCAGCCTAAGTCCCAGGTGAACATCCTGCTTGTGGACGATCGCGTCGACAACCTCGTGACGCTGGAGTCCGTCTTGGAGGATTTGGGTCAGACACTGGTGCGCGCTCATTCCGGTAAGGAGGCGCTCAAGGCTGTCCTGAACCAGGAGTTCGCCGTGATCCTGATGGACGTGCAGATGCCGGGCATGGACGGCTTCGAGACTGCCGAGCTGATGCGCGCGAGAGAGAAGTCGCGCCACATCCCGATCATCTTCCTCACGGCCATCAACAAGAATGACACGCACGTGTTCAAGGGGTATTCGGTCGGCGCCGTCGACTACGTGTTCAAGCCGTTCGAGCCGGATGTCCTGCGCGCCAAGGTCGCTGCGTTCGTCGAGATGTCGCGCAACGTAAAGCGTCTGCAGGACGAGATCGCCCAGCGAAAGGTGACGGAAGCCCGTCTGGACTCCTCGAATGCGATCCTGGAAACCCTTAGCCGCTCGCTCATGACGTTTATCGTGGATGGCCGGCCGGAGGCGGCTTTCGACCACCTGCTCGGAAGCATCATCGCGCTGACGCAAAGCGAATATGGCTTCATCGCCGAGGCGCTTTGGACCGCCAAGGAGCAGCCGCACCTGAAATACCATGCTACGATTGACGGCCAGAACGGGCAGCCGGGCGATTCGGCATCCGAAGATCCACTTCTAAGCAGGGCCGGAATGCGAACCGTCTGGAGTGAGGTGGAGCGGACGGGGCGGGCGTACACGATCTACGATGCGTCGGCGCTTGCCCTTTCGGGAATGCTCGCCTCCCAGAGAGCTTTGCAGTCCCTGCTGGCGCTTCCGATCCATCGCGGCAAGAAACTCGTGGGAATTATCGCCGTCGCCAATCGAGCCGAACCTTACACCGACGAGATGTCCGCC
>Ga0070735_10004055_pt1 | contig 12483 bp, 12 predicted proteins | sample Coa_R1_FD_66443 | JGI IMG/M metagenome (GOLD analysis project Ga0070735, IMG submission 66443) | Surface soil microbial communities from Centralia Pennsylvania, which are recovering from an underground coalmine fire - Coalmine... | ecosystem: Environmental > Terrestrial > Soil > Unclassified ...
CGTTTGTGATCCGCAAGGATGTAGATGAAGTGCGGCTCACCGCTACGGTAATCGACGACAGGCAACGAATTGTTACTGACCTTACGCGCAACGATTTTTCCGTGTTCGAAGACGGCAAGCCCCAGACCATTATTTCTTTTCATCACGAGGACATTCCCGTTTCCATGGGAATCGTCATCGATAACTCCGGATCCATGCGCGAAAAGCGTGCCAAAGTGAATCAGGCCGCTCTAAATCTCGTGAGATCGAGCAATCCGCAGGACGAAGTTTTTGTCGTGAACTTCAACGATGAATACTATCTCGATCAGGACTTCACCAACGACCTTTTGAAACTGAAGGATGCGCTGGAAAAGATAGACGCGCGCGGAGGGACCGCGCTCTACGAAGCAATCGTGGCCTCGGCCGATCATCTGGCAAAGGATGGCCGCCTGGACCACAAGGTGCTTTTTGTTGTGACCGACGGGGAAGACAATGCAAGCCGCGAGACGCTGGAGCAGGCGGTCAAGCAGCTGCAGGAGGAGAATGGTCCTTCGGTCTACGCGATTGGAATACTCGGCGATGAAGAGCATCCGAAGCGGGCGAAGCGCGCGCTGGAGATCATTGCGCAGCGTACCGGCGGATTGGCATTTTTCCCGAAAACTCTGGATGAAGTGGATGAGATCAGCAAGCAGGTAGCACATGATATCCGAAGCCAATATACGATCGGCTATAAGCCAACCACCCCGAAGTCGGCGGGAGGATTTAGAACGATCCGCGTGGATGCCAAGGCGAAGGGCCACGGTAAGCTGATGGTCCGCACAAAGACCGGATATTATGCTGGGCCTCAGCCGGTGGCAGAAGGCAGCAAATGAGAGCAGGCCACGCCCTCAGATTTAGCGGTCTTGTTCGAACGGAATACTAATTCGCCGATTGAATGACCACAGTAACGCCGGTCTCAGTTTTCCAGGGTTTGGCCGATTGACGTTGCAAAGCGTTGGCCCTTACCCTGTAACGTGCACCTTAAGAATTCCGATACCCTCAATCTTCGCGTCGCCGATGACATTACCGATCTGGTTGGCGCCACGCCCATGCTGCGACTCAAAAAGCTGGTGGCACCCGTTTCGGGCGATGTGTTTGCCAAGCTCGAATATTTGAATCCCGGGGGAAGCGTCAAAGATCGCGCCGCGATCGGCATCATTGGCCGAGCGGAGCGGGAAGGCAAACTGGCTCCGGGCGGGACTATCGTTGAAGCGACGGCGGGGAATACCGGAATTGGACTGGCGCTGATTGGGGTGAGTCGCGGATACAAGGTCAAGCTGTTCGTGCCGGAAAATTTCTCGCAGGAAAAAGTGCTAATCATGCGCGCCCTTGGCGCGACCGTCGATCGCACCCCGGATTCGGAAGGGATGAAGGGGGCCATTCGCCGGGCGAAGGAGCTGGTGGCCACCGATCGCACGGCATTCTTGGCCGGACAATTCGAGAATCAGGCCAATCCGGACTATCACTACGAAACTACCGGCCCGGAGATTTTCGAGCAAATGGATGGCAAGGTGGACGCAGTGGTTCTAGGTTGCGGCACTTGCGGCACCTTTACGGGCGTGGCGCGTTATCTGAAAGAACATGCTGCCAACGTGTGGGCCGTAGCGGTGGAGACCCAAGGATCGATTCTCTGCGGCGGTGAGGTAGGGCCGCACAAAGTGGAAGGGATCGGAGTGAGCTTCATCCCGGAAACATTCGATCGCAGGGTGTGCGACGAAGTAATTGCAGTCAACGATGACAATGCTTTTGGGATGGTAAAAAGACTTGCAGCCGAGCAAGGGGTGCTGGCGGGATCAAGCGGCGGAGCCGCAGTTTTCGCGGCTCTGGAAGTGGCCAAAAGGTTGGGCGCGGGCAAGCGCGTGGCTACCATCATCCCGGATTCAGCCGAACGCTATTTGTCAAAGAAGATTTTCGAAGGCGGTGTTTAAAAGGGTTTCATTCCCATAATTCTGCATGAAGAAAATCAGACACGCAGGCTTTGCCACTCGAGCTATCCATGACGGGCAAGAGCCCGATCCTTTAACCGGTGCGGTCACTGTTCCCATCTATCCGACTTCAACATACGTTCAGCAGGGAATTGGTGAAAACAAGGGCTACGAGTATGCCCGCGTGTCGAACCCGACTCGCGATCGATTGGAAACAAATCTGGCGTCACTCGAAGGCGGAATCGCTGCCCGGGTGTTCGGCAGCGGCATGGCGGCGATTAACGCGATCATGACCACGCTGAGATCTGGCGATCACGTCGTCTGCGGCAATGATTTGTACGGGGGCTCGCCGCGGTTGTTTAACCAGGTGCTGACCGATTTCGGTTTGGAGTTTTCGTATGTCGACACTTCCGATGCACAGAATGTCGAACGCGCTCTGCGTAAGAACACGCGCCTGGTTTTTGTCGAGACGCCCACGAATCCGCTAATGCACGTAAGCGATCTGCCTGCGATCGGCGCCATTTGCCGGCGCAGGAAAGTCGATCTGGTCGTCGACAACACTTTTATGTCGCCGTACTTTCAGAATCCGCTGGCGCTGGGTGCCGATATGGTCGTGCACTCGACTACGAAATTTCTAAATGGCCACAGCGATGGACTCGGAGGCGTAGTGGTGTGCAGCCGTCAGGATCAGGCTGACAAGCTGGCGTTCCTGCAAAAGGCAGCGGGCGCGATACTTTCTCCGTTTGAATGCTGGCTATTGTTGCGGGGGGTGAAGACGCTGGCGGCACGTATGCAGCTTCACGACCGCAACGGCCGCGCCGTAGCAAATTTTCTGGTGAATCATAAGAAGGTGAAGAAGGTTTTCTATCCCGGTCTGCCTGACCATCCGCAGCATGAGCTTGCCAAGAAACAAATGCGCGGATTCGGTTCGATGATCACATTCGAAACGGGGTCGCTGAAGAATGCCAACAAGATGCTAAAGCGATTGCAGGTCTGTTCGCTGGCGGAGTCTCTTGGAGGGGTCGAGACACTGATCTCTCATCCCGCGACAATGACCCATGCCGGTTTAGGCGAGAAGGGCCGTAAGGCGATCGGAATCACCGATGGCATGGTTCGAATTTCGGTGGGCATCGAGGACTTGCAGGATATTCTCGACGATCTGGAGTCGGGACTGAGTGCCGTCTAGAAAACTTTTTTGGCTGCCGATTCGTCCAGACCGTCGGGCTAAAGCTGCTTTCTTCTGATTTTATTTATCCGCGAACGTCTTTCTTGAGCGATCGAGATCAATCCCGGGAGTGGAACTCGTCGGCCTATCACCGGCTTTCGCAACCACAGGTTAGCTGGGGCAAAAGAGTGTTGTCGCGGTTGAGGCTGAGTGGAGACGAGCAAGTGCTTGACGCGGGCTGCGGGAGCGGCCGATTGACCGCCGAGTTGCTGGAGGTTTTGCCGCGCGGCAGGGTGGTGGGAGTAGATCTTTCGCAGAACATGCTGCGTTCGGCGCAGCAACACTTACGCCCAGATTTTGGTGGACGCCTGACCCTGACCGTTGCTGACTTGCAACACCTGCCATTCCGACATGCCTTTGACGGAATTGTTAGCACAGCGGCATTTCATTGGGTCCTGGACTTTGACAAACTTTTCGCGAGTTTGCGAAGCGCGTTGCGCTCCAGCGGTTGGCTGCACGCGCAGTGCGGAGGAGGTGAAAATCTCCTACGCTTACGGCAGCGAGTTGCGAAATTGGCCCGGTGTACGCCTTATGCGCCGTATCTGGCGTCGTTTCCAGAGCCCTGGTTTTTTGCGGATGCGGAGCAGGCGGCCGGTATCTTGCGGCGGGCAGGCTTTACAAACATCGAAACCAGTATTGAAGCCGCACCCACGCTGCTGGATGACGCTCGCCAATATGAGGAGTTTGTGAGCAACATTATTTTACGTTTGCACTTGCGCCAGCTTCCTTCTGAAGAACTTCGCTCGCAGTTCATGACGGAACTGACAAGGCTTGCTGCGGCTGATGACCCTCCATATCTGTTGGATTACTGGCGTTTGAATCTGAGCGGCGCGGCGGCGTAATCCAGCGGCATCATTGTTTGCCTGTGGAGGGGGAGATAGATTTTTCGATCCATTGCAAATAGCGGGATGAACCGTTCTCAATGGCAAGACTGATGCACTCCGGAAGTTCGTAGGAGTGGAGTTCGGCGACCAACTGGCGAACTTGCTCAAAGGCGGCTTCTGTGGTCTTGATCAGCAGGAGCCATTCGCGCGCCTCCTCGACTTTGCCTTGCCAACGATAGATAGAGGTGACTTGCGGGACGACATTGACGCAGGCAGCGATGCTTCGTTCCACCAGCGCGTATGCAATCTTGCGCGCTTCTTCCTCCGAACCGGCCGTCGTCAGTACGATTCTCTTATCGGTCATATAAAATCGGCTGTCGATGTCGACAGATTGTGCTGAGCCAACCGACTGCACGCCGAGTGGCACCTTAGGCTAGAGAACGACAATATGCTAACTCAAATCAAGTTTGGGACGTCCGGCTGGCGCGCCGTGATGGCCGAAGAATTTACATTTGCCAACGTGCGCCGCGCGGTTACCGGTATCGCCCGCTATGTTGCGAATCTGAAATCGCGAGGGGCGCGGGTGATTATTGGGCGCGACCCGAGATTTCTAGGCGAAACATTTTGTGCTATGGCCGGAGAGATTCTGCAAGCGCATGGGATCACGCCCCTTGTTGTGCCAGAACCCGCGCCCACTCCGGCTTTTGCCTATGCGGTGACGCAAACCAAAGCCGATGGGGTGATCAACTTCACTGCGTCGCACAACCCGCCGCAGTACAACGGAATTAAATTTTCCACTTCTGACGGCTGTCCTGCGCTACCCGAGGTTACAAAAAAGATCGAGGCGGAAATTGAAGCGGGCGACCGGCATAGCGGAACACCGGTGCACGAGGCCAAGAAAGGTGAGGGCAGCAAGCCGCTCGATGTAAAAGCCCCTTATCTGAAGCGGCTTGGGGAAATTGTGGACGTAGACATCATTCGCAAGGCGAAGCTGCGGGTTTGTTTCGATCCAATGTGGGGCGCTGCGCGAGGATATTCTGACGAATTGCTGCGCGACGCCGGGGTACAGGTCGCGACCGTTCACGATTATCGCGATGTTTTATTCGGCGGACATGCTCCCGAGCCCGACGACCACTTGCTCGAAGCATTGAGGGGGAAGATGCGCGAAACCGGAGCGCAAATCGGAATTGCCACTGACGGGGACGCAGATCGTTTTGGAATCGTGGACACGGATGGAACGTTTGTTCAACCGAACTATGTTATCGCCCTTCTATTCGATTATCTGGTGGAAAGCCGCGGCTGGAAGAATGGTGTGGCGAAATCGGTGGCGACGACGAACCTGATCAATGCGATCGCGAAAGCCCGGGGCGTGCAGCTCTACGAGACTCCAGTCGGCTTCAAGTACATCGGCGAATTGATCATGCAGGATAAGATTGCTATTGGCGGCGAAGAGAGTGCCGGCCTTTCGATTCGCCATCACGTTCCAGAAAAAGATGGCCTTCTTGCGGGCCTGCTTTGCTGCGAAATGATGGCCAAACGCGGTAAGCCCCTTGGCCAGCAACTGAAGGAGCTGTGTAACCAAGTTGGTTCCTTCTATCCGCAACGGGAGAACTTCCGCTTGACGCCTGAGGTGAAGGACAAGTTCACTGGGAAGTTGAGATCCGATCCGCGCGAATTCTGTGGGCACAGGGTCAACGAAGTTGTGCGCACCGATGGACTCAAACTGATTTTCGAAGATGGATCGTGGGTATGCTACCGGCTGTCCGGCACGGAGCCGGTAGTGCGTGTGTATTCCGAGGCACGAAGTGAAAACGGCTTGGAAAAATTGAGTACAGCGGCAAAACAATGGATTTTCGAGTAAAGCGGATTACAACCTTGCGCAGTTTTCCCTCGCCAGAGGAGCAGCTGCGAAGGATGGCACAAAAGGCGCCCCAAGCCTCTGCGTTGGCGGCGTCGTGCGCAGAAAAATTCCGACCCGTTTGGGCGCGTGTGTATGCGCTAAGGCGGCGCATCGCGACGTTCGCGGTTGCGGCCCTCGCCGGACTGCTCTTTGTTCATGTCATGTTCGGCGCCAACGGCATGATTGTGTACAAGGAGAAGCGGGGCGAATACGAACAACTGCAAAAGAAGATTGTTCAGGAACAGAAAGAGAATGAGACTTACACGCAGCAGATTCGCGCTTTACAGACCGACCAAAAAGCCATCGAAAAGGAAGCTCGTGAGCAATTGCATTATGCGCGGCCGGGGGAAATTGTGTATGTGCCGCCGGCGCCTGCAAATGTGCCTCCTCCCAATCGCCATTCGGCGAAAAAGTAGAGGTCATTCATCTCGCCGAGGCGTTGACACACAAGCCGTTTGCCTGTGATATAGTTCCCGCAATCGACGCTCCGGTACTTGAGTTGCTGCCGGACGCGCGATTGATTCCTTGCCAGATCGCGGCTTGGGACCGCGAGCAACACGCTTAAAAAGGAGAAGGACCGGCCATGAAGAAAATTTTAGTGCTGCTTCTATTGTTGTGCTTCGTATTCGCTCTGACAGCGGTGGCGTTTGACGAAATGGGGAAGACCGCTACCGTGAACGGTTGGGTTACCGATAGCAAGTGTAACGCCAAGGGCGCCAACGAAAAGGCGGAGGCGTGCACCAAGAAGTGTCTGGAGGCGGGCGCAAAGATGGTCATCGTCACCGATAAGGATCAAAAAGTATTAATGGTGGAAAATCCTGACGCGCTCAAGGATCACATCGGACACCACGTAGCGGTTACTGGACGCGTGAGCGGCGATAATATTCACGTGGAGAGCGCCAAGATGTTGGGAATGTGAATCAAGTGCTAATTGAAAAATGGCGGCTGCGGCCGCCATTTTTCTTTTGGGGAGCTGCTTGTACCTAGCGCACGACGCCTTCTAACGGCGAACTTGCCGTTGCGTACAGCTTCCTCGGCATGCGTCCCGCCATATGGGCTTGTCGTCCTGCGACAACCGCGTTTCGCATGGCCTCGGCCATAAGCACGGGTTCTTGCGCGGCGGCGATGCCGGTATTCATCAGTACGGCGTCAGCGCCGAGTTCCATGGCAATCGCAGCATCGGAAGCGGTTCCTACCCCCGCATCTACGATCAGAGGCACTGCCGTAATCATCTCGCGCAGAATGCGAATGTGCGCCTGGTTCTGAATTCCCATCCCACTGCCGATGGGCGCGCCGAGCGGCATTACGGCAGCGGCTCCGGCATCGATCAGGCGTTTCGCGAATACGATATCGTCGGAGGTATAGGGCATGACGGTAAAACCTTCGCTCACCAGAACGCGCGTGGCTTCCAGCGTCGCCTGAACATCCGGATAAAGAGTTGCCTGGTCGCCGATGACTTCAAGCTTCACCCAATCCGAAAGTCCGACTTCACGTCCAAGCCGGGCCGCGCGGATGGCTTCATCGGCCGTGTAGCAGCCCGCCGTATTCGGGAGAAGAAAATATTTTGCAGGATCGATGTAATCAAGCAGCGATTCTTTGCTGCGATCAAGATTAACGCGCCGGACGGCCACGGTGACCATCTCAGCCCCGCTGGCATCGAGGGCACGCGCGGTCTCCTGGAAGGATTTATATTTTCCCGTGCCGACGATAAGGCGCGAGCGGAAAGAACGGCCGGCAATGATGAGGGGATCGGTCATGGGGATATTGTAGCGAAATTGGAGGGGTTGAAGGGCAAGCGCCGCTCACGAGTGGCAAAGACAAAGGTCTTGGCAAAGCGAGATGACTAAGGCGCGATTGCCGCTTCCGCCTGCTCGTAGACTTGGTCGATCTGCCTTCGATAGCGTTCCTCGACCACCCTCCGTCGCAATTTCATGGTGGGAGTGAGAGCGCCGTTCTCCGGGGTGAATTCGTCGGGAACGAGCATTACTCTCTTTAGCGTTTCGAAGCGGGCCAGATTCTTGTTCACCGCCGCCACGATTTCTTCGTAAACCGAATGAACCTTAACGTTGGCGACAAGCTCCGCCCGCGAAGAAAAAGAGACGTCATTCTCCCGCGCCCACGCTTCGAGCGAAACAAAATTGGGTGAAATCAGGACGCAGGCGAACTTGCGTTTATCGCCGACCACTACCGCCGTCCCCACCAGAGGATTGAGCTTGATAGAGCTTTCGATCGGCTGCGGCGCGATGAACTTGCCGCCGGAGGTCTTGATCAACTCTTTCTTGCGGTCGGTAACGGAGAGATATCCATCGCCGTCGACGTTTCCGATGTCGCCAGTTTTGAACCATCCATCCTGAAAAGCATTCGCAGTTTCTTCCGGACGGTTCCAATACCCTTCGAAGACTGAAGGACCGCGCACGAGGATTTCGCCATCTTCGGCGATGCGCACTTCGAGATTGGGAAGGATCTTTCCGACAGTGCCGATGCGATGATTGATGGGAGTGTTTACTGCGATCACCGGAGAGGTTTCCGTCAATCCGTATCCCTCGTGAATGCGGATGCCAACTGTGGCGAACCACTCCGCAAGCTCGCGACCGAGGGGTGCGCCTCCTGAGATGAAGGTTTCGATTCGACCTCCCATGCCGTCGCGAATTTTCGAGAAGACCAGTTTGTTCGCGATCTTCCATCTGATCGCGTTGGGAATTTGTCCAGCCAGGATTTCCGGCCTGTGCGCGCGCCCGACCGACAACGCCCAGTCATAAATAGCCCGCTTGGGGAACCCTCGTGCAGTCATTTCGGCCTTGGCATAAATTTTCTCGTAGACCCGCGGCACTGATACGCAGAGCGTGGGGCGAACCTCCAGAAACGTTTGTGGAAGGTTCTCGATAAACGGGCAATAAGCCAAAGTCACGCCGTGAAAGAGGAGTGTCAGGTCGACATGCCGCGCCGTAACGTGCGAGAGCGGCAGAAAGGAAATGCTGACTTGCCCGGGGTGCATTTCGAAGCCGCGCAATGAGTAAGCGATGTTAGAAGCCATGTTTCCGTGGGTCAGCATCACGCCTTTGGAAACGCCGGTGGTGCCGGAGGTGTAGATGATGGTAGCGAGATCATCAGGAGTAACGGATCGAGCAAAGGATTCGGTTTGCGGATCGAGAGCGTCTGGCCCTCGCTCCGTGAACGAAGCCATGGTCCCGCAGCGTCCCGCGGCATCGGGTGCTAAATTCAGCCGATCCATGACCACGATTTTTCGCACATGGGTTTGGGAAAGGATAGATTCAACCTTGCGCATTTGCGGTTCGGTTGAAACGAAAACCAGGGTAGCCTCCGAATCGCGCAACGTGAAAGCCGTCTGTTCAGCAGTCAGTGTCGAGTAGACGGGAACCGTAACGGCCCCGAGTAAGAGGATGGCGAAATCGGCGATCGTCCACTCCGGCCGATTCTCGCTCAGAATCGCCACCCGATCGCCTTTGCGAATCCCCGATCCCCGTAAGGCCCACGCTATTGCCGCCACTTTACGGCGGAGATCTGCGGAGGAAATCGAGTGCCAGATTCCGTCTTCCCGGTAGAGCATCACCCGCTCGAGGTTTCGTTCAGTGGCCGCGAAGAAGACATCGTTAAGTGTGGCAAGAGTCATGCTAAATATTGTGAAAAGCTGAATTTACTGTTTTCGCCTTCCTTCGGCAATGCGAAATGGAGCACATGGCGGTAGAAGTTCCGCGATCCGGATACTGGGCCGCTATTCAACGCTTATGACAACCTTCTTCCAGCAAGTAAGGTATTATTCGCCGAGGAGGATTGCGATGCAAAAAAGACTATCCGTGAGGCTGGCAGCACCGCTGCTCGCCGCCTTGCTGGCAGTTCTTGCCGCTGCACCTGCGTTGGGACAATCGAAAAAATCAGAGAGTTCGACTTCGTCCCTGCCCAAGGTGGGCCAGATGGCGCCGGATTTCACGCTGAACTACTTCGATGGCAACGATCTGAAACCGGTTTCGCTCAGCCAGTACCGCGGCAAGAAGAATGTTGTCTTGGCTTTTTATATTTTTGCCTTTACAGGTGGTTGAACCAAACAAATGCAAGCGCTCCAAGCCGATTTAAAGAGGCTGGATGCGACCGACACCCAGGTCCTGGGTGTGAGCATGGACAGTGCCTTCGCCAATAAAGCCTTCGCCGATCAGATTCAGGTTACATTTCCGTTGCTCAGTGATTGGGGCGGGGATGTCACTCGCGAATACGGAATCTACGTGGACAAATACAAAGCAGCCCGCCGGGTGAACTTCCTGATCGGGAAGGATGGGAAGATTCTCGAGGAGCAGGTGGACAAGGACGCAATCGATCCGACGAAAATCGTGGATACTTGCGAGCGGCCTAAATTGAAGAACTGATCTTCACGCCGTAGGCAGTTCGAATGAGAATACAGAGCCGCGGCCAAGCTGGCTGGTCACGCTAATGCTGCCGCCGTGGGCCTCGACAATCGCTTTAGCGATCGCCAGGCCCATCCCCGTGCCCTGTACCCGGTAGCGCTGGTCACGTCCTCGATAGAACTTGTCGAAGATCAGCGACTGTTCGAAGTCGTCGATGCCTCTGCCGTGATCGGTGACGCTGGTGACGATTCGGTCGCCCTTTCGCTCCACTGTAATTGCAATGGGTGTAGATGGGGGCGAGTACTTGGCAGCGTTTTCCAATAATTGCTTGAGGACTTCGGCAACGCGGTCGGCGTCGGCACGGATTTTAGGTAGCGATGGCGGTACGCGCACTTGCAGAGGATGCTCGGCGAGGATCGTTCTAGACTCTTCCACCGCAGACTCGATCACGGTGGCGATGTCCGCCGGGGCAAAATGTAGCTCCACCTTGTGGGCATCGAGTTGCGCCATTTCGGTCGCTTCGCCCACCAACCGGTCAAGCCGGTCCGTTTCCTCGTTAATTACTGTTAGCAGTTCGCGGCGCTGAGCATCGTCAAGTTTGTAATCGGAGAGCAAGCCTGTGACTGCGGCTTTGATGCTGGTGAGGGGTGTACGAAGTTCGTGGGTGACAGAATCGAGAAGGACGGAACGCAGGGTTTCGCTCTGGTGTGCAGCTTCCGTTTGCGACAGTTTTTCCATCGCCCCTGCACGCTCTATGGCGATGCCAATCATGCTGCCAAGGGCCTCGAGCGTGGCACGCGTTAACGCCGTACCGGCGATGCCTGCCGCTCCCGTCGTCCGCGCTCCCAGATGTAGCGGAGTGAGAGAAATCCCACGTAAAGAATCGATCACCGGCTCGCCGCGCGAGCTGACCATCTCGAGATCTTGCAGAGAGAGCGACGTCGCATCCGGGTCCGTCCGATAAATCTGGCGAGAACTCAGGAGGTAAATTGCGGCGGCATTGGCGCCGAATCCATCACGAATATAGGCGGGGATCGAGTTCAGCAGTTCGGCAACATTATCGGTGGCGAGCAAACGCTGGCTGAAAGCATAGAGGCGTTCCACATCGCGGCGCCGTTGAACGGCGTCAGCAGTTTGCCGGCGGGCACGGTCGGCAAGTTCGCTGGCGGTGCCCGCAGTTGCGAGGAAGGCAAAGAGTGCAACCCAATTTTGCGGATCGGCCACGGTCAATGTACCGATCGGCGGAAGAAAAAAATAGTTGAAGGCAACCGTTGCCAGTACCGCGAGAAAGACCGAAAAGCGAAATCCCCAATACGCGGCGACCCAAAGCACCAAAAGCAGAAATGTCAAAGCCACGGTGGTGGGATTGACGTGAATGATGCGCCGGTAAATCTCAACCAGAATTGCGAGCGCAATGACGCAGGCTGCATAACGAACCAGATGCCTTGCCGAAAGAGCTTTCACGCGGACGATTGTAAACGCAATCCTGGCGGTGAATTCGACATTTTGGCGTTTAAGCGTGCAGAATAGCGGCGATGAACAAGTCACCGGAGGATTGGCTTCAAGAGGTCGAAGGCGAGCAGAAGCCCGCGGTATTCAAGCTGTTTCTCGGCTATGCACCGGGGGTTGGAAAGACTTATGCCATGCTCAGCGAAGGCGTGCGGCGCGCGAGCCGGGGAGAAGAAGTGGTGATCGGAGTAGTGGAGAACCATGGACGCAAGCCGATCATCGATCTCTCTTCGCGCCTGGAGACGCTTCCGCGAAAAAAACTGGAGTACAAAGCCACGGTCTTTGAAGAGATGGATGTTGATGCCATTCTGGTGCGCAAACCTCACGTAGTGTTGGTCGACGAACTCGCGCACACCAACATCGAAGGCAGCAAGCATGCCAAACGCTACGAGGATGTATTTGAGTTGCTCGATGCGGGCATTGATGTGCTCTCAACCATGAACGTGCAGCACATTGAAAGCTTGTCGCCGACCATTCGCGAACTGACCGGAGTGCAGGTCCGCGAAACGGTGCCAGACTGGGTGATACGCCGCGCCGGCGAAATCGTGATGGCGGACCTGACGCCGCAAGCATTGCAGACGCGCATGCGACGCGGCGATATCTACCCGAAAGAGCGGGTGGAGCGCGCTCTGGCAAATTTCTTTCGCAGTACGAACCTCGTAGCTTTGCGCGAACTGGCGTTGCGGCAAGTTACGCAGGCCGTGGATCGCACGCTTTCGGAGTT
>Ga0070735_10004056_pt1 | contig 12481 bp, 17 predicted proteins | sample Coa_R1_FD_66443 | JGI IMG/M metagenome (GOLD analysis project Ga0070735, IMG submission 66443) | Surface soil microbial communities from Centralia Pennsylvania, which are recovering from an underground coalmine fire - Coalmine... | ecosystem: Environmental > Terrestrial > Soil > Unclassified ...
ATCCGGCAGGCTGCCGCCGCGGGTAAAGCTCTCGGCCGTTTTGTGGAACCCGGCGTGGCCGACTACATCAAGAAAATGGGGCTGTATAGATCCGGCTTTCCACAGGGATAGCCAGAGCAGGCCGCCCTGGTGCGTTTACAATGATAAGGACCACGAACGAATTTCTGCATGAAAAAAACCGAATTGAAGCGCCAGGTAGCAGCCGCAATTCAGGCCTGCCTCGATAAGAAAGCTGAAGAACTCTCCATACTGGAAATGGACAAGGGGTCGGGAGCTTTCACCGACTACTTTGTGCTGTGCAGCGGCACCAATCCGCGGCAGGTGCAGGCCATTGCCGATGAAGTCGAGTTACGCCTGAAAGCGGCGGGCTTGTATCCAAAGCAGGTTGAGGGGTATAGACAGGCGGAGTGGATTCTGGTGGATTATGTGGATTTTGTCGTCCACGTTTTTTCCGAGAAGGCGCGCAAATATTACGATTTGGAACGGCTTTGGAAGACGGCACGGAGGCTGGAGCCTTCGGATTTGAAGGCCGAACCAAAGCGTGCTGCGTCAAAGAGCCGGCCAAGCTCTTCTCGGAAGCGAACTGTTACCGCTACTACACGGCGCAAGCGCGCGTAACCCGAGTCGGCTCGTCCGGGCTCGAAATTTCATTTGATGATGTCCAATCCTCCAAAAACAGAACCGGAGTGGGGAACTTCTTATCGGCTGATCGCCTCGGAGAAGTGGAAGGCGAAGTCGGCGGCCATGGGCAAGGCGGTGACGGAGGCTCTGGTGGAATACGCTCGGCCGCGGCCCGGAATGCAGGTATTGGATTTGGCCAGCGGCACCGGCGAACCGGCGATCAGTCTGGCGGTTCGCGTAGGAGCAGAGGGTCAGGTCACAGCGCTCGATCTGAGTACGGACTTGCTGGAGATTGCCGAGAAGCGAGCCCGGGATCGCGGCCTCGAAAACTTTGTTACCCGGCAGGCGGATGCGCACGCGCTGCCGTTCGGGAATGAGAAGTTTGATCTGGCTACTTCTCGCTTTGGAGTAATGTTCTTTCGCGATCCGGTGCTTGCGATGAGAGAGGCGCTGCGCGTGCTGAAACCGGGAGCGCGGGCTTGTTTCCTGGCCTGGGGACAATTCGAACAACCCTATTGGCAGAGCACGATAGGCGTGGTTCACCGGCATGTGGGAGGGACACTGCTGGCGCCGGGTTCTGATCCTTTTCGCTTCGCGAAGGCTGGCAGCTTATCAGAAGTGCTCAAGCGCGGCGGTTTTCGCGAGTGCGAAGAAGAAACGAGAACCGTGGCATGGACCTGGCCGGGAACAGGGGAAGAAGTATGGGAGCAAATGCGGTCGGTCGCGGTACCATTCCGGCCCATGCTCGACCGGGTACCGGCCCATTCTTGGCCGCGCATTCATGAAGAAGTGCATGCCGCGATCAGGCGGTATGTCAACGGAGAGAACATCGAGTTTGGGGCGACGGTGGTGCTCGCGTCGGGAAGCAAGTGATAAGGCCGTGAAGATCAAGGTTGCATGGATCGGCAAAACGAAGGAAGCAGCCGTCCGGTCCTTAACCGAGGAATACGTTAAGCGAATATCCCGCTATGCGGAAATCGAGGGAGTTACGCTTCGCGACGAAGCCGCACTGCTGGAGTGGCGCGAGGGCGGCAAAAGCGGGAAACGAAGCGGGTCGACGCTGGTTCTGCTGGATTCGCGGGGAAAGCAGTTTTCGTCGGAAGAGTTTGCGCGCTTTTTAGGCGAGTATCAGGATCGCAATCCGCTACCGCTTATATTTACGATTGGGCCGGCGGACGGATTCAGCGAGACGACGCGAAAGGCGGCGCAACATTGTATTTCGCTGGGAAAAATGACGCTGGCACATGAACTGGCGCGGGTTGTTCTGCTGGAACAGATCTATCGCGCATTTACCATTCTTAAGGGACACCCTTACCATTCCGGGCATTGAAAGCGCTTTGGGAAGGTATGCGGCCTAGCCCACCTCCTCATGCACTTTTGTGATTTGTCTCTGGTCCGTTTACCTACTACAGTGGACGAAGCGAACCGACTTAGCGACGGTCGCATAGAGGGGGAGCAATGCGGGATGTGACGGAAGTTTTGCGAGCAAAAGAGCAACAGTTAATCAAGGTGAAGCGCGAGGTGGAAGCTCTGCGAACCGCGCTGCCTCTGCTCGCTGCGGAGGACGATCCGCTGATTCCCCCGACGGCAATTTATTCCAAGAGCAGCAGTCATCTGAGCTGACGTTTTCGGAGCTTCAGGAAATCTTCTCCGGCTGAAACGGGATTCTTGAACTCAGCGCTCGCTGGCCATCGGTTTATTGCTGGTTTATTGCGTGACCGTAGCCTGGTAGCTGACGATCTGCCACTGCCCATTCTTGCGAACCCAGACCCGGGTATAACGGTAAGGACCGCTGAAGTCTTCCCCGAGTTGGTGCCCTTTCACGTCGGCGCGGGCAGTGACCACTGCCGTATCGCCATAAACACGCACCACCATATCTGTGATGTTCATCGCTTCGTAGCGTAGCTGGCCGCTGCGCCGGGCGGTGATAACTTCCTTTTTGGTTGCGACCTGGCCCAGCGGAGTGATGGCAACATAGTCTTCGGAGAGGGTGCGTACCGAGAAATCTGAGTCGCGGCGCAGGCTAGCCTCTTTCGACTGCCGTTCCATATCAACGATTTGCCGGATCGTTTCCTGCTCGACAGCTTCCGCTGTCGGCCTGGGATGAAGGGCGACATGCTGTGCGGAAAATGCAGGGATGGCGACAAGAACGCAGAACAATAACAGGCTACACTTGTTATTCAAAACGAGACCTCCGCTTTCTGCCCGGGACAGAGATCGACCTGTAGAGAAAATACGTCGGTTTGGATGCGCCAGTTCCGGAAAAAATTCAATGTTCTTGAAAACGTGCCGTGTCTCAAATAGCGACGGTCGCTTAGGGCGTTCAAGCGTGCTGATTTAGTAGAATCAAAATTCTACTCATGACAGACGTCCGCCGCGGTCTCATCATGGTTAACACCGGTCCGGGGAAAGGAAAAACCACCGCGGCGATGGGAACCGCCTTGCGCGCGGTGGGGCAAGGGATGAAAGTCCTGATGCTGCAATTCCTGAAAGGCTCGTGGCACTACGGAGAACTGGATGCGGTGAAGGCTTTCGGCGACAAGTTCGTGATGAAGCAGATGGGCCGGGGATTTGTAAAAGTAGGCGCCGAAAAACCCGACCCGGAAGATGTAAAGATGGTGGAAGAAGCCTGGGCTGAGGCCGAGCAGGCGATTCAATCGGGCGAGTGGGATCTGATCGTGCTGGATGAGATCAACTATGCCATCAGCTACGGGATGCTCGATCCCGCGAAGGTGCTGGAGGGTCTAAAGAAAAAACCCGAGATGGTGCATGTAATATTGACGGGGAGAAATGCGCACCCTTCCATTGTCGAGGTTGCCGACACGGTGACCGAGATGCGGCAGGTAAAGCACGCCTACGAAAAAGGCGTGATGGCGCAAAGAGGCATCGAATACTGAGTTTGCAATTTCGTAATCTGGTAATTGAGTAATTTGGAACCGCTCTAATTGGGAGTCATGGTTTTCAATTACAGGATTACAAAATTACAAAATTACTAAATTTTTTATGGCCTGGTTCAAACGCGAATCCGGTGAGCTGGATACTTCGGGAGCGAAGACCGTTCGCACTGAAGGGTTGTGGGTGAAATGTGAAGGGTGCCGGCAGATCATCTGGAAGAAAGATCTGGAAGAGAATTTGAATGTCTGCCCGAAGTGCCAGAAGCACTTCCGCATCGATGCCCGGATGCGGCTGGCGTTGCTGCTGGATGAGAATGAATATGAGACCTTCGACGCGAACTTGTCGTCGACCGATCCTCTCAAGTTTGTTGACCTGAAGCCGTATTCATCGCGGTTGCGACAGGCGCAGCGCGATACCGGGCTGAAAGATGCGGTAATCAATGCACAGGGAAAACTGCTGGGGCGGCGGGTAATAATCAGCTCCATGGAATACGCGTTCATCGGCGGCAGCATGGGTGCGGTGGTGGGTGAGATGATTACCCGCGCGATCGAGCGCTCGCTTGACGCGAAGATACCGCTGATCATCGTTTCCGCTTCTGGCGGGGCGCGCATGATGGAAGGCGTGGTCAGCCTGATGCAGCTGGCCAAGATTTCGGCCGCGCTAGCCCGGCTGGATAAGGCTAGAGTTCCGTTTATTTCGTTGCTGACCGATCCGACGACCGGCGGCGTGACCGCATCCTTTGCGATGCTCGGCGACTTGAACATCGCCGAACCGGGCGCACTGATCGGATTCGCCGGGCCGCGCGTCATCGAGCAGACGATTCGCCAGAAACTGCCCGCCGGTTTTCAGCGCAGCGAATTCCTGCTGGAGCACGGCATGCTGGACGCGGTGGTGCCGCGCAAAGAGCTCAAGCCCTACATTGCGCGGTCGCTCGATTTTATGAGCGGAGCGGTCACAAGTTCCGGGCCGACGACTGCAGCCCTGCCGTAGCCTGCCCTACCCATGTCCTACGAAACCGCGGTTGCACGCATGTTTGCGCTGGGCCACGAGCTGGCGCAAACTCCCACGAACAAGTTCGACCTCGCGCACATGCGCGTGCTGTTAGAAGCGCTCGATCATCCCGAAAAGCGCTTTCCCAGCGTTCTGATCGCCGGCACGAATGGAAAAGGTTCGACCGCGGCCACTCTGGCTTCCATTCTGCAGGCTTCCGGGTTGAAGACGGGCCTGTACACTTCGCCGCACTTGATTCGCATCAACGAGCGAATTCGAATCGGCGGAAAGGAAATCAGCGACTCGGATTTTGCATCTCTCCATGGTGAAGTGGATCGGGTTGCAGAGAGTCTTGTGCAGAAGGGCGCGCTGCCCTGGCATCCGAGTTTTTTCGAGATGATGACGGCGATCGCATTCGTGCATTTTGCGCGCGAGAAAGTCGATTTAGCGGTGCTGGAAGTTGGCATGGGAGGCAGGCTCGATGCCACGAATGTCGTCGAGCCGCGCGTGAGCGTGATTACGGATATTTCGCTGGATCATCAGAAGTTTCTGGGAAATACGATTGGCGAGATTGCGCGCGAAAAAGCGGGAATTATTCGCCCGGGCGGGGCGGTGGTGACTTTGCCGCAGCAGCCTGAGGCCAACGATGTGCTTGGGAATACGATTCTGGAGGTGGGAGCGCGGGCGGTGAATGCGGTTCCGTATGTGCCTCCGGTTTCGCCCGGCAGCGCGCGGTACCTGGTGGCGGGCGCCGAGGAGTTCGCCGCAGAAAATGGCGGAAACGCCGAGGAGAGCCGGCAGTCGATCTATCGTTATCCATTACAAGTCATGGGACGGCAGATCCTGGTGGAGACTCCGCTGGTTGGGCGGCACCAGTTGCGCAACGTGGCCCTCGCCATTGCGGCTGCGGTTGAGTTGAGCGAGCAGCAGGTCCACGGCATTACCGCAGATTCAATTGAGCGAGGTATTCGCGAAACCCGCTGGCCGGGCCGTTTTCAAACAATACCTCGGCGGCGGGAATGGCCGGAGATCGTCATTGATGTCGCTCATAATCCTGCAGGAGCGTGGGCCCTGCGATCGGCGCTCTCCGAGCGTTATGAGGATCGCCGGCTGATTTTTGTTTTTGGGGCGCTGCGGGACAAAGCAATATCGGAGATGGCGGAAATACTTTTTCCGGTCGCGGAGCGAGTGATTGCGACCGCGCCCGAAAATCCACGCGCGGCCTCGCCGGAGGAAATTCAGTCGGCCGCCGCGCGAACCGGGGCGATGGTGGAAGCCATCGGAGGGGTGAACAATGCGGTCGAGCGCGCGAGATCGCTTGCCGGCAACGATGGTGTCATCGTGATCACCGGGTCGATCTATCTGGTGGGCGAAGCGATGCAGGCCCTGGGCGTCAAAATCTGATGCAGCGCTCGCCAACGATTTTCCCCTAGAATGGAAAGAGTGCAGGACGCGAACTCACCGGTAGACATCGAGCGGGACGAAGAGGTTCTTCGCCCGCCAGCCCTGCGGTCCAGTCCGCATGCCATTCCCGGGGCGCATTACGGCTGGCTGAGCCGGTTGCGCTCGTATCTGATTTTCGATCCGCTGATCTGGTTCTACACGCTGGCTCTCGGCGTGGCCGCGCTTCCAGGCGGGCTTTTCGATAAGAGCGGCCGCCGTCTGCATTGGTTTTCGCGGACGTGGTCGTGGCTCATCATGAAGACGATCCTTTCGCCGGTGAAGGTCACGGGCCTCGACAAGATCGACACGTCAAAACCGCATGTCTACGCCGTGAACCACGCCTCGGCCTTGGACATTCCGATGGTCTACGTGCATTTACCCTTTCAGTTCCGCATCGTTTTCAAAAAGGACCTCCTGGCCTACCCGGTGGTGGGCTGGCAGTTGAAGCGGTCGGGACAGGTGTGCATCGATCAGCAGAAGCCCACGAATTCCATTGCCGCAATCCGCTCCGCGGTAAAGAGTTTGAAGGCGGGAATGCCACTGGTGATTTACCCCGAAGGCGGGCGCACGCCGGATGGCGAGATCAAGCCGTTCATGCCGGGCGCTTTTTTTCTCGCGCTCAAGGCGCAGGTGGATATTGTTCCGATCGCTCTGGTGGGAATGTACGAGTTGCTGCCGATGGATACTTACCACATCAAGAGCCGGCCGCTGGAGATGCGTGTAGGCGAGCCGATTTCGACCTCGGGGCTGACCATGCGGGATTTGGAGGCGTTGTCCGCGAGGGTGCAGAAGTCGGTGGAAGAACTCTACTACAGGGCGTAAGGCGTGGGACTTCCCCAGAAAAAGAATGCGAACCTACCACTCTATACGCTTCATTCCGGAGACCGAGTCGAAATGGCGATCGCGGCTCAGCAGCGGTAGAGAGTGCTGCCGACAGAGGGCTGCGATCCAGAGGTCATTTGCGGGAATAGGTGTGCCTGCGCGCCTGAGTTCAACAGCGATTTCGGCGTAGTGGATCGCCGTGGCCTCGTTAACATCGAGAACGATGCAGTCACGAAGAAGCCCGGTGAGCCAGTTTTCATAGGCAGCACGATGTCGCGATTGCGCGATGCCGTAGCGATACTCGGCGAGGACAATCACCGGAATCGCCATCTCATCGCTTCGGGCTAGAAGCGAGATGACATTGGCGTGGTCATCGGCTACCGCCGAAAGGGCGTTAGTATCGATAATCATTAATGGTTATGCACTCGCCCTGCCCTTTTTGAGTTTCCCCCGGTCACCGCCAGAATTCAGGATCGATCTGCTCGAATGCCTCTTCTACCCGTTTTTCGATCTCTCTGCTCTCCTTGCGGAGGTGTTTGAGCCTGCCCAGGTGTTTCATCCAGGGTTTCTCCTGAGACGTGACTTTCAGCTTGTCCTGGACGGCCTCTGTGACGAACTGTCGCAGAGGAATGCCGCGCTCAGCCGCAACTGACTTCGCCCGGCGGAAGAGGAAATCCGGAATCTCGAGGGTCGTCTTCACTGACCCATATTACCATATTTATGGAATAGTTCTTTTGAGCGAGGGGCATACGGCGATGCCTGCGTTGTTTCAGCCAGATGCCGCGCGTCGCTAAAATTCTTTTCAGGCGGGATTTCGCACGTCATGGCCGACACCTTCACCAAGCACCAGCGCAGTCAAATCATGCGAGCTGTGCATTCAACAGGCACAAGCGCAGAGAATAAGTGCGAAGCGCTGCTGCGGTCGTTGAAGCTCGGGTTCACGCAACATGCGGACCTGCCTGGCCGACCCGACTTTATCCTGCGGTCTTCGAGGTTGGCTCTGTTCGTTCACGGGTGTTTCTGGCACGCACACAAAGGCTGTAAGAACGCGGCCCTGCCAAGCTCGAACTTAGCTTATTGGGTGCAGAAAATCGACAGGAACCGAAGGCGTGACAGGCGTGTTCGCGAGGCTCTACGCAAGGCTGGCTGGCGAACCGCTGTGATCTGGGAGTGCAAGCTCAAAAATGCCGATTCAGTCGCAAGCCGCTTGCTGAGGCTCGCAAATCGGGGCGGGAAAAATCTGCGATAGCACATTCTCCGCAATCCAGCTGATAACAGGCACACACACCGCGTCCCCGAAGCCCCACAAGGCTTCGTTGCGTTCGACGTTGATCGGATAGTCTGGGCAGCCCTGAAGACGCGCGTATTCGCGGGGTGTCATCCAGCGCATACGAACCTTGCCCTTGCCGGCCGTGAAAACTATCTGCTTGTGCTGCCACCGCGCGGTGTGCGGAGACAACCCGCCAGCCCGTCAGTGCGGATCTCCGACCGTGACCTGCCGTATCGTACGCGACGGTAGTTATGCAGCCGCTCCGTAGCCGTGTTCCTCGCATTTTCACGCGTGACGCTGGCCCTAAACCATGGTAAAAGAGTGGCACGCGCACCATTGGATAACACCTCAGGTTTTCCTGCAGGCCGCGGTCGCAACCGAACTCGTAAATGGACAAGCTCACCTTTTTCGAAGTCGGCAAAAGCTACACAAACGACCAGATTCGCTTCTCGCTTGACCTTGAGAACCTCGGAGGCATCCGACCTTCCCTCGATGCCAAGCGAAATCTCCGGCACGTCGCGATACTGACCGCCGCTGAGGATTCGGGAAGGCTTCCGACGGAGAACCCCTATCAGGACAGAATTGAGGGAAACATCCTGATTTACACGGCGCAGGGCCGAGAGGGAGACCAATCTCTCGTCGGCCGAAACAAGCGCCTCGTAGAGCAGTACTTGGTACCGACGCCATTCTTCGGATTCACCAACATCGGGCGGCAAACATATCGGTTCCTTGGATTACTAGAGCTGCTACGCCATTACCAGGAGAATCAGGCCGACAAAAAGGGGACCGTCCGAAAGGTTTGGATATTCGAGTTCCGCATTCACGAAGAGCCGGCGGTGGTACCCATCGAGGCCGCGGCATCCATTTCGTCTTCGCTCTTAGCCGAATCGCGCCGAAATAGTCCATTAGGCAGTTTGGAGCGCGAGGTCTCGCCTCTTCCGGAGGGAGCTGCCGAGACTGAAGGAACGACGCCGGTGGAGGTTGAAACTGTGCGGGTGCGCCTATTCCAGTTCACCCCATACGACTTCGAGCACTTCATAAAGCTCGTGCTCGAACGGAGTGGATTTGTGAAAGTTTCTGTCACCCGAGCCGCAGGGGACGGGGGAATCGACGTGAACGCGTATGTAGAGGAGAAAAATGAATTCTTCGCCGGGACTCATGTGCAGGCGCAAGTAAAGCGGTGGCGACACGCGGTCGGCAGTCCGGAGATCAATAACTTCAGGGGAGCCTTGAGCACGACCGCAAAGGGAGTGTTCGTTACGACCAGCCATTTCACCCGAGCCGCGGTGACAGAGTCTCGGCGAGAGTTGAAGCCGTCGATTGCCCTGATAGATGGAGATAAACTTGCTGGGATAGTCATTCGCAACGGTGTTCCAATTACCTAGTACTGCTGCGAATTCGGAGGTCCTGTGAAGCGATCAAGCGAAATCAACGTGTCCGACGTTAGCGAGCGGATCAAAGCCGTGGCCAATCTCCTGCTGGGGCATCACGTCGGACTCGTAGCCGCTTTTGGCCGGGGTCGACTCGAGATCACTTGTCTCGAGTGCGAGGGCCAGTGGACGCTTGCGGGCGCGGAAGGAGCGGACACCAGCCACGGCCTCGACCTGACACCAACTACCAACGGGGACGGCTACTGCGAAGAGGGTGCGACGAACTATTTCGACTCGAACGGTATAGTTACGCACCGGCTGTGACGGTTCATAGGCGTCCAGTGCCAGGTCGATATTGTGGTCGACAAACAGACACCCAGTCGTCTTCGAGTTGCTTGCCGGAGTTCTTGTGGTACTGGTACTCGTAATTGCCACCGTCTTCAGCGGATTTGACTTCGTACTTGCTCAGGTCTACGCCCTTGGTCAACTTCGTGCCTACGTCCTTGACAAGGATCGACGCGAAGACTTCCCAATCAGAAGAAAGCGCCTTGCCCGCGGAGCGCACATCACGCGCTCGGTACAAGCGAAGTTTTCCTTGTAGAGGACCGTACATGTACGCGTGGAAGAACATCAGGGCCTTTTCAAAGTCGAGGTCGGTAGGTGGGCCGAACCGGGTCGACGCCTGTGTTGCTCTTGATTTGCTTCGCTTCGTCATTTGTTTTCGCCGGACGGTTAACGTCTAACACTGTTAGCAAACGACGGTGCCCAATAACAGTGGCTTTCTGGTTTCCGGTTGCGCCCGAATGGATGAGGGAGGCAGGACGGCTATGATACGGCGCCCCTCCAGCCTCGTTCCCCGAAATTCGCCGTAACTTTTTCCTCTGGGCTTCCGTTATCCCTGTGTAACACTACTCCGCGCGGAGAAATCGTTGAAGGCTCTTAAGAAAGAAGCGGACGAACGGCTTCTCATTGAAGCTGCGCAGAAGGACCCCGCCTGCTTTGCGGAGCTTTATGAAAACAATTTCGAGCGGGTCTATGCGTACATTGTGCGGCGCGTCGGAGATCGCGCGGAAACCGAGGATTTGACCGCCGAGGTTTTTCATCAGGCGCTGGCGAACATGAAGCGCTTTGAATGGCGCGGGGTTCCGTTCGCCGCGTGGCTTTACCGGATTGCCTCGAATTTGATTTCCGACCGCTGGCAGCGAAATCGCCGTGAACAGACTGCGGATGAGCCGGAGCAAATCGAATCCGTTCCGGCCAATAGCGCGGAGTTCGAGGAAGTGGAGCGGCGGGCGACGATATTTCGTTTAGTCGACACGTTGCCCGCCGAGCAGAAACGAGTAGTCGTACTCAGGTTTGTGGAGGAAAAAAGCATAAAAGAAGTGGCGCGAGAGGTTCGCAAGACGGAAGGCGCGGTGAAGCAGTTGCAGTTCCGCGCGCTGACCGCGCTGCGCGCCAGAATGGAGGGTGCCGATGCCTAAGCGCTCTCTGAATACGGGAAACAACGAAAGCAAAAAGATCGAGCAGTTGAACAAGGCCGTCGACGCTATGCTGGCGCGGACGGACGGGCGAGCCCTCAAGCTGGAAGCGGAGATCGAGCCACTGGTGCGCATTGCGGCAGAATTGCGCAATCTGCCGAGCGCAAGTTTTAAGGCACGATTGAAATCACAACTAGAAGGGGAAAAGAAAATGGCTACGCTTACTGCGCCTACATCCGCTGTGCCCAAATCCGTGTCCGCACCAACCGTGCCCGCTGCAGCCGCTATCCGGCAGATCGCTGTACCGCGATTAACTTTCAAAGATCCGGCTAAGGCAATTGAGTTCTACAAGGACGCGCTGGGCGCGAAAGAAACATTCCGGTTCGCGACTCCTAGCGGCATTCCTCATGCCGAGATCACGGTTGGCGAGTCCACCATTATGCTGGGCGAAGAATGGCCGGAGGGCGGCCGCTTCAGCGCTGAAACCATTGGCCAGTCGCCGATTTGGCTCTCGGTTCAGGTTCCTGATGTGGATTCGTTTGTCGAGCACGCGGCAAAGGCGGGCATGAAAGTTGTGCGTCCCCCGGCCGATCAGTTCTACGGCCGCCGCGATGCCACATTGACCGATCCCTTCGGCTACACGTGGCAGTTCAACATGCCCACGGAAGAAGTCTCTATGGAAGAAATGCACCGGCGGATGAAGAACCTCACCGCTGGTCCTGAGGGCGGCCGCATGAAACCCGCGACGGGAGTGAATCCGGTTCCGCGCGGATTCCGCATGGTGACGCCGTATCTGGTAGCCGAAGATGGCAACGGACTGATCGACTTCGTGTTGAAAGCTTTCGATGCAAAAGAGGAGTTGCGTATCGCCACACCGACGGGCGTGCACGGCGAGGTGCGCATTGGCGACTCCCCGATGATGATCGGCGGCGGGCTTCCGGGGAAAAAGTTCCCGGCCACTCTGCATCCCAACGCCCTGCATGTTTATGTGAAGGATGCCGATGCAGCCTACAAGAGTGCGCTGGCGGCGGGCGCGACCTCGCTTGATGAGCCACGCGACCAGGATTACGGCGAGCGTTCCGCCACGGTGAAAGATGCCGCGGGGAACTTCTGGTATATCGCCACGAGCCAGGGCGAGAGCTATGTTCCCAAGGGACTGAACAACGTAAACGTGTATTTGCACCCGCGCCGAGCCGAGCCTCTGATTGCCTTCATGAAGCGCGCCTTTGGAGCGCAGGAAATCTCCAAGTACGCATCACCCGATGGAGTGGTTCATCACGCCGAGGTTCGTGTGGGCGATTCGGTTGTGGAGATGGGCGAAGCACACGACCGGTACCAGACGATGCCCGCGATGTTTTACCTTTACGTGCCGGATTGCGACGCGCTTTATCGTCGCGCGCTGGCTGCGGGGGCGAAGTCATTGCATGAATTGCAGGATCAGCCTTATGGCGATCGCAATGGCGCGGTGACCGATGCCTTTGGGAATATCTGGTACATCGCGACGCATGTGAAGGATGTGCAGGCGTAGGGTTCGCAAGCGCATAGTCCCACTTCTCGCAAAGGCGGCGAGAAGTGGGGCACCCGCTAGTCAT
>Ga0070735_10004057_pt1 | contig 12478 bp, 7 predicted proteins | sample Coa_R1_FD_66443 | JGI IMG/M metagenome (GOLD analysis project Ga0070735, IMG submission 66443) | Surface soil microbial communities from Centralia Pennsylvania, which are recovering from an underground coalmine fire - Coalmine... | ecosystem: Environmental > Terrestrial > Soil > Unclassified ...
GACCACGCACGTGAAGTACGCCGTCCTTGTCGGTGTTTGATTGCGCCGCTACGGGATCGGGCCTCCCGAGCACAGTCAACGTCAGGCTCAGGATCGCGACAAGTGCGATCGCCAAAATCAATCGCTGGGCGCGATACCCGCGCCGCAAACGCAGGACTTCTTCCCGAAGGAGAATCGATTCATTCTCGCTCATCCGATTGCTTTTCCTTTCGAAAGACCCTTTTGCTGTACGCAGGCGTATACGTCTGAGCGTTCATCCAGGTGGCAGGAATATCGGGCAAGTAGGCCGGCTGCCGAAAACTACTGTCTTCAACGCCTTACCATTCTTTACAGTCGGATCCCCTTGCACGCCTGTAACCTTAATCCCGCCGTTTCGCCTACTATGTTTCAGAGACCCTTGTGTTACCAGGAACTTTGACCAGCCTAGTATCAATCAACTGAAGACACCACAAACCTCAAGGAGAAAACATGAAGATTCGCATAGCATTGCTTTCCTGTTTGCTGGCGGCGGCAGCGTTTGCCGCTGACATCTCAGGCAAATGGACTTACGAGCAACAGGGCCGTAACGGGGCCATGACTGTCACGATGACGCTCAAGGCAGACGGCTCCAACCTTACCGGCTCGATTAGCGGCCGCAATGGCGACACCGCAATCAACAACGGCAAAATCGATGGGGACAAGTTTTCGTTCGACGTGACACGTCAAATGGGTGATAACTCCGTAACCATCAAGTACTCCGGCACCGTCGCGGGCGACGAGCTCAAGATGAGCGTCGACGCGGGCCGCGGTCAACCTCGCGAAGTTACTGCAAAGCGCGCTTCCGGGACATAGTTCCTTGCGTTGCCTACTCCAACTCGCTTCCGCCGCCATCCTCCTGGCGGGCGCCGCGTTCGCGCAGAGCGGGGTCGTGAAGTCCAATGGACTTCCGATCCCGGGCGCGACCGTGACCGCAATTCAGGATGGCCACAAAACCGTCACCTCGACCGACGAGAACGGCGCGTACAGTTTCGATAATCTGGCGCCGGGCAAGTACACCATCGAAGTCACGATGTTCGGTTTCCGTCTCGAGCGGCGCGAGGTGGACGTTCCAGGTAAGACGGAGTTCAGCTTGCAGGTCTTGCCGCGGCAGGAAGCGGCGGGAATGCGTGCACGCGCCAACGGCGCCAATGGAGAGCAGGCGCAGATCAATAACGACATCGCGAACGCAACACTTCCCCCGCCCCCACCCGAGGCTCCCTCGGATGCGGCGAATGAATCGTTTCTGTTACAGGGAACGGTGAGCCAGGGGATTACGAATGGTCGCGAAGACGCCGTCTTGCGGCCTGGTTTCGGCTTCGGCGACTTTCCCGGCCAGCAGCAGCCAGGTTTCGACGCCAACGGCCCGAATGGGAATGGGGCGCCGGGTGGACCCGGACAGGGCGGCGGACGCCAAGGTGGATTTGGCGGACGGGGCGCGGGATTTCCCGGCGGTGGCGGTTTCGGCGGTGGACGTGGCGGACCCGGTGGCGGGGGGCGTGGACCCGGCGGCCCGGGCGGTCGCGGTGGCCGAGGCAATAACAACAGCGGCGCGTTTATCGGAAATCGCGGGGGGCGAGGACGCGACACATCGCTCCACGGAGCAATCTTCTATCAATTCGGCAGCTCCGCTTTCAATGCCGCGCCGTATTCATTCACCGATGGTCAGGTACCCAAGGCCGACTATTCTTCCAGCCGCTTTGGCGTTACCATCGGCGGGCCACTGCAGATTCCGAAATTATTCAAGACGCAGTCGACGTATTTCTTCCTGAATTACTTTGGCACGCGCGCATCGACATTTGCGTATAACGTTGGCACAGTGCCGACGGCGCTGGAGCGGACTGGCGATTTCTCGCAGTCGATGGTGAATGGGCGTCCAGTGTCGGTATTCGATCCTACCACCCACCAGGCGTTTCCCACGCCGAACGTGATTCCGCAAAACATGCTCAATCAGCAAGCGCTGGGACTGCTCCAATTCATCCCACTGCCCAACCAGCCGGGCACCGTGAACAACTTTGTTTTCACGACGTCGGTCCCGCAGAACACCGACAACCTTAACGTCCGCTTCAACCAGAACATCACGAGCAAAGACCGTTTTGCAGAGAATTTCAACTTGCAGGACCGCGACGGCCAGAACGCGCAGTTGTTCGGCTTTCTCGATCCCTCCAGCGGACGCGGCATTAGCAGCAATTTCAGTTGGACACGCAACCTGGGCGCGCATTCCGTCAATGTCGTCACAGTCGGGTTCAACCGGAACCGCAGCACGCTCATCCCGTATTTCGCCGACAAGACGGACGTTGCCGCCGAGCTAGGTATCAACGGCGTTTCGCACGATCCGACCAATTTCGGACCTCCCAACCTCTCTTTCACGAATTACGCATCTCTAAGCGACGGCAGCCCCAGCCAGACCGTGACGCAGTATGGCAGCATCACCGAAGCCTTTACGTTCGTCAAAGGCTCGCACAACTTCCAGACAGGCATGACGTATCGCCGCACCGAGATCAACACGCACACCGATTCGAACGGACGCGGCTCCTTCAGCTTTTCGGGCCTGTTGACCAGCGCGTTTGACGCCAATGGCCAGCCGGTCTCCGGCACGGGTTACGATTTTGCAGATTACCTGCTCGGCCTTCCGCAATCGAGTTCGGTACGTTTTGGCGACACGAGCACATATTTCCGCGGCAATCAGTGGGCGACATACTTCCAGGACGACTGGCGGCTGAGATCGAACCTGACGCTGAATCTTGGAATTCGCTGGGAATATTACAGCCCGCTGTCTGAAAAGTACGGTCACATCGCGAACCTCGACGTCGCGCCGGGATTCACCGCCGCGGCAGTTGTCACGCCGGGAGAAGCCGCTCCCTACTCGGGGCCGTTGCCAGCTTCGTTGATCCGTCCCGACAAACACGATTGGGCGCCGCGCGCCGCAATCGCCTGGAAGCCGTTTCCGAAACGCAGCCTTCAATTCCGCGCCGGCTACGGCATCAATTACAATCCGACGGTCTACAACCAGTTCGCGAGCCGCCTCGCCGCGCAACCGCCCTTCGCCGATACCGCGAGCCTGGTCACGAGCACGATCGCTCCCCTGACCATAGCCAACGGATTGGTTATCGATCCGTCGGGTAAAACGATTCTCAACACCTGGGCAGTCGATCCGAATTATCAGGTTGGCTACGCGCAAAGCTGGAACGTCGGGCTGCAACAGGATCTTCCGAAAAACATGATCCTCGACCTGAATTACATCGGGACCAAAGGCACGCACCTCGATATAGAAACGATTCCGAATCGTTCGACTCAGGGTTCGTACCTGACTTCAGAACAGCAGCGCCAGATCGGCAACGCGACTGGCTTCACGTGGCAAAGCTCCAACGCGAATTCGATCTACGAGGGCCTGCAAGCACGCGTGATCCGGCGATTCCGCCGCGGGATTTCGTTTGGCGGGACGTACACGTTCTCGAAGTCCATCGACAACTCGTCGACGTTCGGCGGTGTCGGCAACACGGTGGCCCAGAATCCCTTCGACATCAGCGCTGAGCGTGGCCTCTCCAGCTTCGACCAGCGCCATGTTCTGAATTTTAATTACAACTTCACCGCGCCAAAATCGACTCACGCGATTCTTTCCGACTGGCAACTGACCGGCGGCATCACCGCGACCAGCGGTACTCCGTTCACTGCTCGCGTGCTCGGCAATCAGGCAAACATCGGCGGCACGGGCTCGGTGGGCAGTGGCCGCGCCGAAGCAACCGGGCTTCCGATCGAGACAGGCTCTGGTTATTTCAACCTTCTCGCTTTCACGGTTCCGGCGCCAGGCACGCTCGGCGACGCAGCGCGCAATACCATTCCGGGTCTGGCTCAATGGAGTTGGAACTCGGCCTTTGGCCGGTCGTTCCGCTTCGGCGAGACTCGCCGGTCGCTGGAGTTTCGCATCGAGGCGAACAACATCCTGAATCACGTGAATTACACGAGCATCGGCACCGTCGTGAACGCGTCCAATTACGGCATTCCGCTCACCGCGTCAGGCATGAGGTCCATACAAGCCAATGTCCGCTTCCGCTTCTAATCCTGTAGGGCAGGTTTTCAACCTGCGGCCGATTTTCAATCGGCCTCTCCGTGTGCTTGTCGCCGGACTCCTCTGCACGACTCTCGCGCTCCCCCAAGACGCGCCCGCGACATTCAAATCGAACACCAACCTCGTCATCATCAACGTCACTGCGCGCGACAAATCGGGCAAGCTGATCGAGAACCTCACCAAAAACGATTTTGTTGTCCTCGAAGACGGCAAACCGCAAAACCTCTCCGTATTCGAACTGCAAAAGCTCAGCTCCGAAACGCTCCCACCCGCTCCCACTCCTGAAAAGAGCCTGATCCAGCGCAACGACACCCCAGTCCAGACTCCGGTCGCCAAGCCCGAGAATCCCGCACCTGAGCGGCTCAAGGACCGCCGCCTCATCGTCCTGTTTTTCGACCTGTCCTCAATGCAGCCGACCGAGCAAATGCGCGCGCAGACTGCCGCGGTGAAGTTCCTCACTGAGCAGATGACAAAATCGGACATGGTCGAGCTGATGACCTACTCGAACAAGCTGAAGGTTGTAGAGAACTTCACCGACGACCGCGACCTGCTGCTGGCCGATATCCGTAAGCTCCGCATCGGCGATTCAAGCGAGCTCGCAACACAGGGCGCCACCGGCGCGGACGCGTCCGACGATAGCGGTGAGTTTACGGCCGATGAAACCGAGTTCAACATTTTCAATACCGACGCCAAGCTCGCCGCGCTCGAAGACGCCGCGCGCAAACTCGGCGTCTACCCCGAGAAGAAAGCGCTCGTGTACCTGGCGAGTGGCGTGAGCAAGACCGGCGTCGAGAACCAGTCGCAATTGCGCTCCACCGTGAACGCCGCCATTCGCGCCAATGTCTCGTTTTATCCGATCGACGCGCGAGGCCTCACCGCGCTCGTGCCCGGCGGCGACGCCAGCACCGCATCGACGAAGGGAACCGGCATGTTTACCGGCGCGACGCAGAGCAAGAGCCGCGACAGCTTCATCGACCAGCAAGAGACGTTGACGACACTAGCGGCCGACACCGGGGGCAAAGCGCTACTCGACAGCAACGACTTGACGCTAGGGATGCAGAAGGTCCAGCAGGATTTCGAAAGCTATTACATTCTCGGCTACTACAGCACCAACGATCTGCAGGACGGCAAGTATCGGAAAGTCAAAGTCGAGTTGAAGAATCCCGCTCTGCAAGCGAAGCTCGATTTCCGCAACGGCTATTTCGCGTCGAAGACGTGGGCGAAATTTAACTCGACCGATAAGGAGCGCCAGCTTCAGGAGGCGCTCGAACTGGGCGATCCGGTGACGGACCTGCCCGTGGCGGTCGAGATCGATTATTTCCGCATTGCAAAAGACAAGTACTTCGTGCCGATCTCCGCGAAGATTCCCGGTTCGGCGATCTCGCTCGCAAAGAAGGGAACGAATGGCGTCACCGAATTCGACTTTATCGGCCAGATCATGGATCCCAAGGGCAAGGTCATCGGCGGCGTGCGTGACGGCATTCAGGTCAAGGTGAACGATGACGCCGCCGCGAAGCTCAGCAGCCGGAACATCGAGTACGACAATGGACTGACACTCGCGCCCGGCCACTATAAGCTGCGTTTTCTCGCGCGCGAGAATCAGACCGGCAAGATGGGAACGTTCGAAGCATCGTTTATTGTTCCGGACCTCGACTCGCAGAAGACTGCCGTTCGCATGAGTTCCGTGGTGTGGAGCAATCAACGCGAATCGCTTTCGTCGAGCATTGGGACCGCCGGGACGAACAAGAAGCTGCTTGAATCGCATCCGCTGGTCGACAACGGCGTCAAGCTGGTGCCGAGCGTGACTCGCGTGTTCCGCAAGGATCAAAACCTCTACGTCTACTTCGAAGTCTACGAGCCCGGCCGCGATGACGCAAAGAACCCCAGCCTGAGCGCCGATCTGACATTATTCAACGGCAAGGCGAAGGTTTTCGAATCGTCGCCGGTACGGCTCCAGAAGCTGAACTCGAAACGTCCTGACACGGCAGCGTTTCAATTCCAAATTCCGCTCAAGGGCATCCATTCCGGGGAATATACGTGTCAAGTGAACGTGATCGACGAGCAGGCTCGTAAATTCGCTTTCTCGCGCGCCCCGATCGTTGTGCTGCAATAGGGCACACTATCGGTTGCGAAGGACCGTTCCCACATCACGATTCCCATGAAGCACCGCCACGATCTGGATTGGCCTTCGGTCAGATCTGTCGACGATGACCAGCCTGCGGGCTGACGGAGATCAAAAATCCTATCCCCCTATTGCGTTCATCGGACGGGGCGGCGGCACGAAACGGTGGGTGTTGATCTCGTGGCCCATCCATTTCTGCAACACATTGCCGCGAATCGCGGCCGCGATCTGCTCATCGGGAGCGCCGGAGCGCAATAGGCCCTTCACATCCGTCTCTTCGATGGCGAAAAGACAATAGCGAATTTTCCCGTCGCTGGTAAGACGGATGCGATTGCAGTTCATACAGAACGGCCGGCTCACTGATGCCACGATGCCGATGCGGCCAACGCCATCCGCAAAGCGGTATTCGGTGGCGGGCGCGCGCGGATCGCGATCCGGGATTTCAATCAGCGGAGCGACCTCGCGCGAAAGCGTCTCGATAATGTCGTCCGCGAGCAGCACCTTGCTTCGGTCCCAGAGTCCCTGTGCGTCGAGCGGCATGAACTCGATGAACCGTATCTCGATGTCCCGCTCGCGGCCATAGCGCGCCAGCGGGACCAGATCGGGTTCGAGAAGATTCTTCACAGCTACAGCGTTCAGCTTGATCGGCCCAAATCCGAGCTGCCGGCAGATCTCGATGCCCTCCAACACGCGATCAAGATCGTCGCGTCGCGTGATCTGCTTGAAGCGCTCGCGGTCCAACGTATCCAGATGGACGTTCAACCGGCGCAGTCCGGCGTCGAATAGCGCCTCAGCCTGCTGCGCCAGCAGGACGCCATTGGTTGTAAGCGCGATGTCGCGGACGCCGGGAATGCTCACGAGCTTTCGCACAAGGACAGGCAGGTCCTTGCGAACCAAAGGCTCGCCGCCAGTGATGCGAATTTTGGTGACGCCGAGCGACACCGCGATCCGCACAAATCGCTCGATCTCTTCGAAGCTCAGAATCTCGCCGCGGTCCATGTATTGCACGCCTTCCTCCGGCATGCAATAGAAACAGCGGACATTGCAGCGGTCGGTAACGCTGATCCGCAAGTTGTCGTGAATGCGGCCGAAGGTGTCTACCAGAGATGGCGCCGGGATCACGTGACCGCCAGCATGCGCTCGATCGGCGCCGCTGCGCGCGGAATCAGGTCCGCCGGCAGCTCCACGCGAGGATTCAGGTTAACCATAGCGTCGCGCAGTTTCTCGAGTGTATTGCGGCGCATGTAGGGGCACTCGCTACAGTTGCAGTTCTCGTTTTTGACAAAATAGAAACGCTTGTGCGGCGCCAGGCGTTGCAGTGAATGCGAGATGCCGCTCTCGGTCATTACGATGAATTCTTCCGCGTCAACTGACGTGCACCAATCGATTATGGCGCTGGTTGAGCCGATAAAATCCGCCATCGTCAGAACGTCTTGCGGGCATTCCGGATGCGCCGCGACCAGCGCGTTGGGATGTTCCCCGCGAGCCCGGTTAACCCGGCGCGCCGGAAACGTCGCGTGCACGATACAGGCGCCTTGCCAAATCGACATGTTCTCGCGCCCGGTTTCCTTCTTGACGTAATTCCCCAGATTAATGTCGGGTAAAAACAAAATTGGCTTTTCGCGGGAGATCGAGTTTACGATTTTGACGGCATTGCGCGAGGTGCACAGAATGTCGCTTTCCGCCTTCACCTCGACCGATGTGTTGATGTAGCTGACCACCACGTGATCAGGGTGCCGCTCGCGCCAGGCACGAACTTGAGGCGCCGGGCAGCTATCCACCAGGCTACAGCCCGCGTCGCGATCCGGAACCACCACGATCCGTTCTGGGTTCAGTACTTTGGCGGTTTCAGCCATGAACCACACTCCGCAGAACGCCAGAACGTCACCTTTGAACTGCCGCGCGCGCCGCGCCAATTCCAGACTATCGCCTACGGCGTCCGCAATCTCCTGGATTTCGGAATCCTGGTAATGATGAGCCAGGATCATCGCTTTCCGGTCCTGCTTGAGGTCCCGAATTTCTTCCGTTAAACTTCTGGTGGCAAGCATGGCTGGACCTGCGACGTTGATTTCATTGTAGCAACGTCCGCGAAACTGCCATGATCCAGCGGTCGTCACGGCCTCGACCCCGTTTGGCGCCAGATGTCGCGTAATTAGAGAACGGACTCCAGGAACCGCATCGGTTCGAACAGTAAGCCACTTTACTCTTGGACGGAACTCTGGTACACTCCCAAACAACGAGGTAACCTCGCCGATGTACAAGCATTACAAAATCGCAAAGTTTTCCGCCAGTCTTAGCTTCTTAATGGCCGGCATTGCCTTCGCTCAGGTTCCGAACACGGTATGCGTCACTTCAGCGGCTCCTGTCCTGGTGCGCGCCGAAGGTCTCACCGAGCGAACGGGCCAGATCACGTACGATTGCCTCGGTGCGCCGAACAATGCGATTCAGGTCAACCTCACCATCGCGCTGAACACAAACATCACGAACCGGCTATCGAGCGGCAATCATCTCACTGGAATCATCCTGACCATCGATACCGGCTCCGGACCGCAGGCCGTGCCGATCGCGCCGCTGCTCTCGGGCCCGGGCACCCTCGTCTTTAACGGCGTCCAATTCACGCTTCCGGCCAACGGACACGTCGTGATCAACGTGAACAATATCCGAGGCAACGCGACGCAGCTCGGCACTGGGGCGTATTTCATTGCTTCCCTCGGCGTTAATGGAAACCTGCTCCTCAGCCAGGCCTACTTGAATGTTGGGACCCCCGAAACGGGCCTCTACGCGAGCCTTTCCTCGCGGCTGGTTTGCGCGCAGAGCGGATCGAAACTTCCCGATACGCTGACTTTCTCAAGCCTTGTACATTCCGGCGCGACGTTTAACACGACTCGAGTCACGGAAGGTCTCGCAGATGCGTTTCAACCGCTTGGCGGATGGGCGAACCTCAACGCCGATTCCGGTGAGCGCATCATGATTCAATACTCCGGATTCCCGCAGGGCGCGCGAATCTTTGTCCCGGACGTGATCGCCGGGTCCGATGCCGTAGCACCCACGTCGGGAGGAGATTTCGGCGTGGCCGCCTCGGGAGGAGCATATGTTCCAGGTTCGCTGCTGCTTGCTCGCGTGGCCGGCGCCAACAGCAACGGCGCGGGCGGATCGCTGGTGTACTCACCAACTTTGTTCGTTCCACCGGGCCCCGCGACATTCGATTCGGTTTCCGAGATACCGTTGACCGGCGGGAGCGGCTACGTCGTTTACGAAGTTGTCGACGCCGATCCGGCACGCCGGGAAAGCGCCCAAATCCCGACGTTCCTGGGATTTCAACCGATCTTGAACGGCGTGCCGGTTGTAACTAACGAAACTGTGTCATTCGCACCCGTTTCGACCGTAGCCGTGGCCAGCAGCGGCGATCCGATCCCGCGTTTCGTTTTATCCACGCCGCCGCCCGATTGCAGCATCGTCGGCGATTGCAATGCGTCGTACCTGCCGCATCTCGACGTGCAGACCGAGGATACGCTCGGCGTTTCCGCAGTGACTCCGAACACGATCTTAATCCACAACCTCGGAACGTCGCCGATGAATTGGACCGTGACCGTGATCTATCCGACTGGCGCCGCAAAGGGATGGTTGCAACCCAACGTCACTTCTGGAACCAACAACGCGACCGTGCGATTGTACACGCCCACATCGCTGCCGCCCGGGACATATCAGGCGACTGTGGTGATCGATGGAGGTCCGCTCGCCGGCAGTCAGAGCATTCCCGTTACCTTCACCGTCGCGACGCCTCCTCCGCTACCGTCCGTTCAAGTGGATTCGGTAGTCAACGCCGCGAGCTTCGCCGGCGTGCCGGTTGTGCCGGGATCCCTGACCACGATAATGGGCAAGGCCTTTGGGGGCAAGTCCGTGTCGGTCACTTTCGACAATAACCCGGCGCAGATTCTATTCAACAACGATTCGCAGATCAACCTGATGGTGCCCGCGGATGTCGCGTCGAGCACGACGAAAATGATCGTGACCGTCGACGGCACCAGCAGCCTCCCGATGACCTTAAGCGTGGCGCCCTTCGCGCCCGCGATCTTCAAGGGCGCGGTCGTGAACCCCGATTGGACCGTGAACTCGGTCAGCAACGGAGTGCCGGCGGGCGGCTACGTCGTGATCTACGCGACCGGACTCTCCGGCAACGGTGCGATCTCAGCCCGGCTTGGAGATCGGGTGATCTCGTCGCCTTACTACGCGGGCCCCGCGCCCGGCTATCCGGGCGTGCAACAGATCAATCTCCAGATCCCCGCCGACATGCAATCGGGATCGGTGGATTTGTTTGTCTGCGGGACACCCGCGAATAGCGCGCCCGTCTGCAGCGTTGCGTCGCCGCTCACCATCAAGTAAACCGCTGCGGGCGGATCGAGCGGTCCGCCCGTTTGAATCTAATCCCGGAGTAATGCCTTCCCAAGCGTCGGCGTGCGAGACGCCGGCCGCACAATCGCCACGTTAGTAAGCCCCTGCCGGTACCGCCTTAATAGTAATTCCCCCAAACGCCATCCGCAGAAAAATTCGCCGAGCCTGGCCCGAACTGGCCGCCGCGAACCGCTCGCCCACCAGGTGCCGGACATGCCCTTCCCCGTCGAAATCCGACGCAACGGTCCCGATCTTGCTCCTGGCGTCGATTGCATAGCGCCCTGTCCCCGGCAGCATCAGCATGATGTCCCCGTTACGGCTGGTTGCCTCGATGTCTCCGGTGACGTTGCTCACCAGGATGTTGCCGCCGCTATGATGAATCGACAAGCGCGAGTCGCGCGGGACGCGAATCTGGTATTCAATCGTCACGCCGCGCCGTTTTTTAGCCGACGTCGAGATCGTCATCTCACTCCCACTGTTTTTTTGTGCCACAACATTAACGTTCGCCAGCCGGTCTTTCGTCTTTTCCATCTCCTGCGCCGTGTAGTAACGCGGCAAGGATTTTGTTACGACGATCTCGACTTCCGGTTTGTCCCACCCTTCGATGCTCAAGTCTCCATACGAGTCGCTCAGCCGGATCAGCCCGCCCGCCGCGAAATCGAACCGCTCCGTGGCCGTCGTCTGGACCGGCTTCTTGACTCCGTCGCCGGAAACCAACGGCAACGCAATTCCGATGGCGATGAATAGACTCTTCATCATGCTCGTCCTGCTCTTTCTTCGCGCGCGTATTCCGCCGCTTTTGACTCAAACAGCCGGGATGATGCCGATTTCCTCAATGCGTGCCCGAACCTCTGCTCCGTCACGGCAGCGTCCTCGATCCCACTGCCTGGCGAAGTTGTTCCACCGAGACGAGGTAAGACGCCAATGCCTGCCGGTACGCCAGTTGTGTCGCTCGATAGCTGCGCTCCGTATCCAGGAAGTCGATCAGACTCACTCCGCCGCGGCGATAAGCGTACTCGCTGATGTCGCGGCTCTTCTGTGCTATCTCAAGGTAGCCCGAGCGGTAAAGATGAACCACGCGGTCGTTGGTTTGGAACCCCTCGTACGCGTCTCTCACATCGGTCAAGACCTGCCCGGCGGCCGCCATTCGCTGTTCTTCCGCCTGCGTAATTCCGTAGCGGGTGCGCGCGATCTCACCCTGGTTACGATTGAACACCGGGAGCGGCATATTGACGGCAACCGTGAAGGCGCTGATCGTGTTGACGTGGGAGTAGTTCCCTGAGACGGTGACGTCTTGTTTCCCATTCGCCTTCGCAAGCTCATATTGGCTGTTCGCCGCGGTAACGCCCTGATGCGCCGCGCGCAGGTCCGGCCGGTTGTCGAGAGCTCGGGCTTGAAGATCGTCCAGTTTTACCGCCAGCCCCTGGTAATCGAACGCACCCGTCACATCGTAATCCCGCGAGATCGATTCATAACCGAGAAGCTGCCGCAGATCCGATAGAGTCTGAACCTTCGCCAATTCCGCTTGTTGGACGTCTGTCTGGAATTGCAACAACTGGAGTCTGATTTTCAGATAATCATTCTCGCTGATCGCGCCGGACTTCTGCTGCCGCTCGGCGAGTTCGACGGTCTTCTGAAAACTATCGAGATCCTGGTGTGCGAGTTCGAGCGTCGACTCCGCGAGTTGCACGTTGATGAACAGTTGTGCCACTTGAAACGACAGCGTGCGCTCGTTGTCGGCCACCTGCGAGCGCGTCACAGCGGTCGCGTCCTTGGCCGCCTCAAGCCGGTGTTGCCGCTTCTGTCCACGTTCGAACAGGTAGCTCATGCCGATGTCCCCTTCAGTTGAATCGTGCAGATAATCGAAGAAGTTCGTTCCG
>Ga0070735_10004058_pt1 | contig 12476 bp, 10 predicted proteins | sample Coa_R1_FD_66443 | JGI IMG/M metagenome (GOLD analysis project Ga0070735, IMG submission 66443) | Surface soil microbial communities from Centralia Pennsylvania, which are recovering from an underground coalmine fire - Coalmine... | ecosystem: Environmental > Terrestrial > Soil > Unclassified ...
GAAAGATTTGTTGAAGAAGAGTCAACTTTTGAGAAAGAGGAGAAATGATATGGCGCAAATCCCGGGTTCCTTTCAAGACACCACGGAGCAAATTGCGGATGATCGTCGTGATATGGAGACCATCCTGCTGAAGAATTCATCCGTTTATCCTGTGCTGGTCGAACAGATGAAAAAAGTATACGGCGCTACGAAAACCGACGGTGGGCTCGACCAGGTCCACAAGATGCTGATCGGTGTCGCAATGGCCGTTCAAAGCGGAACGGAATCGGCAGTAGAGTGGACCATAACCCGTGCCCTCAACCACGGGGCGACGGATCAGATGATTCGCGATGCGGTCGATGTAGCCCTTCTGAACGGAGGCACTTTCACAGTTTCCAATGCGCGGTTTGCTCACGCAGCCATCGACGTCCGCCAACGAGTTGCCAGAGGAACCAAGAAAGATCTCCTGGGAGAGATCAGCGATCCGGCACCGCGTAACCGCTGAAGCTTTTTATAATCACGCTTCGAAGTAATTCCTAAGCGGTTGATTCAAAAAGGCAATAGCGCTAAAGCGAGCAATTGCGTTGCGGCGGCGTTGTATCATTTACCCGCACAGAAGCCCAGATGCCAACCATGCCTAAGGTCGCACACTATCGCAACTGGCAGCGCAAAACTGCAACTTGCGTCACGAAATCCCGCCGGAGTGGGAGTCTCCCTCGGCGGGATGCACACCGCAACCGGCAGCCCAAATCTGCAACTTGCGCTATGTCCCCCACGTGCGGCAGGCTTCAGCCTGCAACGGGCTTCAGCCCGTTTCCCCCGGCGGCCCCACATCGCACACGCGGCTCCAAAATCCCAACTTGCGCCACGAATTGGTTTCGTTTCGCAAAAACCCCCATCACACTGATCCGCTCAGGCGCCGAGCCACCGCATAATCGCGAGTGGGGCAGGCTTCAGCCTGCAACGGGCCTCAGCCCGTCTCCCCCGGCAGCCCCACATCGCACACGTCGCTCCAAAATCCCAGCTTGCGCCACGAATTGGTTTCGTTTCGCAAAAACCCCCGCCACACTGATCCGCTCAGGCGCCAAGCCACCGCATAGTCGCAAGTGGGGCAGGCTGCAGCCTGCAACTGGCTTCAGCCCGTCTCCCCCGGCGGCCCCACATCGCACACGCCGCTCCAAAATCCCAGCTTGCGCCCCGAATTGGTTTCGTTTCGCAAAACCAGCCCGTTCCGTTATACGCGAGTCAGTCAAAAGCGCACAGGACGCAGTGGCGTCCTCAGCCCGGCCAGAAAATATGCTGCCGTCGCATTCCCCTGTCTGCGAGTTAGTAATCGAGACCTGCCGATGAACGTCCTTTTAGTCGCCGCTAAGAGATCTCGGTACACAGGCGAATGGATCACAGCGCCATTTCAGGGGCTTCTGTCACTTGCGGCCGTCCTGCGCGCTGGCGCCTTCCACGAGACTCGCGGACTTTCAGTGTCCGTCGTCGATGAGCAACTCCAATTACTTGAAAACGGTCATGAGACAGCCGCCGACTGGTTGCAACGATACACGCCCGATGTCGTCGGCGTACAAGTTTGTACATCCAGCTTAAAGAACGGCTTGAATCTTCTCGCGGTGGTCAACCGGCAGTTTCCCCATGCGCTAAAAGTCCTGGGAGGGCCCGGCGTAGCCTCGGGCGCAGAGAAAGTCTTGCTGCAAGGCGCAGTGGATCTAGTGGTCCTCGGAGAAGGGGAGGTCACGTTTTCCGAAGTGGTCCATTCTTTCGGAACGAAGGGCCATTCGGCATGGTCCTCTATTCCGGGAATCGCGTATGTCCGCGACGATAGTGTTCCGGTGCGCACAGCCAAACGGGAACCGCTATCCAATCTCGATGCGCTTCCGTTCCCTGCACGTGACCTCGTAGACATGGACACTTATCGGAGGATCTCTCATGGACGTGGCGGAAATTTAATCACCAGCCGCGGCTGTTCCTACGCGTGCGCCTATTGCTATTCCAAGCACCAATGGGGCGTGGGCCAACGCCGCTATAGCGTCCGGCGGGCAGTAGATGAAATTCAAAGCATGGTCGAGGACTATGGAATCAGTCGCATCCGGATCGAGGACGACGACTTCATGGAGTCTCAACCCTGGCTTGAAGACTTCTGCAATAGCCTCATTGAGCGCCATCTCTCCTCCCGCATCGAGTGGGAAGCGAAAGCCCGGCCCGACCACATGAACCTGGAGTTGCTGACGTTAATGCGGACCTCGGGGTGCTTTCGGCTCTTAATGGGCGTAGAGACTCTCGATCCGCGCCTGCTCGTGCGCCTCAGTCGGCCTTTGCAAATTGCCCAGCTCGAGCGCGCCCTGGACCTATTGCGGCAAACCGGCATAGGAGTCCAAGCGACGTTGATTCTGGGAATTCCCGGTGAGACTGATCAAGCCATGCGCTATACCCTAAGCTGGCTGAATCAGCGGCTGACCCAAAAGCACGACATCACCTCGCCATGCTTTTTTGTGCCGTTTTATACAGAAATCGCTGATGCTATGCGGCGCAAGCTGCCATTCACTATCGAGGTATCTGACACCGACCGGTATACAGGCCATATTCCCGTCGTCTCCAGTCCGGCTTGTTCGCTCGATGAGTTGTTGGCGCTCTATGAAGATATGCAAGCGGACCGCCGCGGAATATACGACCGTATAGCCCATCTCGCTCAACAAGATGAGGTCTATCAGCGAATGGGGTCGCTCTGGTAGCGCAACGCAATATGTCAATTACCGCGCAAGCCAATGTTCCCTGGACGCTCGGCGCCAGCCAAGACGGCGTCACAGCGCCTCCGCATCTCCATTGTTTGGATGGCAGCCGAAGTTTTCCTACTTATGCGACGTATCTCATCGGAAACGCCGCTGGAGAGCGCACAGGACGCGGCGGCGTCCTCAATCTGGATCAGAAACACGCTGCCGCCGAGTTCCGTTGTGCGCGAGTTACTGAGGATCCGATTGCCCGCGTAGGGAAAGCGCCCCGCCTGCTGCAGCTTCGGATGATCGAGGCGGCCTCGAAAGCTGCACGCCATCTTCGGGAGATTCCTCATCGCGAGTGGATGTCATTGCTTGCGGATGCTGGGCGGCAATTCGCCTTCGGCGATGATGCGTCGGCCACTGCTACATTCGTCTCCCGCAGTGCCGGACTCCCCCGAGTTCGCGTTCTGAAAGCGTATGCAGCTCTCGCTTCGGATCTTGCTCGCATGGACGAAATTCTTAGCGCGCAGGGTCCGGGGCCCGCGCGTTCCTGGCGGCTCATCCCGCGAGGGAGCAATCTGGCGGTCCGAATCCCCGGAAATTTTCCCACCATAAATATTAATTGGCTCATTTCGCTGGTACTCCGCCGGCCGGTGCTGCTGTGTGCGTCGTTGCTCGATCCCTTCAGCGCTCACCGTCTCATCCAGTGCTTCTATCAGGCGGGTGGCCCGGAGCACGCCATCTCCCTCTGTTTCCATGACGCTGAACTGTTTTGGGAACGTGCCGACCAGGTTCTGATGTCCGGCGACCTTCCTCACTCGATCCCGCGCGATCCTGTGCGAATTCAGCAGTATCACCATGGCCGCAGCAAAGTCGTAGTAGCGGGCGCCCGGTTGTCAGGCGAATTAGCGGCGCGATTGGCTCTCCTGGCTGTACAGGGCTGCGGCCGCCTCTGCACGAATATCAGCGCCTTGCTAACCGATCAAGGGGCTGAAGCAATGGCGCAGGAACTCGCCTCGGCAATGGCGGCATTTCCCGTTTTGCCGCTTGATCAGCCCGATGCGTTTGTTCCCTGTTTTCCAGATCGGTCGATGGCCCACAAACTCGCAGCCGATATTTCCGACGCACTGAGACGGGGCGCGAGAGACATCACTGGTGAGATAACCGGGGCGCCGTTAGCTATCGAAAATGCAGATGGCTTGTTTCTTCGCCCCACCGTTCTCCTGGTTGATGCCGATGATCCGCTCTTCGGCAGCGAGGCTCCTTTCCCCTTTGTTACGGTGGCGAACGCACCGGCCGCCGAGTTCGTGCGCCGCTGCCGGAACTCCCTGGTGGTGTCCCTGATTGGCGGCAGCCGCGAGCTTTTCGAGGATTTGGTTTTCGAGCCAACCATCGACAAAGTATTCGCCAACGACGATTTCGATCGCGGCTACGATCCTGTGGATCCCCACGAAGGCTTTCTTACTGATTTTCTATTTCGAAAGAAGGCGGTTTCTGAATATGGCTTCCAGTGATATTGCTCTCCAAAGCGCAAAGGCTACGGCGCGCACGGCCAATCCAGACGAAGAACCAATCGCGCCGCACTCCGTTTTGCGCGGGTTACCGGAAAGCGCACAGGACGCGGCGGCGTCCTCCGTCGACACCAGCAACATGCTGCCGCCGCGTTCCGCTGTGCGCGGGTTACTGAATCGAAGCTCGTCCGTACTCTCGTTTCCCTCCGACGCCTATGTGCAACAGATTGTGCGAACCCATCTTGACCCCCAAAGCGGGACACCGTATTGGGTGGCTCGGGACCAGCGCTTGGGAGCCAAGGCCCTGGAAATGATCCAAACGTTCGCTGATTTCAAGCGCCTGGTCGGTTTTCGCGACGCTCAGGAGCAATCGCAATTCGAGCACGACACCCGTCACCGTCCTTTAGAGACCTTTATTCCCTCCAGCGTGCTCGCGAGCGGCCGCTGGATCTGGGCATCCCAAACGGGCGGCACCACCGGCGCACCGAAGCACGGGAACTGGGATAGCCTTTACTGGGAGCGGATTCTTGCTTTCACCGATGAGTTTTTGGATCGGCATGGCGTCCCGTGGGGCCGCAATTGGCTATTTCTCGGACCAACCGGTCCGCACACCACCGGACGCCTCGTGATTTCGATCGCGGAGCATCGCGGCGGCCGGTGCTTCTCCATCGATCTCGATCCTCGGATCATTAAGATTTTCGGCACGGAGCGAATGCGGGATGCCTATGAACGCTACATCCGCCATATCTGGGACCAGGTCGATCCCATCATTCGTCATCAGGACATCGGCGTAATGTTCTGCACCTCCAGGCTGCTGGAGATGCTGCCGGAACAAAGCAACGTTGCACTCTTCCGGAATGTACAGGCGATTGTTCATGCTGGCACCACAATGGAGCGGGACACCAGCCGCGTTTTGCAGGAGGAGATTTTCCCTGGCGTTCCGATCGTCGGAATCTACGGCACTTCCACCACCGGCATCTCCTATCAGAAGATTCCCGAGCCTGAGGACGAGTATCGCGTCGTATATATCCCCGCGTCGCCATATATCGTCTTCGAAATCGTCGACGATAACGGACGCTTGGTCGAATACGGCGAGGAAGGCCACGTTGCCACCTACCGCCTTACGGAAGACTCGCTGATTCCCGGTTTCTGGGAGCGTGATCGGGCCGTTCGTTTGAAGCCGTACGGCGCATTGGCAGATCTGTATCCCTGGGATTGGATCGGCGAAGTGTACAGCCCGGAGTTTACGGTTGAGGGCAAGGTTGAGGGGGTTTATTAATGAGCGCACAGGACGCGGCATATCCAATCGGGACCAGGAACACGCTGCCGCCGCGCTCCGTTGTGCACGCGTTACCGATGCGAACGGGGGTTCTGGGTTCGTACGGTCCCACCTTACCGGCCCGGACAGAGCAACTGGGCGAGCGGACCGTCTGGACTTCAGACGAAGAGCCCTATGGAATGACGGCCTTCGAGCGCCGCCTTGGCGAATCTCTGGTCTGCTGCTTTGGCGACCGCATCGGCGGTACTTCGAGTGCTCCTGACGTCCCCGAACTCAAGCCCTGGCTCGATTGGAGCCGCGCGGCGATGCTGCGCGGTTGCGGTGCAATTTGCGGCCCTCGCAATCTCACTCTTTGGACGGATGCTGCGGCGGCTTGTCCGCTGTTCTATGCTTTCGATCCCGCAGGCCAACCGGTATTCTCCACCCGGGCCAAGTTGCTGGTGGATCTACTGCCGCAGCCGCGCGAATTCGTTTTCGCTGATGGCACGCGCCCGCTGCCCGGTGAAGGCCGCAGCGTTTTTGCTGGCATCCGTGCAGTGCCTCCTGGGACTGTTCTGGAACTCGAGCGGGACAAGCCGCGGTGGAGACTCCGAGGGGTGCATCGTTATTTCCGCCTTCCCGTTCCTCAAATCCGCAGCATGGAGACGGCGCAGGTTCTCGCGCGAGAGGCCCTGGAGAGCAGCGTGCGCACTGCCGCGAGTGATGTCGACGAGGTCTCTGTCACGTTAAGCGGTGGTGTGGATTCCAGCAGTGTGGCCGCCATCGCGCATCATCTCGGGAAACGTGTCCTCACCTACACCGTTGGCTCCCCCTTTGGCAACGAGTTCCGCCAGGCCGGGGAAGTCGCCCCCCTGATCGGTTCCGAACACCATGAATTCATGATGACGCTTGAGGATCTGGAAGCTCTTTTGCCGAACCTCATCTTAGCGCTCGAAACCTGGGACCCCGTCACGCTCCAGATCGCGGCGCCGGCGGCATTCGCCTACCGGAAATCCGCACAGATGCGGCTGGCCGGGAAAGCCATCTTCCTCACTGGCTACGGCGCCGACCTGATTTTTGCGGGCGTGGCTGACACAACCCTGCCCGAACGCCAACTCGAGTCTTTCATTCGGAAGCAAGTCCGGCTTACCGTACCCACCAACGAGTTCAGCCCAAGCTACGCCGGCAATCACGGCATCACCGTGCGCTATCCGTTTTGGTCGCCAATGATGCTGACCACCGCACTTTCCATGCGCGCGCGCCTCAAGGTTTGCGGGGGCGCTGTCAAGTACGTGCTGCGGAGCGCGGCCGAAGCGTGGCTTCCGAGCCACGTTGCATGGCGTGAAAAAGTTGGAATCCATGAAGGGACTTCGATGCATCGATTGTTCAGCGAGTGCCTCGGCGAATCCACCTGGGAAGGGCAGAATCGTGTCCTGCGAAAGTTAGCGAGCCGCGTGTTGCTGGAAGAGCCCGCCGTGTTGCCGGGAATCGTCGCGGAGGAGATGAGCCAGTGCGCGTCCTTCTGATCTGGCCACATAATAGCGAAAGCGTTCTCAATGATTCTTTGAGTTGTTGTGAGCCGCTGCCCTTCGAGTATCTCGCCGGGGCTCTCCGTGGTCATCACGACGTAGTCATTCACGATCAGCGGCTCGATGGGTCGCTGTCTCTCAGGGCTCAAGAGGAAGCGCCGGGTCTGGTGGGCGTTGCCGTTCCCTACACCACGGCTGTTGCCGGTGCGCTGGCCCTGGCCCGCGAAGCGAAGAGCCTGTGGCCGCACGTTCCTATCGTGCTCGGCGGACATCATGTCACAGTGAGCCGCCTCTGGCTGGATGATTTTCCAGCCGACTACGTGGTTGCCGGAGAAGGCGGAGAAGCCCTCAACCATCTGGCAAACAGTCTTGAAAAACATACCAGCTTCCGGATGGTTCCAGGGCTCGCGCCGTTTCATCGGCGCTCTGAGGTGCTCGCCCCCTCGCAAATGCGATCTCTCGATGAACTACCGTTGCCGGACCGTTCCATCACGCGGCAGCATCGGCGCCAATATTTCCACTCCATCTATAAACCCGTGGCTTTAGTGCGTTTCTCTGCGGGCTGCCCATATCGATGCACTTTTTGTATCCTGTGGCGGCTCACCAACCAGCGCTATCTGACCAAGCAGGCCGACCGGATCGTTAGAGAACTCTCGCAAATTGAAGTCGACAACGTCTACGTCGTCGATGATGAAGCGTTTATCCAACCCAAGCGCATGCTGGATCTGGCTCAGGCTGTAGAAGGCGCTGGCATCCGCAAAAAATACCACATGTATGTGCGGGCAGATACCGCCGTTCGCAATCCAGCGGTGATCGAGCGGTGGGCTGAGATTGGCCTTGACTCCGTGCTGATGGGCGCCGAGTCAATGGAGGAACAAGATCTTTTGGATTACCAGAAAGCGGCACAGGTCTCCGACACGCGTGCAGCTATGCAGTTATTTCACCGCCTCGGAATCAAGGTGCGCGCCAACTTCATCGTGCGGCCGGAGTACACGGAGGACGACTTCGAGCGGCTATCGGACACAGTGCGCGCTCTGGCAGTGGACCTGCCAAGCTTCGCGGTGCTCACGCCGCTGCCAGGCACGGTGTTGTTCGAAGAGCAGCGGCAGAATCTCATTTCCAACAACCCGGATTTATTCGATTGCTATCACACTCTTTTGCCCACCCGGATCCCGCTTTGGAGATTCTACGACCGGCTCGCCTCTCTTTTAGAAACTGCATCGAACCGAGGTTCCTCAACAGACGGCGCGAGTCCGGGCGTTTTCTATTTCTCCAATAATGGCGCTTTTGAACGCATGGTCGGCACCATCCGTGGAGGCGACAAACTGCACCAACGCGAGTGGCAAGGTAACCCGATCTCGATTTCAGAAAGGACAACACCGTGTACAGCGAAACCAGCAACTGCACTACTCCAGTTGAGGTGAGCCGCGAGCAGGAAATTGCGATCGTCACCTTGAACCGGACCAACCGGCGGAATGCTCTCACCAGCGAGGCTCGCATCGAGTTAACCGCCCAGATCAACAGCGCTGCCGAAGACAAGGACACGCGCGCCATTGTGCTCGCCAGCCGCGACTCGTCATTCAGCGCAGGTCAGGATCTCTCCGAGGCAAAGGATTTTTCCGCCGACGTGATCCCCGTCTGGATCCAGGAGCATATGGACCTCTATCGCGCCGTGCTCCGCTATCCGGCTCCGATCGTGGCTGCGGTGGACGGGTGTTGCGTCGGGGCCGGTCTCCAGACCGCTCTGCTTTGCGATCTCCGCATCGGCTCATCCAATGCCTACTTCACCATGCCGGAGTTGGACGATGCCATCCCGTGCATTCTGGGCGTCTGGACCTTGTGGGATATCGTCGGTCGTTCCCGTACTTACGAGATGGTGCTCACGAATCGTTCGGTGCCCGCTGAGGAAGCGCTTCAATGGGGAATATTGAACCAGATTGTTCCGTCTTCACAATTGCTGCGGCGCGCTTGTGAGATCGCCCGATACCTGTCGTGCAAACCGCAACTGGCTTTCCGCCTGACCAAGGAGCGCCTGGCTGATCTTACCTTGCGCGAGTGCGAATCGTTGGCAGTCCACGCGAGCTACAGCCACATGCAGGCCTTCGCTTCCGGCGAGCCCAAACTTGCCATGGAGGCCTTTCTCGATCACCGGAGGGCTCCCATTCCGCAATGGCTGTCACCGTTCTCGAACGGTTCCCAGAACAGTAACGGAAATAATGGGAACGGGAATCATTAATCGCTTCCGCTATGCGCAAGGTCTACATTGTGGCGCTCCACCAGATCCCATTCCTTCCGTATCTGCATGGGTTGCTGCGGTGCGCGGTGGAGAGTGACGCGGGCTTGGCCAGCTATTATTCGTTCGCTGAGCCTGTATTTCTTTCTGAACCGTCGCAGGACATCGTAGATCGCATGGACAAGCCCGACGTCGTTGGGTTTTCCTGCTACGTGTGGAACTTCCGCCGCCACATGAAGATCGCCGAGTTGGTGCGGCGGCGCTTTCCCGAATGCCTGGTGGTGGCGGGTGGCCCTCATATCCCGGATCGCTCCGCGCATTTTTTTGAGCGCTATCCGTTTGTCGATCTTCTGATCCACGGAGAGGGAGAACATCAATTCGTCGAGGTGCTCCGCGAACGCCTTTTGGAAAAACCGAACTGGTCTGGCATTGAGGGGATCAGCTTCGCCGCTGGCGGCCATTCCGTCAAAATTGAGAGCGACGGGGCGCCCGCGCAGCGGCATATTCAGTTAGATAGCCCCTACCTGCGCGGCTACCTTCAGAACTCGATCGATCTCTGCCACGAACGCGACGTCCGATTTTACGCGCTCTGGGAGACCAACCGCGGCTGCCCGTATTCCTGTACGTTCTGTGATTGGGGCTCGGCCACGATGAGCAAAATCCGGATGTTTCCGGACGCTCAGATCTACTCGGATATCGAATATTTCGGACGGCAGCATGTGCCGAATGTTTTCATTTGTGACGCGAATTTTGGGATTCTTCCGCGGGATGTGGAAATTGCCCGCCGCTTCGCCGCCGCCCGCGTCCGGTACGGCTATCCGCAACAGATTCGTGTGAATTTCGCGAAAGAGTCTAACGATCGCGTGTTCGAAATAAGCAAGATCTTCGCCGATCGTGAAATGCTGATGGGCACCACACTCTCGATGCAGAGTATGGATATGGATGTACTGGCGGCCGTGGAGCGCAAGAATATTGGCTACCAAAACTTTCAAAAACTGAGCCACCGTTATCGCAGCAGTGGCATTCATACCTACTCCGAACTGATCCTGGGTCTGCCCCGCGAAACACGCCGGGGATTCGAAGATGGAATAGGCTCGCTGTTGGACGGTGGAAATCATGAAGACATTCGCGTCTTCGACTTCATGATCCTGCCGAATTCTCCCGTAAACAATCCCGCCTCGTTCAACGAGTTCGGCCTCAAAACAATTCAACGGAAACTGTATCTCGATGTGCCAGGACAGGAAAACGAATTCGCCGAGTTTGTCATCGAAACGAATACACTGTCCCGCGAAGACTGGGTAAGTTGCCAGCTTTTCTCGCAAGCGGTGCAGTTTCTCCATAATGGCTGCTTCACCCGCTATCTTGCGATTCACCTGCGCCGCGCTTACGGGTTCGCGTTTGCAGAGTTCTATCGGCGGCTGGTGCGTTTCGCTTGCGAACGTCCGGAGACGGTTCTTGGTTCCGTACTCCAGCCTCTCGAGCGGATGTACCGCGAGGCGCTGCACGACAATTCCGTTCCCTATGTACACATGGTCGCCAGCAATCCCCAGATGGTGGAGCGCGTGCGGGTATTCGGGAACCGCAAAGGCTGGACGCCGGATCAATGGGCTTGGCTGTGCGTTTCGGCGGAACACGATCGTTTTTACCGCGAACTCGACGAATTCGTTCATACCCTGCCGCTTGCGTTAGGCTCCGATATGCCCGAGTTGCTCCGTTACCAGGATGATGTCGTCTTGCAACTCGACTACGATCCCCTAGTGGGCAAGCGGCGCCACTATAAATTCGATTTCCCTGCCTACTTCACCGGCGACCAGGAGCTTTGCGCTCGTCCGCTGTGGATTCATTTCCGCGATACGGCAATGGGTGTGAACCGTCAGTATCCTTTGGAAAAGGGCAATCCGCGCCGGTTCGCAAAAGCGGCTGTGGGTGAGAGCTATCCACTGGTCCGTATCCGTCACTTCCAACACCAGGCGGGTGAAGCGACAATCACCTATGAATTACCGGCCGCGCCCGCTCAGGAGGCCTATGCTGCTCGACCCTGAACTCGTGGAAACGTTCCAACGTGACGGTGTCGTATCTCTTGGACAGGTGCTCGACTCAACGCAACTAAATGATCTCCGGGAACGCCTGGACCGCTTGTGCCTGGATAACGAAGGCAACCCACAACCGGAGATTCGCAATTTAGCTGACTTGCTGGACGGCGCCAGCCCGCAATCGGTATTGCAGCGCGTCAACCTATATCAGGTGGATGAAATCTATGGAGCGCTGGCGCGCCGTCCGGACTTCCTGGACGTCGTGGAAGCCGCCGTGGGGCCGGACATTCGACTCTTTCGCGACCAATGTTTCTATAAGCCGCCGCACTGCGGTGGTGAGGTCTACATGCATCAGGACAACCGCTATTGGCATCTCGACCCGCCCAATGCCGTCGTCCTTTTCGTGGCGCTTGACGACTGCACGAAGGAAACCGGCTGCGTGCACTTCATCAAAGGAAGCCACCGGTGGGGCCGAATCGAGCACGTGCGGGCGCGCCAGGGAACCTCAATCCTGCTGGAGGCAGTGGCGGACAAGGCCAACTCTGTTCCACTCGAACTGCCGGCCGGACATGCCAGTTTGCACCATTGCCAAACCTTACATTGGTCTCCGCCTAACCAGTCCTCTAAGCCTCGACGGGCTCACACCATCGAATACGTTGCCGCGGGTGTGCGCTGTCGTGGTGAATTGCTACTCCAAGCCCCTTTGCTCCGCGGCTCATACCGTGCGGAGGAGACGCGCCGTGCCGGACTCGCCTCTTCTATTCGCTGACCGATCGGCAAGCTACGAGCTGCTTTCGGTGGAACGGGAGCCCGCTGTCGTCTGGGTCACCCTGAATCGCCCGGAGGCTCGCAATACCTTGAAGTGCCCACAGACGTTTCTCGAGTTTAAAAAGGTGTTCGATGAAATCGAAGCCGACGCTTCCATCAAGGCGCTTGTAATCACTGGCGCCGGCGAACGGGACTTCTGCATGGGTAGCGATCTGAGCTTGCTGGAAGACTCTTTCAGGAGCCGAAACTTCAGTGTCTTCCGGGATTATCTGGATCAAATCAACTCGCTTTTTTTCGCCTTGGAGGAGCTTCCGGTTCCTACGATCGCAATGGTGCAAGGGCAGGCGCGCGCTGGCGGATTCGAGCTAATTCTCGCGTGCGATTTCGTCATGATGGCGAGCGAAGCGGTGATTGGAGACGTACACACGCCCTATGGCCACATCCC
>Ga0070735_10004060_pt1 | contig 12474 bp, 10 predicted proteins | sample Coa_R1_FD_66443 | JGI IMG/M metagenome (GOLD analysis project Ga0070735, IMG submission 66443) | Surface soil microbial communities from Centralia Pennsylvania, which are recovering from an underground coalmine fire - Coalmine... | ecosystem: Environmental > Terrestrial > Soil > Unclassified ...
TGCAAAAGGTCTCCGCCGCCGCCACCGTGCTGGCAAAGGAGCGTCTGCTGCTTGGGAGCGATGTCGAAAAAGTGACTCAAAACGCCGCCGCACACTGGGATCAGTGGGAGAAATAGCGGCCTCCTGCTACTCTGGAGTGTATGGGCCCTGGTCCGCGCGAGGAGCCGCCGAAGCTTCCGATTCCCGGCGTGCAAAATTTAATTGCGATTGGCTCCGGTAAAGGCGGTGTGGGCAAAACCACGGTCGCGGTTAATCTCGCTGTTACGCTGGCCAATCTCGGCTACAAAACCGGCCTCATGGATGCCGATGTGTACGGCCCGAACGTGCCGCTGATGATGGGCATCCGGGCGCAGCCGCGCGCGATCAATGAGCGCATTCAGCCGCTGGAGCGCTTCGGCGTGCGCCTGATGTCGATGGGCTTCCTCAGTCCCGGTGATCGCCCGCTCGTCTGGCGCGGACCCATGCTCCACAACGTGATCCAGCAATTCATTCGCAACGTGGATTGGGGCGAACTCGATTACCTACTGATCGATCTGCCGCCTGGCACTGGCGACGTCCAGCTTAGCCTGATACAGACGACTGCCCTGACCGGCTCGGTAGTAGTAACGACGCCCTCCGATGTATCGCTGGAAGATGCGCGCAAAGCCATCCACATGTTTGAGCAGGTGCGAGTGCCGATTCTCGGCCTTATCGAAAACATGAGTTATCTTGTGTGCCCGCACTGCAACGAGCGTGTGGATGTCTTCAGCCATGGCGGCGGCAAGCGCACGGCCGAGCAGATGAACGTCCATTTCCTGGGTGAGCTAGCGCTCGATCCGGAAGTTCGACTGGGAGGCGATACAGGTAAACCTGCGACTCTCCGCGCTGGGAATAACCCATGTGCTGCAGCCTACGTCGAACTTGCCCATGCGCTGATCGCCCGAGCCGGAGAAGCTCGCGGTGCTCCTGTCCCCAAAATCGAGATCGAGGATTGAACTGCTGAGCAATCTGCGATGATGAAACAACATGGCGTTTCCGATCCATCGCAAGCGGCGATTGCGAGCGAGTGAGGGTTTGCGGCGGCTGGTGCGCGAGACGCATCTGGAGCCGTCGCAATTCGTTCTGCCGCTGTTCGCCTGCCCCGGTGAAGGTGTGCGGCGCGAGATCGGTGCAATGCCCGGCAATTACCAGCTTTCAATCGATGAACTGGTAAAGGAATGTGCGCAGGCGCATTCAATGGGACTCGGCGGCGTCCTGCTGTTCGGTCTTCCCGAGAATAAGGATGAAATGGCGTCTGGGGCTTATGCGCCGGATGGCATCGTGCAGCGCGCGGTGCGTGCCGTCAAGAGGGAAGTTCAGGGACTCATGGTGATTACCGATGTCTGCAATTGCGAGTACACCAGCCACGGACACTGCGGCAAGGTTGTCGATGGCGAAGTCGACAACGATGCGAGCCTCGATTGGTTGGCTAAAACTTCGGTAACGCATGCGCAGGCCGGCGCCGATATTGTTGCGCCCTCTGACATGATGGACGGGCGCGTGGCGGCGATCCGTGCGGCGCTCGACAAAGCCGGATTCACGAAGACTCCGATCCTTTCCTATGCCGCCAAATTCGCCTCGGTCTTTTATGGGCCATTTCGCGAGGCTGCGGAATCGACTCCGCAGTTTGGCGATCGCCGGAGTTATCAGATGGATCCCGCCAACCGGCACGAGGCGATGCACGAAATGGAACTCGACCTCGAAGAGGGAGCCGACATCTTAATGGTGAAGCCCGCGCTGCCGTATCTCGATCTGATTCGTGAAGCGCGCGATAGATTCAACGTTCCAATTGCCGCCTACCAAGTGAGTGGCGAGTTCAGCATGATCGTGGCGGCGGCCCGGAATGGATGGCTGGACGGTGAACGCGCGATGATGGAATCGCTGCTCTCCATCCGGCGGGCCGGTGCAGACATTATTCTGACATATTTCGCCAAAGCTGCAGCCGCGATTTTGGATTAGTCTTTATAACTATTCGTTTAGGCGTATATAATACAGTGGATCGGTGGGCATGATAAAAACAAAAAATATAGAAGAATTAAAGACTATCTGCAAGCAAACACGCCGGCTAATTATAGAAATGTTAGCATCTGCAAAATCCGGGCATCCAGGCGGATCTCTCTCGGCTGTCGAGATTCTGGTGACGTTGTTCTACGATGTCCTGCGGCACGATCCCGATAATCCGAAATGGCCGGAACGCGATCGCTTTCTGCTCTCGAAAGGCCATTGCTGTCCGGTTCTGTACGCCGTTATGGCCGAATGCGGGTACACGCCCATTGATCGACTGAACACATTGCGCAAACTTGGTTCTATTTATCAGGGGCACCCGGATGTACGCTTCATTCCGGCGCTGGAGGCTTCCACGGGCTCACTTGGCCAGGGAGTTTCTCTGGGCATCGGCATGAGTTTGGCGGCACGCCTTAATCAGAGTCCGTCGAGAACTTACGTCGTGCTAGGCGATGGCGAGTGCCAGGAGGGGCAGATCTGGGAAGCAGCGATGTTCGGCGGCTATCATCATTTGGACAACATTTGCGTGATCATCGACTATAACAAAATTCAGCTCGACGGCTTCGTCAAAGACATCATGGATGTCGCGCCGCTTGCTGCCAAATGGAAAAGCTTCGGCTGGCATACTATCGAAATCGATGGTCATAATATTCCGGCGTTGCAAGCGGCATTCGCTGAGGCGGGAGTAACGAAGGGCAGGCCAACGGCGATTATTGCGAACACGATTAAGGGTAAAGGCGTATCATTTATGGGAAATAACCCGAAATATCATGGGTTGGCGCCAACGCCGGAAGAGGCGGAAAAGGCGTTGCAGGAGCTCGCATAATGGCTATCACAACGAAATTTGAGCTGAAACCCGGCATGGCGACGCGCGAAGCGTTCGGTCATGCGCTGGTGGAGCTAGGACGGGAGAACAAGGATGTGGTCGTGTGCGACGCGGATCTTTCGAAATCGACCTACACAAACTTCTTCGCCAAGGAGTTTCCCGACCGTTTTTTCGAGTGCGGGATTGCGGAAGCCAACATGGTGGCCATCGGCGCGGGGCTGGCGTCGGCTGGCAAAATCGCCTTCGTTTCGAGCTTTTCCTGCTTCGCGATTAACAAGGGTTTTGAGCAATTGCGTGTCACGGCTGCCTACCCAGGCGTGCCGCTGAAGGTGGTGGGCACGCATAGCGGCATTTCGATTGGGGAGGATGGCCCATCGCAGATGAGCATCGAGGATCTTAGTCTGGCCTGTTCACTGCCGGGTTTCACAGTGATTTCGCCCGCGGACGAAATAGCTACCAAGGCACTTGTCAAGGCGGCTGCAGCGTATCCCGGCCCTGTTTTCATCCGCACAGGACGATTGAAAACCCCCAACATCTACTCGCCGGATCAGAAATTCGCGATCGGCAAAGGAATCGAACTGGTAGAGGGTAGCGACATTACACTGATGGCGACCGGGCTGCTTGTGGCCGAATCCATTCGGGCCGCTGAAGCGCTGGAAGAAGCTGGAATTGCGGCGCGTGTTGTGGATCTGCACACCGTAAAGCCGTTGGATCGGGATCTGATCGAAAAGGCAGCTCGTGAAACAGGCGCGATTGTGGTCTCCGAGGAGCACCTGATGGACGGCGGCCTGGGGGTTCGGGTGGCGCAGGTTGCCGCCGAAATGCATCCCTGCCCGATGGAGTTTGTTGGGGTCCGGAACACGTATGCAGAATCGGGATCGCCGGAAGCCTTGCTGGATAAATATGGACTGCTGGCACGGGATATCATTGCGGCTGCGCGGCGGGCGGTGCAGCGGAAACGGTAACGCGCGATGGCCCCGCCCGTGGAAGGCGAGCGCGCGCAACGGCTGGTGGCAATCATCGGCCAGAGCGAAGCGAAGCTCGACAAAGTGGCTCGTGTGCTACACGACGAAATCGGACAAATTCTCAGTGCGGTTGGGCTGCAGTTGGGTGTCCTTCGCTTGGATCTACAGAGCCAGGCGCCGGAAATTGCCCCTCGCACGGCTGAGATCCAGAAATTCCTGGAAAACGTCGTGGTGCGGATCCGGGAACTCAGCAATGAACTGAATCCGTCGGTGGTGGAGCGTGCCGGTCTCCAGCCCGCGATCGAGGGGCTGGTCCAGCGTTTACAGAAGGATTTTCCAGGAGCATTGCATTTGAAATATGAGGCTTCCTTAGGAGTGCCCCGTGAACGCGCCCGAGGATTATTTAAGGTGGCCGAGTGCGCGCTCGCAAACGCTGTCACCCATTCGCGAGCCAGCCGCATCGATATCAACGTGCGCGGCAAAGCCGATCAGGTTCTGCTGGAAGTACAGGATAACGGGTGCGGTTTCGACTCACAGAAGGTTCGGGCGGGGGGCTCAGGCATCGGGCTGTTACTGATGGAGTGCTATGCCTTGGCTGCGGGTATCAAATTAATTATTGATACTGCGCCCGGAAAAGGTACAATGATTTCAGCAAGCTTTACAGAATTAAATTGATGGTTCGGGGGCGGAGGATATGTCTTTTGACGTCTTGCTGGTGGACGACCACAAGATTATGCGGGACGGCATCAAGGCCATTTTAAACCGCAGCGACGAGTTTCGCGTCGCTTGCGAAGCCGAGAGTGGCCCTGATGCCGTTCAGTTGTGCAAGAAATCCAAGCCCGACGTAATCGTCATGGATATTGGTTTACCGGGCTTAAACGGCATTGAGGCAACGACTGAAATCCTGCGCCATTTCCCGGAAGCGAAGATCGTTATCCTGTCGATGTACGATGACGAGGACTCGGTTGTGAGTGCCATTCGCAGCGGCGCGCGGGCTTTTGTGTTGAAGAAAGCATCCGACAACGACCTGCTGGACGCGTTGCGCACCGTAGCCAGGGGCGGTTCCTATCTGAGCCCGGAGGTTTCCAACCGGCTCCTGACACGAATCCAGCGCGGCGATGCGGAATCAAAACCGGCCCAGCCGACTCTGCAAGGACTTTCGCCGCGCGAACGGCAGGTGCTGCGGTTGGTCGCTGAAGGCAAGTCCAGTAAAGAAATTGCCGTACTACTCGACCTCGGATTGCAGACGGTCCGTAGCTACCGGAAAACTATGATGAAAAAGTTGGGTGTAAATAACGTCGCCGGATTGACGCAACTTGCGTTGGCGGCTGGTCTGACGCATCTATCCATCGAGAGCAAAGTAAACTTAAGCTGATGGATTCTCCGTGGGGCAAGCTATGGGTATCGGACGCCCACGTTCATTTTTTCTCGCACAAGTTTTTGGCGATTCTGGCTGAACAGCAGGGTGGCGCACGCATCGAGGAATTAGGGGCGGCACTTGGTTGGCAGACACCCCCTCCTGAACCGGAGAAATTGGCCGATCACTGGGCCCGTGAGTTGGATCGATATGGCCTGAAGAGCGCCGTGCTGATCGCCAGTATTCCAGGGGATGAAGATTCCGTGGCTGTGGCGGTGAAGCGGCACCCCGACCGTTTTTACGGCTATTTTATGTTGAATCCGCTGGCCGCCGGCGTGCCGGAACGGGTGAGTACAGCTCTGGCCAACGGCCTGTGCGGTATCTGCCTGTTTCCCGCGATGCACCGCTACTCGCTCCATGATGAGCGCGTGGAGGCTGCGTTGGCGGCGGCTGAGGCGCATCCTGGCACGGTGGTGTTCGTGCACTGCGGCGTGCTGAGGGTCGGATTCCGAAAAAAACTTGGGCTGCCATCGCTATTCGACCTGCGGTACTCGAACCCAATCGACCTGCATGCGATCGCGCTACGGCACCCGAACCTGCGGTTTGTAATTCCTCATTTCGGGGCTGGATATTTTCGCGAGGCGCTAATGGTGTGCGATTTATGTCCGAACGTGTATCTGGACACGTCGAGTTCGAACAATTGGACGCGCTACCTAGAGTCGGACCTCACGCTACGCGACATTTTCCGGCGAGCCCTTGAAGTGGCTGGCCCAAAGCGGCTGCTATTCGGTACCGATTCCTCGTTTTTCCCGCGGGGCTGGCACGTTCAGATCTTCGAGGAACAGGCGAAAGCGCTGTACGAGTTGGGTAGTACGGAAGAGCAGGCTCAACTGATCTTCGGGGAAAATCTACGGCAGTTGCTGCAGCCCTAGCCGAGGAAACGGGAGCCGCAGGGATAGACTTGTATACTGATTTGTACTCGCCGGACGGCGAGTCTCGGAGGATTCAGATGATTTCAAAGCAAGCCCTATTTGTCTTTGTTCTAACCACGGGAAGTGGTTTCGGTGCGTCCATCCTACTGCCGGCTGGTACCGCAACGATCCCTGCCGCGAGTCCCACAGGCTTTTCGTTCACCTACACGGGCACATTGACGGGAAGCGATACCATCGGATTTATGCAGATCGGCGGAACCGTGAACGATCCGTGCCTTCAGGCGGGGCCCCAGTATTGCACCAACGGCGGCGGTATTGTAACCGTCGCGGGAACGACAGGAATTGGCGGCACGTCGACGTTTTCCGGAACATTTAACGGCACCGCTGGAACCTGGAATTACGGCTCGCTAATTATGGAGATTTCGGGCGAGGGAGCGGTGCAGGTATTCGCGGCCAATGCGGCCGATGGATTGGGTAGCGCCACACCCCCAACAGGTTTGACGCTCGCCGCAACGCCTCTATCAGGCCTAGGCTTCGGGAGCTTCACATCGGCAGCCAATCCGACGGTCACCTTCCTGATGGCCGATACCCTCTACACCGATAACACCCGGCAGTTCGTGTTGAGCCAGGCTTCGGTTCCGGAGCCATCCTCGATCTGGTTACTGGGATCGGCGCTTGTGGGTTTGGCGGCGTTCGGTCGCCGGGCTTTGCTCCGCCGCGGCTAAGCACCTCCATCGCGCGCCGAGCAGAGAGTTTCTGCCGCCGGCGCGCCAGCACCTGCGAGAAGCCACCCACCGGGCTGTTGCGCATGCGCACCGCGGCGGCGGCAATTCAAAATGCCTCACTGGACAGAGGGCTATGACGGCCTGGTAGCGGCCATCGGACTCCTTGGGCTGAGATTGTCTCGCGCGCCGCACTCAAATCCCGAGCTTGCGTCATTCCCATGTCGAACCGGGCGGTGGAGTCTCGCACGTAGCCAGAAACAAACAGTTGTTCTCAGTTATCCCGCCGGAAAAGGCACCCAGAAACCTTCCCGGCGCTTTCCCGTAACGACAACCCAACACATCTCCGCTAAAATGATAGACATGCCTGGGTGCCAGATATCCAGGCAAATGAGAATAGTCTCTCCAAGGGGCGCCAACGTATGAACAGATTTCTAAGGACCGCATTATTGTTCGGGTATCTTCTCTCCGCCGCGTCGTTGTTCGCGCAGTTTGACACTTCCGAAGTGCTGGGCACCGTCAAGGACCCCACCGGGGCGGCGATTGCGAAAGCGACCGTTACGCTCACCAACCAGGACACCGGCATCCAAGCCACCACCACAACCGGCAGCAACGGAGATTACGATTTCTTTAACGTGAAGTTCGGGCGCTACACGATCGACGTGGAACATCCCGGTTTTGCGAAGTTCACTACGCCAAATGTGCGTGTAGACGTGAATGCCCGGCAACGTGTGGACGTAACCATGAAGGTTGGTGCCGTTACCGAATCGGTCGAGGTGTCCGGTGCGGCTGCGGTGTTGGAAACCGACTCCAGCCAACATGGCCAGGTCATCAATACGCAGCAAATTGTCGAGTTGCCTCTCAACGGACGCGATTATTCCGACCTGGCTCTGCTTTCCACTAACGTGCATCGTTCACCGATGTCGGTGCTGTTTGCAGCAAACGGCACGCCGCGCGAGGGCGCCTTCAACGTGAACGGAATGCGCAGCACCTATAACAATTTCCTGCTGGATGGCCTGGACAATAACGCCTATTCTCCGAGCAACCAGGGATACTCAAGCCAGGTGGTGCAGCCATCGCCGGATGCTCTCGCCGAATTTAAAGTGATCACCAGTAACTTCAGCGCGGAATACGGGCGCGTCGGCGGCGGAGTGATCAACGCTGTGCTGCGCTCCGGAACGAATCAGTTTCACGGCACCGCTTATGAATTCTTGCGAAACACCGATCTGAACGCAGTCGGCTTTACGTTCAGCCCGGCCGTGTTCCAAAAGCCAACCCTTCAGCGCAACCAGTTCGGATTCACCATTGGCGGCCCAGTGATTAAGAACAAGCTGTTTTTCTTCGGCGATTACGAAGGCTACCGGCAGTTGCAGAGATACCTGAATTTCGATTCCATCCCGAGCCTGACGGATCGGAATGGAAGTCTGCCAGTTGCCGTGGTGAACCCGCTGACAGGTGCAGTATATCCCGCCAACACTACCATCCCCATTTCCAGCCTCAATCCCTTCGCGGCGCAGGTCTTAAACGGGCTGCCGGGTCCGAACGGTCCCGGCCGCTCCAACAACTATGAGGCACTCCTACTGGTGCGGGACTACTCCGATAAATACGACGCGAAAATCGATTATCAGATCAACGAAAAGATGACTTCGTTCCTGCGTTTCAGCCAGCGCAAGGATCTGCAATATTATCAGCCCGACATTCCCGGGCCCTCGGGTGGAAACGGTAACGGCTTCATCCATGCCATACAGCAGCAGGCGGCAATTGGCTACACCTGGACGGTCACGCCGACGTCGTTGTTGGAGGCCCGCTTCGGCTTCACACATGTGCTCGCGGGAAAGGTCCCCCCTTATCTGGGAGGTCCCAGCATGCAGCAGCTTTACGGCATCCCTGGCCTGCCAACCTCGCCTGATCTGACCGGCGGTTTGAATTCGCAGTCCATCAGCGGGTTCTCTCAATTAGGCCGCCAAACAAGCAACCCGCAATTCCAGAACCCAACCTCCTTCGACCCGAAGTTGAATTACTCCTGGATCAGGGGCCGTCATGCTCTCAAGATGGGTTATGAATTCGTGGCCATCCGCACGGAGGTGTTGGATGTCAACCCGCTCTACGGCGCGGATACCTACGCCGGACAGTTCAGCAAACCCACCTGCGCGCAATTGGGACAGCCCGCAACGTGCACAATTGCGAGTGACGCAACCAGCTATAACCTAGCGGATTTCATGTTTGGTCTGCCAAGCACTATTCAACTCGGCAACGACTTCGTCACCAATCTCCGGCAACACGTACATTCACTCTATTTTCAGGATGATTATCGCGTGACGTCGAAACTGACGCTGAATCTCGGCCTGCGCTGGGAGTTCGCAACGCCAATTTGGGAGCGCGACAATAATTGGACGAATTTCGATCCGGGCACCAACACATTGGTCAAAGCGACCAGCGGGAGCTTGTACAATCGCACGCTCGTCCATCCCGATTACAAGGATTTCGGACCGCGGATCGGCTTGGCCTATAGCATCACCCCGAAAACGGTTGTACGCGCCGGTTACGGCATCAGCTACTCTTTCTTTAACCGCCCCGGAAGCGCTCAGGAAGGAATCAATGCTCCGCAGGCTCTTTTCGGCATTCTCACTCAGTCCATCCCGCCGGGCGGCCCGATACCTGCAAGCTTTCTCACTACGCAGAACAGCTTCACCACCGGCATAGATAACCCTGCAAATTTCAATCCGCTCACCTCGAATATTGACTACATTTCCGCAGACACCCGCTGGCCGTATATTCAATCGTGGCTCGTCTCGGTGCAGCGAGAGCTGACCAAAGATACTGTGCTCGAACTGGCGTATAACGGGAATCACAGTCTGCGGCTACCGATCATCGCCGATTACAATCAGGCTTATCCGAATCTGCCGGGTCAGACGTTAGGCGTTCAGGCGCGCCGGCCCATCCAGAGCTTTGGCCCGATCACCTGGCTCGATCCAGCAGGCGACAACAATTACAATGGTTTCTCCGCTCGCCTGGAGCATCGTTTCAGCGGTGGCCTCTACTTTCTGAATTCGTTCACCTGGTCGAAGGCGCTGGGCGATTCCGAGCAGGCCCTGGAGTATTATGCGGGCTATTACGAAGCTAATCCCCAGAACATTCGGGATCTCGCGGCGGAGCGCGGGCCCTCGAGCTTCGATGTGAAGCTCCTCGATGTCGCCAGTGTGGTGTACCAACTTCCATTCGGTAAGGGTCGTAAGTATGCGGCCGGCATGAATCCGGTGTTCGAAGCTCTCCTGGGTGGATGGGAACTCAATAGCATCAACACCGCGAATACGGGCACGCCGATCGATGTCTCCTACTCTCCCTCGACGGCGAACGATGTCACCGGCCTCACCAACGATTATCGCGGCGAAGCGATTCTGCGCCCGAACGTTTCGGGCAACGCCATCAGCCAAAGCAAGTCGGCCATGGTGAATAATTATTTTGCCGGGTACACCTTCACCACTCCACCCGCCGGCGCACCGTTCGGCAATGTGGGCCGCAATGCGTTCCGCGCCCCGGGTCTGGAACAGTGGGACCTGGGCGTCAACAAGAATTTCCGGATTCGTGAAAGCATTGCGTTGCAGTTCCGGTCGGAGTTTTTCAATGTGCTGAATCACACCAATTTTGGCCTGCCGACAGCGATCTCGACCAGTTCCGCCTTCGGGACAATCCGGACTACCTATCCGCCGCGCCAGATCCAGTTCGCCTTGAAGCTGATTTTTTGACATGCAGAGGCGTTCGTTCCTGACGTCCCCGATAGCGCTCGCGTCTGGTCGGGCTGCATCTCCTCCAGGCGGTCGGCCGAGGATTGCCGCCATCCTGAATGTATATTTTCCTAATTCTCATGCCGACGTTTTCGTGGGGCGGCTGCTCGGTTGCTATCGCCTGAACGGGAAGACGTATCAACCGCGCGTCGATGTGGCTGCTTTTTATGTAGATCAATTCCCCATAGATGATATGGCGAGAGAACAGGGAGAAGAATACAAGATTCCCATTTATTCGTCGGTTCCGGAGGCTCTGCGCTTGGGCGGACACCGTCTTGCGGTGGATGGTATCGCGGTGATTGGGGAGCATGGCAACTATCCACGGACGCCGCGAGGGAATTTCATGTATCCGCGGTGGAGATATTTCGAGCAGATAACAAGCGTTTTTCGCGAAGATGGACGAGTCGTGCCGTTGTACAACGATAAGTACTTCGCTTACGAGTGGGCGGATGCGCGCAAAATGTACGACCGTATTCGCGCGATGAAAATCCCTTGCATGGCCGGGTCCACGCTTCCCCTCACCTGGCGGCGGCCTCCGCTCGAATTCCCTCGCGGTATCCAATTGGACGAAGTCCTCGCCGTAAGCTGCAGCGATCTGGAGGAGCACGCCTATCATGGCATTGAACTGATGCAGGCCATGGCGGAGGTTCGTCGGGGCGGCGAGACCGGCGTCGAGGCCGTTCGTTGTATCGAAAATGAGGCGGTCTGGAAGAGCGGCGAGCGCGGGGAATGGTCGCAGGAATTATTGAATGCCGCACTCACCCGGCGAGTGAATCCCGTCACGGAGGATCGAAAAGCTCCAGCTCAGGCGATTCAGGTCCGCTATAAAGACGGTCTGAAGGGAACTATCTTAAACCTGAATGGGCTGACTCGGGATTATTTATTTGCCGCCCGCGTCAAGGGTCATTCGGAGCCCTATTCATCGTGCTTTTACATCGAGCTGTACAACCATAATCATTGGAGTTTCATGGTCCGCAACTTTGAGCAGCTCGTGCTCACCGGGAAAGAGACGAATCCGATTGAACGCACGCTCCTGGCGAATGGAATCATGCTGTTTGGTTTGGAATCCCGCCTGAGAGGACACGAGTGGCTAGACACTGCTCAACTCGATATTCACTATTGAATTCGTTGTCCCTCCGGGTTGCCGTATTCGCGCTGTGTATCGCTGCCGCATGGGGCGAGCCGCGGACGATTCCGGTGCTCGATGTGGAGGCGGTTCGAGCCGCGGGTGATCCGGCGCAGTGGGTCCATCAGGTGGCCATTCCCGCTAATCCATCCGAAATTAGGTGCGACATTCTGGTTGCCGGCGGCGGTCTGGGAGGTGTAGCCGCAGCCCTTCACGCGGCGCACCTGGGAAGCTCCGTGTGCCTGACCGAGGAAACGCACTGGATCGGTGGCCAGCTTACGGCCGGCGGCGTGTCCGCGCTCGACGAAAATCGCTTCATCGAGTTTTCCGGTGGGACGCGCAGCTATTATCGATTCCGCCGCGAAATTCGGGACTATTACCGTACACATTTCATTCTGTCTCCCGGTGTTCGGGACCTGGAGGATTTCAATCCAGGCGCTTGCTATGTTTCTCCGCTGTGCTTCGAACCGGCCGTGGGGCTGACCGTTCTGAAACAGATGCTTGAGCCGATTCGCAGTCGAGTGCAGTTGTTCCTCAGGACCAAGGTGATCGATCTCGAGCTTTCCGGCGGCAAGATCCAGTCCGCTCTGGCATTTCGATTTGACGCCGGTGAGGTGATCCGGATTCGGCCGAAGTTCGTGCTGGACGCTACGGAAACCGGGGATCTGCTGCCGCTCGCGCATGTCCCCTACTCGGCCGGCTCGGAATCGAAGAGCGACACCGGTGAGCCGGATGCCGG
>Ga0070735_10004061_pt1 | contig 12474 bp, 8 predicted proteins | sample Coa_R1_FD_66443 | JGI IMG/M metagenome (GOLD analysis project Ga0070735, IMG submission 66443) | Surface soil microbial communities from Centralia Pennsylvania, which are recovering from an underground coalmine fire - Coalmine... | ecosystem: Environmental > Terrestrial > Soil > Unclassified ...
CGAGCGTGCTGGCGTGCTCCGCCGCCGCGCGCGCGTGGGCTTCCGCGCCGGCCACGTCGCCCGCGCCGAGCGCAGCGCGCGTGGCTGCGATGGTGGCTTCCATCTGCAGTGGACGCGCTGCGAGGCCGGCGGCGATGGCGCTTGCCCGATCCGCCTCGGAGACCGCATCAGCACAGCGGCCATCGAGAAGGTGGGAGCGCGCCGCGAGAACGGCGAGCTCCGCCTGAGCGTACTTCATGCGCATGCTCGCAGCCGCCGCGGCCCCACGCCGGGCGTGGTAGAGCGCCTCCCCGCCGTTCCCCGCAGCGAGATAGGCCTCGGACAGCGCGCGCTGCGCGGTGATCTCAGCGCGAACGGCGCCGCAGCGGTGCGCCAAGGCCAGCGCCTCCTTGCCGCCCGCAATCGCCTCGGCGGATCGATAGAGCGCGGAGTCGCAGAGGGATTGGTAGGCGAGGCCAATTGAGCGGCGCTGCTGGTCTGCGGTCAGGTGCGCAACGTCCAGCGCCTGCTGGAAGCAGCGGGCGGCGGCGGCGACGGCCCCCTGGGACAGGCGGGCGGCGCCGCTCGTCAGCAGCGCCTCCATGTACTGGTCCTGTATTCCAAGGCGGAGCGCCGACCGAAGGCACCGCTCGGAGCGCGCCAGCGCCGCGCTGACGTCGCCATAGTTGAGCTCGATATTGGCCCAGTTGGCCTCGATGTAGAGCCGCGCGACCTCCGTGCCCGGCATGTCGTCGCGCTCGTCGGCGATCTCCAGCGCCCGCTCGAACGCGGCAATCGCTTCGGCGTAGCTGCCCAGCACCTCGTGGCACGCGCCTGCGGACATCGTCCCCTGCCAGCGATTCGCCCAATCCTCGCCCGCGGCGACGTCCTCGAACAACCGCAATGCCTCTTCGACGCGGCCCAGCATCAGGTTTGCGTGGCCAAGGCTCTGGAGGCAGTCGCGCTCAAGCACGGGCTCGCCCGCGAGGCGAAACAGCGCGCCGGCCTCATCCAGCGTTTCGCGCGCGGCCGCCCACTCCTGCAGCGCGATCATCGCGTTCCCCTGCTTGAGAAGCACGCCGGCGAGCCGCGATTCCTTTCCTCCGCGCGCGAGAAGCGGGTAGAGCTGCTGGCAGCAGTCGACGACACGCCTCGGGTCGGGTGGCGAGGAGTGGGCGGCGAGGAGCGCCTCGATTCGGGCGATGTCCTCCTCCCCGCGGCGCAGATCGAGGCGAGCCCGCTCCGCGGTGAGCCGCGCGCGCTCCGCAGCCAACTGCTCGCGCTCGGCGGCCAGGCGGGAATCGATCGAAACCTGCGGATGCGACTGCGCCGTCGGCTCGGCCTCGGCGTCACCGATGTAGAACCAGGTGAGCGGCTTGCCAACCTGCGCGGCGATCTGCTGGAGGCGGTCCGACTGGGCAAGCGAGGCGCCGGACGCGTACTGGTAGATGAGGGCGCGCGAGCAGCCGATGCGGCGGGCAACCTCATCGAGCGTCAGGCCGGCCTCGCGGACGGCCTGTTTCATGCGCTCGCCCTGCCTGCGCCTGCCTTCGCGAGTGGATAGGTCCGTCGGTGAATTCATAAGTACGCTGCTTGTCGGCGCCATGCCGGGCTGGGTCGCCGGCGCCGCTCCAGCAGGCCGGCCCGCGGTCCGTTTGGCGCGCCTGTTCGCCTGTCGATGGTTGTCTGCTCTGATTATACTCGCATTGGGAAGCGAGCGTCAATCGGCACGGGACGCAGGCGGGCGGCGACGTGGTAACGGGCAGTCCGAAACACGATCGCCTCGCAGAATCGGCGCCAACCCTCTTGACAGGCGGACTATGACGCGTTATACTCTCGACACTTGCCAGTCTGTTTTGGCGAGATAACCAGGTCTAACCAGAACAGAACACGGCCGCCCAGTCGCGGCATGGCGGCCGCCGTGAGGGATCGGGCGGCGGCGCGGACGGGCGAGCGATTTACCAGGGAAAGGACAGGTACCGATGAAGGGACTTAAGAGAGCGGCGGCCTGGGCGAGCGCTGCGATCGTACTCGCGCTCGCGGCGGGATGCGGGACGGGCGGAGCCGGATCGGGGGCCGGAAGCGGCGGCCTCGGTACGCGCGCTGCGCTCGACGTCTATGTTACCGACGGGTTCAGCGACCAGTTCAAGCAGGTGCTCGCCACACTGTTCAAGATCGAGCTGACCACCGACGGAACCAACTTCACCACGGTGTTCGAAGACGATAATGGCCGCACGATCGACCTTGCGTCGCTATCCAACACCTCTGAGCTGCTCGCCAGCGTCACTGTTCCCGCCGGAAGCTACACCGGCGCCCGAATCACGTTCGGCGACCACGTCACGCTGGTGTCCAACGCGGGCGTCAGCACCAGCGTCGCGGTCGCGAGCGACGTCGGCGCGCAGGCAAACGGTCAGGTCGCCATCACGGTGAACACGCCGGCGAGGGTGCTGGCCCATCAGACGAACTCCGTCACCGTCGACTTCAAACTCGCAGAGTTCCAGCTCGTCGGCGGGACGCTCCGTCCGTCGATCGCGTGCGGCGCCGGCCTGGGACCGCATCCGGGCGGCCAGCGCACCGCGCACATCGAGGGCGCCGTTACCGCGGTCAACGGCACGACAAGCTTCACGCTTCAGGGAGATCACGGCCGAACAACCACCGTCAATCTGACGAGCACGACAACGGTGACCAGCGGCCAGACCGGCGCGGCCGCCACGCTCGCCGTCGGCCAGAACGTCATCGTCGAGGGAACCTATGACCCGAGCACCGCGACGATCACCGCGACGTCCGTTACGCTCAACGACTTCACGTCGATCGTACATGCCGAGGCGACAGGGACCGTCGCGAGCGTCGATTCGGCCGCAGGAACGTTCGTCCTGACGCTGATGCGGGCCGAGGGCATTCGGCCTACCGGCGGTACGATCACTGTCGCGACCTTCCCGAACACGGAGTTCGAGACCGGGCCGCGGCACAACGGAACGTTCTCCAGCGTGACGGTTGGCGCCAGCGTGGCCGCCGAGGGCACGTTCGACACCACCACGCAGACGCTCAACGCCCGCGAGGTTGGCGTACACTGAGATTGACGCGGCCCGGCGTCATTCGACCTCGAAGCTGGTAACGGTGGTCTGTGCGGCGAGGAATGCCGTGCACCGCTGCTGGTCGAAGCCGGCAGGCAGACGCACGAGGATGTCCATCTTGCGCGTCGGCTCCGCGCTGGACGCGCTTCCCGGCAGGTTGGTCACACTGTCGACGATGAAGCCCTGCTCGATCAAGAGAGCGAGAAGGCGCGCCGGGCCATGCTCCGCTTCGTGAACTTCGACATGAAGCACGCGTGGGTCGTGCTTCAGGTGCAGCGCGCTCTCGATCCGCTGGAGGACGACGAGCGTAACCAGCACGATCGTCGTGGCGACTACCGCCAATTCGCCCAGGCGCGGGCTGCTCCCCACCGCGATGCCAATCGCCGCGACGGCCCAGATGCTTGCCGCGGTCGTAAGGCCGTGCACACTTGGGCCGGTTCGCATAATGGCGGCCGCGCCCAGGAAGCCGATGCCGGAGACGATCTGCGCGGCGAGGCGCCCGGACTCGCCGTGAGCGGCTCCGTGCCCATCGCCGAACAGGATCGAGGTCTGCGTGATGAGCGTGGAGCCGATGCCGACGAGCATGTGCGTCCTGAGACCCGCCGACTGGCCGCGCCACTGCCGCTCCAGCCCGATCAGCCCGCTGAGCGCCATCGAGAGGAGCAGGGCAAGCGCCTGCCCCCCGATGGACAGCGAATCCACGTGCAGACCAAAGAATCGACTCAGGTCCACGGCTGCTCCAGGCGAGCCAGCTTAGCGCGCTCTCCTGCAACCAGGTCGGTAACGGCGCGCGCCGCATCGCCGACTGGGACGCTTTCGCGCGCCTGGCCGCGCAGGCCCAGCTCCACGAGGCCTTCCGCCAGCCCCTTTCCGACGATCACTTGAATGGGAACTCCGATCAGCTCCATGTCCTTGAACTTGACGCCGGTCCGGTCCTCGCGGTCGTCGAACAGCGCGTCCACTCCGGCGGCCTTGAGTGCGCGGTAAAGCTCGGCCCCTGCCGATTGCTGGGTCTCGTCCTTGGAGGCGGCGACGATGATCGCGACCTCGAACGGCGCGATCGAGATCGGCCACGCGATGCCGTTCGCGTCGTTATGCGCCTCGACCGCGGCCGCCATCGTTCGGCTTACGCCCAGGCCGTAGCAGCCCATGATGATCGGCAGCTTCTGGCCCATCTCGTTCTGGAACTGGGCATTCATGTCGCTGCTGTACTTCGTGCCGAGTTTGAAGATGTGGCCCACCTCGATGCCGCGCGCCTCGGTAAGGTGGCCGTTGGCGCAGCGCGGGCATGCGTCGCCAGCCACAGCGGTCCGGATATCGCCCCACGCGGTAACGGCGTAGTCGCGGCCGGCGGCCACGTTCACCGCGTGGGCATCGTTCTCGTTCGCGCCGACGATATATGTGTTGCCGTCGTTCAGCTCGTTGTCGGCGTAGATCGGCACGGCTTCGGCCAGTCCGACCGGCCCTGCGAATCCCACGGGAGCGCCTGTGACGCGCACTACCGTAGCTGCGTCCGCGAGATCGACCTGCTTCGCCTGCACCAGCCGCGCGAACTTCGGCAGGTTCAGCTCCCTGTCGCCGCGTACGAGGGCCGCCATTGGCTTGCCGCCTGCCAGACAAATGATCGTCTTGATGAGCGAACCCGGCCCGACGTTCATAAGAGCGCACACCTCGTCTATCGTGTGCGCCCCGGGCGTCGAAACCGTATACGACCCGAGCAGCTCTCCCACGCAAGGCCCCGATGAACTGGCCGGCACCTCGGCGCGCTCCGCGTTGGCCGCGTAGTCGCACGAATCGCAGCGGAGGACCGTGTCCTCGCCGCTATCCGTCAGCACCATGAACTCGTGGTTCTCGCTCCCGCCGATCGCGCCGGGGTCGGCCTCTACCGCCAGGTACTCCAGGCCACAGCGGCGGAAGACGTTCTCGTAGGCGCGATAGTTCGCCCGGTAGATACGGTCCAGGTCCGCCTCATTGGAGTCGAATGAGTAGCCGTCGAACATCGTGAACTCACGCCCGCGGATGAGGCCGCCGCGCGGACGGGGCTCGTCCCGCTCCTTGGTCTGGATCTGGTAGAGATAGAGCGGCATATGCTTCCACGAGTTTACGGAGCTGCGGACGATGTCCGTCACCACCTCCTCGTGCGTGAAGCCGAGGAAGAAATCGCGCTGGTTCCGATCCTTGAGCGCGAACAGTACCGGCACGCCGGACCTTCCGGTCTCGTCCAGGAGCTCTTTCGGCACCAGGACCGGCATGTGCAGCTCCTGGCCCCCGAAGGCGTTCGCCTCCTCGCGCACGATCTGCGCGATCTTCTCGTGAACGCGCCAGCCAAGCGGCAGGTAGGAGTAGACGCCGGCGGCGACACCGCGGACAAAGCCGCCGCGGACCAGAAGCTGGTGGCTCGTCAGCTCCGCTTCCTTCGGCACCTCGCGGAGAGTTGGAAAAAACAGTTGGGATGCTTTCATTCGGTAGAATTCACCTTATTTTGCCGCGCCCGGCAATCCGCCACTCGCTCTCCACGACGTCGCCGCGGACGGCGAACAGCGTGTCGTGCATGTTGGTGCAGGTGCAGGCGTGATTGGGCAGGATGCGAACGCGCTCGCCGATCCGCACGTTCGCGCCCTGCTCGGCGAGCAGATGGCCATGCTCCTCGCTCGCGCCGACGGATTTGAGGTCCGACCGGTTCACAATCTCGCCGAAGCTGCGGTCCGGGAACGGGCAGTCGCTGGCCATCGCCTTCGAGCCGGCGTCGACGATCACCCGGCCATCCGGCCGGACGCTCGTTACCGTTGCAAGCACCGTCAGCGCGCACGCCGAATGCGACGCCCCCAGGCGAAGCTGCGTTCGGTCGTTAAACACATAGACGCCGGGCCGGAGCTCGGTAACGCCCGGCTCACGCGCTATCAGCGGGGCGCCCGGCGTCGAGCCCATGCTGATCGCGCCCACCGGGAGGCTCTCGGCGGCCAGCAGCGCGGCCAGGTCGCGCATCTGCTCCGCGGCCGTTGCAGCGGACGAGCGGGGGTCGCTCGCCTGGTAGATCTGGCCCTCATGCGTGAAGATGCCGTCCAGCTCGAGGCCCTTGTGGTCCGCGACGAACCGGGCGATGGTCAGCGCCTCGCCACCGGACCGCGTGCCGGCGCGGCCAAGGCCCGTGTCCACCTCGATGCGCGCCTTCAGTCGAACTCCGGCACGCACGGCGGCCGCGCCCAGCAGATCGGCGCCTTCCACGCTATCGGCGGCGACGATGAGCGCGGCGCGCGCTGCCAGCCGGGCCAGGCGCTCCATTTTCTGCGGGCCGACAATCTGGTTCGCGATAAACAGGTCGTCGAAGCCGGCGTCCGCCAGCGCCTCCGCCTCGCCGAGCTTCGCCACGGTCAGTCCGCGGGCGCCGGCCGCTATCTGCATTCGGGCGATCTCCGGCGTCTTGTGCGTTTTGGTGTGGGGCCGCAGCGCCTTTTCGCCGGCACGGGCCACTTGGGCCATGGCGGCGATGTTGCGCTCCAGCACGTCCAGGTCGACCACGAGGGCGGGAGTGTCCAGGTCTTGAACGTTCATCGAGCTTCCTGACTAACCAGATGGCGGCGCGCGACGACTCTGCCGCGGTACGCGGCCGTGGGCGGGTCGCTCAGGACCAGTGACCGGACGCCGTCGTCCAAAGTTGCGCCGCGTCACCTGCCCGTGATCTTGAACGAATTGAAGAACTTCGCGAACGCGGTTTCCTCCGCCGTAAGATCGTGCGTGATCACGGTTGTCTCGTACACGCGCTTGCCGGCGACGAAGAATCGCTCGAACGCGAGCCCGCCGCCCGCCAGTTGCGTCTCCGGTACGGACAGTACGGCTTGAATGCCCGCGACCTCGCCCGCCGCCACGCGCTTCTCTCCGACGATCTTTGCGGATAACGCCTTTGTCTCCGCGTCGCGAAGCGAGCCAAGCAGCAGGTCGATTCTCGCCGGATCGGTCTCCACGTCCGGCAGCTCTGTGGCGACGACGATATAGTAGGCGCCGCCCTCCGAGGACTGGTACTTCGTCGTGCCGTTCGGCAGCTTCGTAAGGACGGGCTTACCTGGCATCTTGACCGCGAAGCCGCCGTGGTCCGGCGAAAAGTCGCTCCATTCGACCGGCGGGCCGGTATCGACAAGCTTGAAGGATTCGAGGAATCGGTCCGGTTTGGCAGCGGCGATAGTGGTCGTATCGCTAAGGACAATCGCCTGATACAGCCGATCTCCTGCAATGTAGGCGCGCAGGTACGCCGTCCGCCGCTTGTCTTGGATCGCGATCCTTGCGGCGATCCCGGCACTCCCAACGAGGGCCAGCGGCTTGGACTCGATCACTTTGCCCTTGAGCGCCGCGGCAACTCCCTCCGGTACTTTTTGAAGTGCTCCAGGGACATCCGGAGTCGCCGGAGCGCCACCAGGGATCTGGTTGTACGAGACGATGTATGCGGTCACGCCCCTGTCGACAGAAAAGCGGTGGATCTTGATCTCGCCTTCATCCGCCGTATCCTCGGTCGGCCTGGCGGGGACGCGGACGGAGAACCGGCCGTCGGCGGACGTGAACGTCTGCCATCCGTCGCCCGCAGGCGCTGGCAGGATCTTCAGCGACTTCAGAAAGGCCTCGACGGCCGGCCGCCGCGACGGGTCTGCCGGCCCGATGTAAAGCGCCATGTAGAGCCGCGTATTCGCGAGCACGATCCGGAAATGCGCGATCGCCGGCTTGCCGTCCAGCGAGAACCGGGCCACGTCGTCGCGGCCGGGATATCCGTCGACCGTGATGGCCGATTCTGAAATCAGCCTGCCTTTGACGTTCTTGATACCGCCGTCGCGCGCCGCGGATAGAAACGCCGCGCGCTTCGAGCGAGCGATCGTCTCGGGGTCGTAGTCCGTGTAAGATACTGTGTAGACGATCTTAGCGAGGTCCAGCGTGAACGTGTGCGTGACCGGTTCCTGGGGGTTCGCGGTCGCCTGCTCGGCGTCCTGCACGGGCGTACCAGGCATGCGGATCGAGAATCGGCCCGGCCCGTTCGCGAACGGTTTCCAGCCTGCAGGCGACTGCGCGCGCGCTCCGGACAGGCCGAGCCACAAAAGGCAGGCCGTAAACGCCAAACGCCGCAATCCCCGTCCCATCGCTGCCCTCCCGCAGGCGCTCCAAGCTGTCTGGATGCCGGAATGATTTTACCCTTCAAGGGGGCTCGATCCGGCGAAGCGCGTTCGGGCAGGCGTGCGAAAGCGCAGCAGGCCGACGGCCGCTGCGCTTTCGCTCGATTATAGGAACTTCGGCACGACCGGCCGCAGGTTACGCGGTGCGAGGCAAGAGGCCGAGCCGCGTGGCGCGCTGAAGGGCCTGCATCCGGTTCGTCACCTGCAGCTTCTCGTAGATGTTATCCAGGTGGAAGTCGACGGTTCGCTTGCTCACGAAGAGCAGATCGGCCACCTTCTTGGAGGAGTGGCCCTCGACGATAAGGGAGAGAATCTCCACCTCGCGCCGTGTAAGTCGCGCTGTGTCCGCGATCTCGGAATGGTTGGTACTGGACATTAGTTAGCAATCCCCTTGCGTTGCGCCTGCCTTAGATATCCGCAGACTTCGGTACAGCGCGGGCGACAAGGTCCGTCTTATCGCGCTTCTACGGGGTTTGTTCCACATTTCCGCAAAAAAATACGAGGCTTGCGGAGCTATTCGCTTTTTCTCAGGACGTAGAGGCCGATCAGGATGAAGAGGACGTTCTGCGACCAGGCGGCGACGACCGGCGGCACCAGTGGGATTCCCGACTCCGGTCCGGGCGTTCCGACGATCCGCGCGAGGAGCATCGTGTTCCAGTAGACGAACACGAGGCAGATGGAGAGGAGCACGCCCATGAACCCGCCGCCCTTCGCAAATCGGAGGGACAGGGGCGGACAGCAGAGCGCCATGACGAGGCACGAGAACGGGATCGACAGCTTGAAGTGGTAGTCGAGCACCGTGAGCACGTCGTTTGTATGCTGCTTATCGTTTCGCCGGATGTCGTCGCCGAGCTGCCAAAAGGTGCGGTTCGAGGAGCGCGCCATCGTCCACATGGGGAGCTGGAGCAGGAACCCGCTCTGAAACGAGGCCGGGTCCACCGTAATGAAGAGATTGAACGAATTCGGCCTCGTGAGCTCCACCTTCTTGCCGTCCGTAGTGTAGGTGAAGGAGATGGGATGGTCTAACGTCCAGTTTCCGTCGCGGTACCTGCCGTTCTCCGCGTAGAGGTGGAGCGGCTCGCTCTCCCCGCTGAAGATCGCCTTGGGGCCGGAAACGATCATCACGCCGTGCAGCTCGATGTAGCCCCGGCGTGGGATCATCGTCTTAACGTATATTACGTAGGACCGATCGTTCGAGACGATCCAGTCGCCTGCCAGCGGCTGGAGCTTCGGCAGATGGTTCGGTATCTCGGCGAGCGTCGCTTCCAGCCGCTGGACCGCGAGCGGAACGATCAGCTCGCCAAAGAAGAAATCGGTCACGCTGGCGACCAGTCCGACCACGAGGAACGGCATGAAGATCCGCACGAGGCTCGCGCCGGATGCGCGCATGACCGTGATCTCCGAGTCACGTCCGAGCCGGCTGACGGCCATCGACGCGCCTACGGCCATCGCCACGGGCATCGTCATGTGGACGAGAAACGGCAGGAAGTAGAGGATCAGCTTGGCGACGTCGGCGAGTGGGACCTGGTTCATGAGCAGCACAGTTGCGTTGTTGTAGAGGACCGAACCGATGAGCATGAGGACGATTGCCGCCTGCCCGATGAGGAACGGCACTACCATCTCGCGAAGCAGCGATCGATCCAAGAGCTTCATCGGGCACGTCCTAATGTGTGAGGGCCAATTTCCACGCAGATTGACTAGTATAGCACAGGCCGGGTCGCCCGGACCGGAAGCGATCGCCGGCTCAATTCGGCTCCGGCGGGCGGCGGAAGTCTGCAGTTGCGATGGGGACCGCGCCCGACATGTTTGACAAGAGCGCGCTACATCTGCCATACTGTCGAGCAAATCGACGGCCATGGACCGGCGGCATGGGGCAAACGCAGATGTTTGCAGCGCTGAGAGTAATCGCTAATAATGCAAACAGGTAGAATCCTCATTGCCGATGACGATGCCGTCGTCAGGCTGGATCTCAAGTCCATGGTCGAGAGCGTAGGCCACTGCGTCGTCGGCGAGGCGGACAACGGCGAGACCGCCTGCTATCTTGCTCGCAGCCTTCGCCCGGACCTGGTGATCCTCGACATCATGATGCCGAAGCGCAATGGCATCGAGGCTGCGGAGATCATTAGCCGCGAGCGGCTCGGCGCCGTCATGCTGCTGACCGCCTACAGCGACCTGCCGATGGTTGAGCAGGCGACGCGGGCTGGAGTGCTCGCCTATCTCGTCAAGCCGTTCCGTCAGCAGGAGCTCGTTCCCGCGATCGACATCGCGATGACGCGGTACCGAGAGATGACGGCGCTCGAGGGGGCGCTCGACTCGGTGCAGGGACAGATCGAGGCGAACCGGCTCGTGGGACGCGCCAAGCGCGTGCTCATCGAGCGGCACGGGGTCTCGGACCAGGAGGCGTTCCGGCGGATCAACACGCAGGCCCTCGCGACAAGCAGGACTCTTCGCGAGATCGCCGAGGCGATCCTGCTGGCCGACGAAATGGCCTCGGCCGCGGCGGAATCGCCGCGCCGAAAGTGATCGTCGAGTGCGTGCGGCGCCGGCGCAGGCGCCCGAGCGGGATGCGCGATACCCGCAAACTCGATTCCAGCTCCGGCGGGCATTTGGCCGCCTGACCGTAGTGTGCTGAACGAAACTCTTCCGGCGCTGCCGCCGGGAGATTCCCCAACCGCATAGCGTGCGCAACGCCGCAGTTGCATCCGCCACGACATCGACGCCGGCCGCACCCATGCCGGCCTTGTAGCGGGCACGCCCATCTCAACGCTTATAATCGGGTCACGACGCCTGGACAACGCATCCGCGTACAGTCACGCTTGCGCGTGAACTGCTCGTTCGGACGGCGGTCGCTGCTCAGCGCACTGCCGACGCCCGCGGCAGCGCCTGCCGCAACTACTGGCCTTTTGGCCGCCGGTTTCCGATAATCCTATCGGGAACCAAAACTATCCTACACAAGGGGGAAACCGGAACGTGAATTGTACAAACGATCGCGCTCCGCAGTCGGGATCGCGCACGGGCTGCGCGGCCGGCGTATTGAGACTGGCAACATCGGACACAGTCTCGAACGCCACGCCGAAGGCCCGCGCCGAATACCCGCTGCGCCGCACGCTCCTGCCGCTCCTCACGCTCGCGGCCATCGGCCTCGGGGCCGTCACGGCCGGAGCGCAGGACACACCGAAGAAGGACGACAAGAAGACGGACAAGGCCGTCGCCGCCGCACAGCCCGCGCCGGCGCCTGCAGCGCCCGCCGCCCCGGCGCCGGGAACCGTCACCCTGACGGGACTGATCGACGGATACTACCAGGAGAACTTCCAGCACCCGGGCACCAAGGGCAAGTCGACGTTTGCGGCGCCATTTGCCGGCCTGAACGCCACGCGCTCCTTCGACTACCGGGACGGGTTCGCGCTCAGCCTGGCGGAGCTGAACGTCACCCGGACCGCCGGCAAGGGCTTCCCACTCGGCATCACAGCGACGCTCACGGCCTTCGACACGCCGCCCGTCGTGTACGCGAACGAGCCGCACGGAACGCCGGGCTTCGAGGGCGTGCAGCAGCTCTATCTCACCTGGTCGCCCCACGCGCTCAACCGGGACTGGGCGATCGACTTCGGCAAGTTCGTCACACCTTTCGGAAACGAAGTGATCGAGAGCGTCAACAATGACGAGTACTCGCGCGGCCTCGTGTTCCAGTATGCCGTGCCGTTCTACCACACGGGCATCCGCGCCGCGGCGCCGCTGACGAAGTCGCTCAACATGACTCTCGGCCTGGTCACCGGCTGGAACAGCACCAACGACGACAACGGCGACAAGAGCGGATTCCTGCAGCTCAACTGGACGGCCAATTCCCGCCTGGGCATCATCGCGAACTTCATGACGGGCAAGGAGGGCACCGGCGCCTACGGCAAGATCGTCGCGCCGGGAACCGGCGAGATCGACACTAACCTGTACGAGGTGATACCGACGATCAACATTAACAGCAAGTTCAAGATCGCCGGCGACGTCGTATACGGCGATGGCGCGGGAAGCGTCGCGGGTGCGCACGTCTCCGGCAAGTGGCTGGGCATGGCGGCCTACGCGCGATACCAGTGGACTCCGAGGATCGCGACGGCGGCCCGCCTGGAACAGTTCGAGGACATGCCTGGAGCGGGCGCCCTGCCGGGCAATGCCGGCGGCGGCCTGCGGCTCGGCGGCGGATACGCCAAGCTCAACAGCTTCACCGCGACGCTGGAGTACCTGGCATTCCACGGCAAGCTCGTCTCCAGGCTGGAGTA
>Ga0070735_10004062_pt1 | contig 12470 bp, 9 predicted proteins | sample Coa_R1_FD_66443 | JGI IMG/M metagenome (GOLD analysis project Ga0070735, IMG submission 66443) | Surface soil microbial communities from Centralia Pennsylvania, which are recovering from an underground coalmine fire - Coalmine... | ecosystem: Environmental > Terrestrial > Soil > Unclassified ...
CTCCGCTGCCCAGCGTCGCCGAAATTTTCTTCTACACCGTCCCGCTTGCGCTCACCTACACCATCCCGATGAGCGTGCTCGTCGGAATTCTGATAGGGCTGAGCCGGCTCGCTGCCGATAGCGAGATCACCGCCATGCGTGCGAGCGGCATGGGAGTGTGGAGCTTTGGCCGCGTCTTGTCCATTTTTGTTTTCGGGGCCTGGTTGCTCGCTCTGGGTAACGGTGTGTATCTCGCGCCCTGGTCGCTTGCGTCTTTGGGACGGCTTGAAGATCAACTGAAAGGTTCGCAAGCTTCTTTCGAAGTGCAACCCAGAGTTTTTTATGAAGGCTTTCCGAAAATCGTTCTCTATGTGCAGGACGTACACACCGCGCAAAAAGCCGCCGTATGGAAAGGCGTGTTCCTCGCGGACATTTCCGATCCTGCCAATCCACGCGTGACTCTGGCCCACGAGGGAATTCTCGTCCCTGAAGGGCAAGATCGATTGCATCTTCATCTAATTGACGGCTCGACTCACGAAACCGATCCTCAGCTGGCCGATCACTACCAGATCTCCACCTTTCAACAAACGGACATCCCTATTGAATTGCCGCAGGCAGAAACAAAGTCCGACGAACAGATTCCTGTCGGCTTAATTCCGACCTTTCGCCTGCGCGAGCACGCGCGACACGTCGACCCGGTCTCGGCGCGCTGGTATCTCATCGAATTTCACCGGCGCTTCGCGCTTCCGACCGCCTGCCTCGTGTTGGCCATGGTTGGGATTCCACTTGGCCTTTCCTCGAAGAAGAGCGGAAAATCTGGCGGATTCGTTCTGACCATCGTGCTAGTTTTCATCTACTATTTTGTCTCTGTGGTCGGGGTTTCGCTGGCGCGGCAGGGAAAGGTTTCGCCGATACTGGGCGCATGGCTGGCGAATATTGTGTTCTTTGCGGCGGGCGCCTTGCTGCTGTGGAATGCGGAGCGGCGCCCAATCGAGTTTTCCGGATTCCGCTTTTCCAGGCGTGATGCCGCGCCTGGCAACGGGCACAAGGCAGGTTTTCTTTTGCCTCGCCGCGATCCCGCGAGAGCCTTTGAGCGCGTTTCCACCCGGCGCCGCGTTTTCAGCGCCAGCTTCCCAACACTGCTCGACGACTACATTCTGCGCGATTTTTTTCTTTATCTCGGAATGATCGTCTCGACCTTCCTGGTGCTGCTGCTGGTTTTTACGCTCTTCGAGTTGCTCGGCGACATTCTTCGAAATCAAACTCCCTTCACCGTGGTCGCGGAATATCTGCTCAACGTCGCACCCTATCTTCTGTACAGCGTCGCGCCGCTGATTATGCTCCTGGCCGTATTGATCACCTTCGGGCTGATGAACCGCAGCAACGAGATCACTGCCATCAAAGCCACAGGAACCAGCATCTACCGGACCGTTACGCCGGTCTTGATCGTGGCTGCGATCTTATCCGCAGGATTGTTTTTTGCCGACCAGTTCTACCTGCCACTCACAAACACGCGCCAGGAAGCGCTGCATAATCAGATCAAAGGAAAGCCGCCGCAAACCTATTTGCGTCCCGATCGAAAATGGATTTTCGGCCAGCATAATGACATCTATTACTACCAGTTCTTCGACACCGACCGCGATCAGTTCGCCAATGTAACGATTTTTCAGATCGATCCCGCAAGCTTCAGCATCGCGGAGCGAATCCACGCACTGCGCGCACACTGGGCGGACAACATGGACCGCTGGGTTTTCGAACAAGGCTGGGAGCGCAGCTTGCGGGGCAGCGCCATTGAAAATTTCCGCACCTTTGACGTTTCGACTTTCCCGGAACTCAGCGAATCGCCTTCGTACTTCAAGAAGGAAGTGAAGCAATATTCGGAGATGAACTACGAAGAATTACACCGCTATATTCGCGACCTGCAGCAAAGCGGCTTTGACGTGGTTCGTCTCCGGGTACAGTTGAACAAGAAGCTTTCGTTTCCTCTTATCACTCTGATTATGGCGGTACTCGCTGTCCCATTTTCGCTCTCCGCCGCGAAGAAGGGAGCGATTACTGGCGTTGCCGTCGCCGTCGGAATCGCGGTGGTCTACACCGTGGTGTCGAGGCTGTTCGAAGCGATGGGCGACCTGAGCCAACTACCTCCCGCTCTGGCCGCATGGTCCCCCGATTTGATCTTCGCGTTGGTGGGTACGTATCTGGTACTGAAAATTCCAACGTAACGAGGCCGACGAATACGCCCGCCCTCTTGTGGAAATGCTTCTCTATCTCACGGCCACGCCCCATGGGTTATTGTCAGTTTGCACAGGCGGCTGCGTAGTTAACGCGCCAGTTGAGGGAGTGATCGCATACTGCGAAAGACTCGCCGAGTTGAGATTCGTGACGAACATCCAGGTGTCATCACTGCGAATCGCCATGGAAGTGGGAAACTGATTACTTCCGCTATAGGCGGGTGTAAGAGCCGTCAGGGTGCCCGTGGCTGTGCTGATCTTGTAAGGGCGGATCGCGTTCTCCTGCTGATCCAACACATAGAGATACAGCCCCAACGGATCGACCGTCAGCGCTATTGGCCCTGGTCCAGCGGTGAAGGGCGAACCAGAAATCGGAAGCAAGCTGAAATTTGCATTCGGGCAGGTGGGTAAGGTCACCGTGTTGCAGATGGTGAAAGCAGTGACACTGTTGCTAGGTTGCCCGTTGGCCACGTAAACGAACCGGTTGCAAGGATCGACAGTCACGCCGGTCGGATTCGTGCCGGTGGGATAACCCGCGGTTCCCGAAGCCGAAGCCGAGGCTGGCACGAGCGCTAAGGCTCCCGAAGGCAAAACAGAGTAGTTGACTACGTAGTAATTGATGGAGTCCGTCACGTACAGATTTTCGGTGGTGGGGGGAGTGTTCCCGGAACAGACCGAGTACGCCGGAGGATAAACCGTGGGACTTACCGCAAGAGCGGAGGCGCTGGGTGCGCTACCGCCGCTCTCCGCGGAAAGCGGGAAAGGCGAACCCGCCACCTCGGTCAAGGAGCCATTACTCACCGTCAGAACCGATACGGCCCCGGGCACGGGAACCGTTGCAGTAACGGACGCACCGTTGCATTCGTAGGTAGCCTTCGCGGTCGTCGATGTGTCGGCTACGAAAAGCAGCTTCCCTGCGGAATCGATGACCATCGCTGCAGGAATCACAGGGGCCTTAACGGTAACTGGAATTTCCTGCGTAACCGTCTTGCCGTTCTGCGTGAAGGAGCAGGCGGCGGTGGCCTTCGTACTGGGATGCAGGCCGGTCGTCATCTCCGGACCCAGCTTTCCATCCGAGGCTACGGAAAATGTTTCTACTCCCGTCGAGCTCCCCGGCAAATTTGCGCTCTGGGCAACGAGCAGGTAAGCGAAACCTCCGCCGGGCGCAAGTACCACGCTGGTCGGAACTCCATTGGTCGGCGGTCCGGCCGAGTCATAAATCTGAGTCATGTGCCCATTGCCCAAATCCAGGCTAAACATATCCATGACCGCGCTGCCCTGCGTCGACACGACCACAAGCCCATTGCTGGTCGATGAATACTTGGCGCTACAGGCCACCAGAAGGGCTGTCGACAAGAGTGTTGCCAACCCCAGAAACCAGGAAAATCTGATTCGCATCCTTCGCTTTTTCTCCTGTAAACGTACACCTGCGTCGCCCGGCAGCTCAGAGCCAGGCTTCAATTCTTTATTAAGAGGCGAGAATTGCCATCCATTTGTGTATCAGGAATGCGCCCGAAGAGCAAACGTGGGAAAGGCTCCCGGCACCCATTGGAACCCAGGAGGTGCACGGCGAGTTGCCTGGGACATTAAGTGGCGCCCATGGGAACAGGCTCTGGCGTCCGCACGCCAGCGACTCCTACTAACAGTGGCAGACGTATTTCCAACCGAAGGCCGCCTTCTGGTCGATTGAACGCCGCCACTTTACCGCCATGAAAGCGAACGGCGCGTTCGGTGATGGCCAAACCCAAACCAACGCCACCCGTCTGGCGTCCGCGGTCGTCATCCAACCGGTAGAAAGGTTGAAATAACTTTTCCAGCGCACCGGGCGGAACGCCCGACCCACAGTCGGAGACGGCTACCACCGCCTGTGAGCCCTCGGGACCAATTTTCTTTTCGAGCTGAATCTCCACCGTCGTCCCTTCGCGGGTGTAACGGATGGCGTTTCGAACCACATTTTCAATCGCGCTGTGCAGTAAAGACGCCTGCCCGCGAACGCTCCAGTCCCCCGGGGGAATGTCGCTGCGGACGTGGCAGCCGCGCGCTTGCGCCTCAAATTCCGCGTCTTCGGCGACGGCGAGGACAACTTCATCCAAGGCAACGGCCGTAGCCGGGACGTTCTGTTCCCCGTCTTCCAGGCGGGCCAAAGTGAGCAGTCTGCCGATCAGTTCGTTGAGGCGGCTGGCTTCGAGTTCGATGCGGTCGAGCATGTCCTGCGCTTCGGATCCCGAACGCTGCCGCGCGAGGCCCAGCGCCACATTCAGCCTTGCCAGAGGCGACCGCAATTCGTGAGAGATGTCATTAAGTAAACGCGACTGCGCCTCGACCAGATTTTGCAGGCGTTCCGCCATGGCATCGAAGTCGCGCATTAAACCGGCAACTTCATCGCGCCTGCCAGAACTCGGCGCGCCAGCGCGCGCCGTCAGATTGCCACCCGCGAGTTGCTGCGTCGCAGCGCGCAAGCGAACGATTGGCAGCGTTAAAACCCAGGCCAGCAGATAGCAAACGAGTCCTGAAGAAATTACCAGAATAATTAGACCGGGAAGGGGTAAGCCGCGTGGACCGAGAAAAAGGCGCGGCCCAGGAGGCGGCGATAATACAAACGTGTAGCGATGCAGACCATCGGAAGATGCTCGGGAATCGCGCAATACGGGTGGCGGAGAAGGAAAGATAAAACCCTCGCGCGGCACTCTCGGTCCACCGCCAGCCACTCGGGCCGCCCATTCCGGCGCGTTACGGTGCGCCAACTCCTCCATGTTCTCATTGAAGAGATAGGCTCTAACATGTTGTGTCTTTTCGAGATTATCGATGTATTGGCGAAGCGCCGGCCGGCCGCCATGCTCATAAGCATCGACAGAATCATTCAAGGCGGTCGCAAGCAATGCTTCCCAGGAGGAACTTCGCGGACGGAATGCCTGGGTGACGAGGATCGCCAGCAAGACAAAGAGCGCGAGCGCTCCCCAAAACGACAGAAAAATCTTCAGGAAGAGACTTTTCATGAGTTCTTAGCTTTGTCCCCAACTTTTTCCCGCGGAGCCTCTCGCGGACGGGCAAAAATGTATCCTACCCCGCGAATGGTCTTGATGTGTTCATCGGCGTCGGTATCGCCGAGCTTTTTGCGAACCTTGCTTACGTGCATATCGATGCTGCGATCGAACGGCGAAAACTTGCGGCTGAGCACCGCATTCACCAGGCGTTCGCGCGGAACCACGCGTCCGGCCTCACGCAGCAAAACTTCCAAAAGGTTGAATTCCACCGATGTCAGATCGACCGGCTGCCCATCCCGGCGAACGAGGCGAGTGGCTGGATCGAGCTCAATCTCGCCGACGCGAACGATATCGGGGGCTGCAGGCACGGCTTTGTCGCCACGCGTGCGCCGCAATATGGCACGAATGCGCGCCACCAGCTCACGCGGATTAAACGGCTTGGGCAAGTAGTCGTCGGCGCCAATCTCAAGCCCGACGATACGATCCACATCTTCGCCGCGAGCCGTCAAAAGAAGCACCGGAAGCCTCGAAGTGGCGCGGATGCGGCGCAAAACCTCAAAACCATTAATACCGGGAAGCATAACGTCGAGTACCACTAGAAGATATCCGCCGGCCGTTGCCCGCTGCAATCCGCTTTCGCCATCATGGGCAGCCTCGACCGTGAATCCTTCCGCCTGCAGGTACTCCGCTACCAGTGTGCAAAGCTCCACGTCGTCATCGATTACCAGAATCCGTTCCATACTTCTGGATTTCATTGTGCACCAATCGCTTCGGGCCGGGCGGTAAAGAATTGTCAAATCAGGGGCTCTGCCGCCATGACAAAACTTTACTCGGGTTTACGCACTTTTTACCACTTTCGATTCCAGCGTTGTGTTGATATAAGTGTACGCAAAATGCCAGCTTCCTGAGCAACCATCATGGAACTGGTTTTGAAGGAGTAACAATATGAAATCGATTCGAACTCGTTTCCTGGTGGCAGCTCTTGCGGTGTTGTTAGGCGGCGTAATGGCCAACTCGCAAACTATCGACACGGCTGCTCCGCCAGCGCACATGCATCGCGCCGGGTTTGGCATGGACGGCCACATGATCGGCTTCTACATCAAAGCGCTTGGCATAACCGAGGATCAGCAAGCGCAGATGAAGGCGACGCTGCAAAAGGAACACGCCACCATGAAACCGCTGCTCCAACAGTTGCACCAGATGGATCGTCAACTGAAGCAGTACACCGAAGGCACGTATGACGCTGCCAAAGTCCAAGCGATCGTGGCGCAGCAGGCGCAGAGTCTCGTGCAATTCAAAGTTGAGGAAACGCGCATTCACAACGAGCTGTATCAGATGCTTACGTCTGATCAGCAGGCCAAGCTGAAGGAAATCGAGGCCAACCGGGAAGCTCGTATGCAGCAACGCATGGAGAATTCCGGCACGACCTCGCCAGAATAAATTTCCAGCTTCCATCCTTAGCGCGATTGTGTTGATGGCGGTGCGGGCTGGGAAACTTCCTGGCCCCGCCGCTTTACGAAAAACGCCGCTCGCAGCGACTATGGACTCTCAATTCTTGATCCTGGACCTGGGATGGGTATTCTTCGCCGCATGGAGTATGGTTCTGCTCGCGCTTAGCGCGGTCACTTTCGGCAGAGAGTTGCTCGCGTTCGATAGAACTCGCCAGACCAAAGTCCATTAGCGTAGTCAAAATTCGTCGTTCACCACTTAGCTTCGGAGCTGAGCCATTTTCCGGACTCCGCCAAGCTCAATCCCTCCGCGAAACCCTGCACCCTGACCTGCTAAAATTTCATCTACGTTTAACATGATTCCGAAGAGTATGCGGCCCCTGCTGCCTTATCTCAAGCGCTACCGCTGGGGATTGGCGGCCGGCGCGCTGTGCGTTGTTCTGAGCAACGGAGCATGGGCAGGTCTGCCGAAAGTGATTGGCAACGCGGCCCAGAGTTTGGAAGGCGGCGTCACCAGCCACAAACTCTTCATCTTCGCCCTTCAGGTATTGGCCCTGGCGGCGGTCCGAGCGATTTTTCTCTTTCTCACGCGCTGGATCGTTATTGGAATCTCGCGGGACGTTGAATTCGACCTCCGCAACGATCTGTTCGCGCATCTGGAAACGCTCTCCTACTCTTACTACCAGCGGATGCGTACCGGCGACCTGATGGCGCGCATGACCAACGACCTGAATGCCGTCCGCATGCTGATGGGCCCGGCGATCATGTACTCGGCGAACACAATTGTGTTCACTGCCGTCGCCTTGTGGTTCATGGTGCAGGCGAGTCCGCGGCTGACTCTGTTTGCATTTTTGCCTCTGCCCATCGTAAGCGTCACCATTCAATACTTCGGCCGCCGCATTCACGAGCGCTTCGAAAAAATTCAAGAGATGTTCTCCGATATCTCGGCGCGGGCACAGGAAAACTTTTCCGGAGTGCGTGTGATTCGCGCCTATGTTCAGGAAGAGGCGGAAATCGCAGCCTTCGAAAGGGCAAACCAGGAATATGTAGTTCGCAGTCTGAAGCTGGTTCGGCTGATGGGCATGCTGTGGCCCACGCTTGAGCTCATGCTCGGACTCGCACTGGTTTTGGTCCTTTGGATGGGCGGACGCGAAGTCCTGGCTGGCCGTATGCAAATTGGCGCTTTTGCCGCTTTCAACATTTATATGATGCAACTCACCTTCCCGATCATTGCATTGGGTTGGGTGGTCAACATTTTTCAGCGCGGCACAGCGTCCCTGGTGCGGTTGAATGACATCCTGCACGAAAAAGCGGAGGTACGAGACGATGCCGGCGCGAAAAATATTCCGATTGTGGGCGAAATCGAATTCCGCGGCCTGAATTTCGATTTCGACGGCAAGACCGTTCTTCATGATTTGAACCTGCGCATTCCCTCAGGCAGCAGCATGGCGATCGTAGGCCCGACAGGATCAGGAAAGAGCACACTCGTCAGCCTGATCCCCCGCATCTACGATTCTGCCGAAGGCAGCCTTCTAATCGACGGGCGTCCGATCCGCGAATTTTCTCTTGAGTCGCTGCGAAAGAACGTCGGTTTCGTACCACAGGAAACATTCCTGTTCAGCAACCGCATACGAGAGAACATTGCACTCGGGGTGGAGTCGGCGAGCGACAAAGAAATTCATGATGCGGCGGAAGCTGCCAATATCGCCGCCGATATCGAAAGCTTTCCCGAAAATTATCAAACCCTCGTCGGCGAACGTGGAATAACGCTCTCGGGAGGCCAAAAGCAGCGCACCGCGATCGCCCGCGCTCTGATTCGAAATCCGCGCATTCTCATTCTCGACGATGCCCTTTCCAGCGTCGACACCCATACGGAGGACAAGATCCTGAATCATCTGCGTGAAGCGATGCAGGGCCGAACTACCATCTTCATCTCGCACCGCGTCTCCACCGTCCGCAACGCCGACCGCATCGCGGTTCTGCATGATGGCCGCATCGTGGAGCTTGGAACCCACGATGAACTGCTCGCCTTGAACGGCTACTATAGCGACCTGTATAACAAGCAATTGCTCGAGGAAGAGTTAGCCGAGGTGTAAGGCGACGATGGGGAAGATTTCTCAATAACCATGCGGCGAGTCGACCGTGCAGAAATTCTCGATTCCGATGCCTGCTCGGCGGCTGAAGTTCAGGCCGCCCTGTCCGTAATTGGTCAAGTTAACCGCCGCTTCGGTGGTGTCTCGACTTCTCAGAAATTGGTAGAAGAAGCAGCTCGATCGTCGGGCGTGACGCGCTTATCCATGCTTGAAGTAGCCGCCGCTTCGGGAGAAGTGCCGGAAATTGTTCGTAAAAACATAGCGCAGAACGGCATTACGCTCGATGTCACTCTACTGGATATAGCGCGTTCTCACCTGCCGCGAGGCAATCACTCGATCGTGGCGAACGCGCTGCATCTGCCGTTTTCTGACGGCTCGTTTGATCTGGTGAGTTGCAATCTGTTCGCTCACCATTTGACTCCCGAGCAGCTGCGGCAATTCGTGAACGAGGGCTTGCGGGTGTGCCGGCGGGCAATGCTGATTAACGATCTCGTGCGCCATCCCGTTCACCTCGCTCTCGTCTACGCCAGCTTTCCGATCATGCGCTCCCGCGTCGCGTGGCTGGACGGCCTCACTTCAGTCCGCCGCGCCTACACGCCAGAAGAAATCCGCAAGATCCTGGGAAATCGTAGCTCGCCTGCGAGCGCGAAGCCGCAGATCTTCCGCCATCGCCTGTTTCGCATGGGTGTTACGATCTGGAAATCTGCAACCGCTGCGTGCTAGCGCACAACGAGCACTTCGCGGATATTATCCCGGGCAAGAAAGAATTTAATGGACGCGAAATCGCGGAAAAGATTTTCGATATGCCGGTTGTTGAAGACCCGCTGCAATTTAAAACCATCTACAAGGGTATGCTGCGCTGATCCTTTGGAGCGCGGCGCTTCCCGCCGAAGCACAATCTTTTGCATCTCCAGCGTGTCCGACCCTACGATGTGATACCGATGGCAGGGCGAGTCAGGGCCGGCGTCGCGGGTGTGAAAAAAGGCTAGAAGCATTCCACCCGGTTTGAGTACCGACCATAACCTGCCGACCACCGGCTTCACCAGATCCTCGGCCAGATAGTCCGGCAAGTTCCAGCAAAGCACCACATCGAAGTGTGCTGCCGGGTATACCAGGTTTTCGGCGAGAAACTTGCGCGTATCGAGTGTGGGGTTTCCTAGTTCATCTTTCGTCGCAAGTTCCGGATCCGTGGAGGCGGTCAGCAGGTCTTCGCTGTAGATCCGATGGCCATTCCCGGTAAAGTGGCGGATGTTAGTCGGCGAGGTCGAGCCCAAATCCAGAATGCACAAATTCTCTGCTGAGTCCCAGCTCCGGGACAATTCTCCCAGACCGCTGGAACGGCGGGTTAACTTCTGTGAGCCCTGCGACGGAATGGTTTCCGGTCCGGATGAACCGCGAAAAAGTTTCATGAAAGTCTGCGAATGGACGACACTTCCAGCTTCTCAACCTGTGGCTCGGCCTGCGAAACGCGAACCAACAAATACTTCTGATGCCCGATTATTTGCCCTCAGCTCGGTGAATATCGACCTTTCCTTTCAAAAAAGCTCCATCTTCGATGGAAATCCGCTGAGCCGTTATGTCGCCGGTCACCACAGCGGATTTCCGCAAATCCACGCGATCACTGGCCTGGATGTTTCCTTCGAGTTTGCCCTGCACGACTACCCCCTTGGCATCCACGCTGGCTTTGACCTCGCCATTCGGCCCTACGGTGAGACTGTTACCCTTGAGGGCGATGCTGCCTTCCACATGGCCATCCAGATAAAGGTCTTCGCTGCCAGAAAGCTCGCCTTTAATGACAACCGACTTGCCTATCTGCGCCAAACTGCTGGCTGTTGTGCTCATATGAAGCGCTCCCTGGTCCTGTTCTGTGTCAACTCCAAATCAAATCAATCCTTTGGAGCTAGGTTAGTTGGCCGCAAACGGGAATCGGTTCCAACAGTTGGCAGCAATATTCATGCGAAAAAAGTGCGAACCAAGTCTCCTAATGACTATACGCAAGGCACGGAGCACCGGGCAAGCGTTGGATGGGCACGCCGAGGGCAAGGACGAATACCGAATTTCCTGTAGCAGCAGCTTACATATCTATTGTTAAACTGTGACCGTGGATGGCCTTCCGACCGAGACGGTCAGCGGTATAGGAAATGCGTGCCAAAAGCTGGCGCTTCTGCTGTTTCTGCCGCTTTGCTTTCTTTCCGTCACTGTGTGGGCCGCGCCGCTTCCCGCAACAACATCATGCGAAAATGCAGCCACGTGTCTTAATCTGGTCCGAGCGGCCGTGGCCAACGAAGTTGCCCATAGTAACGATCCTACGAAGCACATTTTTCGGTCTCGCAAGGAATCCGCCCAGGGTTCGCAAACCAGGCTTTACGTGGAAACCCGCGACGCTATGGCCGGCATGACCATTGCCTACAATGACAAACCGCTTACCGCTCAGCAGACGCAGGGTGAAGAGGGCCGGTTGGCGTGGCTGGAAAGCCATCCCGAGCAACTTAGACGCAAGCATGCCCAGGAACTGGAAAATTCCGATCGCACGCTTCGCATTGTGAAGGCACTCCCTGACGCCTTTCTCTATCAATATGATGGTGAGGAAAGCGATTCGGCAGACTCGGGGAGCACGTCCAAACTCGTGCGTTTAAAGTTTGTTCCCAATCCCTCGTACCAGCCGCCGACTCATGTGGAGCAGGTCTTGGTCGGCATGCAGGGAATCGTCGTGATCGATCCGGTAGGTCTGCGCATCGCAAAAATTGACGGGACACTATTCAGGGAAGTCGGATTCGGCTGGGGCATCCTTGGGCACCTCGACAAGGGGGGCCATTTTCTCGTGGAGCAGCGAAACGTGGGGAACGGCTGTTGGGAGGTTTCTCACATGTCCCTGGCGTTCACTGGAAAAATCCTGCTGTTCAAGAATCTTTCGATCAAAAGCGATGAAGTCCTCTCCGATTTTCGCCGCGTGCCCGACAATACGACGTTCGCGCAGGGGGTGCAGTTGCTGAAAGCAGAAGAGATTAAGCTGGCGCAGACCCGATCGGCGGAAGTGGTGAAAACACAAACTCAATCACGCTAGGTCGCCCGGCATTTAGAAACTTTGCGCGGCTTGATTATTTCTTCGCTCCTACCGTTTCTTTCCGTACCGTTAGTTTTTCGATCAGGTCTTCCCTCACCCGATAGCCGGTGCCCGGCTGGTTGCTCACTGCGATCATCCCTTGCGGCGAGACTTGCACTTCAGGCTCGATAATGTCTTCCTTCCAGTATCGCTTGGAGGCACTGACGTCGCCAGGCAAAGTGAAACCTTCAAGCGTGGAAAGCGCGATGTTGTGGGCGCGGCCAATACCCGATTCCAACATACCGCCGCACCAGACCGGAACCTTCGCGCCGTGGCAAATGTCATGAATTTTTTTGGCTTCCGTGAAACCACCTACGCGTCCAACCTTAATATTGATGATTCGGCACGCGCCAAGTTCCAGGGCCACGGCCGCGCTGCGGGCGCCGATAATCGACTCATCCAGGCAAATTGCGGTTCTAAGCTCTTTCTGCAGGCGCGCGTGATAGAAAATGTCATCGTGCCACAGCGGTTGCTCGATCATCAGAAGATTGAATTGGTCGAGCGTTCGCAGATGTTCGATCTGATCCAGCGTATAAGCGGAGTTTGCGTCGCAGCTCAGCGTAATTTCGGCCCAGCGCGAGCGGATTTTCTCAAGCACCCGGACATCCCAGCCAGGTTTGATCTTTACCTTG
>Ga0070735_10004063_pt1 | contig 12461 bp, 10 predicted proteins | sample Coa_R1_FD_66443 | JGI IMG/M metagenome (GOLD analysis project Ga0070735, IMG submission 66443) | Surface soil microbial communities from Centralia Pennsylvania, which are recovering from an underground coalmine fire - Coalmine... | ecosystem: Environmental > Terrestrial > Soil > Unclassified ...
TCCGGCGCGTACGACCGGCCACTCGAAGAAGTGCAGCCCGGTTTTCTCTCGATCTTGAATCCAGCACCGGCAAAAATCGTTGCGCCGGAAGGAATGCATACTACCGGACGGCGCAGCGCGCTGGCCGAATGGCTGGCCGACGCCAATAATCCGCTGACAGCGCGGGTAATGGTGAATCGGATCTGGTATTACAACTTCGGCCGCGGTATTGCTGGGACGCCCAGCGACTTCGGTGTAATGGGTGAGCGGCCTGGTGATAAGGATCTGCTGGATTATCTGGCCGCGACATTCGTCGAGAACGGCTGGAGTGTGAAGAAGATTCAGCGCCTCATCTGCCTTTCCAATACGTACCAGGAATCCTCGCTGTCGCGAGACGATGCGGCCAAGCTGGACCCGGACGACAAATATTTCTGGCGTTATCCACGGCATCGGTTGGAGGGCGAAAGCATCCGGGATTCCATCCTCTATACGGCTGGGATCCTGAATGAAAAGATGGGTGGACCGGGCGTATTCCCGCCACTGCCTCCCGGCGTTACTGCCCGCGGCGGCTGGAAGGTGAACGAAGATCCATCCGAAGCTCTTCGACGCAGCGTATATATCTTTGTGAGGCGCAACGTTCGCTATCCAATGCTGGTGGCCTTCGACGCGCCGGACACCTTCGAGAGCTGCTCAAGGCGGAATATTACGGTTACTCCGACGCAGACGCTGGAGCTGTTGAACGACAACCTGGTGCTCGATTGGGCGCGGCACTTCGCGGGCCGTGTGCTGAATGACGGCGGATTAACGCCCGCCGCGCAAATTGAGCGGGCGTACAAACCGGCATTCTCGCGGCCACCCGATTCTGAAGAACGGAAATTGGCGGAAATGTTCCTGAACAAGCAGATCCCGATTTTGGCCGAGCGCATGGCGCGCGGCGACAAGGTACCGGTTCCCGACAACATTCCTTCCGGAATCGAGCCTGCGCGCGCCGCGGCGTTTGTGGATTTGTGTCACATGCTGTTCAACGCGAACGAGTTCATCTATATCAATTGAAGGAGCCCGCCATGCTAAAGAAACTCTCACATCACTGGCAGGTTGGCACGCGGCGGGAATTTTTCAGCCGTGCTGGCAGCGGACTCGCAGGCATTGCGCTGGCGAGTCTGCTGAAAGAGGATAACGCGCTGGCGGCATCTATCGATCCCTTAGCGCCGAAGCCGCCACAGTTCCCGCCCAAGGCGAAATCCATCATCTGGCTGTTTATGGAAGGCGGCCCGAGCCACGTAGATTTGTTCGATCCAAAGCCGAAGTTGAAGGATCTGGCTGGCCAGCCGCTACCGGCATCTTTCGGCAGACCCATTACCGCGATGGGGACCGCGAACAATACGCTGATGCCATCGCAGCGCACCTTCAAGCAATACGGTGAAAGCGGCATTTGGATCTCGGATTGGTATCCGCACCTCGCGGAACACGCCGACGATCTGGCTGTGATTCGCTCCTGCTGGGCGGACGGTTTGAATCACGTTGGCTCAGTCTGCCAGATGAACACAGGCGACATTCTCGCCGGCCGTCCGGCCATGGGAGCGTGGGTTGAGTACGGGCTTGGCAGCGCGAACCGCAACTTGCCGTCGTTTGTTGTGATGCTGGACGACAAGGAACCGGTTGGCGGTCCCAAAAACTGGAGCTCGGGATTTCTGCCGGCCACCTACCAGGGCGTGCAGTTCCGCGAAGGCGATACACCGATCCTGTACCTGAAGCCTCCCGGCGGCGCAACCACGGCGCAGGAACGCAACAAGCTGGATTATCTGCACGCTCTGAACGAGCACTTCTCCGAGAACAAGGCGGAGGACACAGAACTCGACGCGCGCATCCGCTCCTACGAACTCGCGTTTCAGATGCAAGCGGCCGCGCCGGAAGCAGTGGATCTGGCCAAGGAATCGGATGCGACTAGAAAGCTGTACGGCATGGACGAGCCGGAGACACGCGCATTCGGCACCAACTGCCTGATGGCGCGGCGGCTGGTGGAGCGCGGGGTTCGCTTTGTCGAATTGTACTGCGGCAGCGGCAGCGGTTGGGACGCGCACGTCAACATCGAAGGCAATCACTCGAAGTGGTGCCGTGTTTCCGATAAGCCAATCGCGGGCTTACTGGCCGATCTGAAATCGCGCGGTTTGCTGAAAGACACCCTGGTGGTGTGGGGCGGCGAATTTGGGCGCACACCGTTCAATGAAAAAGGGAACGGCCGCGATCACAACCCATGGGGCTTTTCGATGTGGATGGCCGGCGGCGGCATCAAGGCAGGACAAACGTTCGGTTCCACAGATGAGGTGGGCTTGCGCGCCGTCGAGCATCGCTCGCACGTCCACGATCTCCACGCGACCATTCTGGCGCTGCTGGGCCTGGATCACGTGCGCCTCACCTACATGCACAATGGGCGCGCGGAGCGGCCAACCATCACGAGCGGCGAGATTATAAAAGATTTGATCGCCTGACGATCGGCCCAAGGACATTCCGTGTTTTTTTTCCTGCTTCCGGTGTTGGCGGCTGTGCTGCGTTTTGCCAACGACAGCGATTTAATTCGCCGCTTGAAACAACGCGAGCCCCAAGCTATGGCGGACCTTTACGACCGCTATGGCCGGCTGGCCTACGCGGTGATCTACCGCATCGTGCGCAACGCGGCAGCGGCAGAGGACCTGGTACAGGAGTCCTTCCTCCGAATCTGGAATCGCGTGCAGGGCTTCGACGAGCAGAAAGGAGCTTTAGGGCCGTGGGTCCTGACGGTAGCACGGAATCGAGCCATCGATTATCTGCGATCGCTCGAAGGCCGTCTGACGCAAAACGCGGTGGCACTCGAGAAATTGGAAAGTCCGGGTCTGTTTATGGACCTGGAGAGTGAGATCCTCAATATCGATCGCGTTCGCGTCCTGAGGGAGGCGTTTGAAAAGCTGAATCCGAATCAGCGTATCGTCATTGAGCTGGCCTATTATGAGGGGCTTTCACAAAGCGAAATGGCGGAGCGGATGAAGCAACCGCTCGGAACGGTGAAGACCTGGGTTCGCAGCGCGCTGAAAGTCCTGCGCGACGAGCTTGGGGAGGCGATCAGCGTATGAGTTGCGAGGAACTGCGCGACCTGTACGAACTCTACGCACTTGGGGCGCTGGAAGCCGAGGAGACGGCTGAACTGGATGCGCACGTGGCTCGTAATTGCCCCACGTGTGTGCCGGGTCTAAAGCGGGCGCTGGCTACCAACGCGGTGATCGCATCGTTTGTGCCCGACGTCGAGCCGCCTTCGCGCCTACGCCGGAAAGTGCTGGCCGGAGTGGGGACGGGGCTATCGCCGCGCTGGGGCTGGATGGGCGCGTGGGCTACCGCAACGGCTGCGCTGCTAGCGGGCGTGCTGTGGTTCGGCATAGAGGATCGCCGCACAGCAAGCGAATTAGCCGCGACCCGGCAGCAAGTCGCAATGACGCAGATGGACCTCGCGCGCGTTCAGCAGGCATTACAATTCCTCGACGAGCCGGAAACCAAGCAAGTGGGATTCGGTGCTGGCCAGCCGCAACCACCGCGCGGCAATGTCTTCGTGAATCCCAACAGCGGAGTGCTGCTGATCGCATCGAACCTGCCACCGGCGCCGGCGGGGAAGATCTATGAAATGTGGATCATCCCGAAAAGCGGCGCTCCGAAGCCGGCGGGCCTGTTCCAATCGCAGCAGAACGGCTCGGCATTCCACCTGGTTCCGGGGCCGATTGATACGTCGGTTACGGCTGCGGTTGCGGTGAGCATTGAGCCGGAAGCAGGTTCCGCCACACCAACCAAGATTGTGATTCCGCCGGTTGCCGTTGGGGGCATGTAGCGGCTCGGCCTCACTTATAATGACGGTTTCCGGGCAGCAAGGCCCGGACGACGATCCACGCCTTCTCCCAGGGCGGCAGGCTTATGCGGCGGGACAGAACGTCGAAATTCGATTTTTCAATCCGCTTGAGCAGACGAGAGTAGATTTCGATCAAGGCCCAAAGCGATGGGCGGCTCTCTTCGTGTATCAACTGCAAAAGCAGCTCGGACTCACGATAATATCGATTCGCGCGCTCCGCTTCAAATCGCATCAGACGCACGAAATTTTCGCTGCGGCCGCCACACCGGAATTCTTCCGCTGAAACGCCGAACCGGTCCAGATCCTCGCGCGGCACGTAGACGCGCCCGAGTTCCGAGTCTTCACGGATATCGCGCAGGATATTAGTGAGCTGAAACGCGATGCCGCATTTTTCAGCCAGATCCGGTGCTAGCGGTGAATCGAACCCGAAAATATGAATGACGGTCAGGCCGACCACTGACGCAACGTGATAGCAGTAATCGTAGAGCTCGTCAAATGCGGCGATGGACCGAGGCTCGAGGTCGGAGCTGACGCCCTCGATCATTTCGTGGAAGTAGCGATGCGGGATGCGGTATCGCTCAACTGCGTCGCGAAATGCCGGCCATATGGGGTGGGAGCCGACTTGGCCAGCGAGCGCCGCATCCAGATCCTCGCGCCAGCGCGCAATGGCGGCTGCCCGGCCGGCGAGCGCTTCGTCATCGCTCAAATCATCGCAGTAGCGCATGAACGCGTAAATGGCGCACATCGCCCGGCGTTGCGGCGCGGGGAGCAGAAGGAAGGAGTAGTAGAAATTGCGCGCCCGCCGGCGGGCAATACGTGCGCAATACGCGTACGACTCAGCGAGCGTCATGCAGCCCGCGAAAAGGTGTGGCGTAGCACCGCGCTCAGAAGCAGCCCAACGCGCTCGGCTTTGGAAATCGACGGGCGTTGCGACAAAACGTCGTAGCGTTGACGCTCGATCTTTTGGAGCACACGCAGGCCACCGCGGCTGAACAATTCAAGGTCCACGGCCAAGCGTCGATCCACCTGCCGCGCCAGCGGCAAACCTTTCAGGAACAACTCGCGGGCGACATCTACCGCCTCTTGCATCACGGCTGCAAATCGCTGATCGAAGCGTCTGCGCCCAAGATCCTCGATCGAGTAGCCGTTCCGCGCGAGCAAATCGAGCGGAAGATACACGCGATCCTTCTCCCAATCGACTGTGACGTCCTGCCAGAAGTTCGCCAGTTGCAGCGCGGTGCAAGTAGCATCCGATAAACGCTGGCGCTCCGGATCGGAGTAGCCGCACAGATAGAGCACCAGGCGGCCAACGGGGTTGGCAGAATAGCGGCAATAGGCAAACACTTCGTCCCAATTGCGGTAGCGGGTGACAGTCTGGTCCTGTTCAAAGGCAGAGATCAGATTGTCGAAAGGTTCACGCGGCAGTCGATGATGGGCGGCAGTGGCGCGCAAGGCAACATAGACGGGATGGGTGGCGCCGCCCTCGTACATCGCATGGAGTTCCTCACGCCACCATTTGAGCAGCCGCAGGCTTTCTGCTGTGCTACCGATTTCGTCGCCTAAATCGTCGGCCCAACGGCAGAACGCATAGACGTTGTAGAAATCCTGATGCAAGCGTTTGGGCAGCAGGAAACTGACGACCTGAAAATTCTCGTAGTGATGCGTTGCGAGCCAGCGCGTGTACGCGAGCGCGTCGGCCAACGGCCAGGAACGGCCGAGAGCCTCCGGAGACTGGACGAACTCTTTGGGCGCTAGAAACACCGGGATGAATATGCTAAGGAATGATGGCGGTTTTCATGTGCCCGTTGTGGCTCATAAGATGGCGCATCACTTCCTGCAGGTTGGCAAGAGGCTCGACACGATTGACGAAATCTCCGGACGTGATGTCACCCCCAGAGACTAGTTCGAGTGCTCGGCGGATGTGGACCGGCGTGTGATGAAAACTGGCTTTGCAGGTAATTTCGGAATAGTGAAGCAGCGAAGTATCGAGCTCGATACGGCTCTCGCTGGGACAACCGCCAAAGAAGTTCACGGTGCCGCCGCGGCGGAGCATCCGTGCGGCCATCTCCCAGACTTCCGGCTTGCCCACCGCCTCAATCGCGATGTCTGCACCGCGGCCCGCGGTTAGATCGCGGACGGCCGGGACGAGGTCCACGCCATCCAGGTTAGCGAGCAGATCGTCTGCGCCCATCTGCGCCGCGCGTTCCAATTGCGTCTGGCGGCGGCCGATTGCGATCACACGCGCGCCGTAGATCTTCGCCAGCCGCACGAACATTAACCCGATGGGTCCCAGGCCAACGACAGCTAGATTGTCTCCCGGTTCAATACCGGTGGCTTCCAGGCCGCGGAGCACGCAGGCCAGCGGCTCAATCAGCGCGGCTTCCTGATAGCTGACGTGTGCGGGAATTTCATAGAGGTTCCTCTGCACGATGCGCGCCGGAATGCGAATGTATTCTGCATAGGCGCCATTATTAAATAGAAGATCGTCACAGAGATTCTCGAGATTTTTGTGGCAATAATAGCACTGGCCACAAGGCGCGGAATTGGCGGCGACCACCCGCTGGCCCAGATGGAATCCGCGAACATTCTCACCCAAGGCGACAATGTCGCCGGCTAGTTCGTGCCCGAACAAAGCAGGCGGCTCAATCATGCGGGCGTGATAGCCGCGGCGATACACCTTCACATCGGTGCCGCAGGTTAGCGCCGTCCGCACGCGGACCAGCACATCACCCGGGTCAATCTGTGGAACGGCTACCTCCTCGACCTGGAGGTTTTCCCTGCCGTAGAGAACTGCCGCCATCATGTGGGTTTTCACTGTGACCACCTTTGTGGCTCAACAATAATTTTCAAGGATTGCTCTCCTGGATGCAACGCAAGGTCGATCCCGGCACGAATCTGATCCAAGGGCACACGATGAGAAATCAATTCCTCCACAGGAAGATCCCCACTCAGGACAAGATCGGAAGCCCTCTTCTGTAAGTCTACCGAAGCGCTATAGGAACCGCACAGCATCCGCTCTCCCATACAGATGTCTGCTCCGGACACTTCGATGCGCTCTTGATGCGAAGTCTGGGCGAACAAAAGGATACGGCTGCCGGGACGAGAGATGCGAACCGCTTGCTCCACAAGGCCCGGAGCGGAGGCTGCCACGATGACGAGGTCGGCCCCGCGGCCTTGGGTCTCGGATTGAATGGCCTCTACAAAGCCCGCCTCGCGGGGATCCCAACTCGATGTAGCGCCGAACCGCAGAGCCAGCGCGCGGCGATGCGCAATCGTGTCGGTGGATAGTATACGCGCGCCCGTGCGGTGCACCAGCATTGTAAATATCAGGCCGATGGGACCCTGGCCGAGAATCGCGACCACCTCATCCGGCTGCGGCTCAACCTGAACAACAGCTTTCAGGCAGGTATTCACCGGCTCGACAAAACACGCCCGGTCGAAGGAGACGCCAGACGGAATCTTCTCCACGCCCTGACGAACGATCCAGTCCATCACACGAACGTATTGTGAAAATCCGCCGCCAGCCGGTTCGTAACCTGCCGTGACGCCGACTTTTTTATAGGTCGGACACTGGGCATAGAGTTTGCGGTCGCAGTAGAAGCAAGCTTTACATGGCACGTGGTGAAAAACGACGACACCGTCACCCGTCTCGAAATCGCGTACACCTTCGCCCACGCCCACAACAACACCCGCAGTCTCATGGCCGTAAATGCGAGGCGCCGCCAATAAATTGTGCTCAATCTTTTTGAGATCGGTGTGGCAGATGCCGCAGGCTTCCACGCGGATCAGCAGTTCGTTGCGCCCGATTTCAGGCGTGGCGATGGATTCCACTTCTATGGAGCTATTGCCTTTGTACACTGCGGCGCGCATAGCGGGGGGCGCTTTGTATAACACCGGCAGATCACAACTAGTGACGTTAGAATCGGCAGTCGGCAAGAAACTCTCCCAGCGACTCAGCGGCGAGTTGACAGCTTTTGTCGAGACGCAACAGTTCCGGAAACCGCAAAAATGGCCTGCGTAGAGCAGCCAGCACAATCCGCGCGCGGCCGAAGCGCCCTTCACCATCGCGCACGGAGTTGAAGTCGATCCCAAAAGCTTGCGTTGCCGTGTCGGAAACAGCCCGCACGCAGTAAAACGGCACATTCCATTCAGCGGCATGCGCGGCCACTTCGGCGGCTTCCATCTCCACTACCGATGCTCCGGCCATTCGCAATTCGCGCTTCCGCTGAACCGTTGTAGCCACACGGTCGACCGAAATAACCGCCCCCGTTGCGTGCCGCCGCGTAGATTCAGGCAGCCGCGCCACAAACTCGCGGGGACCATCCGGATCGAGCACGCGTGAGCCGGTCAGAATATCGCCGACAGCGAGAGCCGGATCCAGCGCTCCACAAAATCCCGTACTGATCAATGCGTCCATGTCCTTTTCTCTCTGCCGGACTGCGCCCAGCGCTGCTGCTGCCAATCGCGGTCCGGGGCCATTCGCCAGCAACAGCCATCTGCGATCGTTCAATTCTCCGGATCGCGCAAAATCAATCGCCCATTTCAACTTATGGACGTTGCCAAGCCGCCCGAGGATCCCGGTAAATTCCCGAGCCTCAGCGGCGACGAATACCAATGTTCTCATCGCCGTGAATACATTCCAGAGCAACACAGAAAGAGATTCTCGATTCGCGTCCCTGCCTGTTGTCTGGCGGCTTACGCATATCCATTCGTTCTGAACCACTCGACTGCTTTTCGCAGAGCTTCATTTACCGGCCCGGGGTTAAAACCGAGTTCCCGGGTAGCCTTTTCGTGCCTGACCCACATCTTCTTCTTCGCCATGCGGACCGCGTCTAACGGCGCCCGCGGCTCCACGCCAGTCAGGTTTGCCCAACCGGTACTGACCACTCCCGCGGCATACGCCAACGCGTAAGGAATACGCCGGCGCGGGCCACGTACTCCGCTGATTCTCTCCAGGCGCTGGAAAATCTCCTCCAACGTCAAATTTTCGCAGCCCAGGATATACCGTTCTCCCAGCCTTCCGCGTTCCCAGGCAAGCAGGTGCCCTTCCGCCGTGTCCTCCGCATCCACCAGATTTAATCCGGTGTCGAGGAATGCAGGCATCGCGCCCCGCAAAAAATCCACGACCATCCGGCCGGTCGGCGTCGGCTTGCGATCATGATCGCCGACAGGCGCCGTCGGATTCACAATTACCACCGGAAAACCGGACTGCGCGAATTGCAGCGCCACTTGTTCAGCCAGAAATTTCGAGCGCTTGTATGCACCTGTCATATCCTCGAGACTAACTGGCGTACTTTCCTCGCCAATTCCGTTTTCCGGAATCCCAATGCTGCCAACCGTACCGGTGTAGACAAATCGATCGACCCCGGCCGCACGCGCCGACGACAGCAAATTGCGCGTGCCATCGACGTTGGAGCGGTACATCCGATCCGCATCCCGCACCCACAGCCGGTAATCCGCGGCAACGTGGAACACCGAGCCGCATCCGGCCACTGCGCGTTCGAGCGATTCCACATCGCAGAGATCGCCCGCCACCGTTTCCACTTCCAATTCCCTCAACCGGCCCGGATCGCGCGCCAGCACACGTACCCGGTGACCGCGTTGCAAAAGCTTCCGGGCTACGTGCCAGCCCAAAAAACCGGTCGCTCCCGTAACCAGCGTCGGTTTCAATCTTGTCAGCCGTCTACTGCAGCATCCAGACGCAATCTCATACGCGGTTCACTCCGTTCGAAATTCCGGGACTTCAGATACGCGGCCATAGCCAGTAGCGGAAAAGAATTCCGGTACAGGTGATAGCAGAGATAAAAGACCTGCGGGAATCCGGTGCCGGTCGCCAGATCCTCATTCCAGGTGCCGTCGGGCCGCTGGGTTTCAACCAGATATTCGATGCCCTTCTGCACACTGATGCTGTTGGTGTCGCCGCCGGCAATGAGGCCGAGAATGGCCCAGGCGGTTTGCGAAGGCGTGGAAGCCGCGGGCGTAAAAGCGTCGTTATTGTAGCTGGCGCAGCTCTCTCCCCAGCCGCCATCGGCGTTTTGAATTGCGCGCAGCCACTCTCCTGCACGCAGGATGTAAGCCTCGCGATCGCTCTCGGCTGCCGCCTGGAGCCCACGCAACGCCAGGAAGGTGCCATAGATATAGTCGACGCCCCAGCGGCCATACCAACTTCCGTCGGCTTCCTGGCTGCGGCGTAGAAATTCAACGCCGCGCCGCACTGCCGGATGATTGGAGTCCAGACCGAACGTACACAGAGCTTCCAGAACGCGGCCGGTGATGTCGGGGCAGGCCGGATCGAGCATGGCGTTGTGATCGGCGAATGGCACGTAGCTGAGCGGACGCCAGTTGTTGTCGACATCGAAGGCCGCCCACCCGCCATCCTTACCCTGCATCCCGAGCAGCCAGCGCACTGCGCGATCGGTTACGGCTTTCTGCGCCGCAGGATCCGATCCTTGGGCGTGGCTCAACGCCAGCAGCACCATTGCGGTGTCGTCGATATCCGGGTAAAACTCGTTGGCGAACTCGAAATACCAACCGGAGGGTTCCAGGTTGGGCCGCTTCACGGACCAGTCGCCCTTGCGGCGAACTTCTTTGGTGAGCAGCCAATCGGCGCACCGCCGCATCGACTCACGTGACGCCACGCCCGCCTCACCGAGCGCAAAGGCTGCGATCGCCGTGTCCCACACTACGGAAAAACAGGGCTGGAAAAAGAACCGCTCGCCATCGTTCACCATCAGACGGTCGAACTGGTGTTGCGCCTCCACACGAGCCGGATGATCCGGTCCGTAACCTAAAAGATCGAGCGCCATAATGGCGTATTGCATGGGCGGATAAATACCACCCAATCCGTCAGTGTACCGGCTATGCTCCAGCATCCACGCCTCGGCGTGGCGGATGGCCCGCTGGCGCAGGCGCTTGGGACCATATTTCTCCCACAACTTCAGCCCCTTATCGAGGTTCAGAAAAACATTACGCCAATTCAGAAATTCCGAATCCTTGGAAAATTTGAGACTCGCGCCATCGAGGAACAGTTCCCGGAGATTGAATCCGGCCGGCACGGGACGCCGCGGATTCATCGCATGCACGATCGATAGCGGGATGACAATCGCCCGTGTCCAGGAAGACATCTGATAGATGAACTTGCCCGGCAGCAGCATTATCTCCGGCGGGATGGAGGGGCATTCTTCGCGTGGATACAGATCGAACAGGCTGAGGTTGACCTTAACGTAGCTATTGGCCGCCTGAATGCCGCCGAGAGAAAGAATACACTCCCGCGCACGGCTGAGCCGTGGATCTCCGCCTGGCACACCGGCCAGCTTCAGGGCGAAATAGGCCTTTACGGTTGCGCTGACATCGGCAGGACCTTGCGGATAAATATTGAACCCGCCATCGGGTAACTGGCGCGCCAGAATCGAGCGCACTGCTTTATCGATCAGTGGCCGGGACGCCGGATTCCACACACCGCCTTCCGGCGGATACAACCACAACTGCAACAGAATCCAATCGGATTCGAGCGTAGTGTCGGCCGTCAGTTCCGCCCACCAATAGCCGTCCCGATGCTGTGTCTCCAGCAGCGCGTTGGCGGCGCGGCGAGACGCCTGAGCAGTCCCGGCCAGCAGCGCGTCCGCAACTTGGATGCTGGGACTCATACTCGGGCAATGGTGTGTAACCGCACGGATCGTTCCAGGTTGGAGGGCAAATTAAACCGCACGTCTTCCTCCTTGATCTCCATCTCTTCCATGTCGTGATAGCCGTACCGGTGCAGTGACTGGATCAATTGCTGTACCAGGTTCTCGGGAGCCGAGGCGCCGGCGGTTACGGCGACAGTGCTCACATCCTGAAGCCACGCCTCCTCCACCTCCCGCATATCGTCCACCAGGTAGGCGGGCACTCCGTGTTTCTGACATACCTCTACCAGGCGGCGCGAGTTCGAACTATTCTGCGATCCGACCACTAACAGCATCTGGCAAAGAGGCGCGACCGCCTTTACCGCAAGCTGGCGGTTTTCCGTTGCATAGCAGATATCCTGCGCGGCCGGACCGACAATCGTCGGGAACCTCTGCTGCAAACGCTCGACGATGTCTTTGGTTTCGTCCAGGCTAAGAGTCGTTTGTGTGATGAAGGACATCTTCGTCGTGTCCTTCACGTTCAGCCGGTCCACATCCTCAACGGTAGAAACCAGGAACGTGGATTCGGGAGCTTCCCCCAGCGTCCCCGTCACTTCATCATGGTCTTTGTGGCCGATCAGGATGATCGTGAACCCCTTGCGTGCGAACTTCACCGCTTCCAGATGGACTTTCGTCACCAACGGACAGGTAGCATCGATCACCTGGAGTTCGCGCAGACGAGCCTCCTCGCGAACCGCCGGAGAGACCCCATGGGCGCTGAAAATCACCCGCGCGCGTACTGGTACTTCGCTCAATTCCTCGATGAAAATTGCGCCCGCTTGGCGCAACTCATCCACGACATGACGGTTATGGACGATCTCTTTGCGAACGTAGATTGGGGCGCCATATAGGTCTAGCGCGATCTTCACCACATCGATCGCCCGTACCACCCCGGCGCAGAAGCCGCGCGGACGAAGCAGAATGATCTTTTTTCCGGCCAGCGCAGAGGA
>Ga0070735_10004064_pt1 | contig 12461 bp, 10 predicted proteins | sample Coa_R1_FD_66443 | JGI IMG/M metagenome (GOLD analysis project Ga0070735, IMG submission 66443) | Surface soil microbial communities from Centralia Pennsylvania, which are recovering from an underground coalmine fire - Coalmine... | ecosystem: Environmental > Terrestrial > Soil > Unclassified ...
CGCCGCGCTGGACGATCCGGCGCGGGCGGTCGAGGAAGTGGACGCGGCGCTGAAGGCCGGCAACCGCGCGATCATGGTGTCGGCCGGCCCCGCCGGCGAACGCTCGCCCGGCCACCGCGATCTCGATCCCTTCTGGGCGCGGCTCAGCGAGACCGGCACGCCTTTCATGCTGCACATCGGCCCGGGCACGAAGACGCAGCCGATGGCGTTCCGCAACAACGGCCGCGAACGGGCGCCGGATCTGCACGGCGGCGGCGAGAACCTGCGCTTCGCCGACTACATCATGCTGTCGTTCGCGCCGCAGGTGTGGCTGACGGCCATGGTCTACGACGGGGTCTTCGAGCGCTTCCCCGAGCTGCGCGGCGGGATCATCGAGTCCGGCGCCGGCTGGGCGCCGGAGTTCCTGCGCGAGCTCGACCTTGGCTACAAGAGCTTCGGGCGCACCGATCCCTACCTGCAGGCCATGCCGATGAAGCCGTCGGAGTACATCCGCCGTGCGGTGAAGTTCACGCCCTTCCCGGGCGAGGACGCCGGCCGGATGATCCGCGACGGCGGCGCCGACCTCTTCATGTTCTCGAGCGACTATCCGCATCCCGAGGGCACGAACGACCCCAAGGGCCGGTTCGAGCGCACGATGCAGGACGTCGACGAGGACGAGCGGGACCGCTTCTACCGGCGCAACTACGAACAGATGATGGGGATGGAGGCGACCGTCGCGGCCTGACGGCGTGCGGCCCTCGCCTTAAGGGGCGGACGCGATCATGCTGACCCTGAGGTCGTTCGCCGCATAGACGCAGGCGCCGTCCGCGAGCAGCCGGCCATTGGCGACGCCAAGGGCGAGCCTGCCGCGCCTGACCTGCCTGATGTCCACCTCGTAGCGCACCAGCCTGGTCGCCGGCGTGATGTCGCCCCGAAACCTCACGTCGCCCACGCCGATGGCGCGGCCCTTCCCCGGCGAGCCGGACCAGCCGAGCCAATAGCCGACGACCTGCCACATGGCGTCCAGACCGAGACAGCCCGGCATGACCGGGTCACCGGGAAAATGGCAGCCGAAGAACCAGAGGCTCGGGTTGATATCCAGCTCGGCGACGATGTGGCCTTTGCCGAATTCGCCGCCGTCGAGGCTGATCTCGGTGATCCGGTCCATCATCAGCATCGGCGGCGCGGGGAGCTGGGCGTTGCCAGGGCCGAAGTAACCGCCGCGGCCGGACTGAAGCAGGTCTTCCTTTGTGTAGGAGCCCTTCGGGGTGTGAAAGTCGTGCGGATCGGCCACGGGTGGTCCTTTCGGTGAATCCCAAAATGAGCGGCGCCTGTCGCCGATTTCGGGAGGCGTTCGCCCGGCTACGGGCAGGGAGGCTGCAGCCCTATCCCACCACGTTCTTCGGGACGTCCCGGAACGGGCGGTCGTCGCTGGACCCCGGTTCCTTGGGCATGCGCAGGACGCGCTCGGCGATGATGTTTCGCTGGATCTCGTCGGTGCCGCCGGCGATGGAGACGGCGGGGACCGAGATCAGGATTTCGGCGATGATCCCGTCCTCCGGCCCGTCGGCGCCGGAAAGCATGGCGTCGGCGCCGCTGATCAGGGTGTGAACGCGCGCGGCCGCGCGGGCGACGTGGCTGGCGGCGAGCTTGCCGAGCGAGCCCTCCGGACCTTGCGGGCGGCCCTGGACCTGGGCGGCGCGGGCGCGGCGGGCGGTCCATTCGGCCGAACGGGCGAGGATGAGCAGCTTGGCGATCTCCTGGCGCACGACCGGATCGTCGATCTTGCCGGTCGCCTTGGCGCGCTCGAGCACGAGATCGACGCGGCCGGCGCGCTGCGGGTACCAGGTGTAGGGCTCGTTGGCGACGGCGGCCTCGGCGCGCTCCTCGTCGTGGATGCGGCCTTGGCGCGGCGCGCTCGGCTCGCGACCAGCGGCCGCGCCCGTGCCGTCTGCGCCGCGACGCTCGTGCATGAGGGTGGTGGTCGCCACCGCCCAGCCGCCGCCTAGCTCGCCGATCAGGTGCTCCGGCAGCACCTCGGCGTCGGTGAAGAACACCTGGTTGAACGAGGCGTGGCCGTTCATCTGCCGCAGCGGCCGCACCTCGACGCCCGGCTGATGCATGTTGAGGAGGAAGTAGGAGAGGCCCTGGTGCTTCTGGGCGTCCCAATTGGTGCGCGCGAGCAAGAGGCCCCAGTCCGCATGATGCGCGCTGGTGGTCCAGACCTTCTGGCCGTTGACGATCCACCGGTTCCCCTTCAGCTCCGCCCGCGTCATCGCGCCGGCGAGGTCGGAGCCGGAGCCCGGCTCGCTGAACAGCTGGCACCAGCTGTATTCGCCGGTGAGGCTGGGGCGAAGGAATGCGGCTTTCTGCGCGTCCGTGCCGTGGGCGAGCAGCGTCTGGGCGGCGAGGTTGCGCACGCCGGCGCGGGCGACGTTGACGGCGCCGACGCGGCGGATTTCCTGATCGACGACGGCGGCGAGCGCTGGCGGCAGGTCGCGGCCGTGCCAGGCCTTGGGCCAGGTGGGCGCCCCCCAGCCGGCGTCGATCAGCCGGTTGCGCCACTCGACGAGCCCGAGGTTGGGGTCCCAGTTGGCGTCCAGCCAGGCGCAGACCTCGGCGCGGACGGCCTCTTCGGTGGGTGCGGTCATGGTCGCGGCTTCGCTCATCGGTGTCCCCACGCCCGCATCATCCGTTCACGGTGCAAAGTCGCATCGCCGAGGAAAACCTCGGAACTCTTGGCGCGCTTGAACCAGAGGTGGGTGTCGTTGTCCCAGGTGAAACCGATGCCGCCGCGGATCTGGATCGCGTGGATGGCCGTCTGCAGATACGCCTCGGATGCGGCGGCCTTGGCCAGCGAGGCGAGCGCGGCAAGGTCGGCGGCGTCGTCCGCCGCGGCCTGGGCGGCGTGGTAGGCGGCGGACTTGGCCAGCTCGACCTCGAGCAGCATGTCGGCCTGCTTGTGCTTCATCGACTGGAAGGAGGCGATCGGGCGGCCGAACTGGACGCGCATCATGGCGTAGTCGAGCGCGTCCTCACGCAGCCGATCGGCGCCGCCGACCATTTCGTTGGCCAGCGCAATGGCCGCCAGCCGCAGAGTCTTCGCGAACGGTTCGGCGGCCTTGCCGAGTTCACCGAGCAACTCCGCCGGCGCGCCTTTGAAGGTGAGTTCGGCCAGCTTGCGAGTTGGATCGAGGCTCTTAAGCGCCCGGCGCGTGAGACCGTCCGCCTCGCCGCGGACGGTGAAGAACGAAAGGCCCTCTTCGCCGCTGGAACCAGGCGCGCGGGCGAGCACGACGATGAGATCGGCGGCGGCGCCGTCGAGGACGAAGCTCTTCACGCCATCCAGCCTGAATGCGCCATCGACCGCGACGGCCGTCGTCTCGACGCCGCCCGCGTCCCAGCGGCCGTTCGGTTCCGTGAAGGCGAGCGTCGCCACCGCATCGCCGGCGACCAGCGACGGCAGGAGCGCATCCTTCTGCGCCTCCGCGGCGGCGTTCATGATCGCGGTCGTCGCCAGCACGGCCGAGGCGAAATAGGGCGCGCAGACCAGGGCGCGGCCCATCTCTTCGACGACGATGCCGAGTTCGACCATGCCAAAGCCCTGCCCGCCATAGGGCTCCGGCACGTGCACGCCGCACAAGCCCAGCTGGGCGTTGAGGTCGCGCCAGCGGTCGCGCTCCCACCCCTGCTCGGTTTCCATCAGTCGACGAACCTCGGTGGTCGGCGAAGAGTCCGCGAAGTAGCGCCGCAGCACGGCGCGGTACTCCTGTTGCTCGCTGGTGAAGGTGAATTGCATGCGCGCTCACTCCCGCCAGCCACTCTGGCGCTGGCGCGCCGCGACGGCAACGGGCGAGCCGCCCCCGCGCCTGTTGACGGACGTTAGGGCGGCGGGGTTCTTGGGCGGAACGGAGGATGCCGCATGAGCGACGCGATGACGAAGGCGCTGGGCGCCGTGCTGGACGAGGCGCTGGCGGCGAAAAAGATCGTCGGCGGCGTCGTCATGGTCGCCAAGGACGGCGAGCGGGTGTTCGCAAGCGCCTTCGGCCTGGCGGATCGCGAGGCGGGAAAGGCCGCCGAGCTGGACACGATCTTCCGCTTCGCATCCCTGACCAAGCCGCTGGTGGCGGTGCTGACGCTGGCGCTGATCGAGCGCGGCGCGCTGGCGCTAACCGATCCGGTGACCAAGTACCTGCCCGACTTCCGCCCACGGCTGGCGAGCGGCGAGGAACCGTCGATCACCATCCGCCACCTGCTGACCCACACCGCCGGGCTGGCGTACCGCTTCTTCGAGCCGGGCGACGGGCCCTACACGCGCGCCGACATCTCCGACGGCTTGGATATGCCCGGGCGCACCTTCGCCGACAACCTGAGCCGCATCGCTCGGGCGCCGCTCGCCTATCCGCCCGGCGCCGCCTGGGCTTATTCGGTGGCCTACGACGTCCTGGGCGCGGCGCTGGAACAGGCTGGCGGCAAGCCGCTGCAGACGCTGATGGCCGAGGTCGTCACCGGGCCGCTGGGGATGGCCGACACCGCGTTCGTGGCCACTGACCGTGCGCGGCTGGCCACGGCGTACGGCGACGGCGAACCCGAGCCGGTGAAGATGGGCGCCCATCACCTGGTGCCCTTTGCCGCCGGCGCCATCTCCTACGCGCCCGACCGCATGTTCGATCCAGCGTCCTTCCCGTCCGGCGGCGCAGGCATGTGCGGGACGGCGGGCGATTTCCTCGCCTTCCTGGAGGCCATCCGCAAAGGCGGCGCGCCGGTGATCGGAGCAAAGTCGGTGGAGGAGCTCTCGACCTCGGCGATCGGTCAGACGCCGATCCTGATGCCGGGGTCGACCTTCAGCCTCGGCTGGGCGGTGGTGACCGCGCCGGAGCTGAGCGGCTCGCCGCAGACCAAGGGCACGTGGAACTGGGGCGGCGTCTACGGCAACAGCTGGTTCGTCGACCCGGCCAAGGGCCTCTCGGTGGTGATCACCACCAATACGGCCATCGCCGGGATGACCGGGCCGTTCCCGAACGCCGTCCGCGACGCGATCTACCTGGCGCTCTGATCAGGCGAAGCGGAAGCGGTCGGCGGTCAGGCCCTCGCGGATCGCCGCGGCGACATCAGCAGCGGGTGCGTCGTCGTTCTGGATGACGTGGCGCGCCTCGGCGTCGAACATCTCGTAGAGCTCGCGGTAGGGCGCGTAATCGGCGATCACGCCTTCCGCCCGGTTCGCGGCTCGCGCGGCGCACACCTCAAGCGTGGGCTTCAGCACAACGAGGTGCACCGGGTCGTCCACCCGCACGGCCGCGGCCTTCAGGAAGGCCGGCGGCATTGAGAAATCGAGGATCGCCTCGTAGCCGCCGGCGGCCATCGCGGCGGCGGCGCGGAACATGGCCCGCATGACGATCGGGAAGTTGGCGTGGCGCGGCCGATCCGGCTTGACCAGCATGAACCAGAAGTCGTCGCCTTCGACGAAGGCCGCGGGCGGCGGAGCGGTGTCCGCCAGCGCTTTGGCGACCGTGGTCTTACCGGCGCCGACCGGCCCCGAGATGACGACGATCGCCCCCACCCTAACCAGGTCGTCCGGCGGGCCGCTCGAAAGGCACGCCCAGGTATTTGCGCACGTCCTCGAAATCGACGAGCCAGTTCGTCGCCGCGGCCCCCTCGGCGCGGGCTGGCGAGGCGTAGCCCAGCATCTGCTGGACGCGCGGCGGATAGCGGCGGGCGATCTCCCAAGGCACGCCGATGGGGCTCGCCTCCTCTGGCGTCAGCCAGCCGAGGCAGAAGCTCATGTGCAGGCCGCGCCGCCACTGGTCGCCCGTCGTGTTGGCGCCGGCCGCATGCACCGTCTTGCCGAGGTAGAGCACCGCGCTGCCGGCCGGCATGACCGCCGACACGGTCTCGCCGTCGCCGGGTCTGCGATGGAAATCGGTCCAGGCGTGGCTGCCGGGGATGACGCGGGTGGCGCCGACCTCTTCCGTGAAGTCCGACAGCGCCAGCAGCATGCTGACCATCGCCTGCGGCGCGGCCAAGCCCGCCTGATCGATGAACGGCCAGATGGCGACGTCGCGATGCAGAACCTGGGCGCCCTGGCCGGGACCGACGATCATCGCCTGGCCGGTGTTCAGCCAGTAGCCGGCCTTCAGGTCCCGCTTCGCCCAGCGGTGCATGAAATCGTTATCGATCAGCTCCGCGAAGGAGGGCGCAAAGGCCGCCAGGCGGGTGAACCGCTTGGTCTGCTGACCCCAGAACCAGCCCATCAGTTCGCCGACGTCCGTCGAGCCCGGCGGCCGCTCGGCGATGCGCCCATCGAGTTCGGCGTTCAGGCGCCCCAGCAAATCCGCGTCGACGAACCGCTCGACGATCGCCGAGCCGTCGGCGTCGACGGCCGCCATGACATCGTCGAAGGCATCGTCGATGTCGAACCGCTGAAGCGCCCGCGGGCTGGTCTCGGTCATGCTCATGGCGTCGCTTCTCCGCCAACAGTGGAACGGCCCGGCGCGCGCTTGTCCAGAGCGGCCGAAAGCCATGCTATGGCTGAGCCATGGTGGAGCAACCCCCGCCTCGTTCACCGCCGCGTCCGCTCGGGGTCGGCCTGATCCTCGCCGCCTGCATCCTGGCCCTGGCGGGGGCCTTCACCACGGCGCTGCCCACCGCCGCGGGCACGGCGGTCTCGTTGGGCGTCGCGGCCATTGTCGCATTGTGGACCGCATGGTCGGCGCGTCCGGGCGGCGCGCTCAGCGGATCGACCGCGACCACGACGGCGCGCGCCCGATGGACGCGCAATCCTTGGCTGCGCGTCCCGGGGTTCGCGCTGATGATGGGGCTGTTCGCCTACAACGGCGTGGCGTGCGGCGCGATCGCGATCGCGGCGGCCGTGGTCGGCCAGCCGACCAGCCGCGCCCTCGCCATCTCGGCGACCGACACCACAGGCCAGTGGCAGCTGTGTACACACTTCGACGTGCGCGAAGCGCCGATGCTGTTCGACCGGGCGCTCTGCGCGCCCCCCAGCGTTCTGCAGCAGGCGTCGCCTGGCCAGATACTGACCGTGTACGGCCGAGGCTTCGCGCTCGGCATGAATGTGGAGCGCTACCAGGTCCAGCCGCCAGCGCCCTGAGCGAGCGGCTGACGCGACGGCGCCCTCGCGCCGGGCCGACCCTTCGGGTTAGGAAATGCCGGCGACGAGCCGGCCCGTCACGGCGCCGGCGGAAGGATTGGACGCTCATGCACTACGCCGAACTCGACAAGGCCTGGGCGGAACTGACGGCGCCCGGCGCGCCGTTCGAGGTCACGGAGGTCGTGGTCGGCGGGCTGCCGATCAAGACGTTCAAGAACGCCAACCCGAGCGTGCGCGACCTCTGGCTTTCGACCGCCGCCTTTGCTGAGCGCGACTACCTCGTCTATGGCGACGAGCGGATCACCTATGCGGAGGCGCACCGGCAGGTCGCCTCGATCGCCAACTGGCTGATCGCCAAGGGTGTGAAGCCCGGCGACCGCGTTTCGATCGCCATGCGCAACTATCCGGAGTGGCTCCTGATCTACTGGGCTTGCGCCTGCATTGGCGCGGCCTGCGTCGGCATGAACGCCTGGTGGACCGCCGCCGAGATGGCCTACGGGATGAAGGACGCATCGGCCAAGGTGCTGTTCGCCGACGGCGAACGCATCGCCCGCATGCTCGAGCAGCCGGAGATGCTGGGCGACACGATCCTGGTGGCGACGCGCGTCGAGGCGCCGCCCCCCGGCGCCGTCGCCTGGTCCGATGTCATCGCGCACGGCGGCGCCATGCCGGACGTGACCATCGACCCCGACAGCGACCTTTCGATCTTCTACACCTCGGGCACCACCGGCTCCCCGAAGGGCGCCGAACTCACGCATCGCAGCTGCATCAACAACCTCTGGAACATGATGTTCGCCGGCCAGGCGCAGACGCTGGCGACGATGCGCGCGACCGGCGTGACCGCGCCGACCGCAGCGCCGCCTCCGCCATCCACGTTGGTGACGACGCCGATGTTCCACGTCACCGCCAACAACTGCGGCGCCTACGCGACGACCGCGGCGGGCGGCAAGATGATCCTGATGTACCGCTGGGATGCGGGCGAGGCGCTGAAGCTGATCGAGCGCGAGCGCTGCACCTCGGCCGGCGGCGTGCCGGTGATGGCGCGCGAGCTGATCGCCCACCCCGACTTCGGCAAGTACGACACCTCGAGCCTGCAGGCGGTGGGCGGCGGCGGGGCGCAGCTGCAGCCGGACCTGGTCGCGAAGATCGACTCGGCCGTCGCGACCGCCCGGCCGAACACCGGCTATGGCATGACCGAGACGTCGGGGATCATCACCGCCATCTCCGGCGACTTCTTCGTCGACAAGCCGGAGAGCTGCGGCCGGGCGATGCCGAGCTTCGATGTCATGGTGGTCGACGAGGACGGCAAGCCGTTGCCCGAGGGCGAACGCGGCGAGCTCTGGGTGAAGGGCGCCTCGGTCATCAAGGGCTACATCAACCGGCCCGAGGCGACGGCGGAGTCGATCACCGACGGCTGGCTGCACACCGGCGACGTCGCCTACCTGGACAAGGACGGCTTCATCTACATCGTCGACCGCAAGAAGGACATGGTGCTGCGCGGCGGCGAGAACATCTATTGCGCCGAGGTCGAGGCGGCGTTGCACAAGCACCCGGCGGTGGCCGAATGCTCGGTGTTCGGCGTCCCCGATCCGCGGCTTGGCGAAGAGGTGGGCGTGGCCGTGGTGCTGCGACCGGCGGAACAGGTGAGCGCGGATGAACTCCGCGAGCACTGCGCCCCGCTGATCGCCCGCCACAAAATCCCGCGCTACATCTGGATCCTCGACCAGCCCCTGCCTCGCAACGCGAATGGCAAGTTCCTCAAGCGCGAACTGCGCGAAACGCTGAAAACGGAAGCGGCGGTCTAGGGCTCACCAGGGCAGGTGGTCGAGGTCGACGTTGCCGCCGGTGAGGATGACGCCCACGCGGCGGCCGGCGAAGGGCTTGCGGCTCTCCAGCATCGCCGCGAGCGGGACGGCCGACGAGGGTTCGATGAGGATCTTCATCGCCGACCAGACGAGCCGCATGGCGTCGACGATGGCGAACTCCGGCGCGGTCACCACCTCGGCGACGCCCCGCAGCATGTAGCGCAGGGTGCGCTCGCTGAGCGAGGCGCGAAGCCCGTCGGCGATGGTCTGGGGGTTTGTCTGCGGGATGACCTGGCGGGCGACAAAGGAGCGGGCCGCGTCATCCGCGCCGGCCGGCTCGGCGCCGATCACGGCCACGCCGTGGCCAAAGGCGCGCGCGCTGAGGCTCGTGCCCGAAATCAGGCCGCCGCCGCCGATCGGGGCGACGATGATGTCGAGATCCGGCGCCTGCTCGATCAGCTCGGCCGCCGCGGTCGCCGCGCCGGCGATGACGACATCGTTGTCGTAGGGGTGCACGAAGACCGCGCCAGTCTCGGCCATGACTTGGGCGGCCAACGCCTCGCGAGCCGCCATCGTGGGCTCGCAGACGTGGATGATGGCGCCGTAGCCATCGATCGCGGCCCGCTTGGCTCCGGCGGTGTTGGCGGGGATGACGACGTGGCAGGGAATGGCGCGCGTTTGGGCCGCCAGCGCCAGCGCCGCACCGTGGTTGCCGGAGGAGTGGGTGCAAACGCCGCCGGCGGCCTCGTCGTCGGACAGCGACATGACCGCGTTGAAGGCCCCGCGCGCCTTGAAAGCGCCGCCGCGCTGAAAGTTCTCGCACTTGAAGACGAGGCTCGCGCCGGCGATGGCGTCGACGCGGCGGCTGGTGAGCACCGGCGTGCGGTGGACGAAAGGGGCGATGCGCTCGCGGGCGGCCGCGATCGCCGTGGCGGGATCGGAAAGACTCATCCGCGGAAGATGACGCGTTCGCGGGCCAGTTCAACGATGCGCTGACGCTCGACGCCATAGTCGACCAGCACCTCGACTCCATGTTCGCCAAGGCCGGGGTTCAGCCGTTGGAACGCCGCCTGGACGCCGTTGAACTGGGCGAAGCCGCGACTGCCGATCATCTCGCCGCCGAGCGGGTGGGCGTAGATCTGATAGTAGCCGTTGTCCCAGAAGAACTCGGTCCGTTGCGCCTCATCGCCGCGCAGCACCGGCGCGCATGGCGCCCCGGCCGCCGTCAGAGCGGCGACGACAGCGTCGCGGCGTTGCTCGACGAAGGCCTCGGCGAGCGCCTCGGCGAGGTCGCCGTCACGCGGCTCGCCCAGCGCGGCCCCGCCACCCCAACGCTCGGACCATTCGGGATGGCGAAGCGCCTCGGCGATCGCGTCGAAGTGGGCCGGCGCCGTCGCGGCGAGCGTCAGCCAGCCGTCGGCGCAGCGGTAGAAGCGGTCGAGAGCGGCAAAGCCGAGGCAGTCACGCGACCCTTGCGGCGCAGGAATGCGGCCCTCGTAGTCGACGAGTTCGCCGAACTGGTAGAAGGCGCTGGCCGCCGCCAGGCTGGTCTCGATGTTCTGGCCCGCCCCGGTCGTTTCCCGCGCGTAGAGGGCGGCGATGATGGCGAAGCTGGTCAGCGCGGCGGTGGCCACATCGTTGATCGGGATCGTGTGGAAAACGGGTTCGCCCCCCTCCCCGCCCTGCGCGGCCATCATGCCGCTGCGAGCCTGCAGCAGCGGATCGAAGCCGGGAAGGCGGGCGTCAGATCCTTTAGACCCGTAGCTGTTGGCCGAGCAGGAGATGATGCGCGGATTGACGGCGGCCAGCGCCGGATAGGCGACGCCCAGCCGCTCGCGCACGCCGAGGCGATAGTTGTCGAGAACGACATCGGCGTCCTTGGCCATGTCGAGGAAGAGGGCGCGGCCCTTCTCGGCCTTGAGGTCGAGGCCAAGCCCGCGCTTGCCGCGGTTGTAGTTGATGAAGCCCGGCCCGCCCGAGCGGAACGGGTCGCCGTCGGCCGGCTCGACCTTGACCACGTCGGCGCCGAAGTTGGCGAGGATGGTGGCCGCGTAGGTGCCGGCGATGACGGTGCCGAGATCGAGCACGCGCACACCCTCGAGCGGCAGCGTGCGCCGGGGCGTTGCGTCGAGCGCCGGCGTCGGCTGCGGCGCGGCGAAGGCGGCGATTTGTTCGGGCGTCGCCGGCGCGGCGAGGTGGCGCACGGACGCGGGCGTCGCCTCCAGCTTGGCCGGCGGGCCGGGCATGGCGATGCGGCCGAGCACCGGGTGGTCGAGCTCGGCGCACAAACCGTTCGCCTGGATGATCTCGCTGGCGAGCCAGTCGCCGCGGCGCCCGACCGGGCCGGCGGGCACGTCGCTGGCGCGGAAGAGGTCGAGCCAGTGCGCCCGCGGCGCGGACAGCAGCTTGTCCTGGATCGCCTCGCCGATATCGAAGACGTCGAGATCCTCGAGCTCGAGCGCCTCGAGCGCGCGCATGAAGAAGTGCGAGAAGAGCGTACCGAGGAAGAGCCACTCCCCATCGCCGCACTGGTAAAGCCGGTAGCTGGGCGACCCGCCCGTCGGCCGGCCACGCGGCAACGCTGGCGCGCCGAGCGCGCTGATCGGGCAGGCCGTCTCGGCCATGGCGTGCAGGCCGCTGACCACGACCGGCTGGCCGAGCCCGCTGGCGGCGCGCTCGTAGAGGGCGGCGGCGGTGGCCGCGGCGCCCAGCATCGCCTGAGCGTAGTGCACCAAAGGCGCAACGTGCCAGACGGGCTGGTCAGCGTAAGACCCCTGCCGGAAAGCCGAGCCAGCGAGCCCCGTCAGCGTGGCGTGATGGGCGGGGAGTTCGCTCCACTCGCCGGTCGTCCCGAACGGCGGCGCCCAAAGGTGCACGAGACGCGGGTGTGCGGCCGCGAGCGCCTCGCCCGTCAGGCCGAGCGCAGCCATGACACTGGGCGCGAGGTCGAAGATGGCGACGTCGGCGCCGGCCAGCAGGCCCTCGAAGCGGGCGCGATCGTCGTCCTCGGCAAGATCGAGCGTCAGGCGATGCTTGTTGCGATTCCAGGCGACGGCGCCCGGCTTTTGGCCGGAGGGATCGCCGCCGGGCGGGTCGATCTTGAGCACCTCGGCCTCGAAGTCGGCCAGCAGCATCGCCGCCAGAGACCCGGCCATTCCGTGAGCGCAATCGAGGACGCGCAGGCCGGCGAACGCGCTCATCGGCCGCCTCGATGACGTGGAGACTGCATGGCTGTCTTCATCCCGCACGCCGTGGCCGAAGGCAACGGCGCGAGCGACTCAGTAGCGGGCGGCCGCCTCGGTGACGACGCCCTTGGGCGTGAGCCTAAGGTGAGTCAGCGTCCGCTCGTCGTGGGTCATGCGCCAGGAGAGCAGCGCCTGGGCGCTCTCCATCACGATCGCCGCGTGGTCGGGATCGCCGGCCAGATTGGTGGTCTCGTGCGGATCGCGGGCGAGGTCGAACAGAAGCGGCGGCAAGCGGGTGAAGTGGACGTACTTGTAGCGCTCGCCGCGGAGCACGTTCAGGGCGCATTGGTCCGGGGTGAGATCATGTTCGCCGGCGGCGGTCGC
>Ga0070735_10004065_pt1 | contig 12458 bp, 7 predicted proteins | sample Coa_R1_FD_66443 | JGI IMG/M metagenome (GOLD analysis project Ga0070735, IMG submission 66443) | Surface soil microbial communities from Centralia Pennsylvania, which are recovering from an underground coalmine fire - Coalmine... | ecosystem: Environmental > Terrestrial > Soil > Unclassified ...
TCCGAGACGATGTTCAAGTTCACAAATCTCGTGATGTATCTCGCCCCATTGGGAGTATTCGGCGCGATCGCTTACACCACGGGACATCTCGGCTTGGGCGTTATGCTGCCTCTGCTCAAACTGCTGGCAACGCTGTATGTCGCGCTCGCCGTATTTGTGTTTCTAGTGCTGTTGCCAATCGCGCTGCTGGCTCGCGTGCCTCTGCGCGAGTTCTTGCGCGCCATCGCGGAACCCTCGGCGATTGCCTTCGGCACCAGCAGCTCGGAAGCAGCGCTGCCAAGTGCCATGGAAAACATGGAAGGAATCGGCGTGCCGCGCGGGATTGTCGCTTTCGTGATGCCCACGGGCTACAGTTTCAATCTCACCGGCTCCAGCCTCTACCAGTCGCTAGGACTGATTTTCATGGCGCAAGCCGCGGGAATCCATCTCACGCTTGGCCAGCAGTCCCTGATGATGCTGACCCTGCTCCTGACCAGCAAAGGCACCGCTGGCGTCGCACGCGCGAGCTTGGTGATCGTGCTCGCCGCGGCTACTTCATTTCATTTTCCGATTGAATCGTTCTATTTGCTGTTTGCTGTGGACCCGCTGATGGACATGGTCCGCACCACTGTCAACGTAGTGGGAAACTGCCTCGCCACAGTGGTCGTCGCGCGGTGGGAAGGCGACTTGCCGCCGACGAGTCCGGCGCAGCCCTAAAAATTAGCCCTTATTCCACTCGCAATTCAGGCCGCGCACCGAAAAACTTAAAATAAAGCACCAGGCTGATCCCAATTACCGCCGCATAGGCATAGAAAGGCAGCGCAATATCGGAGACATCGAACATGTATCCGGTGAACCCAACAGCCCCGCTTGAGGCCGTAAGCCGCGCCACCTGGTTCATCGCCAACGCGCGTCCCATTTCATTTTCACGCACCATTGCCGTCAGCGCCGTCTGCTGCGCAGGAACAGCAATCACTCTCAGCGCTGGCGTGACTAAGTAAACCGCCAGTGCCAAACCAAGAATCCGGGTCAGCGGCAGCAGTAACAGCAACAACGCACCCAGGCCGCGCGTGACCGCTACACCCTTCACAAACCCGAATTGCCTCTCGATTCGCGGCGCAATCAGGATGGCTCCAGCCGCCACTAATTCGCTTACGAATCCGTATACCGACATCCGCTCTTTCGACACGTGGTACACGATGACGAAGAACGGAATCAGGAACGGCATTATCAACCCCTGCGAGATTCCGTTCACTGCTCCGGTTAGAGAAAATTTGCCAATCACCTTTCCGCTCTTTAGCCGTCTCCATTCGCCGCGCTGTTCCCGCAACTTCATTGGCAGCAAAAATAAAACTCCCACGCCGCTGGCTGCGGCCGCGACGAGAAATGCATTTCGCGCGCTGAACAGTCCCGCAACCAGCAGGCCCGCGGCTCCCATCAGTCCGCTCAAAAACGTGAAAAGCGAAAAATAGAATGTGCGATTGCCGATCGCCGTCAAATCGGCGATTACCGCGTTCTGAATCGGCTGTGCCGCTCCGCCCACACTCCCGGCCGCGCGCGAACCTGTCGCGGAGAAACCGCCGAGCATCGCTGCGAGAAACAGGATCGGAAGCCTGCCGGAAGCGAAAGCCAACAATGCGCCCGCCGGAAGAAGAATTCCGGCAAGCACCAGGGTTCCCTTGCGTCCCCAGAGATCAGTCAAGAATCCAAACAGCAATGCGAATCCCGCCGTCCCCAGCGTTGCGGCGGTGTAGAGCAAGCCCAGATCGAGTGCGCTGTAATGAAGAGATTGCAAGATGTAATACGGAAAGACGAGGACGATGATTCCGGCAGAGAAACTCCTTGTGACGCGGAAAAGGATTAACAGGAGCAATTGTTCGGAATCTTGGCCCACCCTCCAGTCTACCGGAAACGCGCTCCCATACCGAACAGAGGAGTTTTCGCAACAACAGGCTGGGGCAACGAGAGCGCGCAAAAACGCATCCAGTTGGCCTGGAGTCGTGTTCTACTAGGCGAGGCTACAGTGTCGCTGGCCCCTTTTCCGGGCGCGCCTGAAATGTATGTCATAAAGATGCGCGTTGACACGATGGAGCCATTTTGCTATTCAACCTGTTTGCTTTGTGCTCGGGCACCTCTTGAGCCTGCCGCACGCCGCGATTGACCTCACCTGGTCAATCTGGCCTCCCGCGAACGAGTATGCTGCTGAATCAACGGAGGATTGCTGTCTTGATCTCGGTTAAGATTAGGAAGCCGTTGCGCAAATTGAGTCAAAGGACAGAATGAAAACGAGCCGCATACTCATTACGAAATTGATCTTCGCGTTCGTGGCCGCCGCCTGTCTGGTTGGCTGTGGTGGCGGCGGACCCAGCGGACTCGTCATTGTCATCACTCCCGGCACAAACCAATCGGTCGACCAAAATCAATCCGTGGCTTTCACCGCCTTCGTGGCCAACGACACCTCGGACTCCGGCGTTACCTGGACCCTTTCCGGAGCGCATTGTGCAGCCGCGGCTTGCGGCACCCTGACAAACAGTACAACAAGTGCGGTCACCTACGTCGCGCCGAAGTCAGTAGGCACGCTGCTGAATGTAACTCTCACAGCTACCGCCATAGCAAACACCAAGACGACTGCCACTTTGAATATTTCGGTCAGTCCGGCCCCAACCATCTCTACAACTTCCCTGCCCGGCGCCATCAATGGCCAAGACTACAGCCAGCAGATTGTCGCGAATGGCGGCGTAGCGCCCCTCTTCTTCAGCGTGTCTTCGGGCAGCATGCCAGCGGGATTTCATCTCGATACGAATGGCCTAGTCACCGGCCGATCAACCTCCAACGGAGGCACTTACAATTTCACCGTGCTCGCAACGGATCAGGGGAATCCGCCACTCACCGCATCTCAGGCGTACACAATCATAATCGCGCCCGCGCCTCCTCTGTCTATCGTTACCACTTCTCTACCCAACGCTGCCCAAGGAAGCTCCTACAATCATCCTCTTACCGCTTCGGGCGGTGTGCCGGCACTTACTTGGGCGCTTACCGTAGGTGGTCTGCCACCCGGACTCTCGTTAAACACAACTACCGGGCAAATTTCCGGCATACCCACAGCACAGGGCACGTTTTCCTTTACTGTCAAAGTGACTGACTCGGCGCTTCTTCCGCCCAATCAACAGCCGCAGACTGCCACGCAGGCTTTAAGCCTTACGGTTGGCGCGCCAGGTTCTCTGTCAATCGCCACAACGTCGCTCCCACAAGCAAACACGGCAACTCTTTATAGTCAGCAACTCCGCGTGAGTGGCGGCGTGGGCCCCTTCAATTGGAAACTGACGGGCGGAATATTGCCATCCGGACTGGGCCTGAGCACCTCGGGTGTAATCTCAGGAGTGCCTACCGCCGTTTCGGCCAACACTTTTTCGGTTCAGGTCACCGATTCAGAACCCATTCCGCAGACCGCCTCGACGACCTTAACCATTTCCGTCATCAGTTCCGTCAACAACAACGCGCTGCTTAACGGCAACTATGTGTTCATCTTCAGCGGATTTAACTCTAGTGGCCCAGTCGTACTCGGCGGGACCTTGTCCGCAAACGGAACAGGCAATCTTTTCGGCTCCGAGGACAGCAACAACAACAATCCCACTGGCTCTACTCAAAATAACGGCCCCGGGCCCGTTCAGAACACAACCGTCGCGGGCAGCTATACCATCGGCTCGGACGGCCGCGGCAGTTTTACGCTCAACTCGGCTTCCATTGTTTCCACCTACCAGTTCGCGCTCGACGCCAACGGCGACGCGCAATTAATCGAGGCAGACAATACAGGAACTCACGGCACGGGCGTATTGCGAAAGCAGACCGTTTCCAATTTCACGCCGCAAAGCTTTAGCGGAAACTATGCCTTCGAATTGGCAGGGACGGATGCTTCCGGCAAACGTGATGCCCTGGCCGGCGTTTTTAATGCCGACGGCCTCAGCCTTTTTAAGAACGGAAATATCGACACGAATTTCGCGGGCACTCTGGGGACAAATCTGAACGGCGTGACGGGCACGTTTCTTCTGGCTCAAAACGGCCGCGGGGCCGCATCCCTTGCTTTGCCGACTCCGACGACCCTGAGTTTCGTGTTCTACATGGTTACACCCTCCGACGCGCTGTTTATCGGCATGGATCCAGTCAGCTCGACAAATCCCATGACGGTTGGCGAAGCCCTGCTGCAATCCCAGCCGACGTTCGATAAGACTTCGCTCAACGGCCCGAGCATAGCCACCGCTTCCGGACTCGCAAGCTCGGGTAACGCCGCGGTCCTGGCCGGCCTACTGGCCGCGAACGGAAATACGGGCATCAGTTCCACGATTGACACAAACGCCGGTGGCACCATCACTTCCAACACAAGTGCCAGCGGTTCTTACTCTGTGGCTTCCAACGGTCGCGTGACGACCAGCGGTCTCAGCAACCAGCTTGCGGTCTTGTATCTGATCGGACCGAATCAAGCTTTTGTCATCGGTCAGGATTCGGCTGCCTCAGCGGGCATCGTCGAGCCACAAATAGGAGCGCCTTTCAACGCGGCCTCTTTCACGAGCTACTTCACTTTTGGACCGCCCTTGCCTCCCCCATCGTTAACGTCTGACAAGACATCGAATAATTTTGTCGGTTCCCTTTTGTCCGATGGTGCTGGAACTCTCTCGGGAAAGGTGGACGAAGCTGGTCCGACGGGAATCCCCAGTTCAAATTTGGCTCTCAAGGCCACGTACGCCATCGGCGCAAATGGACGCGGCACGATCTCTGCAAGCTCTCCTCCACTTCTGCCGCAGCTGTTCGTTCTCTACATGGTGTCGCCAACGGAAGTTCGAGTGATTTCTTCGTCCACTACCGACACGCACCCTCAAGTGTTCTTCTTCAACCACTAAGTTGGCGCCCGTTCGCTCATACAACAATTTTGCTCTCGCGCCTCGCCCAGGAGGAATACTCATGCAAACTCGAACATCAAACACTTACAGCGTCTTGGCTTGGGCTTCATGGCTTGCAGCTTTCATCATTTTTGGAATACTCGCGCCCTGCGCAATTGCTCAAGCATTACCTTCCGTTCCTGTCTCGCGCCTGATCGATCTCACTCCTCATCCTGGATTTTTCAATGAGCCTTCAATTGCCGTGAATCCAAATAATCCGCATCAGATAGTCGCGGCATATCAAGTCGGCGCGACCGCGGCCTTCTCATCCGACGCAGGGGAACATTGGACATTGGCTTCCGCAACGGCGCCGAAAAATTACGCGGTTTCGGGCGATGTCTCAGTCACTTTCGACAACCGGGGCCGCGCCTTTCTCTGCTATATCGCCTTCGACAAGCTCGGCACGGAGAATTACTGGGCACACAACGCAACGCGCAACGGCATCTTCGTGCGGCGCTCGGATGACGGCGGCAAGACTTGGAATGCTGAAGCCTCCACGGTCATCTCGCATCTTACCGAACCGGGCATTCCTTTTGAGGACAAGCCCTATATCGTCGCGGACACCAATCCGAAGAGTCCCTACGCCGGGAATCTCTATGTCGGCTGGACGCAGTTTACGCTCGCGAAGTCGACGATTTTATTTTCGCGCTCCACAGATGATGGCAACACGTGGTCGGCTCCCATTGAAATCAGCTCTCACGAAGGTCTCCCGCGCGACGACAATGGCGCGGTCGAAGGATTCAGCGGCGCTGTTGCGCCAGACGGAACGCTCTACGTCGTCTGGGCCGACGGCGACAATATCGCGTTTACTTATTCGAGAGACGGCGGCGAAACATTCGCCTCTTCCAAGGAAGTACTCGACGTTGCCCCTCTCTATTTCAAAGTTTCCGGCGTGGATCGCGCCAACGGTTTTCCGCAGATCTCGCTGGATCCAAAGACGAATCGTCTCTTCGTCTCCTGGAGCGATTATCGCAATGGCGACGTGGATATTTTTGTCTCGACTTCTGACGACACGGGAGCATCCTGGTCCCCAGCGGTTCGCGTGAATTCGGATCCGATTCACAACGGCTCTGACCAATTTTTTCAATGGCTATCGGTCGATCCGGTGACGGGAGCAGCCTACGTCGTCTTTTATGATCGACGCGACGATCCGGAAAACAAAAACACCACTGTCGTGCTTGCCCGCTCTACTGACGGCGGCCGCGATTTCCAAAACTACGCATGGACGCGCAAGTCCTTCGAGTCACGCGACGATTTCATCGGCGATTACACGGGCCTAGCAGCATTCAACGGCCGTGTCTACGGCATCTGGGCGGAAGAGGCGGGGTCAACATCGAGTGCAAATGTAAGAACTCGCAACCGGAAGTCGCAAGCTCCGCCGGAAGAAATCGACAATCATCAAACGATTGTTCGCGCCGGCATCGCCGATTTTGGCAAATCGAACTGACGCGCGCTAAGTTACGCTCGGCGCATCCTCAAAGCTGCGGCTCAGCTCACGGTAGATCAGCCACGCGGTCACGAGCGCCAGCAGAATCAGGAACGTTCCGGAGATCCAGTGGCGCAAGAGCAATTTCCCAACGCCAAACAGCGCCCCATACGTCATCGCACAGCCAAGAATCCAGCACCATAGATTTCGCGCCACGCCGTGCGTCTGCGGAATTTCGGGCGCTCGCGCGGCGATTGGCCGCCATCCTGTAATCTGCGGCCGCACTTTGCGATAGAACGCCAGCAATTTCGTATCCGGTTCAGGTTTGGTCAGCAACGTCACGATGATCCACACAAACGAAGTCGCTAGCGTCGCCGTCAACGCCGTCTTTGCAAAAACCACCGAGCCTGAGCCCACGAAAAGCTCCGGCCGGTGCAGCAGCCACAGCGATAATCGTTCGGAGCGCACTCCCAGAACAACCACCAGCGAAGTCGCCATCGCCGAAATTTCGCTCCACGCATTGATTCGCCACCAGTACCACCGCAGCAGATAAACGCTCCCAGTTCCTGCGCCCAACTCCAGCACGTCCTGCCAGCCGGAGAGAATCGAAGCCAAATGTGCGGAAACGTATCCCGTCACGACAACCAGAAGCAGCGTCACAACGCGCGAAACATACACATAATGACGCTCGCTCCCGCTGCGCTTGATGAATCGCCGGTAACCGTCTTCCACCAGATACGACGTGCCCCAGTTCAACTGCGTCGCAATCGTCGACATGAACGCAGCCAGGAATCCCGCCAGAATAATTCCGCGCAGCGCGTGCGGCACATGCTCCGTCACGATCAACATGTAGCTCGTCTCCGGACGCGCCAGCCCCGGATACAGCACAATCGCGGCAAGCGCAGTGAAAATCCACGGCCATGGACGCACTGCATATTGCGCGATGTTGAACCACAGAACGGAGTACAAACCCTCGCGCTCGTTGCGCGCGCTGAAAATTCGCTGCGCAATATATCCGCCTCCGCCCGGCTCCGCGCCTGGATACCAGAACGCCCACCACTGAATTCCCAGGTACACCACAAAAGTAATCACGGGCAACGTCCACAGCGCTTCGCTCGAAAATCCGCGTGAGAAATCAGGGAAAAACGCCAACGGATCGGACCCGCCGTTTAATGCGCGCATCGCCTCGATTTTTCCCGTCATCGGACCCACGCCGCCCGCCGCAATCACCCCGTAATACGCCACCACGATCACAATTCCCATTTTCAGTACGAACTGGAACAAATCCGTCCACAGCACGCCCCACAATCCTCCCAACGAAACGTAAATCCCCGTGAACGGAATCAGAAAGAAAATGCAGATCGCCAGCGCTTGCCCGTTCGTACCCGCAAACGCCGGACCAAAAATGTGGCTCAGCCCGTTCACGAATCCCGTGAACACTGGCCACCCCTGCATCGTCGGCCCCATCGTCGTGCCGATGATCAGGATCATTGCCTTCGTCACCCAGCCGAGGATCAGGCAATTCATCAACAAGCCAAGATAAACCGCGCGGAATCCTCGCAGAAACGCCGCCGGCTTGCCCGCATATCGCATCTCCGCAAATTGCACGTCCGTCATCAATCCTGACCGGCGCCACAGTTTTGCGAACAGAAATACCGTCATCATTCCGGAAAGCAAGAAAGCCCACCAGATCCAGTTCCCCGCAATTCCCTGTGTGTAGACGATCCCAGCGACGAGCAATGGCGTGTCCGCCGAAAAAGTCGTCGCCACCATCGACGTTCCCGCCAGCCACCACGACACTCTGCGTCCGGATACGAAATAATCCTCGGTGCTCTTCCCCGAGCGCCGCCGAAAATAAAGTCCCAGGAGGAGGGTTATCGCCAGGTAACCTAGAATTGCGGTCCAGTCGAGCGGTGTGAATGTCACGTGCGCACTATTCTCCGGTCACATCACCAAGCATCGCGATTCAGATCAGATGCATGACGGTAGGTTGTTTCATCGATGAGAACGTACCACTGCTGCTTCTCGGCGTCGAAATGAATGACACCCTCAAAGAGAAGGTCGTCACGCTTTCCCGCATCGTCCGCATCGTCGCAGTAAAAACTCAGTCGGATTCCTGCCTTCAGCTTGATGTCATTGAACCCGATGTCTTGCTTGGTTCCAATTTGCTTGATGTAATTCCTCCCGCCGGAGCCTGCATACGGGTATAGGAAAATCCTCTCCATTGTTTCGTCCTTACTTACGGAGACTGAGGCGTCTTTATCGGGCGCTCCAAAAAACAATCCCTTAGAGACTGGCCACCCACCCGTTTCCCGACTATTCACCGGACAGCCGCAAATGGATTATCGCCGTCGAAATGTATCAGTTTTCTTAACGCGTCGCTAAAGATTTGATTGGCAGTGAAAAAATACCAGTGAGCCAGCGGAAGGGGCCGCTTTCAGGCCGATTTTACGCCAATTGTCGCGGCCAATTTGTCACGTGTCATCTGCCCGTTGACGAGCCGCCAAATTCCCAGCGGGTTTTCGTTTTTCAGCTCATCGGGAAGCGCTGTGTTGGGAAAATCCTGATAACACACGAGCCGCGCGAAGCGATAAATTGCTTGCGTCCCCACCGAAGTCGAACGTCCATCCGACGTCGCTGGGTACGGCCCTCCATGCACCATCGCATGGCAAACTTCCACGCCGGTTGGGTAACCGTTGAAAATCAATCGTCCAACTTTGGTCTGAAGTATCGCAACCAAGTCCGCAAACTCGCGCAGGTCATCCTCCGTGCCGTGCAGCGTGGCGGTCAAGTGTCCTTCCAGTCCTCGTGCAATTGCCAGGAGTTCGTCACGGGAATTCTGGCGGACGATCAATGTCGAAGGTCCGAAAATCTCGGATTGCAAATCTTCATTCTCGATGAACGCGGGCGCATCCGTTTCGAAAAGCGCTGTGCCCACCCGAAAGCCACTTGCTGCCGCGTCCTCGCCTGCGTGCGGCGCTTGCCGGACTTTACCTTCGCGGCTCCTGGCCTCGACCCCAGTGCGATAGGCCTCATGGATTCGTGATGTCAGCAGCGTGAACTCGCCGCTCGTCTTCATCAACTCGCGTACGCTTGCGGCAAATTCACGCGCGGATGCGTCATTCCCCACCACAACCACTCCAGGCTTCGTGCAGAACTGCCCAGCCCCCAGCGTCACGGAAGCGTGCACTCCCTTCGCGATTTCAGCGCCTCTTTCCTTCATCGCGCCTGGCAAAATGAAAACGGGATTTGTGCTGCTCATTTCGGCAAACACCGGAATCGGCTCCGGACGCGCCGCCGCCGCGTCCATCAGCGCGCGTCCGCCGTTCTTTGATCCTGTGAATCCAACCGCCTTGATGGCAGCGTGATTGACGAGTCCCAACCCCACTTCCGTTCCCGCATCGAACAGCAATGAAAAAATCCCTTCCGCCAAGCCCGACTCTTTCGCCGCACGTTGAATCGCCTGCCCGACCATCTCCGCCGTGCCCGGATGCGCCGCGTGTGCCCGCACTACCACAGGATTCCCCGCAGCCAGCGCCGACGCTGTATCGCCTCCCGCCACCGAAAACGCAATCGGAAAATTGCTTGCGCAAAAAACCGCTACCGGTCCAAGCGCTCTCCACAGCGAACGTATATCCGGCTTGGGCGCTGGCTTACGCCCGGGATCTCCGCGGTCAATTCGCGCGTTTACCCACGAACCTTCTTCCACCACCTCCGCGAAAAGCCGGAGCTGAAAACAGGTTCGCGCCGTTTCATTCTTGATTCTCGCTGGCGGCAGCGCTGTTTCCTGCACGGCTCGCGTAACCAAATCGTCTCCCAAGCCCTCGATTTGCTCCGCAATCTTTCTCAGCAGCGCCCCTTTTGTTTTTCCGGATGCGCCGCTGTATTCAGGGAACGCGCTCGCTGCCATTCGCGCGGCGGAGTCCACCTCTTTCGCATCCGCGGAATAATAATTCGGCTCAAGCTCCTGTCCCGTGGCGGGATTTATCGCGTGGAAAATCTTGCCACCCGTCTTGCCTAGTTCATTCCCGAGGATCGATCTGCCGTTTAATCCCATTGCAAGGCTCCTTTTTCCCAAAAGCCACCTCTACGCCCGAGTCGTCTCCCGCTCCGCATTCCGTCCGGGCCGCGTCTTCAAGGCCGCTCGGATAATCGTCCTAGCCTCATCCAACTCCTTGCCCTCCAACTCCATCCGCGGCGCACGCACTCGCGCATTCCCCATTCCCGCTTCCTGCTGCACCAGTTTGATCAACTGCACGAATTTCGGAACCGTGTCCATCCGCAAAAGTGGCAGAAACCATTTATAAATCGCCGACGCCTCGTCGATTTTCCCTTCAGCGGCAAAGCGAAACAGATCCACGGACTCTTCCGGCAGCGCATTGACGAGCCCGGCGATCCATCCTACCGCTCCGGCTTGCACGCCTTCGACAATCGCATCATCGACGCCCATGAAAATCGCCAGCCGGTCTCCCAGCAGCGCGCGGATCGCCGTTACGCGCCGCACGTCGGTGCTTGATTCCTTTACGGACTCCAGATTCTTGTGTTCATTCGCCAGTTCGGCGATTTGCTCCGGCAAAAAATCCGTCCCGTACGACACTGGATTGTTGTAAAGCATGCACGGCAGTTTTGTCGCGCGCATCACCGCCACCACGTGCGATTTCATTTCTCGCCAGTCTCCGCGATAGACGTACGGCGGCAAAATCATTACGCCAGCGCATCCCTTGTCGGCTGCCGCCTTCGCCAACTCCACTGCTTCCGTTGTCCGCAGCGACGATATCGCGGCTACGACAGGCACTTTCTTGCCGACGGAACGCACGCAAGTTTCGATCACGGCGACTTTTTCTGCATATTCGAGCGTCGCGCCTTCTCCCAGCGAACCCAATGGCACGATTCCCGTGCATCCATGTTCCACCAGCCAACGGCAATGATTCGCAACGAAATCGTGATCAATCTCGTAGTCGCGGTCAAAGCACGTCGTAATTGCCGGCATCACCCCTGTCCAGTTCATTGGTGCTCCTTATGTGTTAGCAAATTCATTCAACGCATCCGGTCGCGGCTAGACTCTCCACCGCCACCGGAAAAATCGGTGGACGTGCGGACTCCGCCTTCCATCCAAACAAAAATTCCACTGCAGGTCCACAAATCCGGCCCTGGCACGGCCCCATTCCGCAGCGGGTTTGTAATTTCGCCGCGCGCCAGGACGCCTGCTCTCGCAACCGCCCAAACTTTACATCTTCGCAGCGGCAAACGATGGTCTCTGCGCTCGGCAGCGGCCTCAATTCATCTCGCAGCATGAAAGCGCGCTCCAGCGCCATCGAAAAGCGGCGTTGGCTTCTCCGCTCGCCGAAATATTCCTGCGCTCTTTCGCGCTGGCCCGCCGCCGCGAACCCTGCGATTTGTCCCTCCGCAATCGACAGTTCCAGCCCGCCAATCCCCGTCGGTTCGCCCGCGCAATAAACTCCAGCAACCGAACTCTCCTGAAAATCATCCGTTCGCATAAATCCTGCACGCAACTCACAACCAAGGAGCGATGCCAGCTCCGTATTCGGCACCAGATGAAACCCGCACGCCAGATAGTCGCAAGGTTCCTTCCATGTTTTGCGTTCGGTTCGCAGGGTGACGCTTTCAACTCTGCCATTCCCTTCCGCGGCAGCTACCCAACACCCAGCGCGATACGCGATCCGCGAAAGCTGCTTCTTCAACTGAAATGCCTGAGAGATCTTCCGTCCGCGAGATACCAGCGCCATGCCAAATCGAATCAGGCGCGACCACGGCGCCTGCTCCGCAATCGTACGTACGTCGGCTCCATGCGCCCTCAGATGTGCAGCCACCGCCAAAAGGAGTGGCCCGCTTCCTGCGATCACCACTTTCTTGCCCGCAATGTCCACTCCTGATTTCACCACCGCCTGTAAGCCCCCCGCTCCCATCACGTTCGGCAACGTCCATCCCGGAAACGGCAGGAAACGTTCCCGCGCCCCTGTGCACAGAATCAGTTTCTCGTAACTCAACTCGCACACGCCATCCGAAGATGTCGCGGCGAGTCTGCCGGCTCCCGGCTGCGCGAACACTTCCATCGGAGCCAAAATTTCTGCGCGCGAACTGGCAAGCTTCCGAAGCCA
>Ga0070735_10004069_pt1 | contig 12452 bp, 9 predicted proteins | sample Coa_R1_FD_66443 | JGI IMG/M metagenome (GOLD analysis project Ga0070735, IMG submission 66443) | Surface soil microbial communities from Centralia Pennsylvania, which are recovering from an underground coalmine fire - Coalmine... | ecosystem: Environmental > Terrestrial > Soil > Unclassified ...
CGATCTCCGCCAGCCGCTCGATCGACTCCGCCGCCAGCGCGAAATCGACCGAGTTGAAGTAGCCGCGCCGGTCGTTCCAGAAGTCGCGCGTCATGGCGGCGTCGGCGGCGATCACGATGGAGCGGCCGTCGCAGTCGAAGCGCAGGCTGTGGTGGCTCCGGCAGTGGCCGGGCGTCGGAACAACGTCGATACAGTCGAACAGCGGTCCCTTCGCGTCCTCGACCAGGCGCTCGTATCGTCCATCCCGGTTGAGCGCCTCGGCGACGGGCGGCGCGGCGAGCCAGCGGGCATGCGGAAAGTGCGCCAGACCGAAGTGATGGTCGCCATGTTCATGAGTGAGGAAGACCGTGTCGACCTCCTCCAGGCGGCAGCCGGTGCGGCGGTCAAGCTCGGCGCGCATCTTCTCGGCGTCCTTGAGCGACGGGTCCACGAGCAGGCGAAAACCGTCGCCGGTTACCAGAGTGCAGGTGCAGATCGCCGGGCGAACGCCCTTGTCGTCCGGCTCGCCCCAGTACCGGTTGCGCGAGATGTTGCCGATCGTCACAATGTCCCAACGGCTTATGCTATGCTTCATTGTTCTATCGCCTTACGCAGGAGGGAGACCGAGCGATGCGCCTTACCGCCGAACAGGTGTTTCTGTTCCGCCACAACGGCTTCCTCAAGCTGCCGGAGCCGCTGCCGGCCGAAATGGTATCGCGGCTGAAGGAGACGATCGAGCGGCACATCCGCGACGAGATCGCCCCCATCGTCAGGGACAGGCAGGGGCGCATCGTGCGCATATCGAACCTGTGGGGCCGCGCCCCGACCTTCGACGAGGCGCTGACCAGCCCCGTGATTCTCGACCCGCTCGCGGACCTTATCGGCGAGAATATCGAGCTGATCCTCAACAGGCATAACCACGCCACCCTGAGGCTGGCGGAGGATCCCGGCAACTACTTCCACCGCGACATCCTGCAGTGGACCAGGAGCATCGTCACGGTCCTATTCTACCTGGAGGATACCAACCTGGAGAATGGCTGCACGTGGGTCGTGCCGGGCACGCACCTGCTGCCGGGCCTGGCTACTACCACGCTGGCTGACCACGAGCCGGTGCTGCGCTCGGGCGTGCTGGAACAGGCCGTTCCAGTCCCGATACCCGCCGGTGGCCTGCTCGCGATGAACAGCCTGGTGATGCACTCGCCGGGCGAGAACCGCACCCCGGGATCGCGGATGAGCATGACCGTGGGCTACCACAGCGTAGACGAACTGGCCGCCGTGGTGGACCCGCGCCGCGTGCTCGTCCGCGGCGAGCGCGTCTATCTCGGAAATGATCGCTAGCGCCCTGCCCGACCGTCCGCATCGGACGCCAGGCGGACGATTTCTGCGTCACTCGTTCGGTTTGACACCGGGAAGATCGAGCGTGTGAAGCGCGTCATGCCACTCTACTCGAAGGAGAGCAGCCAATCGTCTTGGAAGCTGCGCGTCGACGATAAACCTCATGCTATAGGAATCTCGACTCGCTTGACGTGGAGAACGCGGGCGGCATAGGCGAGGGCGGCCAGGATATCCAGGCGCTCCAGATCTTCGTAGTCGGCCAGTATCTCGTCGAAAGTCATTCCGGAGCTAAGCAGCTCAAGGATCATCTCCACTGGATACCGCAAGCCGCGTACCGTTGGCTGCCCATGGCATATCGCTGGATCGATGGTGATGCGCTCTAGCATTTCTGTCCCTCCACGCGGATTATATCACAGCCGCGCGGGTCGCTACACGCCTCGGCCGGTCCCGCCGAGTGGCGTCCTGCTCGACCGTCCGGAGGAACTGCTCGCGGTCGCGGGCAAGCTGCTCCGGCTCCGAGATCGCACTCTGCATCGCGACAGACGCCGCGTCGCTGCAGATTGCGGATTGGCGCCGCGCCTTATCCGTGCACAATTAGGGCGGACCGAGAGAGTTCGATGAGACCGTGGGCATCGAATTCTGAGACGATCGTGGGCAGCAGGGGTACGATCAACGCTTCGAGCTCGCGGTTTGAAATGTTACCTGTAGAAATCAACAGGAGGTTCGGAGGCTTGCCCCGAAGCAAGTGAGAATCGATGAAGTCGGCGTCCTTGGTAATCACGACGCGATCTTCATCGGACGCTAGGCGGACGATCTCTGCGTCACTCGTTCGGTTTGCGCCGGGAAGATCGAGCGTGTGAAGCGCGTCATGCCCCTCTGCTCGAAGGAGAGCAGCCAATCGTCTTGGAAGCTGCGCGTCGACGATAAACCTCATGCTATAGGAATCCCGACTCGCTTGACGTGGAGAACGCGGACGGCATAGGCGTGGGCGGCCAGGATGTCCCGCCACATCGCCTCCTGGCCGTCTCCCTGCAGCGTGGAGATAACGTTGCGAAAGCCCGCCATATTAGCTCCTTCCTGGGTGTCGGTAACTGGTCCCTGGTTGTTAAGCGGCGTGCGCGCATTCGCGCCGCGCTGGGACCTGCAGCCTATTCCGGTGCCTTCCGCATCGGCGAGCGGGACTCCTTCCAGCAACCGGTGCGCCGCAGCGCGACCACTCCAATGTGGGATTTGACGCCTAAAAGCCCAGATTCGACGCGTGGGATCCCGTTTCGCCGTCACGCGTGGGGTGTGGGTCGGACCACGCCGATAATAAACCGCGCGCCTTCCGACAGCACCTATCGCGCGGCAGGGTAAGCCGGGCGCTTCCTTATTCCTGTCCCGTCGCTGCGCGACGGAGGATCGGCGCTGGCGCCTCCCCGGCGACGCCGAAAGGCAGTCTCCTCACTGTGCGCGGAAGGACAGAGGACTATGCGGGCCGTTGGCAACGTGATTCGAAAGTACTGGAAAGCCATCGTCCTGCTGGCAGCCCTCTCGGCCGCCACCGCGATCGCGATACGGTGGCCACAGGCATTCGGCATGGCCGTCGTGACCGGAGTGGTCTGCTCGCCGGTTGCGCTGCTTGTGCGGGCCGAGGTGTTTATGCGACAGTCGCGCGGGAAGATCGCCGCGATCGTCAGCGGCGCGGGGCCGGGCGACATCGGAACGCTGCTCAAACTACTGGACGACGACGACAAGCACGTCCGCTCGGCCGCGCGCGACGCGCTTGTATTGCTCCTGCCGGCGCTGAGCGAGGAGGAGGCCGAGGCCGCGTTCTACCGGGACCACGCCCGCGCAATGGCGCGCATAGTTGAAAGCGACTCACGGGCCGTCGAGAACCGGCCGCTGATAGTCGCCATTCTGGCCGCGCTCGTCGCGTTCGGCGGCGAACCGTTCCTGGCGCCGGTCGAGCGCCTCGCCTTCGGCCGCGGGCCCGGCCCCGATCCCGAAATTGCAGCGGCTGCGGCGCACTGTCTTCCCTACCTATCGCAGCGCGCGAAGCAGCAGCAGTCGCACTCCGCCCTCCTGCGCGGCGCGTCTGCTCCCACGCTGCCGGACGCGGGAGACCTGGTCCGCGCCGCGTCGTCCGCGTACGGTCCGAATCCCGCCGACCTCCTACGCCCGGGCGAGGGGTAGCTTGTAGCTTGTAGCTGGTAGTTGGTAGCTGGTTAAATGCGTTTGCCAGCTACCGACTACTGACTACCCGCTGCCGCTCAAGCGCGCTGTTCGGGCGCGGTCACGTCCGGCACGTCGCAGCCGAGGGCGGTCGCCAGGTCGTTCTGGTGCTCCTGCTCCTGGACCAGGATGCGGCGGATATTCTCCGCGATGGCGTACTCGCCAAGCGCCTCGCACTGCCGGACGCGTACGCGATAGTTCGCCACCGTCTCGTTCTCGTTATCCAGGTCGAATCGCAGCATCTCTTCGGCCTTCTGCGAGGTCTTCACTGGTTTCGCCACCACGGTCGGCATGCCGCCGAGATAGTCGATCTGGTTCGAAATGATAAGCGCGTGCTGCAGCTCCTGGGCGGCGTGCGCCTCCAGCTCCTCGGCGATCTTCATGTACGCGGCGCCCTTCAGCACCTGCGAATAGTTGACATAGGCGATGATCGCCTGGTATTCGCGCGACAGGTCCTCGTTGAGCAGGTTGACAAGCTGCTTGCGCGTGATTTGAATCTCTGCCATGGCGTCCTCCGTTGAATTGCCCGATCTCGGGTCCCGCAGTGGCGCGGCGTGCTGCGGAATAGGATGCCGCATCGCCTGGTCGCTTGCGGCACGCCCGCCATATACATCGGATTGTAGCGCACCGCCCTCGCGCCGCGCCGAATACCATCTACGGGCCGGCGCTGAAAACGTTGCTCGCCGGCCGGGCTCGATCCGCGAACTGCGGCGTCCGCGCCCCCACGAGCGCGGAACGCTCGGCCTCTCCACGCGGATCACGTCTGGAGCCATATCCGCGCCCGCGGGAGCGCGGGGTTCGCCGCCGCAATTAAAGCCCGATTCGGCCGCCATATCCGCGCCCGCGGGAGCGCGGGTATGGCAGGGCGGTTGCTGAGGCCCCGGTTTCTGGTAGCTTCGCGCCCGGGCGAGCGCGGGTATGGCTCCGATGGCTCGCGGCGGCAGCCTTTGGCCGGGCTAGGCGCATGCGTAAGTGCGGCACGCCTGCCTGCAGGCTGCCCCGAAACCGGAAGGGCCGCGCCGCGCCGCCGCAATGCACGGACAGCGCCGGCGGGGCTGTCTGTGCCGCGCAACGTGCGCTGACGCGGGACGAATCGCGCGGAGGATCTGGCAGGTCGCGCGCTGGCAACGCTCTTCGATGCGCCGGCGCCGCCAGCAATCGATGGCCGCGAGGCGGGCTGCGCGGCGACTGTCGCCGTAGTGCTATAATCAAGTCGTATGGTGAACATTCCGTCGCGATGGGCGATCGTCCCTCGCGCTCAGGGCGCCGAACGCGTGAGGTTCCCATGGTCGACGAACGACGGCATTGCGTGAGGCATTCCGCGAGGCGGGGCGGGCTCCGTGCCGCGTTCACGCTGATTGAGCTGCTTGTGGTGATCGCGATAGTAGCGATCCTGGCCGCGATCCTCTTTCCGGTCTTCGCACAGGCGCGAGAGAAGGCGCGCGCCACTGCCTGCATGTCGAACCTGAAGCAGATCGGCACGGCGACCCAGATGTACGTGCAGGATTACGACGACAGGCTGTTTTTCCGAGCCAGCGCCGCCATCCCCTCCGTGTCGCGCAGCGGAGCCATCGTCCCTACGGTCGCGCAGCCTCCTGTGCTCTGGTGGAACGCACTGCAGCCGTACCTGCGCAGCGCCCAGCTCCTGGTCTGCCCGAGCGATCCCGCCCCCGCGCCGAGCAAGGACACCAGCGGCGCCGTGACGGTTATGCGCAGCTACATCGCGGTGCGCGCGGCCGAGGCGATGGCAGGCTCGCTGGTCGAGTTTCCGACCGACACCATCGTGATCATGGACAAGTGGGACCGCACCGCCGGCCCAAACCCTGCGGCCATAACGGATAGCTGGATTGAGCCGTTCAACGGGGATTTCGACTACTACCCGACTTTCCGCCGCATGAAGATCGCCGGCGACCGGCATATGGAGGGGGTCAACTGCTCCTTCTTCGACGGCCACGCCAAGTTGATGATGCCCGGTACGATCGATGCGAGCGTTACGCTTACCGGCTGCTCGCTGGTGACCACCTATCCCGTCGCCGACATGTGCGACAACGCCGTGCCCGGCTGCACGAACGCCGGCAAGCCGGACAACACCGACCCGAACCACCCGATCGCCGACCAGAACATCTGCGATACGTTCAAGTACTGAGGGTTTTCAGGTGTTCGGGTATTCAGGGACCGTCCGTCGACGGCCGGAGTTCCCGAAAACCTGAAAAACCTGAACATCGAACGCCTGAAAACCGAACACCTGACACCCTTCTGAGGGGGGAAATCGCCCGATGCCGCCGCGTTTCTGCACGATTCTGCTACTGGCCGCGCTCTGCGCCGGCCTCGCCCTGCCGAGGAGAGCCATGGGATCCGATGCCGATCTGGCCGGGGGCGCCAACGCTCCCGCTGCCTACAGCATTCCGAAGAATCTGGACACGCCACGCACGTTCCCGAAGATCGGCAGCAAGGCGGAGTGGGAGGCGCGGCGCGAGCGGATCCGCCGGCAGGTTCTGGTCTCCTGCGGACTCTATCCCCTCCCGCCGCGCACGCCGCTGAAGGCGAGGGTCTTTGACCGGGTGGAGCGGGACGGCTACTCGATCGAGAAAGTCTACTTCCAGACCTATCCCGGCTTCTACCTCGCCGGCAACCTCTACCGCCCGCTTGCCAAGAGCGGCCGCGCCGTGGGCAGGGCGCCAGGCATCCTGGTCACGCATGGCCATTGGGCCGTAGGGCGCATGGCCGACACGGAGATGGGCTCCATCCCGGCGCGCGCCATCACCTTCGCCAGGATGGGCTGCGTCGCCTTTACCTACGACATGGTCGGCTACAACGACACGCGCCAAATTCCCGGCCACTACGAGGCGAAGTGGGCGGGCGACCGCGAGCACTGGCTCTGGAGCGTCTCGCTGATGGGTCTGCAGGCCTGGAACAGCACCCGCGCCCTGGACTTCCTCACCTCGCTGCCGGACGTCGATCGGTCGCGCCTCGCGATCACCGGCGAGTCCGGGGGCGGCACACAGACGATGATTCTGGGCGCGATCGACGCTCGGCTGGCGGCCGTCGGCCCATGCGTCATGGTATCCCATTCCATGCAGGGCGGCTGCCTGTGCGAGAACGCGCCCGGCCTCCGGATCGACTACTCGAACATGGAGATCGCCGCCTCGGCCGGGCCGCGCCCGCAGATCATGGTGGGCGCGACGGGCGACTGGACGAACACGATGATGACGATCGAGGGTCCGTCCGTGAAGTCGGTCTACGATCTGGAGGGCGCCGGCGACAAGCTGAAATACTGTATTTTCCCGTTCAACCACAACATCAACAAGACCAGCCGGGACGCCGTCTACCAGTTCTTCGGGAAGGTGCTGCTGCACGATCCGAACGCCGACAGCTTCACGGAGCCGCCCTACAAGATGGAGCCGGTGGAGGCGCTGCGCGTCTTCCCGGACAACACTCCGATGCCCGCGGACGCGAAAACCGCAGATCAGTTGACGCAGTACCTAAAGGACCTGGGCGAGGAGCATCTCCAGAAGGCGAAGCCGAAAGACGGCGCCGGGCTGGCGGCGTTCAAGCGGGAGTTCCGGCCTCTCTGGGAGACGGTGATGCACCTGGACCTGAGTGCGGGGCCGTCGATCCCGCGATCCGACCTGGGTTCGCCGGCCTCCGCGGCCGCCCCTTACGAGAGCCTGGCGACGAGCGCCTCCCGGCCCGACGGCGGGCCCGACGTACCGTTGCTGATACTCCGGCCGCAAAATCGAAAGGGCGCCGTGGAGCGCGTCGTGATCCTCCTCGATCCGAAAGGCAGCGAGGCGTTCGTGGAGGGCGGCAAGCCCGGCCCGGTTGTGGCGGCGCTGCTGGCGAAAGGGATCACCGTCGCTCTGCCGACTCTCTTCCTCCAGCCAGGCCGTATCGACGACGCGGTGCAGGCGGCGCGCGCGAAGATGCTCGACAACTTCGGCCAGTTCTTCACGTGCTACAACAGGACCGATCTGCAGGAGCGCGCGCAGGATATCGCGGCGGTCTGCGCCATGCTGCGTTCCACCGGCAAGCCGAAGATCGGCCTGCTGGGCCTCGGCGACACAGGCGTCCTCGCGATGCTCTGCGCGCCCCTGGCCGACGCAGTCTCCGCCGACTGCGGCCGCCTGGACCTGACGAACGACCAGGCGCTGCTCACCGACGCGCTCTGGACTCCCGGCCTGCGCCGCATGGGCGACTTCCGCACCGCGCTCACCCTCGCGGCGCCGCACCCGGCCCTGCTGGCCAACACTGGCGACCGGCTCGCGGGCATAGACTGGGTGCGCGGCGTGTACGGCGCGGTGGGAGCGGCGGGCTCGCTGCGCACGGAGAGCGCCCCGCTGGACACGGCGTCCATGGCGGATTGGCTGGCGGGCAGAATGTGAGGGGCGGACGCAGGGCAGCGACGACGACAGGTTAGCGGCACTAGCTTGCAATGCCGCAGCGGACATCCCAATAGACTGTAGGGCGCGCTATGTTGGACCCCAAAATCGATGTCGTCTTCCGCAAGCTCTTTGGAAGCGAAGAGAACAAGGAATGCTTAATCTCGTTGATCAACAGTGTGGTGAATACGGAGCCGTCCATCGTGGACGTAAGCATCAAGAACCCGTTCAACCTGGCCGACTATCGCGGAGCGAAGGAGTCCATTCTCGACATCAAAGCTGTGGACGATCATGGCGTTTGGTACGACATTGAGATGCAGATCGAGGCACACGTGCTTTATGGCCGGCGAGCGCTCTTCTACCTATCGAGGACTTATGCGGAGCAACTCGAAGCCGGCAACGACTATTCGAAGCTTAACACGACGATTGGCAGCCACTTTCTAGACTTTCGCTACTTTGACGACGATCGCATTGTGCGTCAGTTCGTATTTCGTGATAACGATACCGGTCTCGCGCACAAAGAGCTCGGCGGTGTTCGTCTGTACTTTATCGAGATGGCCAAGTTCGATCTGGATTGGCCGGAAATCCGAACCGCGCTGGACCGCTGGGTCGCGTTCCTGAACAGAGCGTCAGGAATTGAACGGAGTGCCCTGCCTGCGCCGTTGGCGGCGGAGCCGGCTCTGGTGCGCGCGGCAGCACAGTTGGAGCGAATGGGACTGAATCCAGAGGAGCGGGGCATCTACGAAGGCGAGGTGAAAAGGCGAATGGTGGATGCAATTCAGATTCGGAGCGCAGAGGAGCGCGGAGAGGAGCGCGGAGAGGCGCACGGTATCCGCGACACAATCCTGCGCATTGGCACTAAGCGGTTTGGACCGCCATCGGCGGACATTGTCTCGAAGGTTGAGGCGGTGACCGCGGCGGCGTCGCTGCGGACCATCGCGGATCGACTGCTAGAGTCGGAGAGTTGGCACGAGTTGCTGGCATAGATCGGTGTGAAGAGTCAAGCCTGCGATCCGCGACGATTTCCGACTACGGCAGCTTTAAAAGCCCGTCCCGTGCGACGATGGATCCACACAGGATCAGGGAATCGAGCACCGGACGAGCACGTTGCAGCGCATCGTCGGTGGTTCGGCTGAAGCCGAGGAGCCTATAAGCAGCGCGCATCGCCTCTTCCGGTTCTACACCGAACGATGAGCCTACGACAATCCGGATGGCCGCGGCTAGCTCGACGTTTGTCAAGAAGCGGGACTTGCGCTCGGAGGCCGGCCGGCCGGACCAGTTACGCGGCGTATTGAGATCTTCCCCGGCGACGTAATACGCGTCTTCCGCCCTCTTGAATCGTCCCTCCCGCACGCACTGGTCGATCATTCCCTCCAGCCACGCGCGCACGTTCCGGCCCGCTTTTCCGAAGCCCGCCGCCGTGCGTCCGCGCGTAATCAGAAGTTCGTGGTGTACAGGTCCCTCGTGATATACGACCGCCGCGACATATTCGCGTACAGCCGAATCCGTGTACATTGCGGTGGGCGGCGGCGTTTCCGTATAGCGCCGTGTTGCGGGCCGGGCACTCTCTTCGCGGGCCGTCTCATTCAGGCAGACGTCGGCGTCGATCGGCGCCGCTGAGTTGCGTGCCCTGCCGGTCTCCTCCACGCTGTCGGCTTGCGCCGCTTCGAGCGCCGCAATCAGGCGCTCGATCTCCGCGTCGCGGTCCTGCCACCAATCCGGCGACCAGATTCGGTGGAGACGCCAGCCTCGATCTTCCAGGACGCGCTGCCGCAGTTTGTCTCGATCTCGTGCAGTCCGAGCGCTGTGGTACGTCACACCATCGCACTCGACGCCAAGTATGTAACGGCCGGGCCGTTTGGGATCGATTACACCAAGGTCTATTCGGTAGCCCTCGCACCCGATCTGTGGATGTACATCATAACCACGCTGTCGGAGCGCCTGACTAACTTCCTCCTCAAACGGTGACTCTTCCTCAGACCCTGAAGGAATTCCGATCTCAAGGCGACCGCTGCGGGCATAGCTCAGGTATCGCTTAAGGGCCGCCAGAGCCAGGGATGGACGGTCCATGCGAATGTCGTCATCGGTAATATTGCTGAAGACCTCGCACCGTTTACGCGATCGGGAAATCAAGACATTCAGGCGCCTCTCGCCGCCCTCCGCCATCAGGGGCCCGAATCGCTGCATTACGACGCCGCTTGCATCGCGCCCATAAGTTACGCTGATGAAGACGACGTCACGTTCATCTCCTTGAACGTTCTCAAGGTTCTTGATGTCGAGAGGCTCAAACGGGTGGGCCTCGCGAAACCGAGTGAACGCAGCGGGATCGGCGCGTTCCAGCTTCGATACCTCGTCGTAGATCAGGTCGGCCTGCGGCTTATTCATTGCCGCCGCCATCAAGCTTTCGGTTGTATTGGCTTTAATATGCTGGTATATCGCTTGCGCGACGATCTCCGCCTCTCTGCGATTGACGCGTTTCGTGGCACCGGGCTCGTAAGTTGTATCCGGATGGTGGTGAAACACAATGCCGACTCGGTTGCCACCAACATCTGTGTATGCGCACGGGAATACCACGAGCCTGTTTTCATAGAATAGCTCATTCGACGGCTGGATCAAAGAGGGGTGCAGGCTGCGGTAGTGCCAGCGCAGGTCCGGGCGTCGCGCTCTGCCCATCACGGCCGCGCTCATCAGGCTTAGAATGCTTTCGAGCTTTCGGGTTTCGACTCCGAGTCCAGACGCTGCTGCGTCCTCGTCGGAATCATCGCTGTCACCGTCGTCCACGATTTTGTCGAAGAAGCTCGTTGGCGGCATCTGCCGAGTGTCGCCGACGACAATGACCTGTTTACCGCGAATGACGGAGCACAGCGCATCTTCCGGCTTGATCTGCGATGCTTCGTCAAATATTACGATGTCGAAGGGCGGCAGCTCAGGGGGTAAATGCATTGCTACGGAGAGCGGACTCATCATAAACACGGGCTTTGCCCGTTGAATGGCTTCGCCGGACCGCGCCATGATCCATCGAATTGGTTTGTGCTGGCGCTGGAGCTCGCACTGCACCTTGAGGACCTGCAGGTTACCGGTGGCGCGCTCAAATGTCGGAAGCTGCTTGTAATGTGCGGCGCGGACTCGCGCCCGGTTGTATTCTAGCTTAAAGTCGTCGAGCGCCCGGAACTCCGATACAGCGGATTCGTGCGCGATGCGATCGAACGTTCGCAGTGCGACGCGCTGCTGCATGGCCACTCTGATTATGCCCTGATAGTAGCTTCTCTGGACGACTTCAGCCAGCCGCTGCCCAGCGTAGATCCAACTGTCTGCGACACCGAGTATGCACTCCAGTCCGAGCCGGACAATGGCCTGTCGGGCCTCCTTGAAGGCGATAAACGATTGAAGGCCGGGTAGGCCGCTCTTCCAGTTCTCGAGACGCCCAAGAACTGTGCCCCACGTCTCAGCCCTCGCTTGCGATGAAGGGAACTGCAGAAGACCCGCAACGATAAGATAGGCGCGCAGGGCGTTCTCTGACGCGTCTTCCGCTGCCTCGATTGCTGGAATCACCGTTTCGTTAGAGTACTCGCCATTAAGGAACACCAGGATGCCGGCCGGCAAAACCCGATGTTCCACGTCGGCGAACAGCTTTGTAACCCAAGCGAGCAGCGTTTCCAAAACGGCCGGGTCGCTGTCAATCGAGTTCCACTGTACGCCGTATAGTTGGCGCATTGTAACTTCATGGGAAGCGATATGCTTAACACACCCTTGGGCCGTGATAACGTCCTGGATCAAACCGAGTTGGCTGGCTGGATCGGTCGGGCCGGCTGAGGACAGGTGTTGCCGGAGCACTTTGTTCGCCGTCCGATAATCGCCGAATAGGTTGCGATACCATGCTTCGCCATACTTCTCATAAGCCGAGAGAACGGACGAAAGGTCTGAGGTCCAGATGCTGTTCGATACCTTGTCCTGCCATTTGCGGTGGAGTTCGATATTCGTTTCCAGCGCCTGAAGGACATCTTGGACGGCGGGCAATGCGGCGCGCCAGGTATCGGGCTTAAGAGCTACCCCATCCAGGGGCGGCGCGCTCAATGCACGCTCCGCGCACAATCTCAAGACTCGCACATCGTTCGCGGTTGCCGGCACCTCAATCCGCAGCGTATCGGACGCTTTCCTCAGTGCTTCGATGGCTGTGCCAAACGCCGTGATCGCGGCCTCAACATCGGTATCGAGGTCGAGGCGTATGGCGGGGTCCAGATACGTGATCTCTGTGCCCCAAAACACATGTCCGGTCGGAACTCCGATGTCCCCGATGCGCGACTGCAATGCGCGTATCGCAGGCAGTGCTGCCGTAAACTGCTCGTTAGTCAGCGAGCTGAGCTTTTCGAACGGAATACGCCCGTCCCGGTCCTCGGGCGCCTCTCTCGGTAACCGAGCTGCGTGCACCATCGCTGAAAATGGCGTTATGCGGCCGCCACAGGCGCTGATTGGCTCGTTAGCCGCCCGGCTGTGGTCGGTCAACCGCGTGCGGAGCTCGTCAAGGCGCGCGACGCGCTGCTCCTC
>Ga0070735_10004071_pt1 | contig 12449 bp, 11 predicted proteins | sample Coa_R1_FD_66443 | JGI IMG/M metagenome (GOLD analysis project Ga0070735, IMG submission 66443) | Surface soil microbial communities from Centralia Pennsylvania, which are recovering from an underground coalmine fire - Coalmine... | ecosystem: Environmental > Terrestrial > Soil > Unclassified ...
GAAAATCGGAAGCACAAGCGGACGCCGGTTCGGCTTTAAGAGGCGGATTGCTGCGGGATGGACATCGGGGTCTTGGTGAGATGGTTGGCCTTGGCAAGGTTGGCCTGACGCTGCGCATTGGCGGCGTTGATCTTGGCGATGACTTCGGTGCGCGAGCCATAGGCGTCGACCGCGCCCTGACGCAGCACCAGGAGACGGTCGGCCAAGCCCAGAATGCTCGGGCGATGCGCGATCATGACGACGGTGGTGCCCATTTCCTTGAGCCTGAGGATCGCCTGATGGAGCGCTTCCTCACCCTCTTGATCGAGGCTCGCATTGGGCTCATCCAAGACGACGAGACGCGGCCTGCCATAGACCGCGCGGGCGAGGCCGACGCGCTGGCGCTGCCCGCCCGAAAGCTTCACGCCGCCCTCGCCGATCTCGCTATCATAGCCGCGCGGCAGGCGCATGATCGCCTCATGGAGCCCGACCAGCCTCGCCGCTTCGATGACCGAAGCCGGCTCCGAGGCGCCGAGACGCGCGATATTGTCGCGCACCGTCCCCTCGAAGAGCTCGATATCCTGCGGCAGATAGCCGATATGGTGCGAGCCGCCGGATGAATGCCAGACCGCGATATCGGCGCCATCGAGCCGCACCTTGCCCGCGGCCGGCGCCCAGGTGCCGGCAATGAGCCGCGCGAGCGTCGATTTGCCGGCGGCCGAGGGGCCGATCACACCCAATGCCTCGCCCGGCGCCAGAGTGAAGGAGACACCCTTGAGCGTCGCCCCTTCCGCCCCCGGCGGGATGTACACGACCCCCTCGATGGCAAGCTCGCCTTGGGGGCGCGGCAGCGCCATGCCTTGCTCGGGTGCCGGCGCCCCATTCAGAATCTCGATCAGGCGGCGATAGGCGAGCCGCGCCGTCACCAACGATTTCCACGTGCCGATGGCGTTCTCCACCGGTGCGAGTGCCCGGCCCAGCAGGAACGAGCTGGCAAACATCGCGCCGGGACTCGCCTCATGCTGGATCACGAGCCAGGCGCCGGCGCCCATGATCACGGTCTGCACCATGAGACGGCAGAATTTCGAGATCGCGAGAATGGTGGCGCCGCGCCTGGCGGCCGAACGTTGTGCGTCCGCCGTGTCCGTGACGTCCCGCCGCCACAGGCGGAGCACCCCCTCGCCCATCCCCATTGCGCGGATCACTTCGGCATTCCTGAGCGCGGCTTCCGCCCGCTGATGGGTTTTGACCGCCCCCAGGTTGGCGCGCGCGAGCGGTGCCTTGGTCACGAACTCGTTCAGGACCGCGAGCACGAACAAGGCAGCCCCGCCGCCCACGCCGATCAATCCCAGCACCGGGTGAAGCGTGAAGAGGGCGAGGATGAAGATCGGCGACCAGGGTAAATCCATGAGCGGCGGCATCGAGGGCCCCGAGAGAAATCCCCGCACCGCCCCCAGATCACGCAAGCTTTGCGCCGATTGCGTCGCATCCCGCGTAAGTGCCGTCCGAAGGGCGCTCCCGAAGACGCACGGCCCCAGCCGGTCATCGAGCCAATTCCCGACCCGCACCATGACCTGACCCCGAAGCGCCTCGAGGAGGCAGAGCACCGCGATGGCGAAGGCGGTGATGAGCGTCAGCATCATCAACGTGTCGCCGCTTCGGCTCGAGAGCACATGGTCGAAGACCTGCATCATATAGAGCGGCGATGACAGGGTCAGGAGATTGATGGCAAGGCCGAACAGCATGATGATGCCGAAGGCACCGCGACAAGCGGCAAGCGCCTTCTGCACTTCGTTCAAGCGGCGGGTCATAATCATCGGAGAAATCCCTTGTTTCCCCGATGACAATGACCCTTGTCCGTTAACCGACCTTGATGGGCTTTCCTGTTGGCTTTCCGAAAATTTTAAAAACCGCTCACGCCGCGACAGATTTTTCCATATCATTCATTCCCCAATAGTCGCGAAGCGCCTGGCGGCCGCGTGACAGGCGCGAGCGTACCGTACCGACCGGCACATGGAGGAGGCTCGCCACCTCTTCGTAACGCATGCCTTCGAGCCCCACCAGCAACAACACCTGCCGCTGCTCTTCCGGAAGACCATCGATCGCCTCCTGGAGGTCACGGAGCTCGAGTCCGGTATCTTGCGTCGCCCGCACCGTGGGCCCCATCCCGATATCATCGATGGGAACGGAAATGCCCTCACGCACCGCGCGGCGCACATCATTCACATATTGATTATGCAAGATCGTGAAAAGCCAGGCCCGGAGATCCGTGCCGCGCTCCCAGAGATGGGATTTCATCAGGGCGCGTCCGAGACAGCTTTGTACCAGATCATCGGCCCGCGTCACATCGCGAGTAAGCGCTCGAGCATATCGTTTGAGCCGCGGCATTTCATGGGTGAGAAGATGACCAAAATCATCCGTCATGATCTTTTCCTTCTATTATTTCTGAGGAAAATCTATACGGCTCATGTAAATTTCTTATGTATTCTATGTATTTATTCGTAAATAATTGTAACAGAAATTTACATATTCTGTTTTGTCAAAATCTATTGCTGTTGCAGCCTATGCATTCTATTATTGTCTAGACAATTTATTGCGCTACTGCCGCGCGTGACGGATGGCTTGGCGGCGCTTGCGGCTTTTCTGCCTAGTTGACCGGACGGCACAGCCTGCCTATTGTCCACGCTCGCGCGTGATGACCGAGCCCGTAGCTCAGCCGGTAGAGCACCCGACTTTTAATCGGTAGGTCGCGGGTTCGAATCCCGCCGGGCTCACCAATTATCAAAAACCGGCAGCAATTCGATACCATCCAACGTCGTCTACCCGGCCTCTTGGTCAGGGTGGAAAAACGCGAATGCGCTTGACGTCCGTAAGGATATTCCCTAGGGTAAGGAATATCCTTACGGGGCGCGCGCCGATGATCACCAGCAAGGTTACCAGCAAGGCACAGACGACGATCCCGCAACCGGTTCGTGCGGCGTTGCGCGTTCAAGCGGGCGATGAAATCGCCTATTCGATCGATGGCGACCGGGTCATTTTGACCAAAGCGATGGGCAGGGCCGCCGATGACCCCTTTGCCACTTTCCGGGAATGGGCGTCAGAGAGCGACCGGCGAGCCTATGCCAAGCTTTGAGCCCTGGGACGTTGTTAAAGTTCCGTTCCCCTATACCGACCGCCCCGTGCGCCAATGGCGTCCGGCGCTGGTCATTGCGGCCGGCGGCCTCCTCGAGACCGAGCATGGGCTGCTATGGGTGCTCATGATCACGAGCGCGGAAAACCGGGGCTGGCCGAGCGATGTATCCGTTTCGGTTCTTCCAACGTCGGGACTGCCGGCACCGTCCGTCATTCGATGCTCCAAGATCGCAACGATCGAGGCACGAGAGGCCGAGCGTATCGGAAGCCTGCCGAAGGCCGATCAAAAGAAGGTCACCGCAAATCTGCGGCAAACCCTCGTCGCGGTCAACGCCGCCGGGCCGTCGCATGTCTCGCCTCATCGACCTTAATTCACGGCGGCGGCGATTTCCTTCCGCGTGGCTGCAAGAACTGACCGAAAGGCGTTAGAACTTATAGCCGTAGCGGATGCGCAGATTGTCGATGGTCTCAATGCGTTCGCTGGTGGGATCGAAGGCATGTCCGCGATCGAGCGTTAGCGACAAGCTATGTTGCTGACCAAGACTATAGCCGAGCTCGACCGCCCCATGGACCGAGAAAAGCGGTAAGGTATGACTGTCATCGAAGCCGTTGGTCTTGTAGGTGCCGGCCACGCCGATATTGCCGAAAAGCGAGTGGCTATCGAAAAGACCCCAGGTCAGGCCGACATAGGTGCTGTTGCTGCCGCTGGTGGGATCGGCACTCGAGAGGAATTGGGAACGCGGCGAGAACAGGAAGCGCAACACGCCCTTGTCCGGGGAAGTCAGCGAAATATCGAGATTCCCATTGGGGCCGGCCGGACGCATCCCAAAACGCTGCGGATCGTCGATCACGAAATTGAGACCGAATTCGGGCAAGGGCGCCCCTCCCGGCAATAATTCGACACTCGTCGCGTTGATCGGTGCCGGTGTCGCAACCGGTGTCGGCGCCGCCGCTCCTCCCGCATAGGCGGGTGCGGCGACGCCGAGACACGCCGCCACCATACCAAGCCACCCGATGCCGCTCCGCTTAACCATGCGCTTCGCTCAAAAATGCCCTAACTTCAATTTAACGAGGCGAGCCGCCGATTTCAATGTCGGAAGGCGGATAGGAATGCCGATGACCATCGAGATCTTCGATGAGCCACTCTCCTCCTTCTCCTTCTTTGGCGTGAGAGGGGCCAACGGGGACCTTGCCATGACCACCCGGAAGATCGAGCACATAGGTCGGCTGGCAAAGGCCCGAAACCCGCCCCCTGAGCGCGCGCACGAGACGCCTCCCCGCCGCCAGATCGGGGCGGAAATGAGCGGTCCCCCGCGCCAGGTCCGGATGATGAAGGTAATAGGGCTTGACCCGAATGGCGACCAAGGCGCGAAAGAGCGCCGTCAAGGTCGCCGCCTCGTCATTCACCCCTTTCAAAAGCACCGTTTGGCTGAGCAAAGGGATGCCGGCGCCATTAAGACGCCGGCATGCCTCGCGCATCTTCGCCGTCACTTCACGCGGATGATTGGCGTGGATCGCGACAAAAACCGCCTTCTCAGCCACCAGCGACGCGACGAGCTCCGCGGTGACCCGATCGGGATCGACCACCGGAATGCGGGTGTGAATCCGGATGACGCCGAGATGCGGAATGGCGTCGAGCGCTTCGATGATCGCGGCCAGCCGGCGCGGCGATAAAAGCAGCGGATCACCGCCGGTCAGGATCACTTCCCAGAGGCTCGAATGACCGGCGATATAATCGAGCGCTGCCCCGAGCTCGACCTCGCTCAATGCCTCGCCGCCCGGCCCCACCTGCTCGCGGCGAAAGCAAAAGCGGCAATAGACGGGACAGAGATGATGGGGCTTCAACAACACCCGGTCGGGATAGCGATGGACGATCCCCTTGAGCGGCGAATAGCGCTGATCCCCGATGGGATCGGCGAGTTCCTCGGGTGCCCGCTCGAGCTCGGCGCCGTCCGGCACGAATTGGCGCGCGATCGGGTCAGTGGGCGCCGCGCTATCGATGAGGGCCACCATCTCCGGCGTAATCGCCACCGAAAATTCCCTGGCAACCGCTTCGATCTCGGCCTCGCGCGAGGGCGCCACCAGCCCGGCCGCGACAAGCTCCTTGGGCGACCTAACCGCGCGGGACTCAGAGATCGGCGTAGACATGCGTCTCCGCTTTGCCCCCGGGATGCGTCACGGCACCCTTCTCGGCGTCCCCCACGGTCTGCGCATAGCGCCACAAGGCGCCCGATTGATAATCGCTCTTCCGTGGTGTCCAGCTCTGGCGGCGCTTCACAAGCTCGGCCTCCTCGAGCTCGAGCGTGATGGTGCCGGCCGCCGCGTCGAGCGCGATGATGTCGCCATCGCGCACCAAGGCGATCGGGCCGCCCTTGGCGGCTTCGGGTCCGATATGGCCGACGCAGAAGCCACGGGTGGCGCCCGAGAAGCGGCCATCGGTGATGAGCGCCACCTGATCGCTCGTCCCCTGACCATAGAGCGCGGCCGTCGTTGCCAGCATCTCGCGCATCCCCGGACCGCCGCGCGGACCTTCATAGCGAATGACAATGACCTCGCCCTTCTTGTAGCTGCGGGACTCGACCGCCTTGAAGGCATCTTCTTCGCAATCGAAGCAGCGCGCCGGCCCCCGGAATTGAAGGTTCTTCATACCCGCGACTTTGACGATCGCCCCTTGCGGCGCGAGATTGCCTTTAAGGCCCACCACCCCGCCGGTCGCAGCGAGCGGCGCCGAAGTCGGCCGGACCACATCCTGGTTTTTGGGGAGCACCACACCGGCGAGATTTTCGGCGACCGTCTTTCCAGTAATCGTCAAGCAATCGCCATGGAGGAAGCCGCCATCGAGAAGCGCTTTCATCAGCACCGGCACACCCCCCACCTCATAGAGGTCCTTGGCGACATAGCGCCCGCCGGGTTTAAGATCGGCGATATAGGGAGTACGGCGGAAGATCTCGGCCACCGCATGGAGATCGAAATCGATCCCCGCCTCGTGAGCGATCGCCGGCAAATGAAGTCCGCCATTGGTCGAGCCACCCGAGGCCGCGACCACCATCGCCGCATTCTCGAGCGATTTGCGGGTGACGATATCGCGCGGCCTGATATTCGCCCGCAAGAGCTCCATCACCACCTCGCCGGAGCGCGTGGCGTAAGCATCGCGCGAATCATAAGGCGCCGGTGCCCCGGCCGAGCCTGGGAGTGCCAGACCCAACGCCTCCGAGACGCAGGCCATGGTATTGGCGGTGAATTGGCCGCCGCAGGATCCGGCCGAGGGGCAGGCCACCGATTCGAGCTCATGGAGATCGCGATCGCTCATCGCGCCCACGCTATGGGCCCCCACCGCTTCGAAGAGATCCTGGACCGTGACATCCTTGCCGCGGAAGCGTCCGGGGAGGATCGAGCCCCCATAAAGGAACACCGCCGGCACATTGAGCCGGACCATCGCCATCATGACGCCGGGAAGCGCCTTGTCGCAGCCGGCGACGCCGACGAGTGCGTCATAGCAGTGGCCGCGCATGGTAAGCTCGATCGAATCGGCGATCACCTCGCGCGAGACCAGCGAGGATTTCATGCCGGCATGGCCCATCGCGATGCCGTCGGTGACCGTGATGGTGGTGAATTCGCGGGGCGTCCCGCCTCCCGCGGCAACGCCTTTCTTGACGGCCTGCGCCTGGCGCGCGAGCGAGATATTGCAGGGTGCCGCCTCGTTCCAGGTGCTCACCACGCCGATCAAGGGCTGATGGATCTGCTGCTCGGTCAAGCCCATCGCATAGAGGTAGGAGCGATGGGGCGCGCGCTGCGGCCCTTCGGTAACGTGCCGGCTCGGCAGCGTCGCTTTGCTCGAAGGCCGGTTTCCTGAAGTGTCGGGCATGTGACGCTCTCTCCCCGCAATCGGTTCATGGATGAACCATACAAATCAGCGTCCATGCAGGCAACATGAACCTGGCTTGACGAAGGACGTTGGCCTGGTTCAGAAGAGACTTTAGCTTAGGGGAGAAAACGATGAGCGTCGAACTCAATCACACGATCGTTCCGGCGAAGGACAAATGGGCCTCCGCCAGGTTCCTGGCGGATATTCTCGGCCTTGAGGTCGGCGCGCCATGGGCGTCCTTCGCGCCGCTGCCGCTCGGCAACGGGGTAACCCTCGATTATGCCGAGCGGTCGACCATGAGTTCGCAGCATTACGCTTTCCTGGTGAGCGACGCCGAATTCGACGCGGCACTCGCCCGGATCAAGAGCGCGGGCGTGAAATTCTTCGCGGAGTTCGATAGGACCGGCGAGGGTGAGATCAATCATCTCTATGGCGGCCGCGGTGTCTATTTTCATGATCCCAATGGCCATATGATGGAACTCATCACCGCGCCCTATGGCGCCGAACCCGAGCTCTGGGTCAATGGCAAAGCCGTGAAGCGCTGATTAAAGCCGCGCGAGCGCCGCGCGAATACCGGTGAGCGCCGCTTCGGCGGCGCTCTGGCGTTCGCGCTGCTCGGCGATCACCTCAGGCTTGGCTTTCGATAGAAATTGCGGGTTGGCGAGCTTGGCCGTGATCTTGGCGAGTTCGGCCTCGGCGATCTGCGCCTCGCGCTTCAACCGCGCCCGCTCCCCCTCGAGATCGACCGCGCCCTCGAGATCGAGCTCGATGGTGGCTCCTTCCACCACCACTTGGAGGACACTCTTCCCGGGGCGTGACCCTTCCTCGATCGCCGAAAGTCGCGCGAGCCGCGTGATGAGATCGCGATGGCGGGCGATCCAGGGGGCCGGCGCCGCGCCAGAGGCAATGAACCTCGCTTCGATCTCCCGGGCCGCCGGCACATTCATCTCGGCGCGGGTCGTTCGGATCGCCTGGATCAATGCCACCACCCAATTCATCTCCGCCGCGGCAACCTCATCGACGAGACGAGGATCGGCCTTCGGCCAATGCGCGGTGATGAGCGCGCCCGCCCCCTCCCCCGCCAAATGGCGCCACAATACTTCGGTGACGAAAGGCGTGATGGGATGGAGGAGATGCACGACCTCCGCCAGCACGAAGCCGATGACGTCGCGCGTCTCGGCCGCGGCCACCTCGTCGGAACCCATGAGGATGGGCTTGGTGAATTCGAGATACCAGTCGCAGAAGCTTCCCCAGACAAAGTGATAGAGCTGATCCGCGGCTTCGTTGAAGCGGTACTCGTCGAAGGCGGACGCCACCCGCGAGGCGGTCTCCTGTAACAGGCTCAGGATCCAGCGATTGACCGTCAGGCGGCAATTTGCTGGATCAAATGATGGATTGAGCGTACAGCCATTCATCTCGGCATAGCGCGCCGCATTCCATAATTTGGTGATGAAGTTGCGATATCCTTCGACCCGCGCGGGGGCGAGCTTGATATCGCGCCCTTGCGCCGCGAGCGCCGCCAAGGTGAAGCGCAGCGCGTCGCACCCATAACGTTCGATGAGATCGAGGGGATCGATGACATTGCCCTTCGATTTCGCCATCTTCTGACCATGCTCATCGCGCACGAGCGCATGGATATAGACGGTGCGGAACGGCACATCCTCCATGAATTGGAGCCCCATCATCATCATCCGCGCGACCCAGAAGAAGATGATGTCAAAGCCCGTCACCAGGACGTCGGTCGGGTAATAGCGCTTGAGCTCGGGCGTGGCCGCCGGCCAGCCCAGCGTCGAGAAGGGCCAGAGCGCCGAGGAAAACCAGGTATCGAGGACATCGCTGTCGCGCCGGAGTGTCACCGGTTTGCCGTAATGGGTTTGCGCCGCCGCCTGTGCTTCCGCCTCGCTTTCCTCGACAAAGACCGTGTTGTCGGGGCCGTACCAGGCGGGGATCTGATGGCCCCACCAGATCTGGCGCGAGATGCACCAGGGCTCGATGTTGCGCATCCACTCGAAGAAAGTGTTCTCCCAAGCTTTGGGCACGAATTGGATGCGGCCGCTTTCCACCGCGCGGATCGGCGCCGCGGCCAATGCCTTCGCATCGCAAAACCATTGATCGGTGAGCAACGGCTCGATCACCACCCCCGACCGGTCGCCATAGGGGATCGTGAGCTCGTGATCCTCGATCCTGGCGACGAGACCAAGCGCGGTAAGATCGGCGACCACCTTGGCGCGGGCCTCTCTTCCCGAGAGGCCGCGATAGGCGTCGGGCACCGTCTCATTGAGGCGGATATCGCGATCGAAGATGTTGATGAGCGCGAGCCCATGCCGCCTTCCCACCTCGAAATCGTTGAAATCATGGGCCGGCGTGATCTTGACCGCGCCGCTCCCGGTCTTGGGGTCGGCGTAAGGGTCGGCAACGATCGGAATCCGGCGCTGGTCAAGCGGCAGAACGACTGACTTGCCGATGAGATGGCGATAGCGCTCATCCTCGGGATGGACGGCCACCCCGCTATCGCCCAGCATGGTCTCGGGCCGGGTGGTGGCGACGGTGATGAAGTCGCCATTTCCCCCTTCGAGCGGATAGTTGAAATACCAGAGCGACCCCTTGCTCGGTCGACTCTCGACTTCAAGATCCGAAATCGCGGTCTGCAAGAGGGGATCCCAATTGACGAGCCGCTTGTCGCGATAGATGAGACCTTGCCGATGGAGTTCGACGAACACTTTCCGCACTGCCGCGGAAAGGCCCTCATCCATGGTGAAGCGCTCGCGGCGCCAATCGGGCGAGGCGCCGAGCGAGCGAAGCTGGCGGGTGATGGTCCCCCCGGAGTCCGCTTTCCATTTCCACACACGGGCGATGAAGGCCTCGCGCCCGAGCTCATGGCGGTTCGATTTTTCTTGCGCGAGCTGCCGCTCGACCACCATTTGGGTGGCGATCCCCGCGTGATCGGTGCCCGGCTGCCAGAGCGCATCACGCCCCCGCATGCGGTGATAGCGGATCAGCACATCCTGGAGCGTGAAGGTCAGGGCATGGCCCATATGAAGGCTGCCCGTGACATTAGGGGGCGGCATCATGATGGTGTAGGGGGCGGCGGTCGAGGCGGGATCGGCGCTCATGGCGCCGCTTGCTTCCCAAGCCTCATAGATCGCGGATTGCCAGGCTGCGGGCTGAAACGTCTTTTCAAGCATGGATCAAACCAGTGAACGCGTTCAGCGCCCTTGAACCTGATGCATCAGGCGGCCGATTTCTTCCTTCACCAACCGTTCAACGAGCGGCGGCAAATGGTCATCGAGCCATGATTTGAGGAGCGGGCGCAACACTTCACGCACCAGATCCTCGATCGTCCGCTCGGACGCGGCCGCGCGCTTTGCCTCGGCTTCCTGCTCGCGCTTCTTGGCCTCGGCAAGCTTTTCCAGCATCGCCGCGGTACTGGCCTCGGTCGTTTGCGAGATCAACCGCTCCTGTTGGGGATGCGGGGCGGGGCTGGGATCCTGCGGCTTCGGCGCGAGCGTCACCACCGGTGCAGGCTGGCTCGTCCGGGGCGCAGGCTGGGAAGGGGACGCGGGTTGAGCGGATTTGGCATTCATGGCCACCACCGTGCCATCCTCGGCAACGACATTGGTGAGTTCCAGTACTTCCTCCGCGCGCGGACGTACTGCCGGCGCGGGGGGAGGCGGCGCCAAGGAAGGTGGGCTGGGCGGGCTTGGGCTTGCCGCCGGCGCCGAGCCTTGCGCCGGCGCGCCTTCCCCATCCTCGGCAATGATACGCCTTATGGAGGCAAGGATTTCCTCCATGGAGGGTTCCGACTGGCTTTTCAAATCCGACATGAGGCTCAACCCACTTTGCCTATCAATCCCTTACGATAGGCGAAGTGAGAAAAAAACGCCAGCCATGCGATGAGGACCGAAAAAGCCGAATTGGCGTGAGCCAGGGAGCGGGTGAGTTGCCTTGTGGCGATGCCCGTCGATCATCGATTCGCCTCTTGCCGTTCTTCATTGAAGAGCTCGATATAGGGTGCGTAGCGAAAGCGCCGATTGCGCACCTGCCCGGTTATCTCTTCGAGAATTCCAAGACCGACCATGCGCTCAACCATCTGATTGGCGGCAGTATACGTCGTGCCAATCAGATCGCGCACACTGTTTACCGACACGATGGGATTTTCGTAGAGATGCTCGAGCACGCGATGGCCATTGCCCGCGCTGCGACCAAGGGTCACCGCGATGGCCGCGCGATGCTGCTCGCGTAGAGCCAATATTCGCCGTGCGGTTTCCGATGCCTGGATGCTGACCGCAGCCACGCCGCGCAGGAAGAATGCCAACCAGGCCGCCCAGTCACCAGTGTCCCGCGTCGCTTGCAACAGCTCATAATAGTGCTGCCGGTGTTTCTTGAAGTAATGCGACAGGTAGAGCACGGGCTTTTGAAGCACGCCCTTCTCACACAGCAGAAACGTAATGAGGAGGCGCCCGACGCGACCGTTACCGTCCAGAAAAGGATGGATTGTCTCGAACTGTGCGTGAGCGAGCCCAATCTTCACGAGGAGCGGGAGTCCGTCGTCAGTATGAAGAAACCGCTCCAGCCTGCCGAGAGCTTCGGGCACCTCGTGAGGGGGTGGCGGCACAAAGGTCGCTTCGTTCAGCGTGCAACCGCCAGGTCCGATCCAGTTCTGCGACTGGCGTAGCTCGCCTGGACTGAAGTGCGCGCCCCTGACGCCGCGCAGAAGCCGTTCGTGGATTTCACGAATGAGCCGGACAGAGACCGGCAGGTCCTTTAGCCGGTCTATTCCATGGTTCATCGCGGCGACGTAATTGATCACCTCTTCGACATCGCGTGGCGGCAATGGCCCTATTATGCTCGCTTCAGCCGCCAACAGGTCTTGAAGCGAACTTTGCGTGCCTTCGATCTGACTGGAAAGCACCGCCTCCTTGCGTACATACATGAAGACGAACAGATCAGGGTTCGGCAAAATCTGGATGGAGCCATCCAACCGTCCCAAGGCGAGATCCGCATCTGAAAGAAGGCGCTGCAACGCGCCTTCGATTTGAATCGGCGGAACGGGCGGCAATGGCGCCGGAATAAAAGCGCTGTAGCCGTTTGGTTGCCGGACATATGCTCCGGACCCACCCGATGCGCGTGAAGCCGCTCCGGTATCTGCGTCGGTGTTGTGCATGGACCAAGCTCGCCGCCATATTAAAGGCTGCCTTTAATATGGCGGCCATTCGGGTCCATATGCAAGGCTGGCTTTAATATGGCAGCCATTCGAGCCCATATGCAAGGCTGGCTTCACCAATCACCGAGTTGCCCACGATGCTATCTGCCATGAGACCGCCGGTCTCCCGCCTCAGTGCCAGGCGGAGACACGACCCTTATTTGCCGTTGCCGGTCTTGCGGCCGCCCGTGTCGTTACCGGTACCGAAGCCGATCCATTTGTCGCGCACGGTGCGGTAATTCTTGTCGACATCATAGAGATCCACCCGAA
>Ga0070735_10004072_pt1 | contig 12448 bp, 14 predicted proteins | sample Coa_R1_FD_66443 | JGI IMG/M metagenome (GOLD analysis project Ga0070735, IMG submission 66443) | Surface soil microbial communities from Centralia Pennsylvania, which are recovering from an underground coalmine fire - Coalmine... | ecosystem: Environmental > Terrestrial > Soil > Unclassified ...
CAGCGCATCGCGCCCGGTACTGTCGGCCGGATAGTTACTGAAAAATCACTCGGTCGAGGGGACGGCATAATAGCCCTTTCGCGCCTGAACCTTGAAATCCTTCTGATCTGTCCGGATCTCAATGCGCCGAAAGGTTCCGTCCTTAGCCGGATTTGTGGGCGCGTAGCCAATCGCATATTGGCTTCGCAACTCGTCCTGGATCTCGCGGAAGACCTCCTCCAGCGTATGCTTGCGATCCACTTTAAACACCCGTCCGCCGGTATCTTCCGAAATCTCGCGCAGTGCGGAATTGCTGGGGGCGAACATCCCGTAGGCCCCGCGGTCGAAATATTCGATGCTGTAAATAATCGCATCGGCCTTCTGTGCGGCCTCAATTGCCTTTGACTTCGGGTAGCGGCTACCCTCATCAATGCCGTCGGTGATGAGAATCAGCGCCTTGCGCCCCACTTGCCCGTGCAACTGGTCGTTCGCTGCCAGATACACCGCGTCGTACAGAATGGTGCCGCGCATCTGCGAGATCGTTGGTACCGGACCAGGATGCAGCCCGCCTACCGGCACACTCAACCGCAGTTGATCCAGCCCCTGATCCAGCAGCCGCACCGAGTTCGTGTAATCCTGCAACAGTTCCGCGTCTTCGCCAAAACTGATCAGGAAGGCCTCATCTTTCGGCCGCAATACCTGTGCGAAAAAGTCCTTCGCCGCCCGCTTCTCCGTCTCAATCAGCCGCTCCTGGCTTTTGCTTACATCCACCAGAAGTCCGAGTGTCAGCGGCAAGTCGGTCTCCCGCGTAAAGAATTTGATATCCTGCTGCTTGCCATCCTCGAAGATTGTGAAATCGTTCTTCTCCAGATTGCCGACCAGCCCGCCAGACTTGTTGCGTACCGCGAACAATACGTTCACCAGATTCACGTCGACCTTGATGATCGAAGCATCCTGCTGGGCCGGGGGACTTTGAGAGAAAACCGGCGCGGCCAGCGCTACGGCGGCCCAAACTGCGCACGTGCTTCTCAGTAACACGCGCACAACGGAGTGCGACGCGAAACGTTGCTCAACCTGTTTGGCGGTACGCGCCGCACCCTGTGCGCTTCTCATATTTTCTTTTATGATAGATGCATCCGGGTTGAATCGTGTTCCATGCGCAAAGCCATTCACCACCTGAAAAACGCCGATCCGATTATGGCCGGAATCATTGCCCGCGTAGGGCCATTCCGCATGCAATACCGGGAGCCCTGCTTTCAAACTCTGGTCCGCTCCATCGTTTACCAGCAGTTGAGTGGGAAGGCGGCCCTCACAATCTTTAACCGATTCACGGCCAAAGCGGGAGACCCTCTGACCCCCGAAGGGGTCCTCCGACTACGCCCGGCAACCATGCGCGCCCTCGGCTTATCCCAGCAAAAGACGAAATACATCCGCGATCTGGCGGCCCGTACGCGTAAGGGTGAAATCGAGTTCACGTGTCTTGAAGCGCTTACCGACCAAGAAATCATCAGCCAGCTTACTCAGGTGAAAGGTATAGGCGTTTGGACCGTGCACATGTTTTTGATATTTGCCATGCGGCGTCCGAATATCCTACCCACCGGAGACCTTGGCGTCAGAGCTGCCATCCAGAAAGCTTATAATCTTCGCAATCTCCCGCGACCGGAAGAAATGGAAAAGCTTGCGCAATCCTGGCATCCCTTTTGCTCGATCGCAAGCTGGTATCTTTGGCGCAGCCTCGAAAATCAAGGAATGCTGTGATACCGGCCGCTACGCGTAAATACCGCGTAGCTTGATAGCGAACGCAACCCGATCCAGCGCCAGCATGTAGGCTGCGATGCGGTTGTTGACGTTATGCTTTTCCGCATAGCTCACCACATCCCGGAAACTGTTGACCATGATTTCTTCCAGACGTCCGTTCACCAGTTGCTCGTTCCAGAAGAAGCCCTGCCGGTCCTGCACCCACTCAAAATACGAAACGGTGACGCCACCGGCATTGGCAAGAATATCGGGAATCACAAAGATTTTTTTGTCGGCGAGAATCGAATCCGCTGCGTACGTTGTCGGCCCATTGGCGCCCTCGCAGAGAATGCGCGCCCGGATGCGGTCTGCGTTCTGCGACGTGATGACGTTTTCCTTGGCCGCTGGCAGCAGCACATCGCAATCGAGGAAAAGCGCTTCGTCACGATCCACCTCTTCGGCTTCGGCGAAGCCTATAATCGACCCGGTATGCTCGCGATGGCGCTGCAGCGCGATGATATCGAGGCCATGTGGATTGTAGACCGCGCCGTCGTACTCGATGATGCAGACAATTTTGAAGCCCGCGCGCGACATTAATTTAGCCGCCATACCACCGACATTCCCGAAGCCTTGAATCACCACTCGCGTCTCGGGTGGCTCCAACTGGAATCGCCGCAGCGCCTGTTCTGTAACGATCATGCAACCGCGGCCGGTCGCTTCCGGCCGTCCGCGCGAGCCGCCCAGATCGAGCGGTTTTCCTGTCACGACTCCGGTCTCGGTATGGCGCGCATGCATGGAATAGGTGTCCATGATCCAGGCCATTGTTTGAGCGCTCGTATTCATGTCGGGAGCGGGCACATCGCGCTGGGGCCCAATGAAATCGAAAATCTGCGCAATATAACGCCGCGTGATTCGCTCGAGCTCAGCCGGCGAGAGTAGCATGGGATCGCAGATCACGCCTCCCTTGCCCCCGCCAAACGGGATATTGACTACAGCGCATTTCCACGTCATCCAGGAAGCCAGCGCCCGAACTTCATCGAGAGTTACGTCGGGAGCGAACCGAATCCCGCCTTTCGACGGTCCGCGAGCAATGGAGTGCTGCACACGGTAGCCGGTAAATACCTCCAGGCGCCCATCATCCAGTTGCACCGGGATATGGACGGTCAGCTCCATGTGCGGCGCGCGAAGGACTTTTTGTATGCCGTCGTCGAGCCCGAGCCGGCCTGCAGCCTCATCGAAGCGAGCCTCAGCGGAGAGCAACGGGTTGAATTCATTTTGCAACGACTCGTTCGGGACCGCTTCCGTCAGCATGATCGTCCTCCCGCCTACATTATAGGGCGCGGTTCTCTGAGGCGCAGCGCGCTCAATGCCCGGGCAGACACGCTTTGCAATTGCGCGATAATGACAGCAAACCCATGTTTCGCGCCATCAAGGAACAGGTGGAAACGATCTTCCGTGAAGATCCTGCCGCCAAGAGTGTGCTCGAAATCGTGCTGTGCTATCCGGGATTCCACGCTGTCATGCTGCATCGCGTGGCCCATTGGCTCTATAAAATGCGCCTGTACCTTCTGGCTCGCCTCTGGGCCCAGTTCAACCGCGCGCTAACAGGCATCGATGTTCATCCCGGTGCAAAGATCGGCCGGCGGTTCTTCATCGATCACGGTATGGGCGTGGTGATTGGCGAGACAGCCGAGATCGGCGACGACGTGCTGCTTTATCAGGGTGTCACGCTCGGCGGCACCGGCAAGGAGCGCGGCAAACGGCATCCCACCATCGGCAACTGCGTCGTCGTTGGCACCGGCGCGAAAGTGCTGGGCAACATCACCATCGGCGATCATGTCAAGATTGGCGCGGGCTCGGTGGTGATCCGCTCGGTGCCCGAATATTCCACGGTGGTCGGCATTCCGGGCCGCGTTGTGCGCACCCGTTTCGGAACCAGCGACGACCTGGAGCACGGCCGTTTACCCGATCCCGAAGGCCAGGCGATCGACGATCTCTCGAAACGCGTCGAGCACCTGGAGACGCTGCTGCAAACCTTAATGGACGAGAAACTCGCGCAAAAACGGTGACACCGCGATTTCTCATATTGTTGGCTTTGGCCTGCGGGGCTGCCCACTGCGCAGAATTGAGCTATTGGATTCAACCTTGCTCCGATCCTGAAACTGCGTGCCGGCCCAGCGACGTGCAACTGGCCGCTTGGGCGCTGGATGCCTGGCAGACTGCTTCGCACGGCCGGCTGCGGCTGGTCCAGCAAGCCGATTTTCGCCATGCGCGCATCCGAATCTACTGGACCAATGGGCACCAAGGATTGTACGGCGAGACGCGGCAGGTTGAGGTAGATGGCAAGAAAGGCGCTGAGGTGTTTATCTTGCCAGATATGACGCAGCTTGGTCCCGCAATTACTGCCGCCACGCAACACGATTCTCTGCTGCGAGACGCGATCGTGTACCTGACCTGTTTGCACGAGTCGGGACACGCGCTGGGCCTTCCCCATACCGCTGCGTTTGACGATATTATGTACAGTTTCGGTTTCGGCGGCGATATCGCTGAATATTTCGAACGATACCGCCGGCAACTCACCACGCGGGACGACCTGCGCACGCACTCGGGTCTCTCGCCCGTCGATCGCGAGCACCTGCTGCAACAACTATCTTCCCATTGAGGTTTAACCGAAGTTCGTCACGACTGAGGTCAAAAATCACCTAAGCCCTTCAGAATCAATTCAGGCAGTCGCCAAGTCTGCACTACATTTGCGGTTGAGTTCGAAGCGCTCGGGTAGGCTGAGACCGAGATGCCGGAGAAGCGATTTCTGCCCGGCGGTGGGTTCGGCGATGCGGCGCAGACGGATCTCGCGTCCATCGGTTGTGGGCAGCGCGATATCGGCGCTTTGGAGAGTCGACAGCAGCGCGAGCGCTTTTATCGCCGATAACGGCTGAGCCTTATCGGCGCCGCTCTGCGATGGTTGTGGAACCAGGGCGGGCCTCCGCTTCAGTAGATGTTTGGGCGTCACCCACAGGGCATAGCCGAGCAACGCCACCATCACATGCGCCTTCGCCCGCGGCTCCAGTTGATGGAACAGGGGACGAATTGACAGCTCGCTGTTGAGGGCGCGGACCGATGCCTCCGCCTCGGTCAACTGCATATACCGAGACTAGAGTTCTTCTGCCGTCCCGGACTGCAAATTAATCCGCAGCATGTAGGCCCCTTCCCGCAGCCCGCGCCACACCTGGCGATCTTCTTTGATCGCCCAGTGCAGCCAAACGCCCTCCGCGGTATCGCGCAGAGCCAAATCATACAGATCGTTCACTTGCGGATGGCTCGCCTGGATGCGTCCCAAGTGCCGCTCCATTTTATTGCGGTCCTTCAAACGGCCGGCTTCGATGGTTTTCGCCAGACGTTTCAGCGTATCCTCCATCCGGCCGGCAAGGCGCTTGCGGATGGCTTTCTCGTTCTCCTCGCGCCCGCTGGTGCGGCACAGAATATACGTCTCCTCACCCTGCGGAATCGCCACTTTCTTGACTTCCACCTCGGGCCGTCGCCTTTCGTCGGCATCCACAATCCGATCGTCCACGATACCCCAATCGGGTCGCTGGGCCGGTATTGACGGCCCAGCGGCCGGCTTTGGTTGTTACTGAACGGAAAGTGTGACGTTCGCCTGGCTGTCAATGCCTCCGATGCTGATGATTATCCCGCCGGATTTCACGGCTCGCGGCACCTCGACGTTGACTTGCAGAACGCCCGCTACAAGGTCGGGTGGCTGTGACGGGAAGCGACGATTGGGCGGAGACTCCGTACAGGCCCAAATTTCCGGTTAGGATTATCCAGGAGCCAATCATCGCGTTGCCCCGCCTATCGGTCCGTGCGGAGGTTGTGCAGTTCTCTCGTTTCAATCCGGGTTTCCGTCCCCTCGTGAATCGCTCGTGCTGGTTCAAAACACTACCTTCACCTGCACCCACATGCTGCGGATGCCGCCGTCGGTGTAATTGCGATTTAAAAACTGCCCGGCCGGAGTGCCGTTCACCGTCATCGGCGGCACATTGACGTACTGCGGGTGATTGAAGGCGTTCAGCGCTTCCCACTGAAGTCCAGGCCACGCGCTTCCCCGAGGGGAATCGATTTCGTGAGGTTCAGGTCGAAATTGTTCATGCCGCCGGTCCGTAGGTATTGCGTCCGACTGTCGCGGCGTTCGGGAATCCGATTCCTTCCACCCAGTGAACGTCGCCGGGACTAACGCATGAGCCGGTGTCGGGATTCTGATATCCGGTCGGGCACTAGGAGAAGATAATCGCGCGCGTGTTCGCCGGCGCGTTGGGATTGCCGATATCCGGCCGGTCTCCCAGGATGCCATCGTTGTTGCGATCCGAGCCGTTTCCAACCGAAAACGGAGTCCCGGACTGGAATGTCGTGGTGCCGGCGAGCTGCCAGCCGCCCAGCGGATATTTCGCCCAGGCCGAGCGCGGGCCTGGAACTGCCCACAAATAAGCGATTGTCAGACGCTGTGGTCGATCGAAATCGCTCAATCCGCGATCCAGCTTCAGCCCGCCCTGCATGATCGGTACAGAAGTCCGGTTCTGCTTATCGGGCTGTTGGAGACCCATGTTGCCCACGCCCTCGCTAGTGCTATCGATGAGCTTCGACCATGTATAGGACGCCGCCAGTTGGAATCCGTGCGCAAAGCGCCGATCCAGGCGCGCTTGCAAGGCGTGGTATGAAGAGTTCCCCTCGCTGGTGCGAATATCGGCTGATCCAAACGCGGGATAAAGCCGCAGGACTCCTGTGGATAAACGCGGGTTCCAGTCGGCTTTGGTCGTCAACCTGTGGCTTTCGGAGCCGATGTAGAAAACATCGAGAACCGTGCTCTGAGCCAGTTGCCGCTGGAATCCGAAGGACCAGCGCTCGGTGTAGGGATTGCGGAACGTTGGGTCGATGCTGATTCGGTTGTCCGCCACGCTGGGAGCTCGTGCCACCGTAGGCAGTTGCTCGAACCAATTCGCCAAACCCCGGCCGGTGTTCGGTACGTTAGGACCTGAGGTGCTGATCGCATTCGGAGTCGTGGTTGCTGGACCGAGAAAGATTAAGTGCGTGAACTGTGCATCGTAGCTGATCTGGTATCCTCCGATCAACACTCTGCCGTCCGCAAGCAGAATGGCGGGATGGCCGTGGCGGGGCGTGGTCATGCTGCCGGTGGCGGTGAAGGTGCCTGGCATTTGCGCCAGAGCCACGGATGCGAATACAACGGCGTAAAGGAGAATACCGCAACTTATGGATGTCCTCTTCATGCACTTGACGCTCCAGATCACTGGACCGCGATGCTCACCGGTGTCCCGGTTATCCAAGCTGCACTGACTTGGATCGTAGCCGGGCCTTTTGCCGTGTCCGAAGGAACGCGGAAGTTCACCTGGTATCCGTCCACTGAGCCCGGATAGCCGACTGCACCAATTATCTCGGCAGGATTTCCATTTACCATCACCTGTACCGGAGAAATGACTGCGGCCGGGGGATTGGAAGGAAACGGCTGGCCCGTTGCTACGCCGCGTATCGGGCCTAGGCCGGTTGCAAAGGCTGACAGGATCTCGCCCGCCAGCGCCGGCTTCGAAGCCGTCACGAGGGAGAAGTCGCTCGAATGCGTGATCGCGGGCCCGTTGGGCGTGGCTAAGATTTGTGGAGGCGTCGCAGGCACCAAATAGAGAACACCGTGGCGCTTGTTTCCTCCGGCATCCGCATTGATGCGCCGATAGGAAGGATCTTCGCAGTCCGAGGTCGTGCGCTCACCTGATACTGGGTCTTGTGCCGCACTCCAAGTGCCGCGGGCTTCGAAAAATGGGCCCGTTCCTCCCGTGACAGTCCACTGGCCTCCGCTGCCAGCAATGTCGACCGTGCCGATCCGAGTACCGTCAAGATTCAGAAACGTAAGCTCCCAGAAGACAGTCATGGGATTCAGGTTGATATCGGCGATGCTCTGGCCGGGTGCCGGTGTGGTGCTGAGGGCGCCGCCGTTAAAAACCTCGATGGCGACACCCTTTACTGCCTGCCCGTTCACCGAAACGATATCGCCGATACCCATCGAGCGTCCAAATGAAATAACTGAGCTCTGCGCTGGGAGTTTCGTCGGCTTCTGCTCGGCGAGAGTGCAAAAACCTATCCTGTACAGCGTTGAGTTTGCGATCTCGACATTAAGGGTCGAGCCGATTACCGTTTGAGCGTCGGCCGTCGAAAGGGATGAAACCACGAGCATCGTTACGATCACTATCTCACCGAATCTCACAAAGTCACCTCCGAAATAAATCTCATTGCGGCCTGATTTGCGGGACGTGCCCCACCATTTGCGATCACCCGGACCGGGGAACTGACGGTTGCTATGGGGTTAGCAGGAAAAGGCTGGCCTGTCATTACGCCGCGTACTGGTCCTAGGCTGATTGCAAACAAAGACAGGATCTCGCCGGGCGCCGCTGGCTTCGACACATTGACGAGGGAGAAGTCGCTGGAATGAGTAATCGCTGGACCGTTAGCCGTGACCGCAATCTGGGGGGACGGTCATCGGGATGATGTGCAGAACACACTGGAAAGGACCACCCATGTTGATACGGCGATTCGCGGGTCCTCAGCCATGGACGCGGCGCGCCAACCGCATCCGCCGGTACCCCCTTGTGCCTGGCCCCGTACACCGAGAAACGCCCCTGTGCCTCCGGCAATCGCCCAATTCGCTCTTTCCGTTGAAGGCTGGCCGGGAGGAGGATTGCCTCCGCTGAACCCCATGGCGATAATGGTCCCTATAGGCGTGCTGTCCGGTTGCAATATCTCCAAGATGTGCTCCCGGAGTGCCTCGCGGGTAAGGTCAGCGATTGCCTGTCCGGGGTTGGGATTCGCGGATGCAGAGATGACTCGCGTATTTCCGGCGTACAGACCCTTGGCCGGTTCTCTGTTGACGGCCACAATGTCTGCAACGAGCGTGGCCACAGCGAAGTTCGCGATTGCACCGGCGCCCCCGATTCCGAGCGACGGCGTTATATTGGCGTTCCGCGCGAATTTCACCGGATCATAAATACCTGCCTGGTGTTGAAGCGTATTTCCAAGATCTATGGTCAGAGTCACGGTTGGCGGCTGCTGCGCCGATGCGAAATTACCGGCCGCGATGGCAACAGAAAATAATATAACGGCGACATTAGCTCTGGGGATCATTTTCCACCTCGATGTTCAGCCACCTCACTGAACCGCTATAGTAACTGGCGCACTCGAAATCCATGCTGCACTCACCTGAATGGTCGCGGTTCCTTTGGATGTGTCCGAAGGCATGCGGAAGTTCACTTGATATCCGTCGACCGCGCCTGGATAGCCGACTGCGCCAATTACCTCCGCGGCTGTTCCATTTACCATTACCTGCACCGGAGAATTGACAGGCGCGACAGGATTTGAAGGAAACGGCTGACCTGTCGCGACGCCGCGTACTGGGCCAAGACCTGTTGCAAACAGTGACAGGATCTCGCCCGCCGCCGCCGGTTTCGATGCGCTGACGAGCGAGAAATCGCTTGAGTGAGTGACCGCAGGCCCATTGGCCGTCATCACGATTTGCGGCGTCGTCATCGGGATGATATGGAGGATATAACGGCTCGGGGTGCCTCCGTTCAGACGGCGGTTAGCCGGGTCCTCTGCGATGGACGCAGCGCGCCCGCCGGTTCCGGTCCCCTCAACTTGGCCGCGCGCTCCGAGAAACGCCCCCGTGCCCCCCGCGATCGCCCAATTCGCTCTCTCCGTTGAGGGCTGGCCGGGAGGAGGATTGCCCCCGCTGAACCCCATGGCCATGATGGTCCCGATAGGAGTGCCGTCCGGCTGCAAGATCTCAAAAATGTGCTCCCGTATCGCAACGCGGCCAACGTCAGCGATTGCCTGTCCGGGCATGGGATTGGTGGACGCAGCAATGTCTCGCGTTCTGCCGGCGTACAGACCCTTGGCCGGTTGACCGTTGACGGCCACGATATCTGCCAGGAGCGTCGCCGGAGCGAAATTCGCGATTGCACCGCCAATTCCGGCCGAAGGAGTTACGTTTGGGTTCCTGGCAAATTTGGTTGGATCATAGATATCTTCCTGGTACTCAACCGTGTTTGCAAGGTCTACGGTCAAAGTCGTGGTGGGCAACTGCTGTGCGGATACAAGATGAGAGGCTGCGATGGCCACGGGAACCAGTGCAACGACGATATTAGCTGTGCGAATCATTTTTTCTCCTTCATCTTCCAGCGCCTCACTGAACCGCGATAATTACCGCCGCACTCGAAATCCATGCCGCCGTCACTTGGATGCTCGCGGTTCCTTTGGGTGTATCCGAAGGGACTCGAAAGTTGACTTGATATCCGTCCACCGAGCCGGGATAACCGACAGCGCCGATCACCTCCGCGGCGTTTCCATTCACCATCACCTGTACTGGAGAATTGACCGTCGCTACCGGATTTGAAGGAAACGGCTGTCCTGTCACTACGCCGCGTACCGGACCCAGACCGCTAGCAAACAGAGAGAGGATCTCGCCCGCCGCGGCCGGCTTCGATGCATTCACAAGAGAAAAATCGGTGGAATGAGTGATCGCGGGTCCATTCGCCGTTGTCACGATTTGCGGCGCCGTCATCGGAATAATGTGCAGGAAATACCGGTTCGGGTTCCCTCCATTCTGACGGCGATTCGCGGGGTCTTCCGCCATCGACGCGGCGCGTCCCGCGCCTCCCGATCCCTCGACTTGTCCCCGCGCGCCGAGAAACGCTCCGGTGCCTCCCGTTATCGCCCAATTCGCCATCTCTGTCGAAGGCTGGCCGGGAGGTGGATCACCCACGTTGAAGCCCATACCCATGATGCTCCCGATAGCCGTTCCGTCCGGTTGCAAGATCTCGTACGTGAACTCCCGGATCGCATTTCGCCTCACGTCGGCGATTGCCTCTCCAGGGGCGGGAGCCGTGTTTACAAAAATAAATCGATCTCTGGCAGCGAAGAGGCCTTTGGCGGGTTGACCATTAACGGCCACGATGTCTCCTAGGACAGTGGCCACGGCGAAATTCAAGATTCCGGTACCAATTCCAAGCGAAGGCGTTATGTTGGCGTTCCTGGCAAATTTCACCGGATCATAGATATCTTCTTGGTACTGAAGCTGGTTTGTAATGTCTATGGTCAGAGTCGCGGTGGGCGGCTGTTGGGCCAGCGCGAGATGACAGACCGCGACAGCAACCAGAACCGCAGTTGTGCCGATATTTGCTCTGCGAATCATTTTTCCTCCTTATTGCTTGTCGAATACCAGCCGGCGATCGAAGCGGCGGCCGTCAGGACGTTGTTCGGAAATCTCAAGCACGAGCTCTCCAGGCTTAGCCGAGGCGCGCGCCGGACGAACTTGGTCCACGCACGCGCTTCGCACTAGCACAGGATCTCGATGGTCTGGCTGCGCCGAAAAATCCCAAGGGTTTTGGCCTCGTGCATCTACGACAGATAGTTTTATTTGTAGTACGTATCTATCGAAAGCGGCGAGGATTTCTTGGCTGTGATATTAAGGAAGAGCCATTTACCGCCGGTCTTCCGTATCATGCCGGAGACGGTGCCGTCGGCTGCGATATATCGGGTCGGCAGAGCATAATTTCCTACGTCGTGGCACTCGAAATACAGTAAGGCATAATCGCCCTGGACTTGGATCTGGGTCTTGAATGATGGGACAAGCGAGAACCGCTGATTCTGCCACGACCCGGAGCTGAGAAAAAAAGCCCGTATCTGGTCCGACCCTACATACGTTGCCGCTGGGCTCACCGACTCGACGTTCAAGACTGCCTCGGGGTCCCACAGCGACATCATGAGCTCGATGTCCTGCGTGGTCTTGGCCCGGTGAAAGGCAGCCTGAAGCTCGTAAATCTCGGCCACCTGAGTGCTGTCAGGCCCAATCACCTGTGCGCCCAATGGCACCAGTGTGGACCCGGTGAGTCCTGCCACTCCGGCCAATACCGGTACCGTTCTGAAGAATTCTCTTCTTTGCATCTTTGCCTCCATTAAGGTTGGGTCAACTAAAACATGGTTCTCGTCTTTTGCAAGACGATAAGGAATTAAAGTTTCGCCGGGTCAGATACAAACGTTCGCTATCCCTTCATAACTTCTTCCTCCTATCGTTTTTCAAACGTCAATCGCCGGTTGACCCGGGGGCCGCCGGAGTGTTGTTCACTGATCTCCAAGACCAGTTGTTTACCGTTCTGAGCCAAACGTCGAACGGATCTGGTCCAGTCGCCATTGCGGCATTGTCGGATGATTTCGATGGTTAAGCCGTCCAAGCGCCTCGACGATTGGCTTCCGGAGCATCCTGAATCCTGGAAATCGCGCGGCTGGCCGTCAAGGTAAAGGATCGTGCTGGACGTCGTGGAGCGGCCGGACGAGTCCGTGGTGTCCAGTGTAAACACCTCACCTTTCGAATGCGGCTCGATCCGAATGGTGAAGCTTCTGGGTTGAGTGTCTCCGTCAAAGGCAGACCGGGCCGCATTCAGCTTCCAGGTCCCGTATGCGGCTCCCGCCCGGCAGGCGGCGGCGAGCAACATGAGGAGAAGAGCCCTTTGCATGAAGACAGAGTGCGCTTCTCACCATTGGGAGGAAAAGTCTGAAGGGGTCGGAAGGGGGGTTTGATACAGTTGCACATCTCTGAAAATAGGGGTATTCTCGAAACCAATGCCCACGGCGGGATCAGATGTAGAGGCCGCGCGGCGGCAAGTGGAAAGGGTGCTGGCGA
>Ga0070735_10004073_pt1 | contig 12448 bp, 8 predicted proteins | sample Coa_R1_FD_66443 | JGI IMG/M metagenome (GOLD analysis project Ga0070735, IMG submission 66443) | Surface soil microbial communities from Centralia Pennsylvania, which are recovering from an underground coalmine fire - Coalmine... | ecosystem: Environmental > Terrestrial > Soil > Unclassified ...
CGAGCTCTGCGAAACAAACTGAGTGTAAGGGGTCGTGTAGTGCGTGAACGCGCCGTCCAACGGAGTCACCGGCGGCGAGTGCGGCACGGCCTTGCCCTTCTGATCCGCGGCTGAGTTGCCTGGAGGCGTAATCGTCACGATGGTCGGTGCGTCCTTCGACACGATATACAGATATCCCTTGGCCGGATCGACTGCCGCCGTCCCCCAGCTCGCTCCGCCGCCGACGCCCGGAATCGTGACTGTCCCTTTTATGCTGGGCGGAGTAAATAGACCCTCGTTGCGCGAGTTCCGAATCCGCTCGCGCCAAGTGGCTTGTTCCGCCTCAGGCATGTATGGGCTGACGTCTTTCTCCGTGAGTGCTTGCCTTGCGAAAGGTGGAGGCTTGCTGGGAAAGGGTTGCGTGGGCCACGCTTGCTCGCCTGGCACATCCGATTTCGGGACAGGCCGCTCCTCAATCGGCCACAACGGCTGCCCCGTCACGCGATCCAGCACGAAAAGGAATCCGTGCTTGGTGGGTTGAATCACCACATCTACATTCTTGCCGTCGTGCTTCACTGTGAGCAGCTTGGGCCCAGCCGGCAAATCGTAATCCCACAGATCGTGATGCACCGTCTGGAAATGCCACAGCCGCTTTCCCGTACGAGCGTCCAGCGCGATGATCGAATTGGCGAATAGATTCTGTCCTACGCGATCCGCGCCGTAGTGATCCCATTTACCTGTACCGGTCGGAATATAGGCGATGCCGCGCTTCTCATCGATAGTCAGCTCATTCCAGTTGATCCCGCCGCCTGAGCGCGTCCAGAAATCCTTGGGCCAAGTCTCATATCCGGACTCGCCCGGACGCGGCACGGTGTGAAACTGCCAGACGAGCTTTCCCGTTCGTACATTGTACGCGTGGATATCGCCCGGGACATACGAATAATCCGCACCCGATCGCATCAGGGGCATGATGAGGATGTCCTCGAAAATGCGTCCTGGGTTGTTGGTCTGAATCGGTGGGACGTTGGTCAGATCGCGATCGAGCCCGGTCCGCAAATCGGCGCGGCCGTTATCACCGAACGACATCACCGTCTGTCCCGTGCGCGCGTCGATAGCGGTCAGGAATCCGCCGTTGGTTGTGAAGATGCGCCGGTCAGCCCGGTCTTTGCTCTCCCAGTAATTCATCCCCCGGGTGGTGACGGGTCCCTGGAACGGATGTGTCCACAACTCGCGACCCGTAACGGCGTCGAGTGCGACCAGCGCATTGTTCTTCGCCTGCACATACATCACGCCGTCCACCACAAAAGGATTGAACAGGTACTGGACAGTATCCCCGGTCGCGTAGCTCCAAACCATCGAAAGCTGCTTCACGTTCGACTTGTTGATCTGGCTGAGGGATGAGTACTGAGAAGAGTCCGCTCCGCCTAGATATTGATTCCAGGCATTGAAAGGGCGAAGATCGGCGGCCGAAGCCGCCATCGTGAGCGTTAACAAGGTTGCGAGTGTGTTTCGAACGCTAGCCATCTCGGGCAGTATACAGGAGGATCACTCATCGGATCCGGGCACGGTAAACGAATCGGTCACGGTCAATTCCCCCACCCGCAGGCGCGCGATCGTAAGATCCTCGATCGATACGCTTTTCGCATGAGCCTTGCCGATCATCAACTTGCCGATCACCAGGCGTCCAATAGCCAACGCGCCGATCGCCAACGCTCCGACGGCAAGGGCGCCCAGAGCATTCGCGCCCACAGCGGCACGGCCAATCGTAATCTGTCGAAACTTGTTAGTCCGAAACATAGAGAGTACCTGTCCAAATTATCCTTGATTCCCCCAGATGTTACAGTTCCTATATGGCCGGCCACGGAAGTGACCAGGGCGAAGTCACGCGCTTATTGGGCGATCTCGGGCGCGGCGATAAGGACGCCGTCAACCAGCTCTTACCACTGGTCTATGACGAACTGCATCGCTTGGCCCGCTCCTATTTCCGCCGGGAGCGTGGCGAACACACGCTGCAACCAACCGCCCTGGTTCACGAAGCCTACATCCGGCTGGTCGATCAGCGTGCGCCGCTCGAAAACAAGGGACATTTCTTGGCGGTCGCGGCTACCCAGATGAGGCGTATCCTGCTCGATTACGCCCGCAAACATCACGCCGCCCGGCGCGGCGGCGTGGGTCAGAAAGTGCTACTCGAAGACACTATGGCGATTTCGCACCAGAGACCAATGGACATCATCGCGCTGGATGCCGCGCTGCTGAAGCTTCACGCGCTCGATACCGATCAGTCCCAGGTCGTCGAGCTGCGGTTCTTCGGCGGATTGTCAGTGGAGGAAACCGCTGAAGTGATGGGCAATTCGCCCGCCACGGTCAAGCGCGCCTGGAGTTCCGCGCGCGCATTCCTGCATCGCGAAATCACGGGAGGCTCTCTTGACGCCCGAGCGATGGGCGCAGATCCGTCGGGTCTTTGACGGCGCGCTGGAGCGATCCGAAGTAGATAGAGCGGCGTATCTCCGGGTAGCCTGCGCCCGCGATGACGAACTGCGCCGCGAAGTCGAGAGCCTGCTTGCGAGCCACGATTCCGCGGGCGATTTTCTCGATAAGCCGGCGGCTGAGCTTGCCGGATCCGGCCAAACCCTGATCAGCTCAGGCATCGATCTTCAGGAGTATCCGCCGGGCCATCGCGTCGGCGCCTACGAGCTCCAGAAGTGCATCGGCCGCGGAGGTATGGGATCGGTGTGGCTCGCCACACGCTCCGATAACGAATTCAAGAAGCAAGTGGCGATAAAGCTGGTCAAACGCGGCATGGACACGCAGGAAATTCTGCGGCGCTTCCGACTGGAGCGCCAGGTGCTCGCCGGCCTCACGCATCCCAACATCGCGGCGCTGATCGATGGCGGATCCACGCCTGACGGCCTCCCGTACCTGGTGATGGAGTATGTCGATGGGATTCGGATCGATCGCTACTGCGAACAGCACAAGAGCACCATCACCGAGAGACTCAACTTATTCCGCGATGTCTGTGCCGCCGTGCAGTACGCCCACGGAAACCTGGTGGTTCACCGCGATCTCAAGGCCGGAAACATCCTGGTTACCGCAGAAGGAACGCCCAAGCTCCTGGATTTCGGCATCGCCAAGCTCATCCGCACCGAATTCGATACCTTAGTCGCGGCCGAAACGCGCCCGGAACTGCGCCCCATGACGCTCGATTACGCCAGTCCCGAGCAGGTTCGGGGCGAGCCGATCACCACTGCAACAGACGTCTATTCTCTTGGCGTTCTTCTGTATAAAGTGCTAACCGGGAAATCGCCGTACGGCCTGGCCGGGCGATCCGACAGCGCGCTGCGCAAAGCCATCTGCGAACAGGAGCCTCTCAAGCCCAGCGCCGTCGTGCTGACCGACGAAAAGGCTGTGATCCCGGAAGCGACGCAAAAGATCGACGTGGCCCACGAGGAAACGCGCGACAAAGCCCGCCGCAGGTTGAAGAAGAAGCTCGCTGGCGACCTCGACATGATCGTCTTAATGGCGCTCCGCAAAGAGCCTCTGCGCCGCTATGCCTCGGTCGAGCAGTTTTCCGGCGACATCCGCCGGTACCTCGAAGGCCGCCCGGTCATCGCCCGCAGCGACACGTTCGGCTACCGCGCCGCGAGATTCATCCGCCGTAATGCCGCTGCCGTCGCAGCAGCCACGGTGGCTGTATTGACGCTCTTCGGCGCGACGATCGTTGAGCTGCGGTCCGCCGAACGCGCCGCGCAGCAAGACTTGGTTGACGAACAACACCTGAAGGTGCTCGAAACCGAGTCGCTCGGCCAGCAGCGCGAACTGATGGACGCCTATTTCAAACTGGCTGGATCGCAAAATGGGGCGGAAGCATTCGAAACGTATCGCATCGCGCTGGCATCGGCTCGGGCGTTTGAGCGGAATCATCCCGGCAACCCGGCGGCGTCTGAGTTCATCGCACAAGCCGCTGTGAAACTCGGCGATCTCGCCCCGAACGAGTCGTTGGATTTATTTTCGGAGGCTCGTTCCCGTCTGGAGCCCGTGCCGGAGTTGGATCCAGCCAGTTACTTTGCGTCTTTAGAAGGGCTCGGCCGCGCGCAACTCAAAAGCCGCGACGTCCTGGCGGCCTTGGCCAGCTTCAGCCGGGCGCTGCAAGTCGCCGAAGCTCATGGAGACCGCCGCAACCAGGCATCCTCCAACTTCTGGGTAGGAACGGTTCTCGCATACAACGGCGAGACGGAAGCCGGAGCGGCTAAACTGCGCAAGGCGTTCGAGATCTATCGCGACTTAGCGGGAGTTCGACTAAATCCCGGGGCAGACTCTCCTGCCGGCTACCGCAAAGCCTTGGCGGATTTGGCAGCGCAGTCCGCACCCGATCTTCGACAGGCCATCGAGGCCGAACTGCGCGAGTCGAACCTAGTGGCTGTCTAAACCGTAGATGATCGGTTTGGTCTGCTTGGGGGCAGTCTGGTCCCGGACAGGAAGGTAGCGGGCCGCCTCAACCAGAGCAGCCAGGCTTTGTCCCAGAGGACCAGCGGTCATCTCTGCGATCTTCTGTTGCACTTCGGCAGCTTCTACAGTCGTTCTGACGTGAACCGCGTTGCCTTCGACGATAGCGTTGCTGCCGAGCTGCTTCTGCCATGTCTGAAGTGCGCTGGCGCTCGGCACGCCGTTAAGTTCGAGAGCCACATCGGTGGTCAGGCTATTCCGGATCCAGACGGTCAGGGCAAATTGCTTCACTCCCGCACTTGCCGCCTGTGGTCCGGCCAACCTGGCTGACCCGACGGCCCAAAACTCGCTGTTCCCCTGTCGAGCCTCGTAGGACCGCGTTAACTCCGTTGCCGGAATCTTCATCGAGATACGCTGCATCGCCTGATCCACCGCGTCGGCATGACCGATCAGCATCACGCCTCCGGAAACCGGCACGGCTTTCATGCCCGCTTCGGGAGCGGGAAGCGCGGAATCCGCCACATGTCCGGTGATCATCGCGACGATCCGGCTGTTACCTGCCGCGTTGCGGACAGAAAACGCGATCTGGTCCACATCGGATATGCCATCGAAGATCTTCTGAATGTCCGCTTCGGAAAGGCCCTGCTTGGTCCCTAGCGAGCTCACCAAACTGCGGGCCAGAGGCGAACCTGAGATCCCGCTGAAATTGAATCCGACCACCGCGTCCGCGAAAGGATCCGCGAATCTCCAATCGATGCTGCCGACCGAGATGAGTGACGGATTCCCCGAGGATCGATTCACCGGGGAAGCTTTCACGCCCTGAGACGGGAACGGATTCGTCACCACGCTTGGAGTGGGTGCCTCTTTTTTCTGAGGCTTGACCGCGTAGTCGTTCCCTTGACAGACCGGAGCGCCGGGATTTTTGAAACACAAATCCTGCCAGCTGAAGCGTTTCGCCTGGCCGTACAGGCAGCTCCCCAGAACGGAGCCTAGGATGAGTATGCGGATTCTCACATCTCGATTCTGTCGGAGGTGCCAGTCCCCGGGGAATCGGGTGTACACCTGAGGCCTTGCGGGTTAAACTCCGGCGACGAGTACTGCCTTCTCTTCTAGTTGTCGGGAGTACTGACGCCGGTCACGGCGACGGTGTCCTGCGCGCCGGAACCCTCGGTTAGGGTAACTGTGCTGGTGAACGTGCCATAGGCAACCGGCTTGAACGTTACCTTAATACTGCAAGTTGCCGCTGCCGCCAAGGCCGATCCGCAAGTGTTCGTCTGCGTGAACGACGGATCGCCGCTGATGACGACGGAGCCTATCCCGACGGAGGAGCCACCGGTGTTCGTGACGTTCACGCTCTTGGTGGGGTTGTCTCCGATGGTATAGCCCGAGAAAGTAAGCGTCGTGGCGGACAAGCTGAGCGCGCCCGGTTGCGAGCTGGTTGCGCTTGTTCCGCTCAGAGAAACCACTTGCGCACCAGTGGACAGATTGACGGTTAGGGTACCGGTTCGTGTACCCGCCACGGTAGGCGCAAAGGTAACGGTAACGCTACAACTCTTGCCCGCAGCAAGGGAAGACGTACATGTGGTGGTGTCAGCAAAGTCTCCGGTGATGGTCGCGCCGTTGATTGTCACCGCGGTTGTGCCGGTGTTGGTCACGGTGACAGACATCCCGGTACTGGTCGTGCCGGTCGGTTGCTGCGGGAACAGGAGGCTGCTGGGCGAAACGGTGACCGATCCGCCCGCGGAAGCTCCCGTGCCAGTGAGGTTCACGCTCTGGGGACTATTCAGGGCGGAGTCGGTGAAGGTCAGCGAACCGGTGGCCGTGCCAGCCGCAACGGGTGTGAAGGTCACTCCGACAGTGCAACTGGCCCCGGCGGCGACGCTCGATCCGCAAGTATTGCTGGCTACCCCGAAGTTCGCGCTCGCCGCGATGCTGGTGAAGGCTATGGATACCTTGGCGCGATTCGTCAGTGTAACCGTCTTGGCCGCGCTAGTGCTACCGATCACCATTGTCCCCAGGTTCAAGGAAGTGGGAGACAGCGTGACCTGTGCCGTGCCGGACCCGCTTAGCGCCACGGTCTGCGTACCGGCATTGTCGACGATGGTCAGCGTACCGGTGAACAAGCCAATCGCCGTGGGCGAGAACGTAACCGAAATGGCGCAGGAAGCGCCGGGAGCGATGCTTGCGCTGCAAGTGTTGGTCTGGCTGAACGGCGCATTTGCAGTTACACTCGACACTAGCAGCGGGCCCGTGCCCGAGTTCAGCACCGTAACCGTCTTAGCCGTGCTGGTTGCCCCTTCCACTTGCGATGAGAAGCTCAGCGACGCCGGAGAAACGGAAGCGACCGGCGCTGTTCCTGTTCCGGAGAGCATCACTGTCTGCATCGCACCCGCGTTTCCGGAGTCATCGTTGATGGTTAGCGTTCCGGTCACATCTCCGGTTGCCGAAGGCGCGAAGGTCACGTTCGCCGTACAGTTCGATCCCGGGAAAAGAAGTGATGGGCAGTTATCCGTTTCAGTGAATCCGCCGCTCGGCGCAATACCCGATAAGCTCAATGGGCTGCCACCGAAGTTCGTGATAATGACTGGCAGCGTGGAGCTGGCCCCGACGTTCTGGGTGAAGCTCAACGCCGGCGGCGTGAAGCTGATCGCCGAGGGCCTCGGGCTGGGCAATGATAGAGGCACCGCCCCGTAAACGCTCAAATACACCCCCTGCACCAGGCCGTTGATATTGGAGGTCAGAACCGTAGCCTCGCTGTCGACGATCTGCGCATTGTATCCGTTGCCCAACACAACCATGCCGCTCGAATCGACGGCGATGGTGTGCGGCGCGAACGTGCCCACGCTGATTGAACTCCAGTTGGCTCCCGTCATGTCGTCGACGCGAACTACGCTGGTGCCATCGGCGACATAAATCTTGCCGGCCGCATCCACCACGACGCCGGTGATTGAGCCGAATTGATAAATGTAGGGACCGATCGGCTGAGACTGGCTTAAGGTGGTCCAGTTGGTGAAGTTCAGGTCGTCAAAGCGGGCAATCCAGCGGTTCCCTGCGTCCGCCCAATAAATCCGGCCTTGCGCGTCGAATCCAGGGGCCGAGGATAGCGCTCCGAATTGTCCCACGCCGGACCCCACGCTGCCCACCTGGGTCAAGTTAGTTCCGTACATGTCGTCCATGCGGCTCAGGCCGTTGCCGTCCAAAACCCAGATATGCCCCGTTGGATCGACACTTACGCTCTGGGGGTTTACGAACGGTCCTGTGCCATAGGCGCCGTAACTGATCCAGTTGGTCCCATTCATATCGTCGATGCGAACGATCCGGTCATTGTAGATATCCGCAATGTAGATCCGTCCAGCCGAATCCAGCGCAATGCCCTGCGGGCCGTAAAATTGGCCGACACCCGAGCCCTGGGTTCCGTACGCGATAGCGTTGGTGCCGCTCAGATCGTCGGAGCGGAGAATCCGGGCGTTGCCATCGGTGAAGTAGAACGGCGTGTAGGCGGAGTTGTATCCCGTACTTCCGCCGGCCACCACGCCCGTGGTTCCATACACCTGATACGTGGAGCCGTTGATGGCCTGCGTGGATCCATTCACCGTCAACGTACCACTGAACAGTCCCGTGAAAGTGAAACTACACGTTATGTGACCGCCCTTGCCGCCGCCGGAGCAATTTTCCACCGTCTTACTGGTTGTGAACGTCGCGTTAACCGCCATGCTTCCGTAAGTTGAAAGAAAGCTCAAGGTACTGCCGGAGATGGTCAGGGTGCCCGGAGGGTTCGCCACTGAACTTCCCCCGGCGAGGGAGCCTCCGGAGTTGGTCAAGGCGCCTTGATCGGCAAAAGCTAGGGAAGTCCCCAGTAATAGCAGTAGACTCAGTCTCACTTTTAAATCCTCCGGTTACGCGAACTCGCTCGCACACCCAGAGCGGGCATAGAAAAAAGTATATGTAGGTCGCCGGTACTTTTCAAGAAGAAGTTCTATCTAGTACCTTTTTTTAAGCGCGTCCGGATCCACATGCCGCCTACGAAACACACTGAAATAAAATTTAACAGGAAGTGAATCGACTCCGCTGCAAAGCGTGGCGTATCTCCCAACCTACAATCAGCTTGCCGCGGGATTGACGGTGTGTTCTCCTGGAGTTCCATCATGGAAAACTCGTCACAAACCGACCGTCCCTTAGGCTTCAATACGCGATCTCTTCACGCCGGCTATGCGCCCGATCCGACGACTAAGGCGCGTGCGGTGCCCATCTATCAAACCACATCTTTTGTGTTCGATAACTCCGAGCATGCGGCCGCCTTGTTCGGATTGCAGGAATTCGGAAATATCTATTCGCGCATCATGAATCCGACCACCGACGTCCTGGAGCAGCGCGTCGCATCGCTAGAAAACGGCGTGGCGGGCCTGGCTCTAGCGAGTGGCCAATCCGCCCAGTTGATCGCGATTTCGAGTTTGATGGAGGCGGGCGACCACCTGGTAGCGGCCAGCACGCTGTATGGCGGTACTTACACGCAGTTTGACGTCAGTTTCCGTAAGTTCGGCTACGATGTGACTTTCGTCGAGCCGGACGATCCGGAAAACTTCCGCAAGGCAATCCGGCCGAACACCAAGCTCCTGTACGGGGAAACCATCAGTAACCCGCGCGGCAATGTGCTCGATATCGAAGCTGTGGCGAAGATCGCACACGGCGCCAACGTTCCCCTGGTCATCGACAACACGTTTGCGACACCCTACGTTTGTCGGCCGATCGACTATGGCGCCGACATCGTGGTCCACTCCCTGACCAAGTTCATGGGCGGACACGGCACTTCAATCGGCGGGGCGATCGTCGATGGGGGAAAGTTCGATTGGTCGAAGAGCAGCCACCCGCAAATCAATACTCCCTCGCCGGCCTATCACGGCATGAACTTCAGCGCGGTCTTTGGTGCCATTGCCTTCATCATTCGCTGCCGCGTGGAAGGGCTGCGCGACCTCGGTCCCTGCCTGAGCCCTTTCAATGCGTTTCAGTTCATTCAAGGAATTGAGACGCTGGGCCTGCGCATGGATCGCCACTTATCGAACGCTCTAGCCGTTGCGCACCACCTGCAGAACCACGCCCTTGTGAGCTGGATCAAATATCCGTCGTTGCCTTCCAGCCCGTATTTCAAATTGGCGCAGAAATACACGCCGAAGGGCGGTGGTGCGGTCTTCTCGTTCGGGATAAAAGGAGGCTTTGCCGCCGGCAAGAAGTTTATCGACGCCCTCAGGATCTTCAGTCATCTGGCGAATGTCGGCGACGTGCGCAGTCTCGTGATCCATCCATCCTCGACTACGCACCAGCAAATGTCACGCGAACAACAGGAGGCCGCTGGCGTAACGGAGGATCTAATCCGGGTATCGATTGGCCTGGAAGACATCGATGATATCCTCTGGGACCTCGACCAAGCCCTCGCGGGGTCTCAGGGATAGTCTGCGCGATTTCCTATTTCGTCTCCGCCGACTCGTTGGAGGACCCTGCAAACAACCGCTTCCCATCGGTGAACGTTACGCTGGATACGTTCGCCGTTGCCGTGCCGTTACGCGCTTGCCAGCCGTCGACCACCAGCACCGTGCCTGCCGGAAGGTCGGTTTTTTTCCATCCACGCCGGATTAGCGCGTTTGCAGCTCCGGTCTCGAGCGCCCAGTTCACAACCTTGCCGTCCTTCTCGACGTCTAAATAGATCCAGGAATGCGGGTTGGAAAACTTCATCTCCGTGACCTTGCCGGTCAGTTTGACTGGTTTGTTCACGTCGAACTCCGCTGTGAAGGAGTGGTGTGCCAGCACTGTCCCCGCCATGAGGGTGACCATCATCAGCATCGCACCTGTGTTTCTAATTCGCATTGCCTACTTCCCCTTCTTCTGCTGCGCCCGATACTCATCTCTGACGTTTTTCAGATTCTGCAGATCTCCGTTGTCCTCATGACAAGCGACCTCCAACAGCTCGTCGTTTCCCCGGCTCAGCGGAATTTCGATGGTCCACGGCCTTGTGTACGCAATCGGGTCCGTGACCGTGGCCCGATAGGTGATCTTCCCGTCAGCAGTGGGAATGAATCGCTCGATCACGTGTTCGGCGTAACTCACCACATCTCCGACTTCGTTCAGCCAGGTCTTGCCGTTCAGATTGGTCGTATCCACCACTAGGGTGTCGCCCTCCCAGTGACCCACCGAATCACCTTGCCACAAGCGGATGTTGTCTGGAATATGTGCGCGTCCATCCAGTGGAATAATTCGCCAGGACATCCGTTCGAACAGCATCACCACATACCCCGGCGGCTGCAAGATCTGCACGGGAGACGGCACATACATCGACCGCGGGACCCCTGCCACAAAACAGTGCGCCGTCGGATCGTCGTATCCACGATATGGCTCCTCGCGGTTGATCCGCTCCGCCCTGGCCCAGGGCTGGTAGGGAAGCGTCCTGTCCGGTGGATCGATAATCACACCCCGGGTGCTGGGCGTAAGGCGTAATTCCGACCGGCGCTGTTCGAGCCCATAATTCGCGCCTCCGGCATTTGACGTGTAGTAACCGGTCAGGTCCGGTTTCCCATCCGGCGTGCGGCGAAGATTCGTGCCCGTCTTCACCTCCGGGAGTGTCCCGCTCGGCGGCATCACAGCCGGTTTGCCTAGCGGAGACGGTGGCGCCCCAGGATTCGGGTACCACGTGCGCGGATCGCGTTCGAAATCGCCGCTGGCTTCCTCGGCCTCCGCCTGGCACTGGTATTCCAGGAGCCGTGGCAGGTTCTTCTGGCGCGCCAGCGGCATACTGATCTTCCAGGATTTCGTGAACACCTTGGGATCCTGGATGGTGGCTTCATACCGGATGGTATCGGCGTCGAGCATGGTATATCGCTCGGTCACATTCATCGCATCGCTGTGAAAATCACCGGCCGAGTCGAACCACGTCTTATCGTTCTGGCCCTTGACCTCCACCACCAGCGTGTTGCCTTCCCAGCGTCCGCGCGAATCCCCCATCCACGAGTCGATTCCATCGTGAGGCGGCGTCTTCCCGTTCGTGTAGATCAGCCGGTAAACTTGGGACCACTCGAACGTAATCGCGACATGCTCGGGAGTTTGGAAAATCTGGAACGGGTACTCCATGTACATGATTCGCGGGACGCCCGGAAAGTAGCACTTCCCCACCGGATCGGCCGTCAGCCGGCTGGTGAAGTTTTGCTGCTTCTTCGTAGCTGCCCAGGGTTGATACGGAATCGCGCCGCCCTCGACGATTCCCTTCAGATCGGCCGCCGCGTTGCCCCGGACCTGCCAGATGCCCTGTAAGTTCGGCTTCCCGTCGGCCGTGCGGGGTAGTTGGATTTGTTGGGCGGAAAGGACAAATGCGGACAATGCGAACAGCGCTCTCACGGACCAGGAGAACATGTGGAATCGCCTCAGTTTGCGCGCCAGTTGCAACAAGGAAGCGCTTTGGTCAAGCAACTACAATGATACACGAGGTGTCCTTGCCCGATGCAGCTGCGCCCGTCAGCGCAGGAGGCTATGACCGGGAATCTGCGACAGAAGGGGAATCTAGACACCCCGAGTTGCGCCCAAATAACTACTCTTTCCCGGTCACGGTGGGGGAACGGTCACCCCTTCCAGACAGTAGCGAATACCAAGACCGCCCCCGGTGACTGCAGCCTCAGAATTGGAAAGACGTATTGAACGTCAAGGCTTGGGTGCCGATCCCGACCCGGCTGTTGTTGTACTCGCCCGAAAGCAACGCGCTCTGGCCGACGCTTTGGTGGGCTTGGAAGCCGAAGCCGTATCCCAGGTCGTAACGGGCGCGTCCGTGGCGGAAGCCGATCCCCGTGGTCAGCTGATCCTTCATGATGGCAGCCGTCAGCGGCGATAGCGTCGAATCAGGAACGGGGCTATTGCTGTGCGCGAAACCGCCGCGTAGCGTGACGTTCTCGGTCACCGACCGCTCAACACCGCCGTGGAATGAGAACTGGTCTTTCCAATTCAGCGGCACTCCGTCGTTAAGGGTGTTGGTGCCCAGCAGACCGTTAAT
>Ga0070735_10004074_pt1 | contig 12447 bp, 13 predicted proteins | sample Coa_R1_FD_66443 | JGI IMG/M metagenome (GOLD analysis project Ga0070735, IMG submission 66443) | Surface soil microbial communities from Centralia Pennsylvania, which are recovering from an underground coalmine fire - Coalmine... | ecosystem: Environmental > Terrestrial > Soil > Unclassified ...
ACGCCGCGGATGCGCGACCATCGGAAAGCCGAAATCCGACGGCAGCCCACTCTCGATCGTAACCCACGACCGCCCTTCGTTGTCCGACCGATAGACGCCCGGATGGTTCTGCAGATACATGCGCGACGGATTTTCCGCGTCGAATCGCAGCTTGTGCGGGCAAAGCGTCGCGCCGGGAACATCCGGATGCACTCGCAGGCCGTTGACGCACGCGGCCCAGGAATCGCCGCCATCGTCGGTGCGATAGATCCCGCCCGAGGAGATCGCGGCATACATGCGCCTGGGCTCCTGCGGATGAATCAGAATCGAATGCAGACAGAGTCCGCCGAAACCGGGATTCCATTGCGGCCGGTCCGGATGCTGGAAGAGCGCTTCGTTCAGGCGAAACGTCTCGCCGCGATCATCGGAGCGAAACATCGCCGCCGGATCGACTCCGGCCAGCACCACTTCGGGCCCCAGCGCGGTTGCGGCCTCGAGCGCCCAGATCGCGTTGAGCGTTTCGCCGCTGCCCTTGGGAAACTTGATATTGCCCTCGGCGGGCTCATTCCAGGTATTGCCAAAGTCGTCGGACGAACTGACCATCGCGCCCCAGTGATTACTCTTGTTGCCAACGAGAATTCGCGGTTCGCCGTTGCCGATAAAAGCCGCCGACCAGACTGACTGTCCCGGGAAGTGCGGTCCCGACATTTTGAAATCGCCGCGTTTCCGATCGCTCAGGAAAATGAACGCACCTTTGACGGTTCCGACGATAAGCAAAAGGTCCCCGGCTGCCGGCGAGAGCTTCGCGTTGGTAGCCATGGCTATGATGCCTCCGTGAACTCACCCTTTGCCAGATATTCGGCGAGACGATCGAGGCTTTGTGTCCAACCCGCTTCCATGCCTTCGATCATTGCGGCCGCCATCGCGACCATGCCCATAGCGCTCGTGTGCAGGATGAGTTTCGTCTTGCCTGCTGCGTGCTCGGCGAACGTGACGGTCGTAAGCCCTTCGATAAGGGAATTGCCGGCGTTATCAATCGCGATATTGGTGAAGACCAATCGTTCAGGCTCTATGACTTCGCGAAAGACGCCCTTCATCGGATATTCGGCGCCATCGGGCGCGCGCATGACGATTCGGAGGGTGCCACCCGGCCTCGCGTCAATTTCGCACACCGGATTGGTGAAGCCCTTCGGACCCCACCACTGCGCCAGGCGCCGGGGCTCGGTCCAGGCCTTGAACAGGAGGCTCCGTGGGGCGTCGAAGATCCGCTCGATCACGAGCACCCGCTCCGCCGATTTTGCGGTGGTGCCGCTTGCGGCTTGGGTTTCTGACATTATTCGCGTCGGTTTCATCCTTCCATCTCAGTTGCTCTGTGATTCGCAGTTAATCATCCACGGCGTGCCGAATTGATCGACGAGCATGCCAAACCGTTCGGCCCAGAAGGTTTTCCCGATCGGCATCCGCACCGTTCCGTTTTCCGCCAGCGCATGAAATATGCGCTCCGCCTCCCTGGGGTCCGTGACTCCGATAGTCACCGAGAATCCTTTCATCGGTTCGTAGCGATCGGGCGGAGCGTCGGAACCCATCAGGAGCACGTCACCTATGCTCAAGCGGGCGTGCATGATTTTCTTGCGCCAGTCAGGCGGCACGTGTTCGGCGGCTGGCGTTCCCTCGTGCGACATCATCGCGGCGATTTTTCCACCCAGAACTTTCTCGTAGAACTTGAATGCTGCTTCACATTGGCCGTTGAAAAGCAGGTATGGATTCAATTGCATAGTACATTCCTTTACTTAGTCAGTTAGTGAGATATTGGCGCGCAGTTCTCGACAAATCGCACCGCCGAAACCGGCATTCACACTCCATCAGATACTCCGCCAGCCGGCCGATGGTTTGGCTCGGGTCCTCCAGAGCCACGGCGGTCTTACCTTCTCAGGTCATGTTTCTTTGATCCTGGCGCACTTTCAGACAGCTTCGCGCAGGTACTCGGCGACGCGATCGAAAAGGCCGGTCCACATCCGCCGATGCGGCTCGTGCGCGCCGGCCGAATCGCAGAGCGGTTCGCCGGCGCAACGCAACGATGGGGCCAGCGCGGACATCTCTTCGATCGCCGTACAGGCCTCCTGGACCGCGTCCGCCTCAGTCGCGGCCGCGCCGGCGGCGCCGCGATTGAGCGGTGGATTGATCAGGCACCAGAACCAGGTCCAGCGATCGGTTCGCACCTCGAATCTGGTGCCCAGATGATCTCTACGGTTGTGCATACGTCATCCCCGTAAGGTTCTATGAACGTGACACCGCGATCGTTTCGGACGCGTTACGCAGCGCATTGAAAACCACCGGCGGCACGCGAAGACGATCGTCCTCGTAGATCGCGGTGACTTCCGCAAGCGCCCCATCCCCGGCAAGCGTCAAAGCGGCGGCCCGATCAAACAGCGCGCCCTCGGCCGGATGTGCGCGTCACTTTTGCGCTCGTCGGAAAGCGTCACGCCATAGGCGAAGGACGCCATGTCGCGATGAATCAACACGCCCTGTATGACTTCGCATAGCTCCGCAACGTCGCGGGGGAGCGCGTCGAACTCCGCCGTGTGTGCGCTCAAAGAGGTCATCGGCCCGCAGCGCCGGTAGTATTCCTGCGGATTTTCAAGGGCTGTTTTCACCGTTGTACGCGCCGTTGATCCGATCAGGCCGTGGCCAGGTATTCAGCGAGGCGCTCCAGGCTGCTGCTCCAGCCTCCGTTATGAGCGTCGCGCGCCGTGACCGACTCGAAGCCCGCCTGATGCAGCGTCAGCCTGGTCTTTGCGCCGCGCTCGTCGAGGGTGACCGTCAACAGTGTTTCCGGACCCGTGGGATTGCCGTTCGCGTCCGCCCAGCAAAAAGTGGAGATCAGCCGCTCGGGCTCCACCACCTCGCGATAGACGCCTTGCAACCAATGGTCGGCGCCCTCGGGCGAGCGCATATGAAACCGATAGCCCCCACCGGGCCGGAAGTCCGCCTTGAGCACGGTGGTGGTGAAGCCTCGGGGGCCGAGCCATCGGACCATGCGCTCGGGTTCGGTCCAGGCTTTGAAGACGAGCGCGCGCGGAGCGTCGAAGACACGCTCGATCACCAGCACCCGCTCTTGCGGCTCTATGACGACACTATTTTCTGCGTCCATTTTTTTTCTGCTCCTTGATTTTCAGCTCAAGGGTTTTCGACTCGCGCATTTTCAGCTCGCGCAGATAGTCCTCAAGACGATCGAAGCTCTCCTCCCAGAAGCGGCGATAGCGCTGGAGAAAGTCCGAGGCATCCTTGAGCGGACCCGCCTCGAGCCGGCAGGGCCGCCATTGCGCCTCGCGCCCGCGCGCGATGAGGCCGGCGCGCTCGAGCACCTTGAGATGCTTGGAAATGGCCGGCAGGCTCATCTCGAACGGCGCGGCGAGCTTGGTGACCGAGGTCTCGCCCGCGGCGAGCCTGGCGAGGATCGCGCGCCGAGTGGGGTCCGAGAGCGCGCCGAAGATGGTGCTCAAGCGATCGGACGATGACTGCTGCGGAACTGGCTGCTGCTGAACCATACAGTTAAATAACCTGATGGTTAATTACAATGACCCGAGGATATTGTCAAGCCTGCGTTTTACGACCCGCGCTTTTCAAGTCACGTCCCGGCGCGATACTTGTGTCTCATCCGATTTGTTCGGGAACTCGCCAGGTGGAAATGAGGCCGTGACGACAGAACTCAACTTCAAGTCGGCGTGCGAGTTGTCCGCGCTCATCCGCAAGCTCGAGGTCAAGCCCAGCGAGGCGGTCGCGCATGCGCTTGGGCGGGTCGAAGCGCTCAACGGCAAGCTCAACGCGTTCTGCGCGACGCGTGCGGAACAAGCGATCGCGGAGGCGCGCGCGATGGACGAACGAATCGCGCGGCACGAAGAATGCGGATCGCTGGCCGGGGTGCCGATCGGGGTCAAAGACCTCGAGGAGGTGGCCGGGATGGCGACCACTTTCGGCTCGAAAGCCTTTCGCGACAACCTCGCCGCCGAGGACGCGATCGAAGTCGCGCGCCTGCGTGCCGCGGGCGCGATCGTAATCGGCAAAACCAACACCCCCGAGTTCGGCCACAGCGCATTCACCCGCAACCTGCTCTTCGGCCTGACGCGCAACCCATGGAACCTCGAACGCACGCCGGGCGGATCGTCGGGCGGTAGCGCGGCGGCCGTGGCCAGCGGGATGGTTCCGATCGCGACCGCCTCGGACGCTGGCGGATCGATCCGGCTGCCTGCGGCCTACACCGGATGCGTCGGGCTCAAGCCCTCCCACGGCAGGATTCCGGCCGGGCCGCGGATGGGAATGGAGTCATTCAACGGGATTTCGTCGGTAGGGCCGATCGCGCGCACCGTCGCTGACGCCGCGCTCTTTCTCGACGTGACCTGCGGCTATCATGCGGCCGATCCCGACGCTCTGCCGCATCCGGGCATCTCCTATCTCGACTTGCTCGAGCGGCTGCCGGCGCGCTTGCGAGTGGCGTTTCATCCCGACTTCGGTCATCCCGTGGAACGCGAGGTGCGGCGCGCGGCACAAGAGGCAGCGGACGCGTTTCGCGAATTCGGATGCGCCGTAGAAGAGATCGATGGCCCGGTGCCGGAGACCGCCGAAGCGTGGACCACGGTACGCGCGGCGCAACTCCTGGCGCAGCTGGCTGACATCCTGCCGCGGCATCGCGCCGAGATGAACCGTGCGTTCGTGGCTTATACAGAGGCTGCGGCGAAAACCGGGTGGCCGGAATATGGCGCGGCACAACGCGTGCGCGCGGAGTTCAACGATTGGGCGCGCCGCGTTTTCGAGCGCTACGATTTGTTGCTCACTCCCGCGAGCGCGACGGTGGCATTTGCCGCCAATGGGCCGCCGCCGATGGAAATCGAGGGCCAGCGCCTGCCTGATCCGCTGGCGGCTTTGGTGTTCACCTATCCATTTAATTTAAGCGGCCATCCCGCGATCTCGGTACGCGCCGGGATGACCACCGATGGCCTGCCGTGCGGAATTCAAATTGTCGCCGAACGCCATCGCGACGACCTCGTGCTGCAGGCGGCGTATGCCTACGAGCGAGCGCGGCCGTGGAGTCGGAGCTGGCCTGAGTTGTGAGAATTCGCGGCCGCAAAAAAAGATCGCGGCCTCACGCGCATCGCCATCTGGTGGAGCTGCTAATGGTTGGAACGGGACTTCAGGACGACGCCGGCGCAGAACCGGGCTTGGGCGGGATGACGCCGATACGCGCGAGTTCTTCTTTGAGGATCGCACGGGATAGCGGCTTGCACAGCACCGCGGAAGCGCCGAGTTCATAGCTCTGCGCGATGTCGAGGTCATAGAGCGAGCTGGTGATCACGAACATCGGAACGTGCGCGCAAGGATCGTGTGCGCGCGCCGCCGACAGTACGGCAAAGCCGCCATTGTCGGGCAGCCGCAGATCGACCAGCATCAGATCGGGCCGGTCGGTATCGGTGAACTGTTGAATCAGTTCAACCGCCTCGTCGGCGTTTTCGGCCACGATGACTTCGCTCGCGTCGCCGAGCACCTGACGAATAACGGTCACCGCGATAAAGCAGTGTTCGGGATTATCTTCGACCAGGAAAACTCGGACGCCGAATTCCGGCGGTGCTTGTTCGGTGGTATCCATGACGGCCTCGCATCCAGCACTATACATTAATTGCGGCGGAAGTAACCGATGAAGGCCGCTGATGCGGCGGACAGAATCCGCCTCGCAGGCAGATGATAATACAATTGCCGTGCCATAACGGCGTGACCATGGTCGTTCAGTTGACGCGCCTTCGCTCGTTTTCACGTAGCGCCGCGGAAGCAGCCCGCGCGAGCGGGTTCAGACGAAATCATTGATAAAGTTAACCGCAACTTTCCTTTGGCCCGCTATAAAGGACAAACATGGCCCTACTGTCGTCCGAGGAGAGAAGTGCGCGGGAACGGTAGTCCCGGTCATGCACGAGACGCTCGCGCGTCGTTATCGCAACAGATGTTGCACATCGGCACAGGTTTAGCGGAACTGCTGAACAGCGACGCGTGGGCTCGGCGAACAAGGTGAGGACGTTTTCGGAATGGATTTTCTGGCATCGATAAGAAATTCCCGATGGTTCAACCATCCGCTGATTCGCAAGTGTTCGGCGCTGGTCAGCGAGGATCTATCCGCGACCTACTCGCGGGACATCCAGAAATGGCTGCTGGTCGCGCCCTTGATCGGGGTCGCATCAGGCCTCGTAATCACCGGCATCGCGCTGCTGATCCTGAACGGCATCTGGCCCGTGTTACTTCCGTTCCTGCTCGCGCATCACGGTGCGATCATTCCGGTGACGATCCTGGGCTTTGGGCTGACCGGGCTGATTATGCAGTTTCTGACCCGCGATCCGGATCGCCACTCCACCGAGGAGATCATCCAGTCGTATCACGAGCACCAGGGCGACATCGACACGCGTCCGTTCGGGTACAAGTTGCTCGCCGCCGTCACCACCGTCGGCTTCGGCGGCAGCGCCGCACTGGAGGGACCGAGCATCTATGGCGGGGGCGCGATCGGATCGTGGCTGTGGCCGAAGCTTAAGCGGCTGGGGCTGGAGCTCGAAGCGCGCGACCGGCGGATTATGCTGATCAGCGGCGCGGCGGCGGGAATGGCGGCAGTGTTTCGCGCACCGTTGACCGGGCTCATCTTCGCGCTCGAGATGCCATATCGCGACGACCTCGCACATGAGGCGCTGCTGCCTTCGCTCATCGCCTCAGTGGTTTCGTATGCGGTGCTAGCCGCCGTGATGGGCACCGCGCCGTTGTTCGCTTTCGGCGGTGCCGCGCTGTTTTCGGACCGCGACCTGTTATGGTCGGCGCTGCTGGGCGTCATCTGCGGGTTCATCGCGATGAACTTTGCCAATGGATTCCGGCGCACGCGCCACTTTTTCATCAACCTGCGCACTTCGCATACGGTCAAGCTGCTCATTGGCGGAATGCTTACGGGAATTTGCGGCCTCGTGTACGTTACGCTTTACCCCGGCAAGCTGATCCCTTTGGGCCCTAACTACGAAGCGGTCGATATGATCCTGAACCATCCGCGCGCCGCGGGCGAACTACTGACGTTCGCGACGGTCAAGCTGCTGGCGACGCTGTTCTCGCTCGGCTGTGGCGGCGTAAGCGCGATGTTCGTGCCGCTATTTCTTACCGGCGGCGCGCTTGGCAAGGCGTTTGCCCATTCGGTCGTGGGTTCCGCCCGCGGCGACCTGTTCGCAGCGGTCGGGATGGCATCGTTCATCGCGGCCGGCTACAAGACGCCGCTGGCGGCGGTAGTGTTCGTGGCCGAGACCAGCGGCAGCCATTCCTACATCATTCCGACCCTGATCGGCGCGGCGGTCGCCTACGCGGTGTCGGGCGAGGCTTCGGTATCCGCCGAACAACGCCTACATCAGGCGGCGCGCCTCAGCGAGCTTGGCGGGATGAAGGTTGCGGACGTGATGCAGCGCCGCGTGGTGGGAGTGCAGGCTTCGTCGACGCTACGCGCCTTTGCCGACAGCGTCGCGACTCATCATCGCTACACGGTTTTTCCGGTTTTCGAGGGTGCGCGCACGATCGGTATGGTGGCGGCGTGGTCGCTCGGCAAGGTTCCGCAGGAACGTTGGGAGCAAACGCGGGTCAGCGACATCGCCGACCCGGAGGTTAACTGGATCGCGCCGGACACCGACCTCAACGAGGCTTTGCGCCTGCTCGCGCGCGAAAACGCGCCGCAGATTCTGCTGGTTACCTCGGGCGCCGAAGCGCTCGACGGGATCGTCACCAAGACCGACATTCTGCGCTCGCTGGGCAACGGCGCCGATCAGGGCCGCCGGGGCCCGGCCGCCCGCGACTGAGCGAGCGGCCGCGGGCGCGGTCGCTCACTCAATCGCGGTGTAGTCGTCGATATTCTGAAATGCGTAGGGCATGAAGCGCGCCGCCTCCACTGTCGCCAGGCGCCGCGCGTTGGCGTGGATGTCGCCTTCGAAGTAAGTCGCGCCGCGCAGTTCGACCACTTCGATCTCGCCGAGGGGGTCGTGATGCGACGCCTTGAAAAGCACCTTGCCGGGGCCGCGCCGGTGGACTCGCACGTGCTGAGTGAAGTGCGCGTGCACCAGAATAGGATCGAATTCCAGCCCGTGGCCGTCGGCCGCGTGCATGAACTTGAAATGGAAACGGTCGGCGTAGGTTGGCCCCTCGATCGGCACGTTCTCGGTCAGGCGCGCCTCCAACGACATATAGTTGATGCCGAAGCGCTCGACGCTCGCGCGGACCACGTCGCCGTCGCTCTTGAGCTGCACCCGCGCCTGCTTCTTGGGCTCACCGAAAAGCTCGCGCCCAAAAACTATCGCCACGTCGGTCGACATCGGCATCGCCAGGCAGAAATCGCCCTCGACGTCCTGGTAGCGAGCCCGCACGCACATCATACCGCCGTCGAACGGCCCCACACAGTTGGAGCGTCCAAGCGTGCCGATTCCCACGGTCACCAGCGGCTCAGCCGCCGGTTCCAGCGGTGGCGGCAGGACCTCGCGCACGATTTCGGGGCGGGTCAGATATTGCACGGCCAGCCATCGCGCGTCGGCAAAAATCGGCGCATGCAGAGTTTCTTTCGATTTTCTTTATCTGCCCGGCGTTTTTGGTCCAGCTCCTGGTCAGCATCGCGGTTCCTCCCTCAAATTGTTTTCAATTGAAGTGCGGCATCACGCGCTCGGCAAACAGGCGCATCGCGTCGATCAGCCTTTGATGGCCGGTCAAGCCGCCGATTTCGAACCAGCACACCATCCGGGTGAACCCGAATTCCTGCTTGAGCGCGGCAATCCGATCGACGCATCGCCGCGGCTCGCCGAAAACGCCCATCAGCGTGTCCACGTTCTCGTATTTGATCGAGCGCATCCGCTCGATCACGCGCTGGAAATCGTCGGGCTGCGCTAGGCTCTCGGGGCGAATAGTTTCAGTGATCGTGTGAAAATAGTTTTCCAGACTCGGCCCGATGGTCGCCCGCACCGCGGCTTGATCCTTGCCGACGAAGGTCAGGAACATCGCCGCCAGCCAGTCCTCGGGAAGCTGCTTGCCCGCCGCCGCCATCGCGTCGCGATAGATCGCGAGCCGTTCGGGCAGCACGTTGATCGGATTCACCGGTCCGCCGGCGAAAATCGGATAGGCGTTGGCGCCGGCGAAGCTGAAGGTGTCGGGGCTGTTCGCGGCGAGGCGAAACGGCGGGTGCGGATGCTGAATCGGTTTGGGAATCACCTCGACGCCCTCGACTTCATAAAAGCGGCCGCGAAAGTCCAGACGATCCTCGGTCCACGCGCGCCGGATGAAGGTGAGCATCTCCTGGAAACGCTCGCGGCTGCTCGCCATGTCCACGCCGTAGCCGTTGTAGTTGCTGGGAAACGCGCCGCGCCCGGCGCCGAAGTTGACTCGCCCGCCCGAAAGCACATCGAGCGTCGCGATCTCCTCGGCGAGGCGCACCGGATGATGCAGCGGGAGCAGGTTGACCGCGATTCCCAGGCGCAGCTGCGTCGTGCGCTCGGCGATCGCGGCGAGCTGCAGCAGTGGCGCGGGCATCAGCGAGAAGCGTGGCGTGAAGTGCACCTCCGCGAGCCACAGCGTGTCGAAGCCGAGACGGTCGGCTTCGACCGCTTCGTCGATCAGCTCGCGATAACGCGCGGCCGGGTTTTGCGAGTCCGCCCACGGCAACTGGTAGAAGAGGTCGAATTTCATTCGATATTCAGCGCGAGACGCTGGCCCAAGCATAGTCAAAAGCGGCGTGCCGTTGAAAGCTGAAAACCGACCGCTCGCATGGCGCGCGACTGATGGCCCGTCAAACTCAAGTTGCCCAAGTTGCCAAGTTGGCCCAAGTTCCCGTCGATAGTTCCCGTCGATAAGTTGCCGTTAATAACCTCACATTGATAATTTGCGAGGAGAGGCAGCGCGCGACGAGTGCGCGCGGCATCGATTATGACCGAAGATCCGCAGCACAAGAGCGACGCGCCGCAGGGCGCGTCGGCTGCCGAGCCGCCCGCGGCGGTTAAGCCGGCTCCGGCGGCTGGGACGCCGGCCGCCGTCAAGGCGGCCGCGCCCCAGCCGCCGCGACCGTCGCCCAAGCCGCAGCCCATCGATGAATTCGATCCGTTCGGATGGGATGTGCAGCTCGTCTGCAAAGATTGCGACAAGCCTTTCATAGTGCCGTATCGCAACTTCCACGCCGGCGTGGTCTTCCATTGCCCGTTGTGCCAGGGCTCATGGGTGCCCAGCACCACCATCGCCAAGGGGATGCGCAAAGTATTCGAGGGTTTCTGGGGGCCGCGCAAGCGGGCCCGCACAGCTTTCGAGCGCGGCGAGTTGAAGCTCGACCGCGCGGCTTTCGAGCGCCGGCAGGCGGAGGAGCTCGCGGCCTTCAAGGAACGGCTCGCGCAGTTGGCTACGGAGTTGAAGCCGGCCGGCAAGCTGGTGCGACCCAAGGGCCTGGCGGCGATGTTCACTTAGCCGCTCGTGTATATATCCTGCATATAGATGAGCCTGCGGGAAAAGTTCGCCGCGATCTTCCTGCTCCTCCTCATCGCGCCGATCATCGCCGTCACCGCGCTCGAGCTCGACCGCACGATCGCCGTGATGGTCGAAAACCTCGGCGACTCGGCCTCGCTGCTGATCGACCTGACATTCGAACAGGTGCGCGGCGCGGCGAGCGGGGCCAGCGCGGACATGATCACCGCGCTCCGCGGCAGCCATTCGCTGCAGGCCCTCATCGGATCCGCGCAGGCTTTCGGCAAGGGCGTCGTCTATCTACGCATCGAGAAGCTGGACGGCACGATTATCGCCGGCGAGCCGGTGGCGTCGCTCGGAAGGTCGGGATTCGCGGGCGCCCCGCCGTCTTTCGGCGATCTTCAGGCGATTGCCAACGAATGGTGGCCGCTCGGGGCGATTCGCGCCTTGTGGGCGTCGCATACCTACGAGATTGACCGTCATAATGACGACGCGCTCGCCCGGCTGCAGCCCCCGCAGAAAATCGCTCCCCGCTTCGAGGTCGGCAAGCTTGCTCTTGCCGCGGGTCTTGATCCCGAGCTGCTTCATGATGACCTTCACCATCTCCTCGAAGCTCAGCTTGGGATTGCTCAGGTACGCGACGCGCACGTTTTCGAACTGGCGCGCGACAATCGCCAGCGCGAGCGTTGTCTTGCCCGTGCCAACCTCGCCGATCAGAACGGTGAAGCCGCTCGGCTCGTGCAGCAACCCCCACTCCAGGGCGGCGTACGCTTCCCGATGCTCCCTGCTCATGTATAGCTGTGCGGGCGATGATGTGAGCCGGAACGGCGGACCGTTGGGAAAGAAAGCGCGCCTGCGTTACTCGACGCGCAGGCCGGACTGAATCAGCAATGGGCGCAGCTGGTCGCGATATTGCGCGAGACCCTCGTCGTAGTCGACCCAGCTGAGCGTGAGGCCGTCGAATCCGGCGCGCGCCATCTCGACCATCCCATCGACAACCTGCTCGGGTGTTCCGATCAGCGGCATCGCGGAGTAGCCCGCGATAAAATTGTCGATCATCGCGCGGTACTGATCGCCGAGCGCGCTTTGCGAATTGGGAATCAGGGTCTCGAGCAAATTCTGCGCGGCGGCAAAGTCGCCCTTCTCCTTAACGTAATAGTCGCGGTACCGAAGCGCCTCGCGCTCGGTTTCGCGGCAGACCACGTAGCCCATCGTGAATACGCTGAGCTCGCGCGCGTAACGCTCGCGCGCGAGGCGCTTGATTTCGGCGCAGGTGGCGGCAAGCGTCGGCAGGTCGGGGCCCAGCGCGAAATTCAGATCGGCGTGGCGCGCGGCGAAATCGCGGCCCGCGGGGCTATTGCCCGCGCTCATGATCAGCGGCCACGGCCGCTGCACCGGCTTGGGCTCGGAGTAGGCGCCGGGGACGTTAAAGAAATTTCCTGAGAAATCGAAATCGTTCTCGGTCCACAGGCGCTTGAGCAGCGCCGTAAACTCGTCGGCACAGGCGTAGCGCTGATCATGCTCGCGCTGCGAGACGCCGAACATGCGGATTTCAGGCTCGTTCCAGCCGGCCACGATGTTGAGCGCGAAGCGCCCGCGCGAGATATGGTCGATGGTCGCAATTTCCTTGGCCGCGCGCACCGGATGCACCGTCGGCACGTGTACCGTGGCGAAGATCCCGATGCGCTCGGTTGCCGCGGCCAGGCCCGCCGCCCAGGTCATGGTCTCGAAGCTGCGATGGTTGAAGTTGGTCGCGCCGCCAAACCCGCGCCAGCGCGCGACCGGCACCAGCGCCTCGATTCCAGCGCCCTCGGCGGCGCGCGCGATCCGAACCGACTCCTCCCAATCGATCTTGAGCGTGTCGGCCACGCTGGTCATCGAACAGCCGCTGCTCACGTTGAGCCCGAAGACTCCGAGCTTGAGACGGTTGGGGCTGGCGGCGATCGGATTGCTGGAGCCCATCGGCTCCCGACGTATGCGCCA
>Ga0070735_10004076_pt1 | contig 12444 bp, 7 predicted proteins | sample Coa_R1_FD_66443 | JGI IMG/M metagenome (GOLD analysis project Ga0070735, IMG submission 66443) | Surface soil microbial communities from Centralia Pennsylvania, which are recovering from an underground coalmine fire - Coalmine... | ecosystem: Environmental > Terrestrial > Soil > Unclassified ...
TCCGCGGCCGGCGCGCTCGGCTTCAGCCGGTTAAGGACGCGAATCGCCGGAACCGTGCCGTACCCGACGGAGGCCAGCAGCTCCGTCTCGTTCGGCACGTTGAAGTAGGCGGCCACCGTGCGCAGCGAGTCGTCCTTGAGCAGCGAGCGCGGATCATCGCCCCACGGTTTCGGATCGCGCTCGACCTGCGTCGCCAGCTCCTTCTCCAGGATCGTGCGGCCCATGTCGATGTTTTCGGCGTGGTTCAGGCGTTTGAAGTAGCTCTTGATGCGGCTGCGGGCGTGGGAAGTCTTCACCAGCGCCAGCCAATCGCGGCTCGGATTCGCGTTCGGCCGCGTAATGATCTCCACGACGTCGCCGTTCGCGAACCGGTAGCTCAGCGGAACCATGCGCGTGTTCACGCGGGCGCCCACGCAGTGCTGGCCCACGTCGCTGTGGACGCGGTAGGCGAAATCGACGGGGGTGCTCCCGGCCGGGAGATCGATCACGTCGCCCTTGGGCGTCCGCACGAAGACCTGGTCCGTGAACAGGTCGTCGGTCACGTTGCGCAGGAAGTCGTTGGGATCGCGGTTTTCGGCCTGCCAGTCGAACATCTGCTGCCGCAGGAACGACAGGCGCCGCTCGAACTGGTCGTTGGTCTTGCCGCCCTCCTTGTACTGCCAGTGCGCCGCCACGCCGAACTCCGCCGTGCGGTGCATCTCCCACGTCCGAATCTGCACTTCGAGGGGTGTCTGCTTGGGGCCGAGAACCTTGATGTGCAGCGACTGGTACATATTGCCCTTGCTGTTGGCGATATAGTCGGTATACATGTTCGGTATGGGCGGCCAGAGGCCGCTCAGCACGCCGAGGGCGATGTAGCACTCGCGGTTCGTGTGCACGATGACGCGCAGCGCCGTCAGGTCGTAGAGCTCGGAGAACTCCAGCCCCTGGTGCCTCATCTTGTTGTAGATGCTGTAGAGATGTTTCGGCCGGCCCGCGACGTAGGCGTCGATGCCGTGGCTGCGAAGCTCGGTGTGCAGCAGGCGGATCGCCTCGTCCACCTCGGCCTGCCGTTCGGCACGGTTGCGGGCGACCATCGCGGCGATCTCGGAATAGGCCTCCGGCTCGACGTACTTGAACGCCAGGTCCTCGAGCTGCCACTTGAGCTGCCAGATTCCGAGCCGGTGCGCAAGCGGCGCGAAGATGTGGAGCGTCTCCGCCGCCATTCGGTATTGGCGCGCCAGCGATAGGGCGGAGAGCGTCCGCATGTTGTGCAGCCGGTCCGCGAGCTTGATGATGATCACGCGCAGGTCGCGCGCCATGGCGACGAACAGCTTGCGCATATTCGCGGCGTTTTTGGCCATTTCGGCCTGTTTCTTCACGCGCTCTGCGGTAGCGGGACTGATGTCCTCGCCCTCTTCCGCGTCGGCGGTCTCCTTGCCCTCGTCCACGCCCTTGATCTGGAGCTTCGTGACGCCGTCGACCAGGTGGCCGACTTCGGCGCCGAACAGCCGCTCGATCTCATCGTTCGCGACCTCGCAGTCCTCAACCACATCGTGCAGGAGGCCGGCCGCAAGCGTCTGCTCGTCCATCTCCAGGTCCGCCAGGATCTCCGTGACCTCCAGCGGATGGATAATGTAGGGCTCGCCATTCTTACGCTTCTGAGGGAGATGCTTCTCCTCGGCGAACTCGAAGGCGCGGCGCACCAGCTCCGCGTCCGCCTGGGGCCGGTACTCCTTGAGGTGAGCGATGATACCGTCGAGCTTCTCGGCCAGCTCGTGACGGGCGCCCCCGCCATTTCGGCGTGCGAGCGCCTCACGCTCCTCGGGGGGCGTCCATTCGAGAGCAGGTTTGAGGCTCGATTCGATCATGGACCCTGGTAAGAACAGGCAACGGAAGGGATTCCGTTGCCTGATGGAATGCGATTGGAGAGAGTAAGTATACCATGCAAAGCGTGCGGCCGGCGAGTTACGGCTTGGCCGCGCCGCCGGGCTTCGAATCCTTACTCTCCGGTACGAATCTGAGCGCGGCGGAGTTCATGCAGTAGCGCAGGCCGGTCGGCTTCGGGCCGTCGTCGAATACATGGCCGAGATGGGCGTCGCAGCGGGCGCAGCGCACCTCCGTCCGCTCGCCATCCGGGTCGGTCTTCTGAAGCACGTTGCGCTTGTCGACGGGCTGCCAGAAGCTCGGCCAGCCGGTGCCGGATTCGAACTTCGTCTTCGAGGTGAACAGCTCCAGGCCGCAGTCGGCGCAGACGTACTTGCCGGGCTTGTGGTTGTTCCAGTACGCGTTGTTGAATGCCGGCTCGGTGCCCGCCTTGCGCGTGATCTCGAACACGTTCGGCGGCAGGATCTTCTTCCACTCCGCCTCGGTCTTCACCACGCGCTCGAACGGCGGCTTCTTGGCGTCCGGCTTCGGCTGTTTGCCGTTGTCGGCCGCCGCCACGGCGTGAATCGCGGCCGCGCCGGCGATGCCGATGACGAAGCCGGCGAGAAGTATAATGGGATAACGAGGTTTCATGTCTACTCCTTGGTAGCGCGATCTTTGTCAGCTAAAGCAATCGACCCTGGATGCGCCCGCCGCCGCGCCTCGACACGTTCTAATGTGGCGGGAAGCGGGCGTGGATGCGGTTATCAAGTTGGTCTATCATGGAAACAGATAAGTCGCAGGAATCGTTCGTATCCGCCGCGCTCTTTGGCGCCGACCCTGCCGCCGGGCTCGTCGCCATCGAGCTGGACGAGACGGAGGGCGCGCTCGCCTACCGCCGGACGGAGGCAGGCGTCCGCGCCGAGCGGATGGCGTTCAAGCCCTGGATACTTCTGCTCGACCGGCCGGAATTCGTCCTGCCGGACGCGGCCTATTCGGAGCTGGAGGGCCCCGGATACAACGTTCTCGCGGAGTTCGACACGGTCCAGGCCTATCGGTCCGCCCGTTTCCAGCTACAGGACCGGCACGTCGCGAGCGTGACTTACGCCGGCGGCGCCAAAATGGCTTTCATTCGGTCGGGCCGCACGCTGTTCAAAGGCATGACGTTCGACGACGTTGTCCGGATGCAGGCGGACATCGAGACCGAAGGGCTGGACGCCGCTTCGCATCGCGTGCTGCTCGTCGCGGTGTCCGACAACCGCGGCCGTCTCGAGCTGATCGAGGGCGATGAGCCGGAAATCCTGCGGCGATTCGTCGCGCTCGTGGATACCTGGGACCCGGACGTCATCGAGGGCCACAATCTGTTCGGCTTCGACCTTCCCTTTCTCCTTACGCGAGCGCGGCGCCACGGAATTCCCCTGTCGCTCGGCAGGGACGGCTCGGAGCTGCGACAGGCGCCCGAGCGCAACTACGCGATCGGCGGCACCTCGCGGCCCTTCACTCCCGCCTATGCGCACGGCAGGCACGTCATCGATACGTATCTCGTGGTGCAGCGGTTCGACTGGGCGAAGGGCGCGCTCTCCAGCTACGGCCTGAAGGAGTGCGCCCGGCAGTTCGGCTTCGCGCACGAGGGCAGGATCGAGCTGCCGCGCGACCAGATGCCGCGCCTCTATCGCGAGGAGACGGAGCGCGTCCGGGAGTACGCGCGGCAGGACGCGATCGAGACGCGGATGCTCGCTGACCTCATCACTCCGGTCGAGTTCTACCAGACGCAGATGGTGCCGGACAACTACGGCCAGGTGACGGTGACCGGCAATGGAGAGAAGATCAACTCCATCTTCATCCGCGCCTACCTGGCGGCCGGCAGGGCGGTTCCGCAGCAGCAGCAGTCGCGGCCCTATCCCGGCGGCTATACCGAAGTGCGGCTGACGGGCGTCCAGGATGAGGTGGTGAAGGCGGACGTAGAGAGCCTCTATCCGAACCTGATGCTGACGCAGCGGATCGCGCCCGCTTCGGACAGCCTGGGAGTATTCCTGCCGTGCCTGCGCGAGCTCACCGAGCGCCGCCTGGAGTCAAAGCGGCGTGCTCAGGAGCCGCATCCTCAGTGCGTGGAGATAGGGGAAAGGGAAGAGGCCGATAGTCGGCAGAGCGGCAATTCAGAATCCAAAATCGAGGACCCGCAGCTATACTGGGATGGTCTGCAGGGCTCGTTCAAGGTCCTGATAAATTCGTTTTACGGGTACCTCGGCGGCCCGTTTCACTGGAACGACTATGCGGCGGCGCAGCGGGTGACGGAGCTGGGGCGGGAGCTGGTGCAGGAGATCGCGCGGGACCTGGAGGCGACGGGCAGCCGCGTGATCGAGATCGACACCGACGGCGTCTACTTCACGCCTCCGCCTGCCGTGGCCGGCGAGGAGGCCGCGCGCAGGTACGTGGCGCAGATCGGCGCGAAGCTGCCGGAGGGCATCCGGCTGGCGTTCGACGGCCGGTTCAAGCGGATGCTCTCGCTGAAGACCAAGAACTACGTTCTGGAAACGCCGGACGGCCGCCGGATATTCAAAGGCGCCTCCCTGCGCTCGCGGGCCGATGAGCGGTACGGCAGGCGCTTCCTCGCGCGCGCGATCGACCGGCTCCTGGAGAGCGATCCGGAGAGCGCGGCCAGGCTCTACGAGCAGACCATCGCCGACATTCTGGACCGGCGCGTTCCCATCGAGGATCTAGTGCGGCGCGAGCGTGTAACGGAGAAGACGTTTCACAGCGAGCAGAAGCGGCGGAGCGCTGCGGTGGCGGAGGGCGTGCAGATTGGAGAGTACGTCTACGTCTACGAGCGCGCGGACGGCAGCCTGGGGCTCGAGCGGGAGTACGCGCAGGACGAGAACCAGAGGTACTATATGGAGAAGCTGTACAAGTTCGCGAAGCGGCTGGAGGAGGGCTTCGAGGGCCGCTTCGACGAGCTCATCCGCAAGCCGACCGCGCAGGGCATCCCGCACATCCAGCAGACCACCTTGGACCTGTTTTCGTAGGGCACGGCTCGCCGCCAGCGGCAGCCGCACAAGCCGGCCGGAGCATGCGAGACGTTCCGGCCGGCCGATGCGCGTGATCCTGCCTACTCCCCGGTGAATACGCGGCTGGAAAGATCGACGTAGGAGGTGGTCGTGCCCCACACAGCCCTGTCGCTCCACACCGACGTGCCCCAGACAGCCCGGCTGGCACTCAGCAGGTTCGTGCTGCTGTCCCAGAGCGACTGCGTTCCCCACACGGCGCGAAGGTCGGTGACGCCCGTGCCCCAGAGCGCCCGGCTTCCCCAGATGGCGCGGTCCATATTGATGTAGACATTGCCATTCGCATCTTCGGACAGGGTCGGGCTCATGGCCGGCTGGGTCGCCACTACCGTGGAGTTGAGGGCGGCCGGTATGTTTAGATAGCCCGCTCCGTACGTACAAGGGTCCGTGACGCCGGACGGGTCGAGCCACTTGTCGGCCGACAACATCATCCTGGCCTTGATCGTGTCGGGCGAGAGGTTTGGGTACTTCTGCAGGATGAGGGCTGCGCCGCCTGCGACGACCGGCGTCGCCATCGACGTACCCGAGAGGTAGAAGTAGCGGTCCGAGCTGCCGGTGGTAATGCCGTTCAGCAGGTATACGAGCCCGCTCACGACGTTGGTGTTGTGGTCGGTATCGAAGTAGCTTCCGTCGGCCAGCGTCGAGATGACGTGGTTGCCGGGCGCGATGATGTCCGGCTTCAGGACGATGTCCAGCCGCGAGGGGCCGCGACCCGAATACGTGGCGATCCGATCGTGAGCGCGGTTGCCGTCCATCGACTTCGTAGCGCCGACGGTGATGACGTAGGGGTCGTTGCCCGGCGAGTTGATCGAGCCGTATGCCGTGCCCCAGCCCTCGTTCGGCGCGCCTGCCGTCTGCGTCGCGCTCGCTCGTCCGTCGTTGCCCGCGGCGCAGACGACGACGATGCCGGCATTCCAGGCGCTCTCGACGGCCTGGCAAAGCGGGTCGGTCGTGTAGCTCTCGCCGACGGGGTGGCCGAGCGAGAGATTGAGCACGCGGATGTTATAGGTCGTGCGGTTGTTAATGACCCACTGTATGCCGGCGATCGCGGTGCTGACATCGCCTTCGCCGACCCGGTCGAGCACGCGGACGCTCACCAGGTTGACCTTGCGGGCGATGCCGTAGAAGGTTCTGGTCGCGAGCAGGCCGCTCGACGCCGTGCCGTTTCCGCCGATGATGCCGGCCACGTGCGTGCCGTGCCCGCAAAGATCGCTCGTGGTCGTGTCTGTCGCGACGAAGTTCACGCTCTTGAGGATGCGGTTCTGGCTAAGGAGAAATGTGCCGAGCAGACCGGGCTTCGTCAGGTCCTCGTGGACGCTGATGCCGCTGTCCACTACCGCCACGCCGACGCCCTGGCCTGTGAGTCCGTAGCTCGAGTAGGCAACGTCTGCGCGACTGGAGCCGACCGTGAACTCGTCGCACTTCTTCACCGCTGCGTCGAGCGAGAGACGCGCGACGAACTTAAGCTCCGCCAGTCTTGAAAGGTTGTGCTTCGGAACGCTTGCGGCGATGGAGTGGATGACCGGCAGGTGGCGATATACGTCAACGCCGAGCTCGCGAAGGGCGTTCTGATCGGGCGCCGCCAGCTCGCCGTCGAGCCGGATGATGACGGAGACCCGCCGGCCTGTCGATCGATGGGCGGTCTGCGCGAGAAACTGATCGCACTTCTGGCTGAGCAGGTCCGCCTTGACCGGGGAGCCCGCAAATGCCGCGCTTAACAGGGTGGATGCTGTGATCAGGCTTGTGACCAGCCCGCGTACGGAGGCGCGGCCGGCACGAGAGGCGACTGGTGCAGAGTACAGTGACCGTATTGATGCAGTGATGCGCATGTAATTCCCTCGTAATCGTTGCAGGTTCGGCGGCCCGGCGGCCATTCGCGGCGGCCGGTCTCCGTTCACCGTTCCTGGGTGACGGTGTTGTGACCGGCCACGGCAATTCAGGCCCGTGGCTTTGCGTCCCGCCCTTTCGGGCGGTTTGCCCTTCTCGACTGCGAAGGATGTGGTTGTTGAGGGATTGTTCCGCCAAGCAGCCAGGTCGGATGCTGAGCAGAATACTGGATTGACGGCGGCAACCGGGCGGCGCGAAGTCTGAGTAGCCACTTTGTTTCCTGAGGAGGCGCACGGACCGACGGCAACTGCCGTCGTAATCGTGCAGCCCGGGGTCCGGCCGGACCTTGGGAGCGAGACTCTGAGCGATACGCTTGCCCGGGCGCCCGCCACGCGGCCAACCCTCGCCTTGCCGGCTTGCGGCGCGAGACATCGCTGATAAATAGGCCAGCGCTCAAACCTCGTCGAATATACGTCAAGTCGATCGAAGAATGCGCGAGGCTAGACCTTCGGGCTACTTAGGCTCCAGCTATGCGACGATCGCGGGCAATCGGCGGCGCAGCGCGGCAATCGACTCGTCGACGCGCTCGCGGGTCCAGCCGTAATCGCGGGCGAGGTCGAGAGCCATCTGGCGCGTGCTGCCCTTGAAGTAGCCGTCGGTGATGTTGAAGGGCGTCGCGTAGACGTGGTCCGGGCCGATCTCTGCGATGCGCTGGCCGAACCGGTCCGGGTCCTCGATGGGCAGCAGGGGCGCGAGGAAGACGCTGATCGGCACGCCCGCCGCTTTGACCTGCGCGATCGCCTCCAGCCGCTGGTCGATGCTGGCGCAGCCCGGCTCGAAACGCTTCCGGACCGCCTCACTGTCGGTCGTGACGGACATGTTGACGCGGATGTCCTTGAAGCGGCGGAACAGGTCGATGTCGCGCGTCACGATGGGGCTGCGCGTCTGCACGCGCAGGATGGGCTGGCGGTCCGGCGCGGAGAGCGCCTCGACGATGCCGCGCGTCAGCTCCACCTTGCGCTCCAGCGGCTGGTACGGGTCGGTCGCCGTGCTCATGAGGATCCGCTTGCCCTGCAGGTCCCGCCGCTTCACGATCTCGCGGATGCCGTTCACCTTCACGTCCACCCAGCGGCCCCAGTCGCGCTGTTTCTCCTCGTCCGGAACGAAGAAGGCCGCGTAGCAGTAGCTGCATCCGAAGCCGCAGCCGACAAAGGGGTTGAGCGAGTAGTCGAACCGGTCCCAGTAGGCCGACACGTCGTGCAGGACCTTCGCCTTCTCGCGGATCCCGATGACGGCGGCGCCCAGCCGCTCCGGCACGCGGTCCGCCGGCTCACCCAGCGAGAAGAGGGCAAGCTGATCCTGCCGGCGCGGGGCGGGGACGAGAAATGCGGGCGCGCCGTCGATCCTCGATCGCGATTGGTTTGCCTGGGACATGTGCAGACGCTCCAGTTACTATACGGATGTCTGCATTATACCACGCGCTGCGGAGGATATTGCGTACTTGGACCGAACGGAGAATCACTTTGACGCGGCTCGGCCGCGCGTTGACGGGGATGTACGCGCACCGTGGACCACGGCATGGCTGCGACTGTTCGAGGCGGCGAGGCTTTGGCCTGGCGGCAATCGGCTAGCGGGCGTTCGACAGCTTGCGCATGCTCTCAAGGCCCTGGATCTCTGTGCGGACGGACGCGAGTTTGAGGTTCACTTCCTTGAGCCGCTGGGCCGCGTTTCCACCGCCCGTGCCGCCTGCGGCAGCGCCGCTCGGCTGCTGCGCGGTGAGCGCGCTTAGGTCCTTGTTTGCCTGGGTCTGCTCGCTCTGCGCTGCCTTCAGTTCCTCGTTAAGCTTTGCCGCGTCCACGGGCTTTGCGTCAAGAGATCTGGCGATCGCGGAAACCTCCCGGTCGATCTTCGCTTTCTCCATTGCGTGGGACGCCGCGCCGCTGGCCCGGCTGATTCTGCGGCGAAGCTGAGCGATCTCGGCGCGATGCGCGCGCGCCTGCCTCTTGGAGTTGTCCAGCATCTGTTTGAAGGCCGGCGAATTGTCGCCGTATTCACCGTACTTTTTTATGGATTCGTTCTCGGCGGCGAGATCGGCTTCCCTGGCCTTAACCTCTTGCTTGAGCGCGGCGACGTCCTCGCCGGCGCTGACCGGAGCCTGCTCCAGCGCCGCGCGTTTCTGTTTTAGCGCATCCATTTCGCGATTCAGTTTGGCTCGGTCCACGGGTCGGCCGCCGTGCGCCAACTGAGCCTGAACCTCCGACACCTTGCTGTTCGCGGCATCGAGTCGTTTTCGGGCCGCGCGAATCTGTTTCGAAAGATCGTCCCCGCTGGCCTGATGCGCCGTAGACCGCTCCAGCTGCTCTTTTTCGGAGATCAAAGCGGCTTCCTCCCGGTGGGCGCTGTCGAGCTTCGCCGCAAGCGAGTCCGGCGTGGAAACGGCAGGTGGCCTGGTGATCGCGGTCCCGCCGTGATTGTCGGCCGGCGCCCCGTGGGTCGGATCGCTCGGACTGTCGTGGTGAAGTTGAAACCAGAGAAGGGGCGCAACGATAGCCACGGCGAGCACCGCGCCCAGAACCTGCCGTAGATAGTTCGGTTTGTTTCCGTCGAATTCTTCGTCCGACCACTCCTCATCATGGTCCTCTGCCATGCTGCAGTATCTCCTTAAGCAGGTTCGGCTCGCGTGGGGCCGGTTGCGGGGCAGAACCGGTCCGCGGAAACTCGGGCGCAGGGTTCGAAGTGCATGGCCGCCACTACTTTTGCGACAATCGCTGCATGCTCTGAAACTGCCTCAGGTCGGCGTTGGCCTGAGCCAGCTTCTCCTGGACGCCCTTCTGGGCGCGAACGGCCGCAGCGATCTTGGCGGCTATCTGCTCGATCCGCGCCTGCGACGGGCCGGCGCTTGGCCTGACCGGGACCGGACACGCAGCCAAATCCGCCCTCGCCGCGGCGGCCGCCTGAGTGGCCTGCGCCAGCGCCGCCTGTAGGCCGCCGCGATCGGGCGCCGGCGCGTCGAGCTGCCGCTTGAGCGCCGCGATACTCGCGTCGATATCGCGGATTTCGGCCGCCCTGGCGGCCTGCGACGATGCCCCGGTCGATATCCGGCGTCTCAGACTGGAGTAATCCCTCTGCGCCCGCAGCAGCTGCTGCCGCAAAGTGTCGCACCTCGCCTCCGCTGCTTTCCAGGCGCTAAGCGCGGTTGTCTGCTCGGTGGACCCGGTGGCGGCGCCATCGGCCTGAGTCTTGAGTCGGTCCGCCTCTGCCACCTGGTTATTCAGCGTCGACCGAGCGTCATCGACGGCCTCCCTGGCAGCCTGCAGCCTTTCTGCGTTAGTCTCTGTTGGGTCCTCCTCGCCTGCATCGGGCTGCGCCGCAAGGACGGCGCGCTTGTTGGTAATCGCGGTCAGCCTCGAGCGGATCGCGTCGCGGTTCGGGCCTGTGTCGCCGGCGAGCGCAGCGCGCGCGCTTGCCTCGCGCTCCCTCGCGTGATCGTAGCGCGCCTGCGCGGCGTCTCGCTTCGCCTTTGCCTGCCTGTAGGCGGCAAGCTGCGCGGCAGTCGCCTGCTGGGAGGCGCCGGATTCCCGCCCCGCGGTCGCCTTCTCGGTCGTCAGCTCCACGATCTGCGCATCGAGACTCTTCGCCTGCGCGCTAAAGCGGTCCACGTCCTTCTGCCTGGCGGCGATTTTGCCCGGCAGGTCCAGCTTGGACACGTCGGTCATAGGGCCGTCGACGGTCTTCTTTTCCTGGGAAGGCCCGTGCGGCAGCATCGACCAGACACCTGCCCCAACGAGCACGCAGATGAGCGCCACGCCGAGCGCGACGCGCCCGATCTGTAATGCCGGGCTCTCGCGGACCTCGTCGGGCGTTTCCGGACTACTGGGCGTGGGCATGGCTCTCAATCTCCTTCTGCACGCTGGCGAGGTCCGCGTCGATGCGGTCGCGCTTCTCCTTGGCGTCGTTGCGCTTCTTCATCGCCTGCGTCAGCAGGGGCAGCCCGCCCTGATAGTTCGCCTCCTTGTCCTTCAGCTTCGCCTGGTCCCCTCCGTGCGCGTGCATGTCGTCCATTTCGTGCTTTGCCTTATCCATGATTGCCTGGTAGCCGGCGTACTCCGCCTCGGCGTCCTGGTAGGCCTTCTCTGCATCCGGGAGTCTTGCCTGCAGATCGCTCTGCTGCTTCTTGAGCGCGGCCAGGCTGTGGGGATGCTTGCCGGCGCTGGAGCTGTGAGCGGCAACGGTGTGCGAGGCGGTCCGTACGCCGTGGGAATGGGAGCCCACGACGTGGATCCGGCCAGTGGAGTTCGCTTTGGGCTTCGCAACGACCTTTGCGTGGTCCGCCGTCTTGGCATCGCCGGCCTTGCCCTTTACATCCGTCTTCACTGCCTTCGCGCTCAGCACGCTCCTCACCGTGGGGACCGCGAGGCCTGCGGCAACGAGTACGAGCAGGACGATTCCGAGCACGCCTTCGCCCCCGGAGCTGCGCGGCTTCGCCTTGTACCCTTGATTAGAAGGCTGCATGGGACTCCTCCGTCACGCGCCCGTCGAGATACGATTCGCGGCGGGTTCGAAATGCCTGGACCGATCGCCGGCGCCAGCAGCCGGCGGCGCCTATTTCTGGGAAAGCTTCTGCATGCTCTGAAACTGCTTCAACTCGGCGCCCGCCTGAGCCAGCTTATCCTTGACGCCTTTCTGCGTGTGGAGCGCTTCCGCGAGCTTAAGCGTGATCTGGTCCAGCCGCGCCTGCGCCGGACTCGCGCCGGGCCTCGCCGGCACAGGGCACAGATCGAGCGCGGCTCTCGCCGCGGCGACCGCCCCTGCAGCTTGGTCCAGGTCCGCCTGCAACTTGCCGCGATCTGGCACCGGAGCGTCGTGCCGTCTCTTGAGCTCAGCGATCCTCAGGTTGATCTTATGCATCTCGGCCTGTTTCGAACCGCCATGCGCCTTCCCACCTTTGGAATTGCCGTTCGGATGTCGCAGCGCCGCCAATGCGGCGTTGGCCGAACTAAGTTGCTGTGTTAGCCTCTTGATCTCCGCATCCGCGCCGTCGATCGCACTATTGATGCTTGTCCGCTCCTCCCCCGTTGCCAGACCCGCTCGCGTGAAAAGGTTTGCGCGTTGTACCTTGGTCTCATGGAGCGTCTGTTGCAGCTCGGTTACCGCCTCTTGTGCGGTTCTGAGCTTGTCGGCGTTAGATTCACCGGGGTCGCCCTGGTCGATGTCAGGTTGCGCTTTGAGCGATTCCAATCGTGCCTTGCACTGCGCGATTTCAGAATCGATCGCGGCGCGGTCCACGCCGCCTCCTCCATTGAGGGCTGCACGCGCCCGAGCCTCACGCTCCTTTGCGCCGTCGTAGCGCGCCTGCGCCGCGTCACGCTTCGCCTTCGCCTGATTGTAGGTGGCCATTTGCGCGGCGGTCGCCTGCTGTGCGGCGCCGGCCTCCTGCGCGGCTGCTGCCTTTTGCGATTGAAGCTGCGCGATCTGCGTATCGAGACTCTTACCCTGCGCGGTGAAGCGGTCAACGTCCTTCTGTCTTGCAGCGATCTTGCCCGGCAAGTCCAGCTTGGAGATATCGGTCAGAGTGACGGTATCGGCTGGCCCTCCGACCGCGGGATGTGCGCCGCGAAGCAGCGAGCCGGCCGTAAAGACGACGAGGGCGAGCGCGGCGACCGCGCCTCCGCCCACGGCCATCCAGTGCGCCGGCCCGAAGCTGCGGGGC
>Ga0070735_10004078_pt1 | contig 12442 bp, 8 predicted proteins | sample Coa_R1_FD_66443 | JGI IMG/M metagenome (GOLD analysis project Ga0070735, IMG submission 66443) | Surface soil microbial communities from Centralia Pennsylvania, which are recovering from an underground coalmine fire - Coalmine... | ecosystem: Environmental > Terrestrial > Soil > Unclassified ...
GTACGGAAGCAGGATCAGGCGCAGTTGGGATACCAGGAGGACTTGTATTGGAAGTATGAAACTTTCTTGAAGCTGCAAGAAGCGAAGCTGGGATGTGTGCTGGGCGCGCACGGATCTATGTTTGCCATCCGCAAACACCTGTATCCATTCCCCGCTGCCGACGTGATCAACGACGATTTCATTATTCCCATACGGGTGTTGCAGCAGGGTTACCGCTTGGCTTACGATCCCCTGGCTGTCGCCTACGAGGAAGCACACGAAATGGAGGGGTTTGGACGCAGAGTGCGCATCGCGCGTGGCAATGTGGAGCAACTGGCGGAAATCGGCGGTCTGCTGCGCCCCTTGCGGCCCCTAGCGCTGTTCTGCTTCCTTTCCCACAAGGCTGGACGCCTCGTTGTGCCCGTAGCTATGGTGCTACTGGCGCTTGGCAATCTGCTTCTGTTCAAGTCACCAGTTTACCGGGCAATGGGAGTGGCGCAAGTGCTCTTCTATGGATTGGCTATGGGTGGAGCAATCGTGCCGCTACGACCAAAAGCTTTGCGTCTTCCCTTTTATTTTTGCATGATCAATGCTGCCCTGTTCGCATGCATATACCATGCCGCGCAGCGGCGCCCCTCGCGGTCTGGCAGCGTAGCCTGGAGCGGGTGAGCGCCCTGGCATACTACCTCTTAGTGGGACCTCGCTAAAAGCGGAGGTGCGACCCTCACCGGGGGGTCGAGACAACCGCGCCTGCCGCGTTGATCGATTTCTGGCGTGGGCGACGGCGCGGTAGCCAGCCGGCCACTCCCGTGAGCCAGCTATCGAAAACAATATCCGGCTGCGAGGAGGTATCGACGAAGCGTGGCAAGAGCAATGGATTGCTCTGCGGCGAAGCCAAGCCAGGCTCGCAGGTACTGGCGGAGATTACCTGCTCCTGCCGTAACCAGGGCAAAAAGATACTTTCGTGATGTCCGCTGGGGTAGCAGAAATGGAAAGCAGGAGCACCCGTCGTCGGCTCGAGCCAGCTGCGGTTGTCGCGAATCTCCTTGCAAAATAGATCGGCGTGGCGCGGTGTGCGATGACGATGAGTGTGGAGCTGGAAACTGACACCCTGCGCCGCGATTTCGCGAATCTCTTCCGCCGTCATCAGCTGTAGGATGCGTGCGGAGAGCAACTGTTGATAATCGACGCCCAGCTTTTCCGCCAAAGCGGCCGCTAAAGCGTCGCGTTGCTCCGCCGAGAGCTGTTGGCGATCCGCCAGTGCCACCAATTCAGCAACTAGACGTTCCCGCCCCGCTTCTGTCGCGAGCTCGAATGCCTGGTTCGAATCCAGAATGGAGTCTAAGCGGATCACTTGCCCGCGAGCTTTCCAGAGCATGTAGGAACACATCAGGTGGAACACAGGGAGGCGGTGTGCACAATAGTAGGTCGTCTGATAGACAGTCGCGGGAAAATTGTAAGCTTTTAGTATGGGAAAAGCGCGCCGGTAGAAATCGTAACAGCCATCGTCGAAGGTGAGGACGACGCTACTCGGCGGGAGCGAGCCCTGATAGAGCCGTCGCACGGCCTCGTCCAGCGGTAAGACCGAACAGCGGCGGCGCCGTAACGTCTCCAGACGGCGGTGTAGGTGTTCCGGCCGCATGTAGAGGTCGGGTCGCCAAGCGTGTTCCTCGTCCAGCGAGATACCGTGATAGCAGAGGATCAGCAACCGCTGCCGACGCCAGGCGCTTCTCGCCAAAAACTCGAATCCTCCCGAAGCTCGTAGCACCCGCAACGATAATAGTTTAAGCACTCCTAACATGAGACACAGACGCCGTTGCGCTGGAGATCTTGTTTAAGACCGGGTTCCCGAGACCTGCAGGATTTTCGGACCCGCGGGTACGGAATCCGAAGCGAGCACAGCAGAATCCTGGTCAATGAAAATGCGCTGCCAAACCTCGAGATTGAAGAGCCGCCAGATTTTATCGGCGTGATCGCAGTGCGCAGCTCGATGTTCGGCAAAAAGCCGCTGCACGGCAGCTGAACGGAATAGCCGGCGATTGTGACTTCGCTCTTCGAGTAGCATGCGCTCAACTTCCCCCAACTTATCGCCCCGCAGCCACGCCGACCACGGGGTAGGAAACCCTTTTTTCCTCTGGTGAATAATCTTTCCCGGCAATAGGTCAGCGACCGCCTCTTTCAAAATCCATTTCCCCGAAAGTCCGTGGGTGGCAAAGCGGGCAGGAATGTTAACAGCAAACTCGACTAGGACGTGGTCCAGAAATGGCACGCGGCTCTCGATCGAGGCCGCCATGCTCATGTTGTCCTGCTTCATGAGAAGTTCGACGAGATAAGTCTTGATGTCGGTGTAGAGGAGCCGTTGCAGGATCTCTCCCTCTGATTGTTCCCAGAATTGCAGCGAGCCGTCGTAGGCATCGATGGGATAAGCGCCAGGATCGGTGAGCAATGCCGACTGATCGGCGGAGGAAAAGGCCGCATAAAAGTTGTCGAAATAAAACGAACTCCAGGAGGTGCCGTCCCGGCCCAAGAAAGTGTGCTGCAGCTTACGACGCGCCGACGCGCCAATCGGGGCGGAAAGGATGCCCTGACGGAGAGCACGGCGCAGCGCACCGGGCACGGCGCGATAGATGCTGTCGGCACGCTGGTTCCATAGCGTCCAGGCATAACGCCCATACCCACCGAGTGTTTCGTCGCTACCTTCTCCCGTCAAGACCACGGTGACGTGCTGCCGCGCCAATTGCGCGACTGCGTAAAGTGACACGCTGGAGGGCCAAGCCATCGGCTCATCTTCGTGCCAGATCAATTTCGGAAGGTAACGGAAGAAGTCATCGTGGCTGAGTAGCACCTCGTGATGGTTGGAACCCAGGTGCGCCGCCACTTCCCGTGCGTATCCCAATTCGCTGTAGGCCTCTTCCTTGTATCCGACAGAGAAGGTCTGGATAGGCTCGCGTCGTAAGCGCCTGGTCAGGGCCGCTACCGTGCTGGAATCCAAGCCACCACTGAGGAACACGCCCAGTGGCACATCGCTCATTAGATGACTGGAAACTGCCTCTTCCAACAATTCTCGGTAGGTCTGGACGTAATAGCTCTTGGAGCGCGTCTCGGCTTCTGGCTCGATCCGCAAATCCCAATAGGGGGCAATGCTGAGCTTGCCTGTTTGGTCCACCTGCAGCGTGTGCCCGGGTAGCAGCTTATGGATGCCAGCAAACATGGTTTCCGGGCGAGAGACATAGCCGAAAGCCAGGTACTCCGGCAAAACGCTGCGGTTCAATTCTGGTTTTATGCCGGGGTAGGCCAAGAGAGCCTTGATCTCCGAGGCAAAAACAAAGGTTCTATCCTGGTGGGCACGGTAGTAAAAGGGCTTGATGCCCAGCCGATCGCGTGCCGCGAAAAGCCGGCGGCGGCGGGCGTCCCAGAGCACAAACGCAAACATGCCGCGCAAGCGGTGTACACACTCGTCACCAAACTCCTCATAGAGGTGAAGGATGGTCTCCGTGTCGCTGCGCGTGCGATACTGATGTCCTTGCGATTTGAGATAAGCGCGCAGTTCCTCGTGGTTGTAGATTTCGCCGTTATAAACAATCCAGATGGTGCCCTCTTCATTGCTGATCGGCTGATGCCCGCTCTGCACATCAATGATGCTAAGCCGCCGCATAGCCAGGCCGATATTCTCGGAGACGTAACAGCCATCATCATCCGGACCGCGGTGGGCAATGCGCCCATTCATAGTCATCAGCACGGCAGTATCGACCTGCCGGGCGCGATCGAAATGAAAAATTCCCGAAATTCCGCACATACTTAGCTGCCTATCGCCGAGGGCCCCGAAGATGCGGGACACAAAAGAGATTCTAAGCCCGCCGCCAGGGTGTCGAGCGGTTGGTGCAACACAATCTTGTCCGGTTCCGTTGCCATGATTGATGTGCCGTTGCCGCTCCACAGAATCTCACATTGCGCTGTCGGCGATTCGCAAGTAATCAAAGCTCGTCCCTGGAAATTGACCCTGGTGCCCTGGGCAAAAATCAGCTCGTGTTCGTTGTTGGTCCGCTGAACGCGGTAAAAAAGCAGCTCCGCATCGCTGCTTAAGGCCCCCGCATGCCATTCCCGGCCATTGGAGAAACATACGAAGTGTTCATTTTGGTCACCGCGATAATAATATCCACTGGCGTTTCTAATTCCTTGCTGAATCCTAGCGAAATCGCCAATCGCGGCTTGGTCGCTGGCCCTTGGGATCAGAAGCGTGCCACATTCCGCAGGGAGCGCCGTGTTGGCAGCGACCCGGAGCACGCTTATTGGCTCCTTGCAGCCATATGCCGGTGACCACCACCCCTGTTCCAGAACACGTGACCAGCCATGCTCTTGCGCAACCAAAATGATCAGCCCGGTGCTGGCGTCGTCCGCCGCAAATACTCCCTCTTGTTTACTTGAGTTTAGGTGGACCCCCAAATGCCAGCTGACCTCCAGCTTATGCAGACCCGAGCCGGTGACCATATCCCTGACCAGCCAGAAGCCCGGCTTAAAGGCAAAAATGCTGCGGTGATGAACAACAGACCCCGGAAGCTGCTCGTATCCGTGGTGGCGGCCGACAAAGAAATCAAACCGTTCGCCCATTTGCCAACGCTCAACTTCCACCCGAGGTAACCCGGTCCAGCGGAAGGGAGCGACCGGCTGCGCCTGGTCGCGACCATCAACCCCCAAAGTATTGTGCGCGCCGGTCCCACGAAAACGATCGCGGTCACCCGCGCGCCCAACATATTCGAAGGTGCCCGGGTCGAGCAGTAACTGTTTGCCGCCTGCACTCAGCTGAATGCTGAGAGCATCCGCGTGGCTGTGACCGGCAGTCCCATAACCTTGCGGGCCGGCATCAATTACGAGCTGAGCCGGGGCCGGGCTGAAGTTGGCCAACACATAAAGACCGCCGGCGGGAAGGCTAAGCGAGTGCAAGCTTCGCGAGGTGGGCGACGGTGCCTCAAGCAGCTCTATCGCCTGGCGTCCCAACAGCCACAGTGTCTCTTCGCGCAAGCCGCCCGCCGCAGAGGCAAAATCTTCTCGCTGGAACAAAGTCGCGCCCGTGGCCAGGGGATCGAGCATGTGTTCGTGACGATTCCGGCGGGGCTCGAAGAGACGTCCGCCATCATCATCGCCAAAGCGGGGCGCAATGCCGGTCTGGCTGATGTGCATAAGCGCTTCCAGCATGCGTTGCAGCGTCCCGTCAAAGGCGGCGGGAATGCTGACGTCATTGCAGCCGGCAAGAATGCGAGCATGCAGAAAAAAGTCGAGCGCGTAAACGTGGTAGTAAGTGGATTGCTCAAAGTGCAGGCCGTCGCTCAGCACCTGGTGATCGGCCTCGCGCTGCACAATCTCCCAACCGTGCTTTTGCCATTGCTGGGCCCGCGGCAGTTCCGGGCACATGGTACCCAGGAAAAATAGCGCCACGCCTTCTCCGAGGAGATGGGTGTTGGCGGAAAAGTAGGTCGAGAGATAGCGCTCAATGTGGCGGCCATGGAGGGCAAGGGCGCGCAGCAGGCGGGGACGGAAGTCGCCGGGCACGTCGGAACTGCCGGCCATGAGATGCATGACCCATAGCCACGACAGGCTGCGGAACCCAACTTCGAGGCTGCTGGCCCAGTTGATGCCCATCGGGTAAGGGTTGCGGTCGAGCCAGTCGAATATTTGGGCTAGCACCTCGGCAGCAAAACGGCTGTCGCCAGTGAAGCGGAAGGCCTTAGCCAGCGTGACCAGATGCTGGTGGCGATTCAGTTCCCAAATGATCTTGCTATCACCAACCTGGTAGAAATCCAGAAACGGAATCTGATACCAGGGCCGCTGGGCGGCGCGTTTGCCGTGAACCGGATCGAAATGCCAATCTAGCTGTGGACCGTAATCCAGATTCGCATAACCCAGGAGATTAAAGCGGTGCCGACAAATGTCACGGGCGCGCTCGATGGTGGCTTCCACTTCGCGGGGGCAGTGGCGGCGTACGAGCGAGATCAGTTCCGGGAGGTCTTCTGGCTGAAAAAAGAACCGTGGCCGGCATTGTACAGCGCGCAGGGGAACGTGATCGAAACCAAGCGCCAGGTGATGACGTAGTACATCCCAGCGCTTCGCAAGGGCCTGCCGCGAGCGATCCACCACTTCCCTGCGCTCCATAGCCCTCAGGCGCGCCCAGCCATACGTCCAAGTATGGGGCGGGGGCAAGTCTCGCGTTTCGCTCGCGCTTAAGCTGCTGGTAGGCATCGCGTCTGAGAAGACCTAGAAGATCTAAACCTATTTTGCAATTGAGATTCCAAAGCGGATGCGCCTAGATCGCTGTCCCCAATAGGTGCGGGAGGAATCGAGGCAAAGATTTACTGAAAAAGGCGCAAGTCTTTGCACAGCGAGTCCGGTCCCATATTAGCAAGTCTTCAACAGCTGTTAAGCGCAAGAAAATAAAGGCTCTTGTTTGTTCGGATACAGCGGAGTTCGGCAGCCCAGTTGCCCTATCCGTTCCCGTAATTCCGCGTGCATCGCGAAAGTTTGGGGACGCGATGCCGACCATCCGATAACGTGCGAATCCTCTGGGTAAAAGGCGGCAAGCTGGTGCCTCCGAATACGGGTGGCAAGCTCCGTACCTTGAACATCCTGCGGCACTTGGCTGCACACCACGAAGTCACGCTGTTCTCCTATTATGGTGGCCACCGGGATGAGGAATATGAGCGGGTGATCGTCGCCGAACTGCCAGGTGCAGTCGTGGTTTATACTGCCGCCCCGGACGTCACCATGGCCGAGCGCGTCGGCGATTACGTGCGGCGCCTGCCATCTCGTGCTCCTTACGCCGTAACCAAGTTTACGGACCGGCGCGTGCAACAAATACTGGCGCGGTGGCTTGCCGAACGGCGCTTTGATGTCGCCGTCTGTGACTTTCTCTGCGCCTCGCTGAATTTTCCACGTCACCTGGCGACCACCACCGTACTGTTCCAGCACAACGTCGAGACCGTGTTGTGGCAGCGCAAGGTGAAACACGAAGCCAAGTGGATCGATCGCGTAATCGCCCGCATCGAGTATGCAAAGATGCGCCGGTACGAGCCGGAGGCAGTGCGTCGTTTTCACCACGTGATCGCGGTTTCGGAAAACGACCGGCAGGAGATGCTGCCGATGGTGGAAGCATCACGCATCACAGTAGTGCCCACCGGGGTGGACCTGCGGCAATTCCAGCCAGCCAAGAATGGCACCGCGCCAAAACTCCTGGTTGTTTTCACCGGATCGATGGACTGGGAAGCGAATATTGACGGCGTCGAGTTCTTCTGTCAGCAAGTGTGGCCGCACGTTTTGCGGGAGATGCCGCAAGCGCACTTCCGTATCGTGGGAAAGGATCCGCACCCGCGGGTAACCAAGCTGGCTTGTGAAACGGTAGAGGTAACGGGGACGGTGCCGTCCGTAGTGGAGCACCTTCGTGAAGCAGCGGTATTCGTCGTGCCGCTGCGCATTGGGGGAGGAACGCGCCTGAAAATTTACGAAGCCATGGCGATGGGAAAAGCCGTGGTCTCGACGACGGTAGGGGCAGAAGGCCTGGATGTGGAGCACGGGAAAGACATCCTACTGGCGGATGATCCCACGAGCTTCGCGGAATCGGTTGTAAGATTTCTGCGCGACCAGGAGACGCGGCAGCGCTTTGAGGCAGCAGCAACAGAGAAAGCCGGCTGCTACGATTGGTCACGAGTAACAGAGCGTTTCGTCGAGGTGCTCCGCCAGGTAGCCGCCACGGCCGTGGAACCAGGCCTGCAAGGCGAATCCTTGAGGACCGTAACCACGGGATGAGCGCCGGAACTCAAGCCGAACTTCGCTTCGCGTTCGGGGAGAATTGGGCGCATTACCTCGCCCATCTAAACGACGAGCGCATTACTCGCGCGCAGGAAGCGCTGCGCACCCTCACCGGCGAGCTTATCGGACGGACGTTCCTCGACATCGGGAGCGGAAGCGGCATTCACTCGCTGGCGGCGGTTCGCTTGGGGGCGGCGCGGGTACATTCCTTCGATCTCGATGCACAGAGTGTGGCCTGCACGTCGGAACTCAAACGCCGCTATTATCCCGGCGCGGCTTACTGGACAGTGGAAAGCGGCTCAGCGCTGGATAAAAATTACACTCAGCGGCTGGGCCAATTCGACGTGGTGTACTCCTGGGGAGTGCTGCACCACACCGGCAACATGTGGAGGGCGCTGGAGCTCGCCGGCGAAGCGGTTGCACCGGGAGGATTGCTGGCGCTCGCCATCTATAACGACCAGGGCTTCTGGAGCCGGTACTGGCGGGTGATCAAGCGGGTGTGCAACCGCATGCCCCGTTCTCTGCAACCGGTGTACGCCGCCCTGACAATGGCGCCGGTCGAAGGGCGGGAGCTGGTGAAATCGTTGCTCAAACTGCGGCCGCAGCAGTATGTACAGCGCTGGACGCGACACTACTCCGATCGCGGCATGAGCCGCTGGCACGATATTGTGGATTGGGTAGGAGGCTACCCGTTTGAGGTTGCCAAGCCGGAAGAGGTTTTTGAGTTTTACCGCAAGCGGGGATTTGCGCTGGAGAAGTTGACTACTTCCGGCGGCAGCAAGGCTTGTAACGAGTTTGTGTTCTGCCGCAGAGAATTGGGACACAGTCCCGGGGAATTTATGGTGGAGCGGAAAAAAGGAGTGAGCACAGAGGTAACGCAGGAAGTCGCGATGGTCGTCCCGCAAGCCCTTACCCGCAGCCTTCACCACGTGGGGTTTGCGGTGACTTCGATCGCCGCCGCGGCCGAAGCCTTTGCCGGCACCCTTGGGGCGGAATGGGACGGCGAGATTCTCAGTGATCCGCTCCAGGAGGCCAAGGTAAGCTTTCTTCGTCACCATGACACTAAGGAGCCGATGCTGGAGTTGATTGAACCTGCCGGGGCAGACTCGCCACTCTATGGTTTTTTGAAGCGCGGCGGCGGCCTGCACCACTTGTGTTACGAGGTGAATTGCCTGGAGGCGCAGCTGGAATCAAGCCGGGCGTCGGGAGCTTTGATTGTGAAGCCACCATTACCTGCGGTCGCGTTTGAAGGACGTCGTATAGCCTGGGTTTATACCAAGCAGAAGCTGCTGGTGGAATATCTGGAACGTGAAAAAAAGGTGGCCCTGGCGTGAGTTCGGAGTCCCAAGTAATAGGCAGTGGCAAAGCCGATGTGCGCTCGGAAATTGATCGGATGATTGCCGCTGGTGAAGCGGAGTCGGCACGGCGTTCGCTCTGCGAACTGTGGCGCCGAGAACCCCGGTCGGCGGTGGCGGCCTTTGTCGCCAGCCGCTTTGAACAGCTGCGCGCGGCCTTGGGGCTGCTTCCCTGCCGAGTGGCCATCCTACGCTCCTTCACGGTTGAACCGGTCGTGTCTCTGCTGCGAGCAGCCGCTTTTACTACCGGCCTGGACTTGCAGATATACGTCTCCGACTTCAACACCTATGCCCAGGAGATTCTCGACGAACACAGCCCGCTTTACGCGTTTGCCGCGAATATCGCAATTCTCGCGGTGCAGACCCGCGATCTCTCCCCGGATTTGTGGCGCAATTATGCCGACCTGAGCCCGGACAAGGCGCACACGGAAGCAACACGAGTCGTAGAAGGGTTTCGCGGATGGGTGGCGGGCTTGCGCAAGCATAGCGAGTGCCAGGTGGTGATTCACAACCTCGAATTGCCGGCTGTTACCAGCCAAGGCGTGCTTGACGCCCAATTGGAGCAGAGCCAATGGGACGCAATCCAGCAGATCAATCGTGGGTTGCGCTCCCTGGCGCGTGAACATAGGGGCGTATATGTGTTGGACTATGACGCGCTGGTCGCCCGTTACGGTCGTGATAACTGGCATGACCAGCGCAAGTGGTTGACGGTGCGAATGCCGATTGCTTCCCAACACCTTATCCATTTAGCCCAGGAATGGCTGCGGTTTGTGTGCCCCTTGAGCGGAAAAGTGATAAAAGCGTTGGCCGTAGATCTGGACAACACCCTGTGGGGCGGGATTATCGGCGAGGATGGCGTGGAGGGAATTCAATTGGGGCCGGAATATCCGGGTGCGGCCTACCTAGAACTGCAGCGCACCCTACTCGACCTGTACGAGCGCGGAATTCTGCTGGCCATTTGCAGCAAGAATAATCCGCAGGATGCGATGGAAGCGCTGAAGCATCCGAGCATGCTGCTGCGAGGCGGGCATTTTTCCGCGTTGCGAATAAACTGGAAATCCAAAACCGAGAACCTACCAGAGATCGCAGCCGAACTCAAAATCGGTCTGGATGCGGTGGCGCTGCTGGACGACAATCCCGTCGAGCGCGAGCAGGTACGCAGAGAGTTGCCAGAAGTCACGGTGATCGAGTTGCCGGCGACTCCACTGGAGTACGCGAGAGCGCTGCGCGATAGCCCTTTGTTGGAACGGCTGTCCGTCTCCGCCGAGGACCGGCAGCGCGGCGAATACTATCGGGTGCAGCGCGACCGTGAGAGCACGCAACAACAGTGTTCCACGCGGGAAGATTTTTATCGCTCGCTGCAGCAGGAGGTTGAGATCACTCCGGTAAGCGACTCCACGTTGGCACGAACAGCACAGCTGATCAACAAGGCAAATCAGTTCAACCTCACCACGCGGCGTCATAGCGAGCAGGAACTCCAGAAACTCCTCGCTAGCCCGGGGATGCATTGTTTTACGCTGCAGGTACACGACCGCTTCGGGGATAATGGCCTGGTAGGCGTTGCTATTACCCGGCAAGATGGCGGCGTCTACCACATCGAAAATCTGCTGCTGAGCTGCCGGGTGATCGGACGCACCGTCGAGACCGCGTTCCTGGCCTTTCTTACCCAGCATGCGCGAAGATGCGGTGCCAGCCATCTACAAGGGTGGTATGTGCCTAGCAAGAAAAATGCTCCGGCCGGCGATTTCTACCATAGCCACGATTTCACCTGCGTTGCCGCCGAGGAGCAAGCGTCGTTGTGGAGCCTCGATCTAACCCGCAGCGGGCCACAATGTCCGCCGTGGATTCGACTAGTCACGAGAAATGGGAGCAAGGGATGATGACCGAGTTGTTGGAGCAAGTTCGCAGGATGGCAGCCGACGTATTGCAGGTTCCGGAAAACCGCATCACCCCGCAGAGTTCGCCGGATACCACCGAGAATTGGGATTCCGTGCATCATCTGGATCTAGTGCTGGCTCTCGAGCAAGCGTTCAACGTGCAGTTCGAGCCGGAAGAGATTGACCAGATGAAGAGCATTGGCCAAATCGTAGAAGTCCTGGAAAGCAAGCTAAAGCAACCGCGGTAATTGGAGCACGCGAAGGTGACAATCGGCATCGAACCTTACCGTCAAGAGTTCATTTCAGCGGTGAAGTGTTTCAATGCCCGTCTGGACGGCGGGGGCGCACCTGCCGAGTTCCGATTTCCTCAACATCACCTTCCGGAATGGCTGCCCCGGCGCAACGGCGAGCCGCTGTACCAGGAATACTTCCTTGCACTGGAGAACGGCGCTGTGCGCGGCGGGTACATCCTGAAATATCAGGAGTTCTTTGTTCGCGGCGAATTGAAGAACGTCGCCTATTACCATTTGCCGCTTTCCGAAGGCATTGTTAACAAGGCTTATGCCAGCGTTGGGGCACACATGCTGCGCCACGCGCTGAAGGCTCAGCCTCTGTTGTTCGCGCTGGGCATGGGTGGTTTTGACCGACCGCTGCCGCGAATGCTGAAGGCTATGGGCTGGAGCATGTGCGCGGTGCCATTTTACTTCCAGGTGAACCGCCCGACGCGCTTCCTGCGCGAGGTGCACGCGTTGCGAAACACCGCCTGGAGGCGTTGCGTGCTTGATCTGGCGGCGCTGACCGGAACGGGGTGGCTCGGGCTCACCGTGTTGCAAGTGCTCCACCGGCAGCATCCAAAGGCAGGCACCCAAGTTGCGACTGTGGATGAGTTCACTGGCTGGGCGGATGACCTCGTCGAGAACTGCCGAAAACGCTACGTGATGCTGGCGCGGCGGGACCAGAAAAATCTTAATCTACTGTATCCACGGCGCAGCAAGTTCCTGCGTCTGCGCGTAAGCAGAGCCGGCAAGGTTCTGGGATGGGCGGTACTGTTGGATACCCAGATGAAGGACCACCGCTACTTTGGCAACCTGCGGGTGGGCACGATCGTGGACACTCTGGCGTTGCCGGAAGATGCGCTGCCGGTGATCTCGGCGGCCAGCCAATTCCTGCAACAACGGGGCACGGACATGGTGGTTTCCAACCAGTCGCACGAAACATGGTGCGCGGCTCTGAAATCGGCAGGCTTCCTGCGGGGACCGTCTAATTTTATCTTTGCGGCTTCCCAGGCGCTCAGCGGGTGCCTCCGGCCCTTTGCAACAAACTGCACCAAGATCCACTTCAATCGAGGCGATGGCGATGGCCCAATCAATCTCTGAAGCCAGCTACGCAGCAGCTAGGGGAAGCTCAGGTATGGTTTACCTCATGTATCACGAG
>Ga0070735_10004079_pt1 | contig 12442 bp, 7 predicted proteins | sample Coa_R1_FD_66443 | JGI IMG/M metagenome (GOLD analysis project Ga0070735, IMG submission 66443) | Surface soil microbial communities from Centralia Pennsylvania, which are recovering from an underground coalmine fire - Coalmine... | ecosystem: Environmental > Terrestrial > Soil > Unclassified ...
TCCTGGGGACTGCTGCTGAGCGCGCTCATGCTGGTGGCATGGGCCGCCATAGACTTCGGCGCACTCACGGCGGCGCTCTGCACGCTGCTCTTCTCGTGCGTCGCATCTGCCGCGTTCATCCAGGACGTGGGTCCCCTTGCGAGCGCCGACGTGCTGGGGAGCCTCGCCGCCACCTGGGGCTTCATCGGGCTGCTCTGCTGCGCGAGCCCGGTACTGAGCGTGCTTCTGAGCGCCCGTCACCATCACGACCGCCGGCTCACGGTGCTCGCCGAGCGCTACCGATCGCTGTTCACGGCGAATCCGACCCCCGCCTGGGTGGCCGACGCGCTCTCCGGAAGCATCCTGATGGCGAATGCCGAAGCCGTCCGCCGCTACGGCTTCAGCGAGCCCGAGTTTCTGCGCATGACCATTTCGGAGCTGGTGGCGGATTCAGGGCCGGGGACGGAGCCACCACGCCCCGAGGGAACGCTGGTCGCCGCACCGCTCATCAAGCATCTGACGCGTGATGGCCGGCCCATCGACGTAGAGCTGGTATCGACCCCGCTCGAGCTCGATGGCCGCGAAGTGAATCTGCTCTACGCGGTCGACATGACCGACAACCAGGACCTGCGGCGGCGCCTGATCGCAACGGTGGACCGCGAGTCCTGCAGGCTGTCGCAGGAGCTGCACGACGGCCTCGGTCAGATTCTCGCCGGACTTGCGATCGGCTCCGAGACGCTCCTGCAGCGCACCGGGGGCGCGCAGAGCCTGGAGCCCTCCGCGGTGACGCAATTGCGTGAGCTCACCGATCACGCGCAGCACGCGGAGTCCTCGCTTTATCAGCTCACGACCGGTGTCTCGCCGCTCGAGGAGCTGCATGGCGACCTGCTCGAAGCGCTGCGTCGGCTCCCGAGCACCCTGCCGGCGGCGGAACGCGCGCGCGTGGAGGTGGTCGTGGAGCATGCCGCGCCCGTCACCCTCTCGCTCGAGCGCCGCGAGCATCTCTACCGGGTGGTGCAGGAAGCGCTGGCGAATGCCCTCAAGCACGCGCATGCCGATCACATCCTGATTCGTGCGCAGATCGATCGGCAGCGAATCGCCGTCGCCGTCGAGGACAACGGCGTCGGCATCCGGGACCTGCACGCGGCCGGACTTGGGCTCCAGTCGATGAAGCTGCGAGCCGGCGCTGCCGGCGCGGAGCTGCGTCTGAGCAGTCTCCCCGACGGCGGCACGGCGGTGACCTGCTCCTGCCCGCAGGCGGAGCCTGCCGCGGTGCCTGCCGCCCCCCGGAGCGTGTTGCGCGCGCGCCGTAGCCTCGGCGCTCAGGCCGGCGCGCCGCCATCTCTCGCACCGCTCGCCACCGCGACGCTCATCGTGCTGGCGTGCTGGATCGGGGGGCTCCTCTCCCACCTCCTCGCCAGCGCCCAGAATGTTGGCTTCAGCTACGCCGACGTGCGGCTCGCGGTTCCTTCTCTGCTGGCGGGCGCCGCCATCTGCAGCCTGCTGGCGGGCGGCCGGCAGTACTGGCCGGCGGTGTTTGCCGGCGTGGCGCTCAGCCGCTTCACCGTGATGGGGGAGCCATTCGTCACCGCGCTCCTCATGGCCGCCATGGCCACGGTGAGCACCTATGCTCTGGTTGGCATGCTCGAGCGCTGGCGCTTCACGCCGAGCTTCGATCGCTGGCAGGACCCGCTGGTGCTGTGCGCCGCCGGTATGATTGCGGTCACTCCTTTATCGATCCTGGGCGCGGGGCTCCTGGCGGTGCTCCTCACCATCGGCACCGATCACGTCGCGCCGGGCGTCGAGCGGCTCTTCTCCTGCCCCGATGTTCCCGGAATCTGCTTCACTCCGGCGCTCGGTGCTGCGATGGTCCGCTGGTGGTTCGATCAGCTCGCGGGAATGGTGCTGCTGGTGCCAACCATGACGCTGCTGGCGGCGTTGCGGCGCGCGGTGCGCAGCAGCCTGGCGGAGCTCTGCGCGTGGTTCGCCTGCGTCGCGGCAGGCGTGCTGACGCTCCTCATCGTCTCCACCGACCGGGTGCTCATGCCGCTGCTGGCGCTCGGCATCCTGCTGGTGGTATGGGCGGCAGCACGGCTGGGCGTTGCGCTCGCCTCGATGGCGACTCTCATACTCGCCATGGCAGCCGCCGCCAGCTTCGAGACGCGCACGGGCGCCCTGGCCACACAGGATGCCACGACCGGGGTGCTGTACGTCTGGGGCTTCGTGGGCGTGATGACGGTGATCGGCTTCTTCCTCGCAGCGCTGCTGGCCGAGCACAACAGCCGTCACAGCAAGATCGCCGCGGTGAGTCAGCGCTATCGCCGCCTGTTCCAGGGCGACCCGCGGCCGCTGTGGCTGCACGACACGCGTACGGGGGCGATTCTCGATGCCAACGACGCCGCGGCCGAGGCCTACGGCTACAGCACCGAGGAATTCAGCACCCTCAACGTGGCGCAGTTGCTCGCCCCCGGAGCGACCCGGGAGCAACTGGTCACGGAGAGTGATCGGGCCGTCGGCCCCTTTACCATGAAGCATCTGCGCAAGGGCGGCGAGACGCTGGATGTGGAGATGTGGTTCTACGGCACTTTCGTCGACGGCAGGCGCGTCAGCATCTGCTTCGCGCATGATGTGACCGAGCGCAACACGCTGCGCCGTCTGCTCTTCGACAAGGCAGAGCTCGACAGCCGCCAGCTCGCCGCGGAGCTGCGGCGTACGCTCGCCGCGCCGCTGGCGGAGCTGCGCATCGTGGCCCACAAGGTGCTGCTCGAGCTCTCCCGCCAGGGAACCCCTGCGCGTATGCGCGAGCTGCTCGAGTCGCTGGCACGGCAGGCGCGCCGCGCCGCGCAGTCCTGCCGTGAGGTCGCCCATCGACTGTCGCCGTTGCAGGCGAACCGTGGCGATCTGGTGGCCGCGCTCGAGGCACTGCGCAGCCAGATTCCCGAGAGTGCGCCACTCGAGATCAATGTCAGCGGGGATGCTCCGCTCGTGCTGCGCCCCGACCAATCCGAGCAGATCTACGGGCTCCTGAGTGAGATCGTCACGCACTGCCCGGCGAGCCGCCGTGGCAACGTGGTGCGCGTCGTGATTGCGACCTTCAGCCACATGCTGCGGGTCTCGGTGGACACTGAGCTTCCGCCCACTTCTGCGGCGGGACCGGGCTCGAGCCTTGCCCGCCACCCTTCGGTCCTGCTGCGCGCCCGGGCAATGGGTGCCAGGCTGTGGGAATTCTCGCTCGGCGGCGCGCGCACGCGTGTGGTGTGCGACTACCCGCTTTGAGCCTCAGCCGGCCGGGTGCCGTCCGTTGTAGGCCGCGAGCCACTCCATGAGCTCCGTGCCCGAGAGCGCCGCCTTGAAGAGCCACCCCTGAGCGCGTGCGCATCCGTAGTGCCGGATGAGCTGCCGGTCCCGGAAGTCCTCCACTCCCTCGGCGACGGTACACACCCCGAGCTCGTCGGCGATCTGGATGGCGGCCCGCAGCCGGGCACGCTGCTCCTCATGCTGATGGGCTCCGTGCACCAGCGAGCGATCGATCTTGATCTCACTGAATGGAATGCGTGTCAGTTGCCGCAGTGAGGAACGTCCCGTGCCGTAATCATCGAGCGAAAGGCCAAAGCCGCGCAGGCGCAGCCGCGTGAGAGCACCGAGCGCGACGGCCAGCTCCGGAAGCATGGCTCGTTCGGTGATCTCGAATGTGATGCGCCCCGCAGGCACCCCGTGCTGCTGCGCCACGCTGCCGAGCTCCTCCGCCAACTCCGGAGACTCGAGCAGCATGGGCGAAAGGTTCAGGGACACCGACAGCGCGTGGCCAGCCGCGTTGGCCGTCACGGCTTCCTGCAGCGCCTGGCTCATGATGGTGCGGGTGAGGTCGACGATTAACCCATTGGCCTCGGCGAGCGGGACGAACTGCTCGGGGGCAACCGGACCGAAATGCGGGTGATGCCAGCGTGCCAGCGCTTCCACTCCACAGACCTGATCCGTCTGCAGGTCAAACTGCGGCTGGAAATGCGCATTGATCTCGTTGCGCTCGAGCGCGTAGCGCAGCGCCACCGCATCGATGGGCGGACGCTGGGACTGCTCCTTCTGCAAGACGCCTGCACCGCAAGCGTGCGCCGGGCCCTCCGTGGCCGCTGGCGCAGCTGGCCCGGCCGCATCCAGCAGCCGCGCGATCGTCTCGCCGTAGGTCATCCGGCCTTCCATGCCTTTCTACTCCATTTACCCGCAAGGCTAACGGGCTGCGCTCGTCGGCAATACCGGGAATGCTGGTGCCCGCCTGTAGGGAAAGCTTGATCGGGCGAGACCTGGATCACAGTCCGCAGCTAAACTGTGCCGCGAGCTCCACCCGGGACCGACATGACAGCCGTTACGGTATTCGTCGCCGACGACCACGCCATCGTACGCGATGGGCTGGTGGCGCACCTCGCAGCGCATGCCGACCTCACCGTCGTCGGAACGGCGGCCAACGGCCGCGAGGCAGTCGCGCGGATTCTGCAATTGAAGCCCCGCATTGCGATCCTCGACATCTCCATGCCCGAGCTGGACGGGATCGAGGCAGCGCGCCAGATCGTCGCCGAGTGTCCGGGCGTGCAGGTGATCATTCTCTCGATGCACGGCGGTGCGCAGCACATCTTTCATGCGCTCGAGGCCGGCGTACGCGGCTATCTGCTCAAGGAGTCGGCGGGACAGGAGATCATCGAGGCAATTCGCGTGGTGCAGGGGGGCAGGCGCTACCTGAGCCCGCGGGTCGCCGAAATCGTCGCCGAGCACGTCGGCACTCGTGGCGGAACCACTCCACTCGAAAGTCTGAGCCGCCGCGAGCGCGAGATCCTCAAGCTGGTGGCCGACGGGCACTCCAGCGCCGAGATCGGAGCAAAACTGCAGCTGTCGCCGAAGACCGTCGACTCATACCGCAGCCGCATGATGCAGAAGCTCCACCTCGCCGATCTTGCGGGTGTCATCAAGTTCGCGATCCAGCACGGACTCACCTCGCTCGATTGAGAGGCGGCCCGGTCGCGCCGGACCGCAGACCCGCACAGGGCTGATGGGTGCGGGTCTGCGGCGGCGCCGGGCCCCCGCTTACCGGATTGCTGCTCTTACCAGATCAGGTGATACCACGCCCGGTGCGCCGCCCGAGTCTGCGGCTGCTTCTCGGGGCTATCACCCCTGACGTTGTTGGCGAGGGTCGCGGCTGTCAGCTTGCCCTGCGCCGACGCCGCCGAGGGGGCACGGGCGAGTCCGGCTGTCCGGGTCGCGCCCTCGCCCGCCTTCACTTCGCCAATCGTTCGGCGGCTGGTCGTCGTCGAGGCACGTACGTCCTGCGTGCGTCCCCGCAGATCCGCGCGGTCCGCACGTACCGCACGATCGTCACGCCATGAGCTCTCACCGCCGCGCCATCTGTCATCGCGGTCGCGCCAGCTGCGGTCGCGATCGCGCCAGCCGTGGTCGCGGTCGTTGTCGCCCCGGCCGCGATCGTTATCGGCACGGTCGTTGTCACGCCAACCGTTGCCACGATCGTCGAAGTCGGTGCGCGCTACGCCACGGTCCGCCCTCAGATCCTGCCGGTCGGCCCGCATCGTCCGATCATCCGCGCGCACACTTTGCTCGCTCGACTGCATTGCCTGACGGCTCGTGACGATGTTCTGGCGCTCGGTACTGATCGCCCGCTGGTCCGCCGCGATGTCCGCCTGCTCTCCGGCGAGCGTCATGCGGTCCGAACGGATGTCGTTCCATTCAGCTTTCTCAGATTTCCCGCCGCCGTTGCGACGCATGGCACGCTCGTCAGCACGGATATCGGTCCGTTCCTTGTGCAGGTTGCGTCGGTCGGCATCGAGGTCGCGCCGCTCCCCGCGAAGGCTGTCCCGATCTGCGTCGATCCTCTGACGATCGGCCTTGATGTCGCGCTGCCCGGCGCGGGCCTGGTCCTGCGCGGCACCGAGGCTCTGCCGGTCGGCGGCCAGGTCGGAGCGCAGATCGCGCGGTTGGTCGGCAGGCGCAAGCTGCCCGTCAGCGGCCAGAACCGGCGACATTGCCGCAACCAGCCATGCGCCGATTGCGAGCGTTGTAAATGAGGTCACGTGTCTCATCTGACACCTCCTTTTGTCTCATCGGATACGCCCGCTCGAGGAGCGAAGCCTTCTAGGGCTCGTGATCCTCATCCGGGCGCGCGTCGGTGCCGGAGTCGGAGCGCCCCGCCGCAGCGACGCGCTCCTGGTCGATGAACCCCTGCACCAGGGAGAAGAATCGGTCGTAGAACCCGCTGTCCTGCACCGTCTCGCGGCGCACGACGCCGAGCACCTGGGCCGAACCCGAGGGCATCGTGAGAGTCGCGGGCCCGACGCCGACACTGGTGGTCTGCTTCATCTTCTGCAGCCTGCTGTCTTCGCGCACCGCACTGACGAATACGATGCTGGTACCGTTCTTGTTGTCGGCACAGGTCGCCTGGAGCCTCACGCTCACGTTGAGCTTCGGCTGCGGCTGAAAATCGCGGGTACCGGTCATGACTCCGGACTCGCTCGGGCGATCCAGCATGTAGCCCTGGCTGAGGAGCGCACGCTTGACGCTCCAACACACCACATCGCCCGAGCCCGGGAAGGTCTTGCTGTAGGGAGCATCGGGCTTGATGCTGTCGCGCGCCAGATCGTGCCGGTGCGAAGCACAACCCAGCAGCGCGGACGCGAGTGCGCCTGCAATCGCGTGTCTCATTAAACGAACGCGCAACGAGCTGCTCATTCGATGACCTCCGTATCTGTTGACCCGCCCGCACCGGTCGAAAGTTCCTCAGTCCCCGTACGGGGGCCTGGCGGCGGCCTTCAGGCTCTCAACGTTGTTCTCCCGTGAGCCGCTCAGGCTGCGGACGTTCACACGGCTCCCCGGCAGGATCGAGGGGGAGTTCTCCGAAAGATCCTGTAGGAGGGAGGCTACACTCGCCGTTGCGGTGAACAGCACCTGAATGGGACGCTTCCAACACCGAAAGACTCGAGCGCCGCAGGCACACCGCGAGCAGCTCCTCGGGTGGCTCAGACTCTTCGGGCACGAGCAACAACCCCAACCGCCGCGCAAGCTCGCCCGCCGCAGGGTGACTCGTCCATACCGTGAGCCCGATACCGCACACCAGGCCGATGAGGACCGGAGACAGCCACCAGAAAAAAGGCCGCGCGAGCAGCAGGAGCGCCGCACCCCACAGGAGGCCGAGGAGCAGCTGCCACTTCTGGCGGGCAAAGGCTTCGCGGAACGTCACGCCGCGGTCGCTGCGATCCTGCGCGTTCCATGCCACGGTCCTCCCGAGCAGCGTCTGCGCCACGAAAGTGGAGTGAAAGACCATCATGGCCGGCGCGAGCAGCACACTGAAGAACTGCTCGAGCAGGAGGCTCACGCACAAGCGAGTGGCCCCGCCGAACTGCCGGCGCGTACGCCGCTCGCCAATCGCGAGTATGGCGCCCAGCACCTTGGGCAACAGCAGCACCACCGCCGTCATGGTAATCAGCACCAGGGTCTCGCCCTGGCGCATCTGCGGCCACAGGGGGAAGAGACTGTTGAATCCGTTGAGGAAGTAACTGGGGGTTTTCGCCGCCTCACGCACGGAGACCAGCGAGGAGAGCAACAGCAGCGCCAGCCACATGGGCGAGCTGACATAGGCCATGATGCCGGTCAGGAAGTGCAGGCGGCTCATGGGATGCAGGCCAGGCAGGAGCAGCACGCGCGCGTGCTGCAGATTCCCCTGTGTCCAGCGCCGGTCGCGCGCGGCGAAGTCGATGACGTTCGCCGGCACCTCTTCCCAGCTACCCTCGAGATCCGGCAGCTGCCGCACTTCGTAGCCGGCGCGGCGCATGAAAGCCGCCTCGACGAAGTCGTGGCTGAGGATGTCGCCCCCGAGCGGCGGTCTGCCCGACAGCACCGGCAGCTCGCAGAACTGCGTCCACGGCGCCAGCCGCACGATGGCGTTGTGGCCGTAGTAATTGCTCTCTCCGAGCTGCCAGAAGGCGAGCCCGCTCGTCAGCATCGGGCTCTGGAGCCGCGAGCCGAACTGGATGAGCCGGCCAAAAAGGGTGCGCCGCCCCATCGGCAGCGGCAGGGACTGCAGGATGCCGATTTCCGGATGTGCCTCCATCAACCGGGCGAGTGTCACCAGCGCGGCGCCGGTCATGACACTGTCGGCGTCGAGGACGATCATGCATTGGTAGTTGCCGCCCCAGCGGCGCACGAAATCGGCGATGTTCCCCGCCTTGCGCTGACGGCGCTCGAGACGGCGGCGATAGAAAATACGACCTCGTGCTCCGTGCGCCGTGACCAGACTCTCCCACATCAGCTCCTCCGCTACGGCGATCTGCGCATCGCTGGTGTCGGAGAGGATGAAGAGATCGAAGGCAGCGCTGGCGGCTTCGCGTGCGAGGGAGGTCCAGACCGCTTCCAGTCCTGCCGCGACGCGCCGGACGTCCTCATTGTGAATGGGCATCGCAATCGCGATGCGCCCGTGCAGCGGACGCCCCGCCACCTCGCGGACGTCGATGCCGGCCGGATCGCCGCCCGCGAGCCGCACCAGAAAGCCGGCGATCGCGGTCCACAGCGACCCGGAGATCCATGTGAACAGCAGAAAGAACAGCCCAAGCCCAAGGAGCTCCACATAACCCATACCGTTCGCTGCCAGGACGTCGTGCAGCAGCGCGCCCGCCGAGACGCCCGTGAGGAGCGTCAGAGTCAGGAAGACGCCGCGGCGTACGCCGGCGCGCCAGCGTGCGCGGCCGATGGGCGCCGCTCGTCTCATGGGCTCCATTGATATACCCAGGTCTCGGTCAGAACCTCGCCGTAGAGGCTGAGAAAGCATTGCAGGTCGACCGGCTTCCTGGCCTTTGGACTCACCAGGAGCTCGACCTGCCAACTGCCGGTGTCGGGCAGGCGTCGGACGGTCGGCGCGCCGACGACAGCATTGTTGGCGCGCACCTCGGCCTTCACGGGTTGCGCGCCCGCAAGGCCGTCGAGATCGCCGCCCGCGAACTCCACCACGATGCGGCGCGCGTCCGGGGGAAAGTGGCCGGAGTTATCGCTTGCAGGGTTGCCGGTGCGGGTCGAGATCGCGCGCCCGCCCGGTGGCCAGTCGGGCTGTCTGAGGTAGGCCGAGAGGAGATAAGCGAAGCCCAGGGGCTTGCGCGCCTCGACGGGCGAGGCCGGGACCCAATAGGCGACGATGTTGTCGTGAATCTCCTCGTCACTCGGAATCTCGACCAGCTCAACGCCCCCCTTCCCCCACGAGCCGATCGGTTGGATCCAGTAGCTCGGTCGCAGCTGATACTGCCCGATCGCGTCCTGGTAACGGCTGAAGCTGCGTTCGCGCTGGATCAGCCCGAAGCCGCCCGGGTCATCGTCCATGAAGCGATTGACGCGCAACTCGCGCGGATTCCCCAGCGGTCTCCAGATCCAATGGCCCTGCCCCGTCTCACTCATCAGGCCATCGCTGTCGTGGACTTGCGGACGGAAGTCGTCGAAACGCTTTCCCGTCCCGTCATCGGTGTAAAGAAACATGGAAGTGAGGGGGGCAACGCCGAGCTTGGCGATGGCACGACGCGGGTAGAGCTCACAATGCACATCGACCTGGGTGATTTCACCGGGCCTGATCTCGAACTGGTAGGCGCCCGTTACGCTCTTGCTGTCGAGCAGGGCGTAGACGGTCAGCGAGCGGTCGCCCGGCTGCGGACGCACCAGCCAGAAATCGGTGAAGGTCGGAAACTCCTCCCCGCCCGGAGCCGCGGTGTCGATCGCGAGCCCGCGCGCCGAGGCGCCGTAGCGCTCATTACGGCCCAGCACACGGAAATAGGAAGCGCCGAGAAAGGCGATGACCTCATCCTTGTAGTTCGGAGTCTGCAGTGGATAGTGAACACGCAGGCCCGCAAAGCCCAGCCGGGCATCTCCCGCCCGCGGCGCTTTCACCGATCGGCCGAAGACGAAGAGCTGGGGACTATAAGGAACGGCGGTGACGGCATCGGGACCGACTTCGAAGATGTTGACCCGTTGCCGGTTTCGATAGCCGCGATGAAAGAACTGCACTTCGAACATCGCGCGCCCGTGCCACAGCGCGCTCTCCGGGCGGAAGCTGATGTCGCGGTACTGCTCGAAGCTCAGGTTGGCGAGGCTCGGCGGCAGTGTATCCGGCGGCGGGTGGAAATCGTGCGAGGCCCTTTGTGCGGCGAGCCGCTCGACGTCCGCGTAGCCAAAGACTTGTGGTGCGCCGGGCGGCGAAGTCTGCGGGGTGGATGAAGGAGGTGGAGAGCTGGGCTGCGGTGCCGACGCCGACTCAGCCGAGGCATCATAGGACAGCACCTCGAGGCTGCGGGCGCGAACGCCAGGGTCGTGAGCCGGCTGGATCGACAACAAAAGGCACGCGGCCACGACCACCGCCGCTACCGCCAGCCGGCGCACACGCGAGCACCCGCGTGCATGCGGCCACTCAGGTACCGCACGCAGAGCGTCCCAGACTGCATGCGCCCGAGCTTGCAGTCGGACGCGGCCTGCATCTGGCAGGGTCATGCGTATTCACCTGTCAGCTTCGGCTGACAACGCGCTGGCGCGAGCTCGGCCGTCGATTCAGTCGCTTTTCGCAGACGCCGGGACCGTCACGAGAACCAGGCCGTCGGCGGGGATCGCGAGTGCGAGACGTCCCGCGTCCAGCGGCTCGACCACCGTCTCGGGGAGCGCGGCCGCGGCACGAAGCTCGGCAAGCTGTCCTTGCGTCGGATTGCCAGGCGAGCCCATCCGCGCGTAGGCACCGCGGAAGTTGCCGTGCTCCGCATCGATTGACTGCACCGTCACCGTGGATGTCGCGCGGTTCCTCAAGCTCAGGACCACCTGACGCACCGGGGGCGTAGTGCCGGGATCCGCGTAGTTCCACACAGCGATCACCAGCGTGCCGTCGGCGCGACGGGTAAGAAGCGCTCCATCGGCATCGCTCGCCATCCGCTGATCCCCGAGCTGGTGGAGCAACGCGAAGGCGTTGAACGCCGGCTTTGGGATTCCTCCGACCGCCAGCAGGCCGAAGCCCCCGTAAAACGGAGTGCGCACCACGCCCTGCTCTTCGAACACGTCCGAGAAAGTCCAATAGGACATGTCCTGGGTGAGTCCGTCGCACTGGCTCACCGTCTCTGCGAGCCAGGGGCCCATGTAGGGCGCATCGGTGACCGCGGGGTGATTGCCCCAGCTCGCGTTGAATTCGCTCCAGATGAGGGGCAGCTCGGGTGCCGCGGACGCCTGGATCTCCGCGTGCACCTTCTGCACCGCGCGGCACACCATGTCCTTGCGCGGGATCTGCTCGCGCGTCCCGAACACGTCCTTGGCGGTGTCATCCCCGTACACGTGGGTCGAGACGAAGTCGACGGGGACGTCGTGTTCCTTGCAGTGGCGGATGAACGCCGGCACCCAGGCCGCCTGGGCCGTGGCCGGACCCCCGACCCGCAGGCGCGGACTCACCGCCTTGAGCGCCCGGACGGTGTGGTCATACAGCTCCCAGTACGTCGACTGGCGAGGCTGGCCGCCCCAGAAATCGAGGTTCGGCTCGTTCCAGACCTCGAAGTACCACTGGCTGAGCTCCTCGACGCCGTAACGCTCGAGGAGGTGGCGGGCGAACGCATCGATCAGCGCGTCCCAGCGCGCGTAGTCCTTCGGCGGCGATACCACCGGGCGATACCAGAAACTCTGGCGGATGTCGCGCTTCGCCAGCTGGCGAGGCATGAAGCTGATTTCAACGAATGGACGCACACCGTTGGCAAGCAGTCCGTCGTACACCTGATCGATGTAGGAGAAGTTGTAGACGGGGGCTGCCTTCGGACCTTCGGTGTATACACCCATGTCATCGAGAAAGATGCCATGAAAGCGCACGTAGCCAATCGAGGTGATGCGGCGCACGGCACGCAGATCCTCGCGATAGCCCTCGCGCAGGCTCAGCAGCGCGCGCCCCGACCCGAACATGTGCTCCCAGAAATGTGGGAACGGCCGGGTGGCCGCGTTGGCGTCCACTACGATCTCGGCGGGTTGAGCTTCGGCGGCGGCCCCAAACAGCGCGAAGGCAAGTACCGCCAGCGCCGCCAGGCGCACGCGAATCAGTGGGCTTGCGCCAGCCAGCCGCCGGAAAAGCCCGCGCGCTGAAGACCCTCGCGGAGATAACGGCTGCTGCGCATGACTCGCCATATGAGATCGCTCCGATAGTTCTCGGGCATCGCGAGGATCGGGCCCTCGTCGATGCCAATGTATTCCGGATCGACCCAGCCTGGCGAGCCCTGTGGGCGATGCGCCTCGTCCGCCGCACGAAAGCTCACGTTGAACGCGTCGAGAAAACCGTAAGTCGAGTAGATCGAGGAACCGTAGCGCTCGTACATCTCGTGCGCGGCAGGCAGCACGATCTCGGGCGCAAAAGGGAGCGAGCTGAGCGCCGCGGTCGGCGCGATCGTTCCGTCATCGACGACCAGACCCGGTCCGATGCCGC
>Ga0070735_10004083_pt1 | contig 12438 bp, 8 predicted proteins | sample Coa_R1_FD_66443 | JGI IMG/M metagenome (GOLD analysis project Ga0070735, IMG submission 66443) | Surface soil microbial communities from Centralia Pennsylvania, which are recovering from an underground coalmine fire - Coalmine... | ecosystem: Environmental > Terrestrial > Soil > Unclassified ...
CCATTCTATACCCTACTGGCGCTTATCGCAACGTGTGGGCGGAAGGATGCCGTCTGAACCATGATTCCTGCGATTAACAGATTGCCATGACTGCGAGGCAGCGGCTGGTGGGATTAATAGTGGCGATCGCCCAATTGCCGGGTGGGACCGCGGATTGCGTACATAATCGCTTTCGACTGGCCACGACGAAGAGGGTTCTTCGAGCGGTCGTCCGAATCGAGAGCACGCAATACAAAGGGCAAGCTTTGTGCACCGGAGATTGGCGACACGGTACAGTGCGCCGCGCGCGGACAGGAGTCGTTTCATGCGAGATTCGATCAGTGCGCAAGAGCGGATAACTCGCCGGGACGCCGTGGCGGCCGTCGTGGCCGGCGGCGCCCTGCTGGCGGGCGGTCCCGGGGCCGCGCAGCCGCAGCCGCTCAAGGGACGGATCCGGCAGTCGGTGGCGCGCTGGTGCTACTCGAAAATGCCTCTGGACGCACTGTGCGATCAGGCGAAGGCGATGGGCATCCTCGGTATCGACCTGCTGCGCGAGAACGAGTGGGAGACGGCGAAGCGCCACGGCCTCGCCTGCCCAATGGCGTATGGCATCGGCACGATCCCCGAAGGCTGGAACAGGCCGGAGAATCACGATCGTCTGGTGGCCGAGGCGGAGTCGAACGTCCCGAAAGTGGCGGCGGCGGGGCTTCCCAATATCATCACCTTCTCCGGCAACCGGCGCGGTCTCTCCGACGCAGATGGCATGCGGAACGCGATCACCGGTCTGAAGCGAATCGCGAAGCTCGCGGAGGCTCAGAAGGTGACGGTCTGCATGGAGCTGCTGAACAGCAAGCACGACCATAGGGACTATCAGTGCGACCACACGGCGTGGGGCGTTGACGTGTGCAAGGCCGTCGGCTCCGAGCGAGTCAAGCTGCTGTTCGATATCTACCACATGCAGATCATGGAGGGCGACGTCTGTACTACGATCCGCGAGAATATCGACTTCATCGCCCACTTCCACACGGGCGGCATACCTGGACGCCATGAGATCGACGAGACGCAGGAGCTGAACTACGCGCGCGTCTGCCGGGAGATCGCGAAGACGAACTTCACCGGCTTCGTGGCGCACGAGTTCCTACCGGCGCACGATCCGATGACCTCGCTCCAGCAGGCGGTCAAGATCTGCGACGTGTAGGAATCCACTATACCGTCGAGTCTCCGCTCATAGACGTATGGCGCTTAGCAAGCGGCCGATCCCAACGATAAAGGAACGGCGGCGCCTGCCGCGTGGCTGAGGCGTGTCCGGCTGTCTGTCCCGGAGGTGTGCTGTGAGTTTCATTGTGCGAGAGTACCGCGTGGGCGACGCCGGCGACGAGGCCAGGCTCGCCGCGATGTTCAACGATTTCGATTCGGCGTGGCCGGGCGGCTTCACGCGCGGATCGCTGGAGACGGTGGAGGCCATCCGCGAGCGCAAGGCACGGATTCACCGCCTGGCGATCCTGGTCGCGGAAGAGGCTGAGACGGGCGATTTCGTGGGCTACTGCGACCTCGACGCGCAGCCCGGCCAGAAGGAGAAGTCGTACGTCGATCTGCTGGGCGCGCGGCTGCGGGTCCACGGCCAGGGCGTCGGGAAGGCGCTCATACTGGAGGCGGTGCGCCGCTCCTCGGAGGCCGGCTACCGGGAGGTGACGCTCTACACCTGGGCGGGCAATACGAAGGCCGTGCCGCTCTATAAGAAGACCGGCTTCAATTGGGTGCCCGACACCGACGTCTACATGCGCAACTTCATCCCCTCCGTTCTGGCGACGCCCGCCGTGAAGACGTTCCTCGCGCGCCGGGACTGGTATCCTTTGCACCAGCGCGATCTGTCCGTTGCGCCGGACGACTTGACCTGGAAGGGCATGAAGGTCTTCCGATACCGCCTCGCGGACGATCGCGCGTTCGTGGACCTTGTGTACCAGGCCGATTCCGTCGGCCTCACCGCCGTCGCGACGCCCGACTTCTCCGTCTCCTGCACCGTGCCTGTCGAAGAGGCTGCCGCGGGCCAGTCCTACCCGGTCGTGTGGGAGATCGAGCCGCGCGGGGGGCGCCCGGTAAGCCTCACCCTGCTGGCCGAGGCCGACACCGGCCTCGACCTCCGCGTGCAGGAGCAACTGACGCTCTCCGAATCGACGGAGATCGCGCGGATGCTGCGCGTCGGCGCCGACGCACAGCCGCGGCGGGCCGGGGAGCGAACGCACGTTGTACGCAGCACGCTGCTCATTGACGGCCAGCCGATCACGCTCGAGACGGGCGTCAAAGTCGTCCGTCCGATCGAGATCCTTTACGGCGGCCAGGCGCTGTTCGTCGGGCGGCGCGAGCGGATCGAGGTGCAGCTCCGGAACCGCCTGCCGCGGACAATCGCCGGAACCCTCAGCCTTGAGCCCGCCGCCGGGGTGGACTGCGCGGCGCGCGCGCAGCCGTTCCGCGTCGGGCCGAACACGTGGACGCAGTGCGCGCTCGACGTGACGGCGCGCGAGGGGGGCGCCCACGCAAGCGTATTGCGATGCCGGGGAGGCGCGGAGGAGTCTTGTCCGCAGACAGCGCATATGGTCGCAGATTCAGAAGCAACCAGTCGCGCAGCCACCTCGGGCTCGACCGATCTGGAAGGGCGCGGTCCGCGCGCCGGCGAGGGATCGGAAACGGATCGACGCGACGCGACGCCCGTAGGAACGGGCTGCGGCAATGCGGCTGGTCTGTCGGTTGGCGCGGTGGAAGTTTCGCGACCGGTCACGTTCAGGGCGTTCGAAGGCGGCGAGGCGATCGCCAGTATCGACACGGCCTACTCCGAGACGGCGGTCCTGGAATCGGCGGACGTGCGTGTCGAGATCGATCTGCGCGGCGGTGACGCGGCGGTCTACGTGCCGGACCGCAAGCGCTCCGTGCTTCACGGAAACGCACAGGCAGGACCGCCGTTCGCACCCGACCGGATGCGGCCGCCGCTCTGCTCGGCGGCCATCGAGGCCGCGCCCGGCGGCGTCCGCCTGCGCATCAGCCGGCCGCCGGACCCGGTCACCGGACTGGCCCTCATACGCACGTTCACCATCGCCGGCGGCGGCCTCGTTCGGATTGATCAGCGAATCGTGAACACATCGGCGAATCCGCAGCAGGCAGGACTGAAGTTAAAGACACACTGCCACCTCGATGCGACCCTGGCCGCTCCGAGCGCCGCCGGGTTGATCCACGCGCCGTTGCGCGGATTTGGGCTGTTCCCCCAGGGCGACCATGACCTGATCGCTCCGCACGCCCAGCTGACGGAAAGCTGGTTCGCTCGCGAGGAGGGGGGCCGCGCCGGCGGGCTGATATGGCTGGACAGCCCGCTGCAACACATCGAATGGGGGCCCTTCCCGGTCCTGCTCTACGAGCCGGTCGAGCTTCCGCCGAACACGGCGCTCGACGTGCCCCCCTGCTGGATGTTCGCAGGCCCCGGCGACTGGACGGCGGTCCGGGGCTGGTGGGAGCGGCTTGCTCGGCCGTCGGACGCCGCGCACGAAGCGACGCCCGAGCCGGAGCGCGTTCTTTCGATTGCAGCGGATCCGGGCCCGATGGTGTTGCGCAATACGGATGATTGTGTGACACTTGTCGTACAGAATCGCGGTGGTACGCCGGTCTCCGGTTCGCTTACGCTGGCCGGCCACGACTTTGCCATATCTCCTTCCACCCTGGAGTTCGCGGCGGCGAATCGCGACGCGCCGTTTCGAGCGCCGGTCGAGGTCACCGCGCCACCGCGCCACGCGGCCGGATTCGTCGAGGCGTCCTTGCAGAGCGGCCCGAATGTTCAATCGTTGCGTCTGCCGGTCGCGCGGATGGCCTGTGGGGACCAGATGGAGATCGTCGAGCCGGAGCCTGGAGACGTACGGATCGACACCGGCGCCCTTCAACTGCGATTCTCCACCGGCTTCTTCGGCGCTCTGACGGAGCTTCGCGCCGGAGGCGAGAACCATCTGTTGAGCGCATTTCCTGCAATGAGGCCGTTCGTATTCGCGAATCCCTGGGCAGGCGGCGTCCACGCCTGTCTCGACGACCTGACCTCGCCGGACCTGGCGCGCGAGCCATTCACTGGCGCACGCGTCGAGGTTACGGGAGAGCGGGGCTGGCATTGGCACGGCGTCCGGATGGCGTGCGACCTGGAACATAAGGATCGCTCCTGGCTGCGCGTGGAGCTGGACTACCTGGCGTTGCCCGGCGGCAATGCGTTGGCGCTGCCCCTGCGCCTTACCAATCGCACGGACGCGCGGCGCTCGGTCCGTGCCGGCGTCGCCGCCTGGTGCCAGCCCGGTGGTACGCGCCAGAACACCGTTCTCCACTGGGAGCTGAACGGCGAACCCCGCGAGAGGCGGCGCGGCGGCTTCGGCGCCTGGGCGGAGTCGGGACCGTGGGCGGCACTCTGCAACCCGGAGACCGGCGACTCGCTTGTGCTGGTCGCATCCGCCGCCGGCCACCACGCCGCCTGGGGCGACATGGGCGAGGAGGGCATGCACCTGCAGGCGGCCGGACCGATAGAACTGGGCCCGAACGAGACGCGCGAGTCGCTCTTCTGGCTCGTCCACACGGGCGACGTGGCGAAAGCGCCTGCCTACGGGGCCGTCTTGTCGCAAGCGCGGCGGCTGCCCTGATCTGCGCTCTGCTCGGCAGTTGCCGGACGCGGCACCCGATCGCATGTCCTGCGCCGCCCATGTCATTTAACTGCGCGCGTGCCGGCGAGGAGCCGGTAGGCACTGCGACATCGGCTGCGCAAAGACTCGTGTCCGGCCGCCACGATCATCCGTGGCGGCCTGACCCGCGAGCGGCTACTCGAACGCGATGTAGCCACGCGCGTACGTAGTGAACGGCAGCGTCCGGCCGGTGCGCTCGCATTTGACCAGATTCGCCTGTGTCCTGATCGTTCGGATCTTGTCTCCGCGCTGGCCTGAGCCTACCTGCCGGCGGCGCAGTGAGTCCGCGCTCGCTCTCTCCTGCTCCTGGCGCCGCGCAAAGAGGCGACTCCGCAGCATCTCGATCGCAGCCTGCTTGTTGTGAAGCTGGCTGCGCTCGGATCCGCACCTAACCTGCAAGCCCGTGGGCTTGTGCAGGACGACGACCTCCGTTTCGACCTTATTGCGGTTCTGACCGCCGGGGCCTGAGCCGCGAGTGGTCGTTACCTGCAGATCGTTGGGATCGATCGCGAAGGCTGCCCTGGTAGGGACGGAGAGGACTGCGACGGTGATCGTCGAGGTGTGGACGCGCCCACGCTTCTCGGTTGGCGGCACGCGCTGCCAGCGGTGGCCGCCCGCCTCGTGCGCAAAAACCTGAGCGGCTGCGGCGCCCCAAACCCGGAATGAGAGAAACCCGTCGCGCTCTTCGAGGAGGGTGAGGCTAAAGGCGGTGGAGGCTCGTCGCGCGCACGTAGATTGCGAACTGGTCCTTGACCAGCAGCTTCGCGTCTTCGCCGCCCTCGGCGGCGCGGATTTCGACAAGCAATTCGGCCATCGTCGTTTCCCTTCATGAGAGTTTCACGCAGCGGATTTAGCTGCCTGTGATTTGGACAGGATCGCGCCCCGGTTTGTTTCCAGTCCGCGATCGACAAGCTGATTGGCCGAAGGACCGGACTTCAGACGAACCGCCAGAGGTGATTCAATGGCTGGAGCGCAGGCTCGATAGCGCGGCCGCTTCGGGCGAGCGCGCCTCGCTCCGGGCCGCGACCTACCCGCTTGTGGGACTGCGCTACGGACGCCGATTGAGCCAACGGCTCTTGAGAGGAGTGAGAGCTACGCAGTAATCGACAGGATACCAGGCGACACTCGAAGGGGCCGAAACCAAGGGTGAAGCGAGGGGCCGGACCGTGGGAGCGATCTGAACGAAGATATGCGGCTTTCGCGGGCAAGAAGCGGCGAAAGATCAGAGGCGGTGGCTATCTGGACAGGTTGACGCCGGCGAAGGCGGGGGCAAGTTCGGCCGCCCGCTCGCTCACTCCCAGGCGAATCCGGGGCCGTTTGGAAGAAGCGCGCAGCCGTCCACCAGTTTGAGCGGCGAGCCGGGTGGGATGAGGCCCGTCTCCAGGTAGAGGGCGTTGGGCAGGCAGGCCATCACGTTGAGCTGGACCGGCCCGCCGCCGTGCGAGGCGTAGGGGACGCGGAACCCGTGCGCCATCGCGCCGATCTCCAGCAGGGCCGTGGGGCCGCCCGCGCGTCGCAGGTCCGGCTGGACGATGTCCACCGCGCCGCGGCGCAGGAAGCGGGCGAAGTCGGCCGGCGTGTACAGGTTCTCGCCTGTCGCGATCGGGATGTCCAGCGCCTCGGCAAGCCGGGCGTAGCCGTCGATGTCGTCCGCGGGGATCGGCTCCTCCCACCAGTAGCAGCCCAGATCCTGGAAGGCGCGGCCCCGCTGGAGCGCCTCCTTCACGGTGAGCGACTGGTTCGCGTCCACCATCAGCCGCACGCCGTCGCCGATCGCGTCCCGGACCGTTCGGACCCGGGCGACATCCTCCGCGAGCGTCGGGTAGCCCACCTTGATCTTGACCGCGCCAAAGCCCTGCTCGACCGCCTTCGCGCAGATACGGCGTACCTCGGGATCGTCGTAGTTGAGCCAGCCAACCATCGCATAGGCCGGAACGCGATCGTGCGCCTGGCCCCACAGGCGGCGGCACGGCACGCCGAGCGACCTGCCGAGGCAGTCCCAGAGCGCGGTGTCCAGCGCGGCGATGCCGAACAACGCCAGCCCCGCCGAGCCGTGGTACTCCGTTTCGCGGAGCATCGCTTCGTGCGTGGCGCGCACGTCCGCCGGGTCGGTGCCCAGGGCGAGCGGCTTCAGCTCGTGCTCGATGAGCGCCGCCAGCGCGTCCGGCGCGCCGGCGATCCGCCCGAAGTAGGCGTCGCCCGATCCGCTGACGCCATCGTCCGTGCGCACGGTGACGCTGACCGAGCCGGCGCCCGGCAGGGCCTGAAGCGCGTCGCGGATCGGGTTCGGATTGGGCTCGCGGCGGTTGGCGACGACTTCGATCGCGGTTATTATCATCCGACGCTCCTCACGGGAGCAATTGTACCTGCAGCTCACGAACAGAGTTACAGCCCCGGCATGTGCCGGGGCTGTAACTCTGGACGCGTTCGATTTGGGACTGCCTTGCCGGGCGTGAGTGGCGCAGAGCCGCACAGGTTAGCGATGTGACATTGAGCCGACCGCAACCCTCCGATTGGAGGGCGCAGCGCGAGATCTATGGACCCTTTGGATTCTGATACCACGCGAAGCCAGCTTGGAGTTGGGCGGTACCACAATTGTGAAGCTCTGTGCTACGTCAAATGGGAGATTGCTCTGGCTCGCGGAGGTCGACCCGTCTGGAAATGTCAGTCCGTTGTTCAGCTGTATCGTGAGGCTCGCCGGCGGGTCACCGGTCTCGTCGTCCGGCCCCTGGTCCGTGTAGGTAACCGTGATTGTGTGGCTTCCTGGCGGCAGGTCATTTACCAGATAAGATCCGGTACTGCCCTTTGCCGTGAGACCGAGTGTATCGCCGTCAAGCGCCACCTGGAAGGCGTCATCGTCGTCAGCCGGGTCGCCATCGTCGACGACAACGATCTCAGCCGAACCTGGCAGCGGGAAGAAGTGGCTGAACAGTGGGACGCTCTTAAGCGGGAAGTCCTTCGTAGGTGAAGTTGCGGAAGCGCCTTTCAGGCCAAGGAGGTCTGCAATCGCCTCCGGGAGATCTGCGCTGATTCCGACGCTCGCTTCCAGTCCACCGGTCACGTCGGCCTGAATACCAAGCACCTGGTCGCCGGAAGTAGGGTCCGTACCGAGTTGCTGCTTGCCCGCGGCAGTGATATTGGCATCGATGGCGGCAAACGGACCGACGAGCTGATAGAGCTCGCACGAGAGCGTCACCTTCACCGGGACGAACTTGACGGAGAATTGGGCGTTGACTCCTGTTTCGCTCGCGCCGAGAGAGGGGTCGAACGAGCCAGTGGTCGTCCAGCCTACTCCGCGCGTGTAAGATATTCCTGCGTTCGCGGAGGCGTTTACCGTTTGCGAATGGGTTACGTTCCCGGAAGCTTCTCCTTCGAGATCGGATTCGACAGTAAGCTTGAAACGGAAGACCAGCCATCCTACCTCTATCGGCGGCCCTACGAAGTCATCGAACCACTTGTGATCAATGCCGATCTGGCCCGCCCCCGAGGCCGCGACGGTAACTGTTCCCGTCATGTTGGTGGCTATGGACGCATTGAAGTTTGCGAGGCTCGGAAATAGATCGCCGGGCGCGGTGTTCACGTCGCCGTCCAGCTCGGGCGACGCGTTGAAATCCACGGATCCGTTTATCGAGAACGATCCCTTACCGCCGCCAGAGATTCCGAGGTTTCCAAAGTCCAATTCCAATGTCGAGAAATCCGTATCGCGTGTGGATGCGCTCTTTTGCGGAGCCGCCACCCATTTCATTGTGAGGCCGGAAACGCCGGAGGTGATGTCTCCAACCGTAGCACGGTTGAATAGCGGATGCGCTTTCGCATGCAGCTCGGCGAAGGCGTCGGGCAGCCCCGCATTGGTTGTCTGGCAGATGGTATTCGTCGGCGTTGCGGAAACGGCGGTGACCTTGCGGATGAAGCCACTGCCCTGGTTGCTCAGAAGAATGGCGCCTGGCTGAACGCCCGCACGCCGGCCGGACAGCGTTACCGATCCCGCATCTATGGCGATTGGAACGTCTGACGGCCGACTCAAGAAGATGGTCTTAGCTGCGAGCCGGCCCGTCGCGGCGCCCTGGCTATTGGTCGCCGCTCCGCTCGTGTTGCCGCCGCCGCCGCCGCAACCGATTATTGGCAGGAGTGCCGACGACACGGCCAAAGCGCAGGCAGTTCGAAGCGTTTTCCAACTTGGTGACATTGCGCATTCTCCTCTCAGGCATAGGTCATGGGCCGAAAGGCGCGCCACCGTCGAGAGCGGCGGCGCGCCTATGAGCTGGGTCGGTCGGCGGAGCTAGGGAGCGCCGGAAGAGACGCTCGGCGAGGCCGAATCGCAGGCCGCTCGGTATGCTGCAAACTCGTCCCAGATGCGCTGCTGAACCTTCTTGTCGAGCTTGACTACGCTGTATTTGGAGGGGTCAGATGCCTTGAAGACGCGAATCTGCAGTGGCTGCGAAGGGTCGAAAGCGGACGGATCGTACTGATAGACTCCGCGGTATGACTTGTCCTTCATCTTCACGGCCGAATTGTCCACCGATATCTCGTAGGCGACGCGGCTTCTCCGCACGGGTTCGACGAGCGTGTCGCCGCGATAAAGCTGCATCGCCGCAAACTCGGATTTGAACTCGAAGGATTTCTTCGTGATGATGGCCACGCCAAGCAGCCCGCCGCCGAATGCTCCCCAGAAGCCGCGCCGCTTGCTTCCTGACGTCTCGCCGATTTGTGGGCTGACCATCACGGTAACGACGGGCTGATCGACCGTCCCAACGTACTGCTCCCAAAAGCGCGACGGATCAACGCCGCGACCCGTGGAGGGCCGGCGGCCCTTCTTCTTTGCGGCTTCCCGCTCCAGCTCACCACGTTGCGAAGCTAGCACAAAGGGCGTGATGATCTCGCCTTCGAATCCCGCCACCTTCATCGTCTCCGGTTTGATCGATCGTTCCGCGGCCTCCGTAAGGGCCGCGGGCGGCACCGGGACCATTGAGATGTCTGGAAGCAGGCCGCTCGACGGAAGCGTCATGCTGCTGATCTTGGTGTTAGCCTCCGCCATGGCGCGCTCGGCCTTGCCGATTGCTACGATGCCAGAGATGCCGGGCCCGCCCTGGGCTGTGAAGTCGCCAAATGTGGTGATGCCGATCACCTTGCCGGAGAGGTTCAGGAGCGGACCGCCGGAGCTGCCGTGGTTGATGTTCACGTTTGAGATGATCACGCCGTTTTCGAGCTTCGAGACGATGCCTGTCGTCAAGACCGTGTCCTGGTGCAGCGGATTGCCGATCGCCAGAACGCGCTCGCCCTCGACGGCCAGTACGCCGCTATGCGCATCGGCAAGATCCAACACCGAGAAGGTCTTGACCGCCTCGGGATTGAAGCAAACGACGGCCACGTCCGCCTCCTTGTCCTCGCAGACCACGGAAGCCGGCACGCGCAGTCCGCGACCGAACCGCAGGGCGATCCAGTCGGTGCCGTTCGTCACATGCTGGTTGGTGAGCACGAGCCCGCGCTTATCGAAGACGAATCCGGTTCCGTGACCGAAGTCCGTCTCGACGGTTACGACGCCTGACTTGGCGGTTCGGTAGACCTGCGCCTCCTCGCTGACGGCGTGTGCGCCATTGGCATCGACCTGCGGGCGAACTGGAGCCGCCTGCGATAGACAGGGCAGCGCCAGCATGGCGCCCGCCAGAAGCGGGACCAGGAACCGAATGGATCCGTGAAACATGTTGAATCCTCTTTCTTTGGACAAGGTCCATCCCGAAGGCAGCCGGGCCGTGGCACGGTGGAGAGCGGGCGGAGCCGGCGGCGCGATCGGCGCCGGTCCAACCGCGCGCGAGTGGCCGGCCGCTAGAAGCGTACGCCCAATGCGGCCTCGACGTTAATGGGAATGGCTCGGCCGCCTATGGGAGCGGCGATACCGAAGCGGCCGCAGATTGCGCCTTTCGCGCGCGACACATAGTAGATGCCCGGAGCGACGTAGAAGCCGTCTGCAGACCCGACCCGAAGATCCAGGGCGAGACCATTCGCCCTTCTGTTGGGGTAGTAGTAGACGTCACCGATCGGGCCGGTCGCCAGCGTGGTTTCGCTGCCGCCGAATCCATCGTCGGAGCGGGAGAGCACGCCGCCGAGCCCGGCTGCAAAAGTGAACGAGCCGGAGCTGCCGGGGCGGTAGTCCAGTTCGAATGGCCCGCCGATCCACAGCGTGAAGCGGCGGCTGTCGAGACCGTCGTCGGAGCTCTTATCCGCAGTGCGGGCCGCCCGGGAGCCGGCCGTGGCCCGCTCAATGTCGGCCAGTGCGCGCGCCGCGATCACGTCGGTGCCCGCAATCCCGTTCGACTGCGGGACACGCGGTGCGGCGAGGGCGGGCGCGCTCAGACAGGCGGCCATAGTCGAGGCCAGAAGTACTCTGAAAAGGGTGCGCATGTCGATGTCTCCTATGAACCAACTGAATTCACGGTACTTGCGCCGGGCAGTCTGGAATTGCGCGGCCACACGGCTGGGGCCTCGTGTTAGCGCGGATGAGTCTTCGTATCCCGGGCAGGGTTAGCGTAGGTGTGCATCGCATCCCGGCTCGACCGTGTAATCGTCAGCGTCACGGTATAGCGGCCATTTGCGTCCTTCTGGACGGTGAACACCGGGATCGGGGAGGAGTCGCCGTCCCGCGATATAGGCAGCATCACGTCCAGCAGTCGAGGAGCAGGAATAGGCCATTGCGGCATCGCGCTGTTGGCGCGCCGCCCGGTCGCGCAAAATATTGCGTCGTTATTCACGTTGGTCGGCGCCAACACAAGGAAACATGTCCCGACGGAGGCGCCTGCGGCGTTCAGGCGCAAGCGAGGCGTGCCGGCGCCTGGACCAGCTGTTTGCGACCGCCGGGCCCTCAGAGCCCTGGCGCGTCCATACACATTCTGCACCGTTGCACGCCGATACGATCGTGACCAAAACGTGAATAAAATGTGACTGCGATATTTGCCGTTGTAAATGCACGGTTATCCGGTAGAATCGGGCCAGTACCTACTGTTGGGAGCGACCGATATGGATGGCAATAACGCGGAGAATTGTCTGGCCGTCAAGATGTTCGGAGGGTTCGAGATCGTGTATAAAGGTGTGTCGTTGGAGGGGCTTCACCGGCGGAAGGCGGACAGGTTCTTCGCCTATCTGGCGCTCCACCCAATGCAGTGGGTGGAAAAGAGATTGCTTGAGCGAATGTTTTGGGGTTCGGCGGACGTCTACGACACAAACCAGAATCTGCGTCAGAGCCTTGCGTATCTACGCAAGTCGCTTGGAACGGCCGCAGTGGCTTTGGAGTCGCGAAAGGGAGCGTTGCGTCTGCGGATTGCGCGCGAGCAGGTAGACGTCTTGCGATTGGAGCTGGCTCTCTCTCAGGGCGCGGCCCCTGGCGCTGCACTAGCGCCTTTTCACGATGGCGAGGAGCTTCTCGCCGGATGGCGCGACGATTGGATTATTCCAATCCGCGAGCGATTTTCTCAGATTTGCCGGCTTGCGCGTGAACCGTCCGGGTCGTCATCGGATCGCGTCTCAGAGCGCGCCAATCCGTCCGTCGCCGAGACAGTAGGCGGCACGGTACCGTCCGACAGTCCGTTCTACATAGAACGAGCGGTAGACAAGCAGCTGCGGGACGCCATCTCGCGCCGCGAGAGCATCGCTCTGATCAAGGGCCCGCGGCAGACAGGGAAGTCCTCACTTCTGGCGCGCGGCATGGCCTTCGCACGCGAGACGGCCAGTCTGGTCCTACACACCGATATAGAGCAGTTCGCTACGGACG